>JAESGQ010000038.1_pt1 | contig 311513 bp, 295 predicted proteins | sample 9266251 | NCBI WGS metagenome assembly JAESGQ01 (sample SAMN17056778, study PRJNA650883) | algae metagenome | isolation source: Kaiparowitsia implicata GSE-PSE-MK54-09C and co-occurring heterotrophs from... | place: USA: Kaiparowits Plateau, Grand Staircase Escalante National Monument, UT ...
CGGCGGCGCGCTGGAGCGTATGAGCATTTTTGCACTGGGGATCATGCCGTACATTTCGGCGTCGATCATCATGCAGCTCATGACCGCTGTCAGCCCGCAGCTGGAACAGTTGAAGAAGGAAGGTGAAGCTGGCCGTCGCAAGATTAGCCAGTACACCCGCTACGGCACCCTTGTCCTGGCAATTGTCCAAGCAGTCGGCATGTCCGTCGGCCTGGCCAGTCAGGGCGTAGCGTTTACGGTCGATTTCGGCTTCCACTTCGTTGCAGTCACCACGTTTGTGGCGGGTGCGATGTTTATGATGTGGCTAGGCGAGCAAATCACCGAGCGTGGTGTTGGCAACGGTATTTCGATGCTGATCTTTGCAGGCATCGTGGCCGGTCTGCCGTCGGCGATTGGGCAGTCTTTCGAGTCTGCTCGTCAGGGTGATATCAATATCTTTGCCCTGATCGCCATCGGTTTGCTGGCAGTAGCGATTATCGGTTTCGTGGTGTTCATTGAGCGTGGTCAGCGTCGCATTGCGGTGCACTACGCCAAGCGTCAGCAGGGCCGCAAGGTCTTCGCTGCGCAGACTAGCCACTTGCCGTTGAAGGTGAACATGGCGGGGGTTATCCCGGCTATTTTCGCCAGCAGCCTTCTGTTATTCCCGGCTTCGCTGGGTGCCTGGTTTGGTCAGTCTGAAGGTATGGGCTGGCTGCAGGATATTTCACAGGCTATCGCTCCTGGTCAGCCGTTGAACATTTTGCTGTTTAGTGCAGGGATCGTTTTCTTCTGCTTCTTCTATACAGCGCTGATGTTCAACCCGAAAGACGTAGCGGAGAACCTGAAGAAGTCCGGTGCCTTTATTCCGGGTATCCGTCCCGGTGAGCAATCGGCGCGCTATATCGATGGCGTGTTGACTCGCTTGACCATGTTCGGTGCTCTGTACATGACGGCCGTATGCTTGTTGCCCCAGTTCCTGGTGGTGGCTGCCAACGTACCGTTCTATCTTGGCGGGACCTCGTTGCTGATCGTGGTAGTGGTTGTGATGGACTTTATGTCGCAAGTACAATCGCACCTCGTTTCGCACCAGTACGAATCCCTGATGAAGAAAGCCAACCTGAAGGGCTACGGCAGCGGCATGCTGCGCTGAAGTCCATAAGGTTCGAGGAGTTGGTGATGAAAGTTCGTGCATCGGTGAAAAAGCTGTGCCGTAACTGCAAGATTATCCGTCGCGAAGGTGTTGTTCGCGTGATTTGCAGCTCGGAACCGCGTCACAAACAGCGCCAAGGCTGAGTGTGAGTGAAGTTACAAGCCCGGCAGCTAGTGCGCTGCCGGGTTGATTATTTGTTTCTACAGCGTTAATATCTCGCGCCCTATTTCTTGGCTTCCGGGGCGTAGGTAGCTGTCAATTGGAGTTCCACTGAATGGCCCGTATTGCAGGCGTTAACATTCCGGATAACAAGCACACTGTTATCTCGTTGACCTACATCTATGGTGTTGGTCGCACTACTGCACAGAAAGTCTGTGCTGCCGCCGGCGTTAATCCGGCTGCAAAGATCAAAGATCTCTCTGACGAGCAGATCGAGCAGCTGCGTGGCGAAGTAGCCAAGGTGAATACCGAAGGCGACCTGCGTCGTGAAGTGAACATGAAAATCAAGCGCTTGATGGACCTGGGTTGCTACCGCGGCCTGCGTCATCGTCGTGGTCTGCCGGTTCGCGGTCAGCGTACCAAGACCAACGCGCGTACCCGTAAGGGCCCGCGTAAGCCGATCCGCAAGTAATCGCATTCGCGCATCGACAGGAATCTAGTCATGGCAAAACCTGCTGCTCGTACTCGTAAGAAAGTCAAAAAGACGGTGGTTGATGGCATCGCCCACATCCACGCCTCTTTCAACAACACAATCGTGACCATTACTGACCGTCAGGGCAACGCTCTGTCCTGGGCTACCTCTGGTGGTTCGGGTTTCCGCGGCTCGCGTAAAAGCACCCCGTTCGCCGCCCAGGTGGCTGCAGAACGTGCTGGTCAAGCTGCGCTGGAATACGGTCTGAAGAACCTCGACGTTAACGTCAAGGGTCCCGGTCCGGGTCGTGAGTCCGCTGTCCGTGCATTGAACGGCTGTGGCTATAAGATCGCCAGCATCACCGATGTGACGCCAATCCCGCATAACGGGTGCCGTCCTTCGAAGAAGCGTCGCGTGTAATCAGGAGACAGTGAGAAATGGCTCGTTACATTGGTCCCAAATGCAAACTGTCTCGTCGTGAAGGCACAGATCTTTTCCTGAAAAGCGGTGTACGCGCTCTGGAATCGAAGTGCAACATCGAAGCAGCCCCAGGTATTCACGGTCAGCGCCGTGGCCGTCAGTCCGACTACGGCACCCAGCTGCGTGAGAAGCAAAAAGTTCGTCGTATCTACGGTGTGCTTGAGCGTCAATTCAGCGGTTATTACAAAGAAGCTGCCGGCAAGAAAGGCGCTACTGGTGAGAACCTGCTGCAATTGCTCGAATGCCGTCTGGATAACGTGGTTTACCGCATGGGTTACGGCGCTACCCGCGCTGAATCCCGTCAGCTGGTATCGCACAAGTCGATCAGCGTAAACGGTAAAACTGTCAACGTACCGTCCTACCAGGTTAAAGCTGGTGACGTTGTTGCAGTCCGCGAGAAATCGAAGAATCAGCTGCGCATTGTTCAAGCTCTTGAGCTGTGTGCCCAGCGTGGCCGCGTTGAATGGGTAGAAGTAGACACTGAGAAGAAGTCTGGCGTGTTCAAAAACGTCCCGGCGCGCAGTGATCTCTCCGCTGACATCAACGAAAGCCTGATTGTCGAGCTCTACTCCAAGTAAGGGCTAGAAAATAGGTGCATCCATGCAGATTTCGGTAAATGAGTTCCTGACCCCCCGTCACATTGATGTGCAGGTGGTCAGTTCGACCCGCGCCAAGATCACTCTCGAGCCTCTCGAGCGTGGCTTTGGCCATACCCTGGGCAACGCGCTGCGTCGCATCCTGTTGTCCTCCATGCCTGGCTGTGCAGTAGTCGAGGCCGAGATTGACGGTGTACTCCATGAGTACAGCGCCATCGAAGGTGTTCAGGAAGACGTCATTGAAATCCTGCTCAACCTGAAAGGTCTGGCTGTCAAACTGCACGGTCGTGACGAAGTGACGTTGACTCTGGCGAAGAAGGGCTCGGGCGTAGTTACCGCTGCCGATATTCAGCTGGATCACGATGTCGAAATCGTCAATGGCGACCACGTAATCGCCAACCTGGCTTCCACTGGCGCGCTGAACATGAAGCTCACCATAGCTCGTGGTCGCGGCTATGAGCCGGCTGACGCTCGTCAGAGCGATGAAGACGAAAGCCGCAGCATTGGTCGCTTGCAGCTGGATGCTTCGTTCAGCCCGGTACGCCGTGTGTCGTACGTGGTGGAAAACGCTCGTGTTGAGCAGCGTACTAACCTGGACAAGCTGGTTATTGACCTGGAGACCAACGGTACTCTGGACCCTGAAGAGGCTATTCGCCGCGCTGCAACCATTCTGCAACAGCAGTTGGCTGCGTTCGTCGACCTCAAAGGTGACAGTGAGCCTGTTGTTATCGAGCAGGAAGATGAGATCGATCCGATCCTCCTCCGTCCGGTTGATGACCTGGAACTGACTGTACGTTCGGCTAACTGCCTCAAAGCAGAGAACATTTACTACATCGGCGATCTGATTCAGCGCACCGAAGTAGAACTGTTGAAAACGCCGAACCTGGGCAAGAAATCCCTGACCGAAATCAAGGATGTTCTGGCTTCTCGCGGTCTGTCCCTCGGTATGCGCCTCGACAACTGGCCGCCGGCAAGTCTGAAGAAAGACGATAAGGCGACTGCCTGATCGTCATCATCACCGAACGTGAGTTTGGTAAGGAATTGAACCATGCGTCATCGTAAAAGTGGCCGTCACCTCAGCCGCACCAGCGCACACCGCAAGGCCATGTTCCAGAACATGGCGGTATCGCTGTTCGAGCATGAGCTGATCAAAACTACTCTGCCGAAAGCCAAAGAGCTGCGTCGCGTTGCTGAGCCGCTGATTACTCTGGCTAAAGAAGACAGCGTTGCTAACCGTCGTCTGGCCTTCGACCGTACTCGTTCGAAAGCCATCGTCGGCAAGCTCTTCAACGACCTGGGCAAGCGCTACGCCACCCGTCAGGGCGGTTACCTGCGTATTCTCAAGTGCGGTTTCCGCACTGGCGACAATGCTCCAATGGCTTATGTTGAGCTGGTTGACCGTCCGGTCGCTGGTGCAGCTGTAGACGCTGAGTAAGTCGTAGGTTGTATAAGAAACCGGGCCTTGGCCCGGTTTTTTTATGGCTACGAGCTGGCGTGCTTTGCTCTCACGCTATCGGCGTATGCATCGCGCTTGACCCATCGGCCGCGTGCGGCCAGCATTGATCCCTGTTTGTCGCTTGCTAAGGAAATATCCATGAAAGGCCATATAGAAGTTATCGAATACCTGAAGATCCTGCTCAAGGGCGAGCTGGCGGCCCGTGATCAGTATTTCGTGCATTCGCGTCTGTATGAAGATTGGGGTTTCAGTAAGCTGTACGAGCGGATCAATCATGAAATGGAAGAGGAGACTCAGCACGCCGATGCCATCCTCAAGCGCATTCTGTTTCTCGAAGGCACGCCGGACATGGTTCCAGACAGCTTCCGCTTTGGTCAGACGGTGCCGGAGATGCTCAAGCTCGACCTGGCGCTGGAATATCACGTACGCGCGGCCCTGAGCAAAGGCATCGCCCTGTGCGAGCAGCATCAGGATTACCAGACCCGCGACATTCTGCTGGTGCAACTCAAGGACACCGAAGAAGATCACGCCTACTGGCTGGAGGTTCAGCTGGGTTTGATCGACCGGATTGGTTTGCAGAACTACCTGCAGACGCAGATGTAAGATTCTACAGCCAACAAAAAGCCCCGCATGTGCGGGGCTTTTTGTTGGGCGCGGGCTTAGTCGCGATCACGTTCCAGTAGTGGTTTGAGGAAGTAGCCGGTGTGCGACTGCGGCATCTCGGCGACTTCTTCGGGCGTGCCGACGGCGATGATCTGTCCGCCCTTGGAGCCACCTTCTGGACCGAGATCCACCAGCCAGTCGGCAGTCTTGATTACGTCCAGGTTGTGCTCGATCACCACCACGGTGTTGCCGTGGTCGCGCAGGCGATGCAGCACGTCGAGCAACTGCTGAATATCGGCGAAGTGCAGGCCGGTGGTCGGCTCATCGAGGATGTACAGGGTCTTGCCGGTGTCGCGCTTGCTCAGCTCGCGGGAGAGTTTCACCCGCTGCGCCTCGCCGCCGGATAGCGTCGTCGCGCTCTGCCCCAGCTTGATATAGGACAGGCCGACATCCATCAGCGTCTGCAGCTTGCGCGCCAGAGCCGGCACGGCATCGAAGAACACCCGCGCTTCCTCGATGGTCATATCGAGCACTTCGGTGATGCTCTTGCCCTTGTATTTCACTTCCAGGGTTTCGCGGTTGTAGCGCTTGCTCTTGCACACATCGCAGGGCACGTAGATGTCCGGCAGAAAGTGCATTTCCACCTTGATCAGGCCATCGCCCTGGCAGGCTTCGCAGCGTCCGCCCTTGACGTTGAAGCTGAAGCGCCCTGGGCCGTAACCGCGCGAGCGCGATTCCGGCACGCCGGCGAACAGCTCGCGGATCGGCGTGAACAGCCCGGTGTAGGTCGCCGGGTTGGAGCGCGGCGTGCGGCCGATCGGGCTCTGGTCGATATCCACCACCTTGTCCAGGTGCTGCAGGCCGTCGATGCTGTCGTGGGCAGCGGCCTCCAATGTGGTTGCGCCATTCAGCGCGGTGGCGCTGAGTGGGAACAGGGTGTTGTTGATCAGCGTCGATTTGCCCGAGCCGGACACCCCGGTGACGCAGGTGAGCAGGCCAATCGGAATATCCAGGTCGACATTACGCAGGTTGTTGCCGCGTGCGCCTTTGATCTTCAGCGAGAGCTTCTTATCCCGTGGCGTGCGCTTGGCCGGCACTTTGATCTTCACTCGCCCGGAGAGGTACTTGCCGGTCAGCGAGTCCGGGTGAGCCATGACTTCGGCAGCCGTGCCCTGCGCAACGATCTGCCCGCCGTGCACGCCGGCACCCGGACCGATATCCACCACGTAGTCGGCCATGCGAATGGCGTCTTCGTCGTGCTCGACCACGATCACCGTGTTACCGATATCGCGCAGGTGGCGCAGGGTGCCGAGCAGGCGTTCGTTGTCACGCTGATGCAGGCCGATGCTCGGCTCGTCGAGGATATACATCACACCGACCAGACCGGCGCCGATCTGGCTAGCTAGGCGAATACGCTGCGCTTCCCCGCCGGACAGAGTGTCGGCGCTGCGGTCGAGGGTCAGGTAGTCGAGGCCGACGTTGACCAGAAACTGCAGGCGCTCGCGGATTTCCTTGAGGATCTTCTCGGCGATTTCGCCGCGGCGGCCGGGTAGCGCCAGGCTGTCGAAGTATTCGGTGGCGTCGCCAATCGGCATGCCGCTGACTGCTGGTAGGGTCTTCTCGCCAACCCATACGTGGCGCGCTTCACGGCGCAGGCGGGTGCCGCGGCAATCCTGACAGGCCTGGGTGCTGAGGAACTTGGCCAGTTCCTCGCGCACGCTGGTGGATTCGGTCTCGCGGTAGCGCCGTTCCAGGTTCGGCACTATGCCTTCGAACGGGTGCGAACGTTTGACGATATCGCCACGGTCGTTGAGGTACTTGAAGTCGACGTTCTGCGTGCCGCTGCCGAACAGGATGCACTTCTGGTGTTCGGCGCTGAGGTCATCGAACGGCATTTCCAGGCTGAAGCCGTAATGCGCAGCCAGGGAACCGAGCATCTGGAAGTAATAGACGTTGCGCCGGTCCCAGCCGCGGATCGCGCCTTCGGCCAGGGTCAGCTCGCCATTGACCAGGCGCTTGGTGTCGAAGAACTGTTTTACCCCCAGGCCGTCGCAGGTCGGGCAGGCGCCGGCCGGGTTGTTGAAGGAGAACAGCTTGGGTTCCAGCTCGCTGATCGAGTGGCCGCACACCGGGCAGGCGAAGCGCGCGGAGAAGATGATTTCTTCGCCTTCTTCGCCCTCCATCGGGGCGATCAGGGCCAGACCGTCGGCCAGCTTCAGGGCAGTTTCGAAGGATTCGGCCAGGCGCTGTTGCAGATCGCCACGGGCTTTGAAGCGATCCACCACCGCATCGATGCTGTGCTTTTTCTGCTTGTCGAGCTTGGGCAGTTCGTCCATCTCGTAAATCTTGCCGTTGACCCGTACGCGGACAAAACCCTGGGCGCGCAGCTCATCGAAGATCGCCAGGTGCTCGCCCTTGCGTTCGCGGATTACTGGCGCCAGCAGCATCAGCTTGCTGCCTTCGGGCAGGGCCAGCACCTGGTCGACCATCTGGCTGACGGTCTGCGCTTCCAGCGGCAGGTCGTGGTCGGGACAGCGCGGAATACCGGCGCGGGCGTAGAGCAGGCGCAGGTAGTCGTAGATTTCGGTGATGGTGCCGACGGTGGAGCGCGGGTTATGCGAGGTGGATTTCTGCTCGATGGAAATCGCCGGCGACAGGCCTTCGATGGTGTCGACATCGGGCTTTTCCATCATCGACAGAAACTGCCGGGCATAGGCCGACAGCGACTCGACATAACGGCGCTGGCCCTCGGCGTAGAGGGTGTCGAAGGCCAGTGACGACTTGCCGGAACCGGACAGGCCGGTGATCACGATCAGCTTGTCGCGTGGCAGGGTCAGGTCGATGTTTTTCAGGTTATGGGTGCGTGCACCCCGGATCAGAATCTTGTCCACAAACAACGGCCTCGCATGGCGGGCGGAAAACCACCGAGTATACGGCTCGGGAGGCGGGCGCGGCAAAGCGTCACTGCTGTGCCGTAAGCATGGGTGCTGCTAGAATCGCCGCCTATTTTCACAGAGCATTTCCCATGCACGATCCGCACAACGAGCGCATGAGCGGCAGTGAAACCCGCGCGGCCGGTGGCCTGGCGCTGGTGTTCGCGTTCCGTATGCTCGGCATGTTTATGGTGCTCCCGGTGCTGGCGACCTATGGCATGGAGTTGCAGGGCAGCACGCCGGCACTGATCGGCCTGGCGATAGGCGCCTACGGTTTGACCCAGGCGTTTCTGCAAATTCCATTTGGCATGCTCAGTGACCGCATCGGCCGACGGCCGGTGATCTATGTCGGCCTGCTGATTTTCGCCGCCGGCAGCCTGCTGGCGGCCAATGCCGATTCGATTTATGGGGTGATTGCCGGGCGCGTCTTGCAGGGTGCCGGGGCAATCTCGGCAGCGGTAATGGCGCTGCTTTCCGATCTGACCCGCGAACAGCACCGCACCAAGGCCATGGCCATGATCGGCATGAGCATCGGTCTGTCGTTTGCCGTGGCGATGGTGGTCGGCCCGTTGTTGACCCGTGCCTTTGGCCTATCCGGTCTGTTTCTCGCCACCGCTGCCATGGCGCTGCTCGGCATCGTTATCGTTGCTGGTCTGGTACCGAGTTCTGCCGGGCCGTTGCAGCATCGCGAGTCCGGGGTGAACAAGCAGGCGTTGCTGCCGACGCTCAAGCACGCGGATCTACTGCGTCTGGATTTCGGCATTCTGGTGCTGCACGCGATTCTGATGGCCAGCTTTATCGCCTTGCCGTTGGCGCTGGTGGAGCAGGGCGGCCTGGCCAAGGAGGAGCACTGGTGGGTCTACCTGACCGCGCTGCTGGTGGGCTTCTTCGGCATGGTGCCGTTCATTATTTATGGCGAGAAAAAACGTCGGATGAAGCATGTGCTGTTCGGCGCGGTCAGCGTGCTGCTGCTGTGTGAGCTGTTCTTCTGGTGGTTTGGCACCAGCCTGCGCGCGCTGGTGCTTGGCACGGTGGTGTTCTTCACCGCATTCAACCTGCTGGAAGCCTCGTTGCCGTCGCTGATCAGCAAGGTCGCTCCGGCTGGTGGCAAAGGTACGGCGATGGGCGTGTATTCCACCAGTCAGTTCCTCGGCGCAGCCATCGGCGGCATCCTCGGTGGCTGGCTCTATCAGCACTACAGCCTGTCGGGAGTGTTTGCCGGCTGCGCGGTGCTGGCTCTTTTTTGGCTGGCCTTTGCTGTTACTATGCGCGAACCGCCGTATGTCACCAGCCTGCGTCTGCCGCTTTCAGCTGCGGCCTTGCAAGAGGTGGGGTTGGCCGAGCGTTTACAGGCTGTGCCCGGAGTGGCGGATGCCGTAGTGGTGCGCGACGAAGCGGCCATCTATATCAAAGTGGATACCCAACAATTGGACCGCACGTCCCTCGAGCGCCTCATAGAGCCGGTGCCGGTGGCGTGCTGAAAGCCTAGGAGAACGTTATGGCCCGTGGGGTTAACAAAGTCATTCTGGTCGGTACCTGCGGACAGGATCCGGAAACCCGCTACCTGCCGAGCGGCAACGCGGTCACCAACCTGAGCCTGGCGACCAGCGAGCAGTGGACCGATAAGCAGACCGGTCAGAAGGTCGAAAAAACCGAGTGGCACCGTGTGTCGCTGTTCGGCAAAGTTGCCGAGATCGCCGGCGAATATCTGCGCAAAGGTTCGCAGGTGTATATCGAAGGCAAGCTGCAGACCCGCGAGTGGGAAAAAGACGGCGTTAAGCGCTATACCACCGAGATCATCGTCGACATGCAGGGCACCATGCAGCTGCTTGGCGGCCGTCCGGACAACGCCGGTGGCGGCGACTCCGCTCCGCGTCAACAGCGCCCTGCGCCGCAGCGCGAGCCACAGCCGTCGGCACCACGCCCGGCTCCGCAACAAGCGCCTCAGCCAGCGGCGGATTTCGACAGCTTCGATGACGATATCCCGTTCTGATCAGCTGAGTTAGCGCTCGATCATGCGTATGCGGCTGATGCTGCTGGGTGGCGGTAATGCGTTGGGGCAGGCCCTGATCCGCCTCGGCGCCGAGGAAGACATTGGCTTTCTCGCACCAAAACCGCCGGAATCAGGTTGGGATCCCGCCAGCCTGACCCAGTTGCTCGATGACACCCGTCCCGATGCTTTGATCAACCTTGCTTACTACTTCGACTGGTTTCAGGCCGAAATGGTGAGCGAGGCGCATTTTGCTGCCCAGGAGCGTTCCGTCGAGCGTCTTGCCGAGCTCTGTCAGCACCACCAGATCCGCCTGCTGCAACCCTCCAGTTACCGCGTCTTCGATGGTTCGCGGGCGACCGCCTATAGCGAGAAGGAAGAACCGGTGCCGCTGGGCGTGCGTGGTCAGGCGCTGTGGCGCTTCGAGCAGCGCGTGCGGGCGATCTGCCCACGCCACGTGCTGCTGCGTTTCGGCTGGTTGCTGGATGACAGTGCCAATGGCTTGCTCGGGCGTTTTCTGACTCGCGCCGCGCATGATGAACCGCTGCTGCTGGCCGATGATCGGCGCGGTAATCCGACTCCGGTCGATGATGCCGCGCGGGTGATTCTCGCCGTGCTCAAGCAGCTGGATTGCCAGACGCCACTGTGGGGCACTTACCACTACGGCGGGCATGAGGCGACCACCTCGCTGGCGCTGGGGCAGGCGGTGTTGAGCGAAGCGCGCAACTTCCGCAGCAATCTGGTCGATGAGGTGAATCCGCAGGCGCACAGCGCGCGTCCGGATGCTGCCGAAGAGCCGCAGCATGCCGTGCTGTCCTGCAAGAAAATTCTGCACACCTTCGGCATCAAGCCGCGTGCCTGGCGCTCGGGCTTGCCGAGCCTACTGGATCGTTATTACCGCCATGTCTGATTTGCGCCCTGTACTGGTTACCGGCGGTGCCGGCTTTATCGGCTCGCACCTGGTTGATGCGCTGCTGGCGCAGGGTTACCCCGTGCGGGTGCTGGACAACCTGTCGATGGGCAAACTGGCCAATCTGCCGCTGGATAACCCGCAGCTGCAGTTTATTCAGGGCGATGTCGCCGATGCGGCGGTGGTGGCGCAGGCGGTTGCCGGTTGCGCAGCTGTGGCGCATCTGGCGGCGGTAGCCTCGGTGCAGGCCTCGGTGGATGATCCGGTGGCCACTCACCAAAGCAATTTTGTAGGCACCCTGAATGTCTGCGAGGCCATGCGCCTGCATGGCGTCAAACGCGTGCTGTTTGCCTCCAGTGCGGCGGTGTATGGCAACAATGGCGAAGGTCTGGCGATTGATGAGGCCACGCCCAAGGCGCCGTTGACGCCCTATGCGGCGGACAAGCTGGCCAGCGAGCACTACCTGGATTTCTATCGTCGGCAACATGGTCTGGAGCCGGCGATCTTTCGTTTCTTCAATATCTTCGGGCCGCGGCAGGATCCGTCTTCGCCGTACTCCGGGGTGATCAGCATCTTTACCCAACGCGTCCAGCAGGGGCTGCCGATCAGTGTGTTCGGTGATGGTGAGCAGACCCGCGACTTCTTCTATATCGAGGACTTGCTGGCACTGCTGACCCAGGCGCTGACTGCGCCGCAGGTGGTGGACGGTGCGGTGAATGTGGGCTGGAGTCAGGCGGTCAGCCTGAATCAGTTGCTGGCGCAGATCGGCGAGCTGTGCGGTGGCTTGCCTGCGGTCAATTACCAGGCTGCGCGTGCTGGCGATATTCGTCATTCGCGGGCGGATAACCAGCGCTTGCAGGCGCATTATCAGCTGCCGGCGGCGACGCCGATGCGCGAAGGCTTGCGGCGCTTGCTGGCGCAGTCTTGAGTTTTCTCTATACGACAAAAACCGGCCATTTAGGCCGGTTTTTTTATTGCTGGGTTCTTAGAACTTGTAACCCAGGCCGACCATATAAACGAACGGATCTACGTCCACATCGACTTTGACCTTGTCCCCAAGGATGTGCGTGGTGCCGGTGGTTTCAATGTCGATATAACGCACCTGGGCGTTGAGCATGATGTTGTCAGTCAGCATGTAGTCCATGCCTACCTGCGCCGCCAGGCCCCAGGAGTCCTTCATGTCTAGGCCGCTAAAGCCTTTGTCTTCCGCATCGCTGCTCAGCTTGGTGTCGAAGAACCAGGTGTAGTTAATGCCTGCGCCGACATAGGGCTGGAAGGCCGAGCTGGCATCCAGCGGGTAATAAACCACGCTCAGGGTCGGCGGCAGGTGCTTGAGTTCGCCGAGTTTGCCGTTCAGGCCGGAAAAGCCGCCGGGCATGCCTTTTACGCCGACGTTATGGCTGAATGGGGTGGCCGCCAGCAGCTCGATGCCGATGTTGTTGGTCAGCATATAAGCGAAGTTCAGGCCCAGCTGGGTGTCGCTGTCCAGGGTCGCCTTGGTGCCGGCCACATCGGTGCCGAGCGCGCCAACCCAGATGTCGCTGCTGCTTTCCTGCGGGTCAACGGTGATTGCACCGGCACGCACGATGATGTCGCCAGCCTGGTGCGCGTGTGCCAGTGGGGCGGCAATGGCCAGGGCCAGCAGTGAGGCGGTAAACAGTGAGGTACGCATGGTGTGCTCCCATAAAGCATCGGTTCGTATTGGCTGAGTACGATGTTAGGGGTGCTGAAAAAACGACTGTTGATCCAGCTCAATAAAGTAGCTAGCTATCTAAGATTCGTCGGTTCTGCGCTGACATTGCTCACAGACCAATATGTTATATTGTTTCTTTTTTGCGCCCGCGTAGGTGAATAACTCTGCGGGCGGGTTGCCTGGAAGGTTGAATGCAGTTGATAATAGTTCTCTTTTTGACGTCTATCAGTTCAAGGAATGCCCCATGATCCCTCTGCCGAAGCGCCTGCTGGCAGTCGCTCTGGTTCTGGCCAGTGCGCCGCTTGCGGCGACCCCTCTGGATGCCGCGCTGGATGAAAGTCAGCAACTGGCTGCCGATGCCAAGGCCTCGCAGGCGCGCGTCGAGCAACTTGATGACGCCAGCCGGGAAATGCTCACCGAGTACCGTAACGCCTTGCAGCAGGCCGAAGCGTTGCAAGGTTATAACGCTCAATTACGCGAGCTGGTGGCGGCGCAGCGCAAGGAGCTGACCGGCTATCAGGAACAGCTGGATGGCATCGAGCGCACCCAGGAGGCGGTAACGCCACAGATGCGCCGCATGGTCGAGGTGCTGGGTGAATTTATCGCCGCCGATCTGCCCTTCCTGCCGGATGAGCGCAGTGATCGCCTGGCCCAGCTGCAGGACTTGCTGCCGCGTGCGGATGTCAGCCTGGCCGAGAAGTACCGGCGCATCCTCGAGGCCTACCAGGTGGAGAGCGATTACGGCCGCACCCTGGAAGCCTGGCGCGGTGAGCTGCCGAGTGAAGGCACGTCGCGCAGCGTCGAATTCCTCCGTTTGGGCCGCGTGATGCTGTATTTCCAGACCCTCGATGGCCATGAAAGTGGCTGGTGGAACCCGCAAACTCGCAGCTGGCAGATCCTCGACGGCAGCGCTCGCCGCCCGTTGCGCCAAGCTATTGCGATTGCCCGCCAGGAGCAGGCCCCGGCCGTGCTTGACCTGCCCGTGAAGACCCTGGCGCTGGAGGCCAAGCCATGACTCGTCGCGTTCTCGCTTTTACCCTGGCCCTGCTGCCCGCCCTGGCTGGCGCTGCCGAACCGCTGAGCCCGGATCAACTGCTGCAACGTATTCGCAGCGAACGCGCGGCTGAAGTCAGCGCCATGCAAAGCCGCGAGCAGGCCTTTATTGCCGAACGTGGCGAGCGTGCCCAGCTGCTGGCCACTGCGCGCAGCGCCCTGGCCACACAGAAGGCTGAGGCCGAACAGTTGAAGGCCGAATTCGACCGTCAGGAAAGCCTGCTGGCCGAACAGGAAAAGCTCCTCAGTCAGCGCGCCGGTCACCTCGGCGAGTTGTTTGGCGTAGTCCGGCAGAGCGCCGGTGATGTCGCTGGCCAATGGCAGGACAGTCTGCTCAATGCCCAGTACCCCGAGCGCCTGGCACGTCTCAAGGCACTGGCCGAAAGCCGCACGCTGCCCTCGGCCGCCGACCTCGATGGCTACTGGATGCTGCTGCTCGAAGACCTCACCGCCAGCGGCCGGGTTGAGCGGCTGCAACTGCCGGTAGTGGCTGCCGACGGCACGCGTAATCCGCAGGATGTGCTGCGGGTCGGCGCGTTCTCCGCCTATGGCGCCGATGCCTTCCTGCGTTATGACGCCGATGCCGGCGAGCTGCTGGCGCCGCCGCGTCAGCCATCCGGCCTGGGCCAGGTTACGGATTATCTGGACAGCGGCGGCGCAGTCGCCAGTCTGCCGGTTGACCCAAGCCGCGGCACCTTGCTGGCGCAGTTGCAGCGCGAGCCTGGCTTGTGGGATCGCGTACAGCAGGGCGGTTTGGTCGGCTGGGTGATTCTGGTCCTCGGCGCATTCGGTCTGCTGCTGGCGATCTGGCGCATGGTCTACCTGACCCGTGTGGGCCGTGGCGTCAGCGCGCAGATGCATGACCTCAGCGCACCGCGTGGCGACAACCCGCTGGGGCGGATTATCGGTGTACTCGGGCCGAAGCCGCAGCTGGCGGATCTGGAAACCCTGGAGCTGAAGCTCGACGAGGCGATCCTGCAGGAAACCCCGCCGCTGGAAAAAGGCCAGGGCCTGCTCAAGCTGCTCAGCGCCGTGGCGCCGCTGCTCGGTCTGCTTGGCACCGTGACCGGCATGATCGTCACCTTCCAGGCGATTACCCAGGGCGGTGGCGGCGATTCGCGACTGATGGCCGATGGCATCTCGCAAGCGCTGGTGACCACTGTGTTGGGCCTGGTGGTGGCGATTCCGCTGCTGTTCCTGCACACCCTGCTGGCCAGCCGCAGCAAGGGCCTGATTCAGCTGCTCGAGCAGCAAAGCGCCGGGCTGATTGCCCTGCACCTGTCCGGGGCGCCGCGCCGTGACTGATTGGCTGGCGCTATGGTTGCGCCTGGTGGACAGCGGCCATGCCTTGCTCGACTTCATGAGCGCCGGTGGCGTGGTGATGTGGGCGTTGGCTGGCCTGTGCGTGGTGTTCTGGACCCTGGTATTCGAGCGCTTCTGGTACATGCGCCGGGTGTTTCCGGAGTGGGTCAGCGAGCGCCGCCAGGCCTGGCAGCAGGTGCTGAGCGACGACACCGGCAACTGGCAGCGCGCGGTGCGCAGTGCCTGGCTGGCGCAAGCGCAGCAGCACCTGCTCGGGCCCTTGCGCCTGAGCAAGACCCTGGTGGCGATGTACCCGCTGCTGGGCTTGCTTGGCACGGTCAGTGGCATGGTCGCGGTGTTCGACGTGCTGGCCATCAACGGCACCGGTAACCCGCGCGGCATGGCGGCCGGGGTCTGGCAGGCGACTCTGCCGACCATGGCCGGCATGGTATTGGCGATTAGTGGATTGTTCAGCCTGGCGCGCCTCGAACGCGATGCACGCCGGGCTTTAGAGCGGCTGGCTGACCAGCTGCGTCACGACTGAGACTCAACACATGAGAATGCGCCGTCACCACCAGCAAGACGAAGACACCGGCATCGACCTGACGCCGATGCTCGACGTGGTCTTTATCATGCTGATCTTCTTTATCGTCACCAGCTCCTTTATCAAGGAAGCCGGCGTCGAAGTGCAGCGGCCCCAGGCGGAAACCGCCAGCCCGCAGGACAAAGGCAATATCCTCATCGCCATCACTGCCGATGGGCAGGTGTGGATGGACAAGAAAGTTGTCGATGTACGCAGCGTGCGTGCCCATGTCGAGCGCATGCGCGTCGACCAGCCGGACGGCGCCGTGGTGGTCCAGGCGGATCAGGATGCGCGCACCGGCTTGGTGGTGCAGGTGATGGATCAGGCGCGCCTGGCCGGTGTGCAGGACGTGGCCCTGGCCGCTACGGCGGGAGCGCTTTGATGCGTTTGCCACTGTCCTTTGTCGCGGCCTGTGTGATGGCGCTGGCGCTGTTCGGCCTGATGCTTTACATGGTCGCGCCGCCCAGCAGCAAACCGAGTGAGGAACCGCTGACGGTGGCCAATTTCGTCCGTCTCGACGGCGATTCCAGCGACACCGCAACACGCACCCGCCAGCAGGCACCGCAGCCGCCACAAGCACAAACACCGCAAACCCCGACACCACCGACGCCGATGGCGGCAACCCCGAGCGCCAACCTGCCGGCACTGGATCTGCCGGTGCCGAGCCTGAGCAGCGGCATTGCCGTCAACAGCGCGCCGACACCGAGCCTGACTGGTTTGGCAGCGGGTGCCTCGGCGCCAAGCGCGCCGGCCCCCAGCGATGCCGGTGGTCAGCCAGGCGGCCCGGAAAGTGAAGTAATGCCGCTCAACGATGTCAGCCCGGATTACCCGCGCTACGCCTTGCAGCGCGGCATTGAAGGTCACGTGAAACTGGCGTTCACCATCAACCGCGCAGGTGCGGTGGAGAATGTGCGGGTTATCGAAGCCAGCCCGCAGAACGTGTTCGAACGCGAAGCCCGCCGCGCCGCAGTGCGCTGGCGTTTTGCACCGCGCACCGAGGGCGGTCTGGCGGTGGCCCGTGAAGCAGTGAAAACCCTGTACTTCCGTCTGGAAGGAGCTCGCTGATATGTATCGTCTACTGTTGCTGATCGCGCTGTGTGGCGCAGGTGCCGCGCAGGCGGCTGGGCAAAGTGTTGATCCCGGCGTGTTTCGCGCGCTGGATACGGCGCAGACCGCACAGAAGAAAGGCGACTACGCGGCCGCGCGGCGCGCTCTGGATGCCGCCAAGGGCACGCCGGGTAGCCTGGAAGAGGCGTTGCTGTGGCGCAGCCGCGGTTATCTGGCCTGGGCCGAAGGGCAGAATGCCCAGGCCATCGAACTGCTGGAGAAGGTACTGAAGAGCGGCAAGCTGGACGCCGAGCTACAGGCCGCTGAAGAGCTGAACCTGGCCCGCCTGAACCTGGTCGAGCGCCGCTACGCCCAGGTGGTGACCCTGCTGGCACCGGGGCAGGCTAACGCCAATGAAGAGGTGCTGCAGATGCTGGTGCAGGCCTATCAGGGCCTCGGTCAGCCGGCCAAGGCACTGCCGTTGGCCGAGCGTTATGTGCAGGCTAATCCGCAGGCCGCCGACAACTGGTTGCAGTTTCTCGTCGCAATGAACGCTGATCTGAAGAAGTACGCTGCCGCTGAGCGCTGGCAGCGCCAGTTGCTCGCGCGCCAGCCGAATAACGCCCAGGGATGGCGTCAACTGGCGGCCTTGCAGCAGCTGAGCGGCAGCCATGACAAGTCGCTGGCAACCTTGCGCGCGGCCTACCAGAAGGGCCTGCGCTTCAATGAAAGCGAGCTGGACAACCTGGTGCTGCTGGCCGGTGCTGCCGATCAACCTTGGCAAGGGGCCAAGCTGCTCGCCGGGATGCTCGACCAGGGCCTGTTGCCGCGCACCAGTGCCCGCGAAGAGCGTCTGGGGCTGCTCTGGTGGCAGGCGCGTGAACGCAGCAAGTCGGCGCTGATATTCCGCGAACTGGCGCAGCGCTCGGGCAGTGCCAAACACTGGCTGCATCTGGCTCAGCTGGAGCTGGAACAGGCGCGCTGGCAAGCCGGGCTCGACGCCCTGGCCAAGGCCGAGCGAGCTGGTGCCGAGCGCAGCAAAGTGCGCGCCTGGCGCCAGTGGGCGGAGAGTGAGTTGAGCTACCAGCGTGAAAAACACGTGGCCAGCGCCGGCTAGTCGACTGCCGCGTTGTAGCGCCCTATAAAAAAGCCAGACCTAGGTCTGGCTTTTTTGTCTCCGGGGCTGCCTAGAATCTGTCCACGATCTCGCGAGCTAGAGCCATGCAAGGCAAAAACAGGTGAGGAAGCGGAGTGTACGAGTTGTACATGAGCATTCCGAACCTGTTTTTAACGCAGCAGGGCCGACGCGCAGCAGGTCGTGGATAGGTTCTTAGCTATCTGGCAGCTCATAGGCATAGATCTTTTCCGCTTCCATCTGATAACCGGCTTCGGCCAGTTCGCTGCTGGTCTGCTCGACCTTGAGCGGGCCCTCGATCCAGAACGGCTGATACAGCGCATCCAGCAGCACACCCAGCTCGCTGGTGACGTGCACGATCTGATTCGACGGCGGTGGCGGCACGTGGATGCACGCACCGAAGTACGGCACCAACAGAAACTCGGTCACCCGGCCTTCATCGGTAACATCCAGCGGCACGATATAGCCCGGCAGTTTTACCGATTGGCCATCCAGCGCCTGCACCACCGGCGCTGTGGGCGATTGCTGCATGGCCGCCGGGCCGGATTCGGCGAGGGCGTCGGCCAGCTGCGAGAGGTCGTGGATCGGTGCCGGCTCAACGACTTGCGGTGGCGCATCGGCCGGGACCATTTCCGACCAGGTCAGCTCGCGCACCTCGGCAGCCGTCAGGGGCAGGGCCAGGGTGAACAGCAGGGTGGCGAGCAGAGAGCGGTGCATGCAAAAGCCTCATAAGCGGATCGATAAGCCATCGGCCAGGGATTGGCGATACGCGCGCCAGGCCGGAACACAGCCCATCAACAGGGCGGCGCTCAGGATAGCGCCGAGCAGCGTCCACTCATAGCGGGTCGGCAGGTTCAGTGGCAGGTACAGGCCGTAATTCGCCTGCACATAGCCCTGCGCCCCGGCGATGCCCAGGTACAGCAACAGCAAACCGAGCAGCACACCGGCCAGCGCCAGGGCAAAGGCCTCGACGATCAGCAGGATGGCGATATGCCAGGGCCGTGCGCCGACCGAACGCAGAATCGCCATTTCCCGGCGGCGCTCGTTAAGGCTGGTAAGAATCGCCGTAAGCATGCCGATCAGCCCGGTCAGCACCACAAACAGTGAAACCACAAACAGCGCTTTTTCGGCCGTGCCCATCAGGCTCCACAGCTCTTGCAGGGCCACGCCGGGGAGGATCGCCAGCAACGGCTCGCCGCGAAATTCGTTGATCTCCCGTTGCAGGCTAAAGGTGGCGATCTTGCTGTTCAGACCCAGCAGAAAGGCGGTGATCTGTTTGGGTTGCAGGTCCATGGTCCGCGCCTGCTCTGCACTGACCTTGGCTGCACCGCGTGCCGGCATGCCGTTCTGCCAGTCAACATGCAGGGCTTCCATACCGGCCAGGGAGATATGCAGGGTGCGATCCACCGGTGTGCCGGTGCGTTTGAGTATGCCGACCACCTTGAACGGTTTGTCGTCATGTTTGACCAGGCTGATGGTGGCCACGCCATGGGCCAGCACCAGTTCTTGATTGAGCTGGTAGTTGAGCGCTTGAGCCACCTCCGCGCCGAGTACCACTTCAAACGGATCATCGGTAAAGGCGCGGCCGCTGTTCAGCTGCAGCTGTTGAGTGCGGGCATAACGATAGTGTTCGAAGTACGCCGGACTGGTGCCCATCACCCGATAGCCACGGTGTGAGTCACCCAACGAGATCGGGATCGCCCATTTGACCTGACGATGCTTGGCAAACTGCTCGAAGCTTTCCCAACGGATATTGTTGGTGGCGTTGCCGATGCGAAACACCGAGTACAGCAGCAGGTTCACGCTGCCCGAGCGCGCGCCGACGATCAGGTCGGTGCCGCTGATGGTATTGGCAAAGCTGGCGCGGGCTTCGGTGCGCACCCGCTCGACCGCGAGCAACAAACACACAGAGAGCGCGATGGCGAACACCGTAAGCCAGGCGGTAAAGCGGCGGTTGCCCAGGCTGGCCAGGGCGAGTCGCAGTAGATACATCGTTAAATCTCCGCCAGGCGGGTGGCTTTGTTCAGCTCGGCCAACGACAGGTTGCGGTCGAACAGCCGGGCCAGGCTCTGGTCGTGGCTGACAAACAGCATGCTGGAGCCGGCTTCGCGGCACTCGGCGAACAGCAGTTCAAGAAAGGCTTCGCGGGCGTCGGCATCCAGCGCCGAAGTGGGTTCGTCGGCGATCACCAGTTCGGGTTGGCCGATCAGTGCGCGGGCTGCGGCGACACGCTGCTGCTGACCGATCGACAGGTCGCCGGCGCGGCGTTGCAGCAGTTCCGGCTGATGCAAACCCAGGTGAGCGAGCAGGGCGCTGGTGGCCTTGGCCACGCTGCCATGGCGCTGTACGGCGCGGCTGGCGCGCAGCTTGGAAAAATGGCAGGGCAGCTCGACGTTCTCACGCACCGAGAGAAACGGCAGCAGGTTGAACTGCTGGAAGATATAGCCAGTGTGATCGACGCGAAAGCGGTCGCGGGCGCTGGCGGACAGAGAACTCAAGTCCTGCTCAAGCAGGCGAATTGTCCCGCGGTTGGGCTTCTGTACGCCGCCGAGCAGGCCTAGCAAGGTGGTCTTGCCGCTGCCGCTGGGGCCTTTGAGAAACAGGCTTTCGCCGCGTTGCAGGGTGAAACTATCGATATCCAGCAGCTCGGGCTGGCGGGGCCAGGCAAAGCCGAGGTTGGACAGTTGGATCAGGGCTGAACTCATAAAGTAAGCGGCCGGGTTACCCCGGCCGTTCTGCTGCAAAGTTGTGGTTAGAAACTCAGGGTTGGCTGCGCGGGCGTCAGCTCCAGGCCCTGTTGGCCATTCGGGCCGATCAGTTGTACCTGAATTTTCTCGGTGGCGGGGAAGCGCTTGAACAGCTCGCCCAGGTCAAGTTGTTGCAAATCTTCAGGCTTCTGGCAGTCGAGGCTGTAGTGCGCATGGATATCGCTGTGCTCGCTGTCGTGGGCGTGGTGTTCTTTGTGCTGATGCTCAGCAAAAAGAGGGCTTTCCAGCTCCTGTTTGCTGATATTGCAGTCGCCCGCGTTCAGGCCAAACAGCATCTGCGGTTGTTGCAGCTGGCTGCGGGCGGCGGCGACCTTGGCTTTGTCGGCGGCACTTTTGGCGGCATGCTCGAAGCCCACCAGGTTCATCGCCGGACTATCCAGTTGCAGGTGCAGCATCTTGCCGTCGAGAACCACATTGAGTTGTGCCGCGCCGTGCTCATGGGCACCCAGGCTGCCGTGTTCGGCGTGATCATGCTCGTGGTCGTGTTCATGGCTGTGTTCAGCAGCAAGGGCGGCAAAGGGCAGTAGGGCGAAAGGCAGGGCAAGTAGCAGGCGGCGCATGGCGGTCTCCAGTCGGAAATAATTACTTGTTACGTTATAACAACTTTGTGGTGTGCATGGCCAGCCTTGCTTGGCGACCCGTTGCGGACGTGGGAGCATGACGGCTGATTAGCTGAGGACAGGATAATGGTGCGAATTCGTGGGCAGATCGGTGCCTGGCCGGTGGATCTGACGGTTGAGCTGGATGCGCATGACTGGGCGCAACTGGCCCAGCACATTCCCCTTGAGACGGCACCTGCGCCGGCAGCAGCTGCCTCGCCAGTGGCCAACGATGCCTTATGGCAGACCACGCTGGAGCTGTTGCGTCAGGCCGGGCAGATCGAAGGGCCGCAATTGCTTGGGCAACTCGCAGGGCTGGCGGGTGGGGATGCGGCAGGCAAGCGCCTGCTGGTGCGTCTGCGCCATTGCGCGCAGGTGCGGATGGAAACGGGCGCAGATGCGCCGATCTATCACTGGGTGGGCTAAACCGCGTCGATGGGGGTTAGCCATCGACGGTTGTGGCGATCAGTAAATCGCCTGGTACAGCTTGCGCCGGTAGGCAGTGACCAGCGGGTGATCATTGCCGAGCAGATCGAAAACTTGCAGCAGGGTCTTGTGCGGCAGGCCGTCGGCATAGCTACGGTTGCGGATAAACAGCTTGAGCAGGGCGTCGAGCGCCGGCTCGTAGTGCTGGCGCGCCAGTTGCTGGATCGCGAGCTGGTAGCTCGCTTCATCGTCTTCGGCGTTCTGCGCCAGGCGGGTCTTCAGGCTGGCAACATCTGGCAGTTCGGCTGCCTGGCGTAGAAAGGTCAGCTGCGCGCGGGCACCGGCCAGGGCCTGTTTATGTTCATCGCCTTTTACCGCGCCCAGCACCGCTTCGGCTTCACCCAGCTCACCGCGCTCGGCCAGGCAGCGCGCATAGAGAATCAGCGCGGCAGCGTGTTCATTGTTTTCTGTCAGCAGCACCTTGAGCACCGCTTCGGCATCGGCAAAGCGGCCTTCGCTGAATAGCGCCTGCGCCGCTTCCATCGGGTCGGCCGCTGCAGGTGCCGGCTCGGCGACGTGGGGTTTGAGCATTTCGCGAATTGCCGACTCCGGCTGCACGCCGGCAAAGCCATCGACCGGCTGGCCATTTCTGAATAGCACCACCGTGGGCAGGCTGCGAATGCCGAAGCGCGCAACGATGTCCTGCTCGATATCGCAGTTGACCTTGGCCAGCAGCAATTCGCCGTTGTATTCCTCGGTGATCTTCGCCAGCAGCGGCATCAGCGCCTTGCACGGCGCGCACCACTCGGCCCAGAAATCCACCAGTACCGGCTTCTGGAAGGAGTTCTCGATCACCAGCTGTTCGAAGCTGGCGCTGCCTGCGATATCAAAGATGTAAGGGGAGTCGCTCATGGTCGGTCTCGGCTGGGCGCAAGTTGTGATGGGCTGCAATGCGATGAACTATAAATGTGGGCGCGGCGTGCTGGATACAAGGGGCGTTCAGGCGCGCTCGGCGTGGTACAGGCTGACATGGCGAAACTCCGCCGGCTCGGCCAGATCCGGCCAGGTGCAGGCTTCCAATATGCCAAGGCGCTGATATAGCGGGTGTTGGAAATCGCGCACTCGGGAGTCAGCCACCAGCGCCTGGCGGCCGCGACTGAGGAACTGGTCGAGCAGCGGCAGGTTGGCGCGGTCGTAGAGCACGTCGGCGACGATAATCAGGTCGAAGCGATCGGCCTCTTGAAAGAAGTCCGTCGAGTAGCTCAGCGCCACATCGTTTAACTCTGCGTTGGCCTGGCAGGAAGCAATCGCCAGCGGGTCGAGGTCGCAGGCCACCACTTCCAGCGCGCCAGCTTTGGCTGCGGCAATCGCCGCCACGCCGGAGCCCGCACCGAAATCCAGCACGCGTTTACCGCGAACCCACTCGGGGTGCTCGGCCAGCCAGCGCGCCAGTACCAGACCGCTGGCCCAGCAGAAACACCAGTAGGGTGGATCTTCGAGGATCAGGCGGGTTTCTTCGGGGCTGAAACAGCGATCCATATTCGCCGGGTCGATCAGCCACAGCTTGATCGCGGTGCCGGGCAGGGTTTGCGCGCTGAGCTGGGCGTCACCCAGCAGTTCGCTGAGCGCAGCCTGCAGGGCGGCCGGTGCTGTCATGGCGCCGGTACCAGGCGCAACTCACCGAGGGCCTGGGTTTCGCCGCGGGCAATCGGTTGCTCGGGCAGACGCAAAATCAGCCGGCCAGCCTGATTGGCGCGGCCATGCAGCTCGATGCGACTGTGCTTGTTAAAGGTTTCCGGGTTGAACGGCAGGCGGAACGCTAGCGGATTTCCGGTGCCGCGCAGCTGGATATTGCCCAGCAGCGCCTGCGGCCGGCCGCGCTCGTCGACCGCCAGCAGGGCCAGCTCGACATCCGCCTCATTGGGCACATTCAACAAGCTGCCGCTCAGCTCACGCTGATAGGCCGGCAGTGGCGCTGCTTCGGCCGGGGCCTGAACCGGTGCGGGCGGGGTGGGTTTGGCGGGCGGCGGGCTGTCGCTGGCGCAGGCGGTCAGCAGGGCGATCAGGCTCAGTAAAATCAGCGGTTGTAACGGCATAGGGTTTTTCATCGTGGGTATCAACTCCGCTGGTTTGCATGGGCGCCTGTATACCGCAAACCCCTCGGCTTGTCTTGCCTGCGGGATGCGCTACCATGGCCTCTTTCGTCGAGGGTCTGTTGCCGTTTCAGCGCGATCCGCGTTGCTGCGAAAAATCTCGCCAGGCTAGGCGTAGGACTTGGCAATGGTTATTCCCTTGCCAAGTCCTACAACACCGCATGGCGAGATTTTGCGCGCAACCCGAAGGGCCGGGCCTGTTTTAGTGCGATGCTGCGTTTCTCGACGGCTCATTTGGACGACCAAACTTCGCGTCTCGTGCCTTGCCTCGCGCTAAAACGGGCTCCGGCGCGGACGTGATGAAACGGTAACAGACCCTGAGGCTAGCTTTATTTATGCATTGCCCTTTTTGCGCCGCCAATGACACCAAAGTGATCGACTCGCGCCTGGTAGCCGAGGGTGAGCAGGTGCGTCGTCGGCGTGAATGCCTGGCCTGTGAAGAACGCTTCACCACCTTCGAGACCGCCGAGCTGGTAATGCCGCGCCTGATCAAGCAGGACGGCAGCCGCCAGCCCTTTGATGAAGACAAGCTACGCGCCGGCATGCAGCGTGCGCTGGAGAAGCGTCCGGTGAGTATCGAGCGTCTGGAAGCGGCCATCGCCCATATCAAACACAAGCTGCGCGCCACCGGTGAACGCGAGATCAAGTCATTGGTCCTTGGTGAGTTGGTGATGGGCGAACTGCAGAAGCTCGATGAAGTGGCCTATATCCGCTTTGCCTCGGTGTACAAACGCTTTCAAGACCTCAACGAGTTCCGCGAGGAAATCGACCGCCTGTCCCGCGAACCTGCCAAAGGTTGACGATGAATTCAGATCACGCCTTTATGGCTCGCGCGCTGGAGCTGGCCCGTAAAGGCCTGTACTCCACCCATCCCAATCCGCGCGTTGGCTGCGTGATCGTTCGTGATGGGCGTATCGTCGGCGAAGGCTGGCATGCCCGCGCCGGTGAGCCTCACGCCGAAGTACACGCGCTGCGCCAGGCCGGCGAAAAGGCCCGTGGCGCGACGGCCTACGTCACCCTGGAACCTTGCAGCCACCACGGGCGTACGCCGCCGTGCGCCGATGCGCTGATCAATGCCGGTATCACGCGCGTCGTAGCCGCCATGCAGGACCCCAACCCGCAGGTCGGCGGTGATGGCCTGCTGCGTCTGATGCACGCGGGTATTGCGGTGCAGAGTGGCGTGCTCGAGGTTGAGGCGCGGGCGCTAAATGCCGGGTTTATCAAACGAATGGAACAAGGCCTGCCGTTTGTGCGGGTCAAGCTGGCGATGAGCCTCGACGGGCGCACTGCCATGGCCAGCGGCGAAAGCCAGTGGATTACTGGACCTGCTGCGCGCGCCGCGGTGCAGCGTCTGCGTGCGCGCTCCAGCGTGGTGTTGACCGGCGCCGATACGGTGCTAGCCGATGATGCGCGCCTGACTGTGCGCGCCGACGAACTCGGTCTGGGCGCTGAGCTGAGTGCCCTGGCGCAGACCCGGCCGCCGCTGCGAGTGTTGGTCGATGGGCGTCTGCGCGTGCCGCTGAGCGTACCGTTCTTCCAGGCCGGTGGTGCCATGGTCGCGACCTGCGCGGCGGCCTCTGCGCGTGATCGCTATCTGGACGATGGACATGAACTATTGGCCGTGCCGGGCAGCAACGGGCATGTTGACCTGCGCCGGTTGCTGGTCGAGCTGGCCAGTCGTGGTGCCAATGAGGTGCTGGTGGAAGCCGGGCCGCGTCTAGCCGGCGCGTTTGCCCGTCTGGGCCTGGTCGATGAATATCAGCTGTTCGTGGCGCCCAAGCTGCTTGGTTCAAGTGCGCGGCCGCTGCTCGACCTGCCGCTGGCGCGGATGGCCGATGCGCCAGCGCTGAAAATTGTCGAGATGCGCGCAGTCGGTGATGACTGGCGGATTATCGCGGTGCCCCAGCGGGCTGTTTGATGGGCGACTATGAGCGATGACGAGTCATTAGCGATGGCACACCATTCATCCTGTCGTTTGCCGATGCAGGGCGTCGGCAATTTGTGGTAAAACGCGTCTCGGCTGCGCAAGTAGCCGTAACGTTCTCAGGGCGGGGTGTAATTCCCCACCGGCGGTAATGGCTGCAAGGCCTAGCCCGCGAGCGCTTGCCAGGTGGGTGTAACCCGCCGAGCAAGGTCAGCAGACCCGGTGTGATTCCGGGGCCGACGGTTAGAGTCCGGATAAAGAGAGAGCGGGATTGCCTCAACAAGGCGCGTTCAGGCGTGCCTCGAAATCCCTATCGATCAAACGCGCCCTGTTTTTTATAAAACAGGAGTTGGTTTATATGTCTGATTTTTATTCCGTGCCCCGGGCTTCTGGCGTTATCCGCCAGTGCTTTGCCGTGGGTGCGATGCAGGGGGTGGCATGTTTACCGGCATAATCGAAGCCATTGGCAGCATCCGCGCACTGACGCCCAAGGGCGGTGACGTGCGGGTATATGTGGCGACCGGCAAGCTTGGCCTGGGTGACGTCAAGCTCGGCGACAGCATTGCAGTCAACGGCGTATGCCTGACGGCGGTGGAGCTGCCGGGCGATGGTTTCTGGGCCGATGTCAGCCGCGAAACCCTGGCGCATACCGCCTTTATCAGCTTGAAAGCCGGTAGCAAGGTCAACCTGGAGAAGGCCCTGACGCCCACCAGTCGCCTTGGCGGCCACTTGGTCAGCGGCCATGTGGATGGTGTCGGTGAAGTCGTCGCCCGCGCCGATAACGCCCGTGCCGTGCAGTTCACCATTCGCGCGCCGCGCGAGCTGGCCAAGTACATCGCCCACAAAGGCTCAATCACTGTCGATGGCACCAGTCTGACCGTCAATGCGGTCAACGGCGCTGAGTTCGAACTGACTATCGTGCCGCATACCCTGGCCGAGACCATCATGGTCGACTATCGCCCCGGCAGTCAGGTCAACCTCGAAGTGGACCTGCTGGCCCGTTACCTGGAGCGTCTGTTGCTCGGTGACAAGGCCGCCGAGCCGAAAGCCTCGGGCATGACGGAAAGTTTTCTCGCCGAACACGGCTACCTGAACAAATAAGGAATCGCGAGCATGGCTCTTAACAGTATCGAAGAACTGGTCGAAGACATCCGCGCCGGCAAGATGGTCATCCTGATGGATGACGAAGACCGCGAGAACGAGGGCGATCTGATCATCGCGTCCGAGTGCGTGACCGCCGAACATATCAACTTTATGGCGCGTTTCGCCCGCGGCCTGATCTGCATGCCGATGACCCGTGAGCGCTGCGAAACCCTCAAACTGCCGCTGATGGCGCCGCGCAACGGTTCCGGTTTCGGTACCAAGTTCACCGTCTCCATCGAAGCTGCAGAAGGGGTGACCACCGGTATCTCTGCAGCCGACCGCGCGCGCACCGTGCAGGCTGCTGCTGCGAAAAACGCCAAAGCCGACGATATCGTCAGCCCCGGCCATATCTTTCCGCTGATGGCTCAGCCTGGCGGTGTGCTGGCGCGTGCTGGCCACACCGAAGCGGCCTGCGACCTGGCGCGCATGGGCGGTTTCGAGCCGAGCGGGGTGATCTGCGAGATCATGAATGACGACGGCACCATGTCGCGTCGCCCTGAGTTGGAAGTCTTTGCCGCCGAGCACGGCATCAAGATCGGCACCATCGCTGATCTGATCCACTACCGCCTGATCCACGAGCGCACCGTTGAGCGCGTCAGCGAGCAGGTGCTCGACAGCGAACTGGGCCAGTTCAATCTGGTGACCTATCGTGATTCGGTGGAGAACGACGTGCACATGGCCCTGACCCTGGGCGAAATCTGCGCGGAACAGCCGACCCTGGTGCGCGTGCACAACATGGACCCGCTGCGTGACCTGTTTATGGTTAACCAGCCGGGTCGCTGGAGCCTGCGCGCGGCCATGGCCGAAGTGGCCAAGGATGGCAGCGGCGTGGTGCTGCTGCTGGGCAACCCGCTAACCGGCCCGGATCTGTTGGCCCACCTGGAGCGCCAGCTGGGCGGTGAGGCAAAAGTCGCCAATCCGACCACTTACAGCACCGTCGGTGCCGGTTCGCAGATTCTCCGCGACCTCGGCGTGCGCAAGATGCGCCTGATGAGTTCGCCAATGAAGTTCAATGCAATATCCGGTTTCGACCTGGAAGTTGTAGAATACCTGCCCTCCAAATAATCCCAAGGGTCGCCACTGGCGGCCCGGCTCTTTAAATAGACGAGACGCGTTATGACCCTGAAGACCATCGAAGGTACTTTTATCGCCCCCAAGGGCCGCTTTGCACTGGTCGTCGGCCGCTTTAACAGCTTCGTTGTCGAAAGCCTGGTAAGCGGCGCAGTTGACGCCCTGGTTCGCCATGGCGTGAGCGAAAGCGACATCACCATCATCCGCGCGCCGGGTGCCTTCGAAATCCCGTTGGTAGCACAGAAAGTCGCCCAGCGTGGCGATTTCGACGCCATTATCGCCCTCGGTGCAGTGATCCGCGGCGGCACTCCGCATTTCGAATACGTTGCTGGTGAATGCACCAAGGGCCTGGCCCAGGTGTCCATGGAGTTCGGCGTACCGGTGGCCTTCGGCGTACTGACTGTCGATTCCATCGAGCAAGCCATTGAGCGTTCCGGCACCAAGGCCGGCAACAAAGGCGCGGAAGCGGCACTGTCCGCCCTGGAAATGGTCAGCCTGCTGGCGCAGTTGGAGGCCAAGTGAGCCAGAACGACGGTAACGGGCAGCAGCCACAAGCGCCGAAAAAAGGCCCCAGCACCAAGACCCTCGCACGCCGTCAGGCGCGCACCTTGGCCATGCAGGCGCTGTACTCCTGGTACATGGCTGGGCAGCAGTTGAACGAAATCGAAGCGCAGTTCCGCGTCGATAACGACTTTACTGCAGTGGACGGTGCCTACTTCCACGAGATTCTGCACGGCGTGCCGCGGCAAAAGACCGAGATCGATGGCGCGTTCGAGTCGCTGCTCGACCGTCCGTTGGACGAGATCGACCCGGTTGAGCTGTCGATCCTGCGTCTGTCGACCTACGAGCTGAAAAACCGCATCGATATCCCCTATCGCGTGGTGATCAACGAAGGCATCGAACTAGCCAAAGTGTTTGGCGCCACCGACGGGCACAAGTTCGTCAACGGCGTGCTGGACAAGCTGGCACCGCGCCTACGCGCAGACGAAGTTCGCGCTAACAAGCGTTAAGGTCTTTTGGGATGTTTGATTTACGATCTTGCGAGCTAGAGTCCTGCAAGGCAAAAGCAGGCGAGGACGCGGAGTGTGCTGTAGCACATGAGCATTCCGAGTCTGCTTTTAACGCAGCAGGGCCGACGCGCAGCAGATCGTTGCCATCTCATGGGTGAGTTCGAGCTGATCAGTGACTACTTCGCCGCTGCGTCCTGTGCGCAGGCTGGCGAGGGCGTGGCATTGGGCATCGGCGACGACTGCGCCCTGCTGCAATTGCCGGCTGGCGAGCAGCTGGCAATTTCTACCGACACCCTGGTCGCCGGGGTGCATTTTCCCGAATCGCCCGATCCGTTTCTGCTGGCGCAACGTGCGCTCGGCGTTTCGGTCAGCGATCTGGCCGCCATGGGCGCCGCGCCTGTCGGCTTTACCCTTGCGTTGACATTGCCCAGTGCCGAGGCGGATTGGCTACAGGCTTTTGCCAGTGGCCTGGATCGGATGGCGCAGCACTGCGCGATTCGTCTGATCGGCGGCGATACCACCCGTGGTCCTCTAAGTTTGACCCTGACTGTTTTCGGTCGCGTGCCGGTTGGTATGGCGTTGACCCGCAAAGGTGCGCAAGTCGGTGATCTGCTCTGCGTCGGTGGCGAGTTGGGTGATGCCGCTGGTGCTTTGCCGCTGGTGCTCGGGCAATGCCAGGCCGAGCCAGCAGTGGCCGAGGCGCTGCTGGCGCGCTACTGGTCGCCTATGCCGCAGCTCGATCTGGGTCTGGCGCTGCGTGGTAAGGCCACGGCCGCGCTGGATATCTCCGATGGCTTGCTGGCTGACTGTGGTCATATCGCCGCAGCGTCCGGTGTGGCGCTGCTGATTGAGCAGGCGCAGGTGCCGATGTCTGCCGCCTTGCTGGCATTTGCAGGGGAGTCGGCGGCGCGCCAGTGCGCATTAAGTGGTGGCGATGATTACCGCCTGACATTCACTCTGCCGGCAGCGAATCTGGCGGATTTGCAGCAGGCTGGCTGGCCGGTGCGAGTTATTGGTCGTGTTGTGGCCGGCCAGGGCGTTACTCTGCTGGACTCGCAAGGCCAGCCCGTGCAGCTGCCACGCAGCGGCTATCAACATTTTGGAAGTGCCAGTGACTGATCATCCCAAGCAAGTCCCCGCCGAGTTCGTACCGCCTTCGGTATGGCGCAATCCCTGGCATTTCCTGGCCTTTGGCTTTGGTTCCGGCACCTTGCCGAAAGCTCCAGGTACCTGGGGTTCGCTGGTGGCGCTGCCGTTTATCCCGCTGTTGCAGATGCTGCCGGACTGGGGCTACTGGCTGATGCTCGGCATCACCATGCTGTTTGGCTTCTGGCTGTGCGGCAAGGTGGCGGATGATCTGCGGGTGCACGACCACGAAGGCATCGTCTGGGACGAAATGGTCGGCATGTGGATCACCCTCTGGCTGGTGCCGGACGGCTGGGGCTGGCTGCTGCTAGGCTTTGTATTGTTCCGTGTGTTCGACATCATCAAACCATGGCCGATTAGCTGGGTTGATCGGCATGTGCATGGCGGTGTCGGCATCATGCTTGATGACGTGCTCGCTGGGGTGTTCGCCTGGATGTCCCTGCAGCTGATTGTCTGGGGCTGGGCCAATGGGCTGGCTGCGGCGCTGGGCTGGTAACTCAGAAAGGGATCGCTAATGGGCCGATGCTGTCGGTGGTTGCTGTGCTCGGTAATCAGCTTTGCCAGCGGGTTGGTTAGCGCGGCTGAGCCGCCGCAGATCCGTATTGCCAGCGAGGTCTGGGAAGGGCATACCCACGCCGATGGTAGCGGCCTTGCCTGGGAGATTTTCCGCGCGGTATTCGAACCTGCCGGTGTGCAGCTGGATATCCAGAGCGTGCCCTACACCCGCTCCATTGGCCTGGTGCAGCGCGGCGCCGCCGATGCCTGGGCGGGCTCCTACCTTAATGAAGTCGAGCAAGGCGTGTTCTATCCACGGCGCAACTATGACGCCGACCAGATCGCCGCCCTGGGCCTGCTGGATAAGCCAATCCCAACTCTGGACTCTCTCGGCGAGTTTCGCCTGGCCTGGATGCGCGGCTATGAATACCAGCGTTATCTGCCAAATTTGCGCCAGTACCGCGAAGTGCTGCGTCGTAGCGGTATTCTCGACATGCTGGAGATGGGCCATGTCGATTTCTATCTCGATGCCCTGACCGAGGTCGAAGATGTGCTGAGCACGGCCAGTCAGCCTGATCGCTACCGTGTTACCCAGCTGACCCAGCTGCCGATCTACCTGGGCTTTGCCGATACCCCGCGAGGCCGAACCCTGGCCGAGTTGTTTGACAAACGCATGGATAGCCTGGTGGCGGACGGCAGCTTGCGGCCGATTTTCCAGCGCTGGCAGCAACCGTATCCATTTGACTAACCTCTGCGAGACGCTCCATGTACGCCTTGAAAGTACTGTTATTGAGTCTGCCGCTGCTAATGAGCAGTGGGGCGATGGCGGCCACCCAGGTACGGGTTGTCGGCCTGTTCCCTGGCGCGGCGGTGTTGAATGTCGATGGTCAGCGCAAGCTGGTCAAAGTCGGCCAGGCCGGCCCCGGCGGCGTGGTGGTGGTCAGTGCTGATAGCCGTGGCGCGGTCTTGCGTGTCGATGGTGTCGAGCGCAGTTACAGCCTGAGCCGCGAGTACAGCGAAGGCTTTGCCGAAGCGCAGAAGAAGCAGCTCAGTGTGGCCAAAGGTATTGGCGGGCATTACTGGGTGGCGGGCTCGATCAATGGCCAGTCCATCCAGTTTCTGGTCGATACCGGCGCCACCTCAGTTGCCTTGAATGACGAGCATGCGCGCCGTCTGGGTATTGATTACCGGGTGACCGGCGCGCCCTTGCAGGTCAACACTGCCAGCGGCACGGCACGCGGCTGGCGAGTAATGCTGGACCGGGTCAAGATCGGTGAACTGGAAGTGCTGGGTGTCGAGGCCGTGGTGCTGGAGGGCAGCTCACCACGCGAGGCCTTGCTTGGTATGAGCTTCCTTAGCCGCGTCGGCTGGAAGGTCGAGCAGGATGTGCTGGTGCTGGAGTCCAAATACTAGCGCTTTGGCCGTCTCGCGTTGGCTCGATCCTTATCATCAGTAATTCAGGCTAAGCGGCTGCCAGGGCCTGCTGTTACAATGCCGGCCTGATTTTCCCTGCCCATTTTCTTTAGGAGCATCCGGTGTCCGTCGTGTTTGTCGCCGCCTCCCAACTGCCTACGCCGTTTGGCGTATTCACCATGCATGGCTTTCTCGAAACGGCCACAGGCAAGGAACATGTAGCCCTGACCTTTGGTGATGTGGCCGATGGCGCGCCCGTGCTGGGCCGTTTGCATTCCGAATGCCTGACCGGCGATGCGTTGTTTAGCCTGCGTTGCGATTGTGGCTTCCAGCTTGAAGCGGCGCTGCGCGCGATTGCCAATGAAGGCCGTGGCGTTCTGCTCTATCTGCGTCAGGAAGGTCGCGGTATTGGCTTGCTGAACAAAATCCGCGCCTATGAGCTGCAGGACGGCGGCGCCGATACCGTTGAGGCCAATGAGCGTCTGGGCTTCGGCGCTGATCAACGCGACTACGCGATCTGCCTGCCAATGCTCGATCATCTGGGCATCACCCAGCTCAAACTGATGACCAACAACCCGCGCAAGGTTAAGGCGCTGGGCGATATGGGCATCAATGTGGCGACCCGCGTGCCGCTGCAGATCGATCACAATCCGCATAACAAAAAATACCTCGCCACCAAGGCCGGCAAGCTCGGGCATATGCTCGGCAGCCTGCACCAGGGCGAGGTTGAGGAAAGCCTGTGACGCGCGGCGAAGTGCGCCGTCGACTGGCGCTGGAGTGGTGGCGGCAGCTGGCCGTGACCTTGGTGCCGCTGTTTGTGCTCAACCTGCTGTTTGGTGCCGAGCAGAAAACCGGCCTGCTGACCATGCCGCTGTTTATCGGCGGCCTCGCTTCGATGTTTGTCAGCCTGCCGCTGTTCAGCGCCTACAAACGCGCGCTGGTGGCCACGGAGAAAGCCCTGGATACAGCAGATGAACACGATGCCTGGCTGGAACTGGCGCGTGTACGCCGCCTGGCCTTTCTCGGCGCGGCGCTGCCGGCCTGGATCGCTGCCATTGCAGTATTTGCCGGGCTGGAGGCGATTCCGCTGATCCTTCTGGCGATTTCCAGCATCGTTCTGCTTTATCTCTACCGCATTCCTCGCCAACTCGGTTGATGCGTACCGCCGCACTCTACCTGCTGCTGTTGCTGGCGTTGCCCGCAACAGCGGTTGAGCGGGTGGTGACCTTGGCACCCTCCCTGACTGAAATCATGCTGGAACTGGATGCTGCCGATCTGTTGGTTGGCGTGTTGGATGGCGGCGAGCGTCCGGCCGCGGTTGCGCAATTACCTTCAGTGGGCCGTTACGGCCAGCTTGAATTGGAAAGCCTGCTCGAACTGCAGCCCGATCTGGTGCTGCTCTGGCCCGACAGCATCAGTAGCGCGCAACGCCAGCAACTGCAACGTATGGGGATTCCCCTGCTGATCGTCGAGCCACGCAAGCTGGCTGACCTGGCGGAGAACTTCGTCGAAATCGGCGCGCGCATTGGCCGAGCCGAGCAGGGCCGGCAACTGCATCAGCAGTTCAATAGCGGCTTGGCTGCGCTGCGTCAGCGTTATCAGCGTGAACAGCCGTTACGCCTGTTCTATCAGGTCTGGGATACGCCGCTGTACACCATCGGCGGGCAGCAGATTATCAGCGACGCCCTGCGTATCTGTGGCGCAGAAAATATCTTTGCCGAGCTTACCTTGCCGGCGCCGCAGGTCAGCGCGGAAGCGGTACTGCAGCGCAACCCCGGGGTGATTCTGGCCGGAGTGCAAGGGCAGCTGGACGCCTGGCGCATCTGGCCGGGTGTTGCGGCGGTTGAGCGTAATCAGCTGTGGCTGGTGCCGGATGCTGGTCTGGAGCGGCCGAGTTTTCAGATGCTTGGGGCGGTGGGGAAGTTGTGCGAGCGGTTGGCTGAGGCGCGCTGAGGAGGGCCCCGAGTCAAAAGACCCGGGGCCTAGACTTCAGAATCGATACCCGACGCTGAGCTGTACCTGCTCTTCGGCTGCGGGGTAACTGCTGGTTGCGCTGGCAAAAGCGTCATAGCGTTTACCAGTGAGGTTGTTGAGACGCAACTTGCTACTGAACTGCTGGTAGTCGTAGCTCAGCGCCGCATTTAGCAGGGTGTAGCCGCCAGCTTTGTGTTGGTTATTGGCATCGTCCCCTGAGTAATAACGGCTGCCGGTATGCACGGCTTCTAGATAGCCTCGCAGCCCCGGCACGATCAGGTAGCTGAGGTTTGCACTGGCTGTGTTGCGTGCTACCCACGGCACTTTGTTGCCTTGGAAGGAGCCTGCACGAAACTCGGCATCGGTATAGCTGTATTGTCCGCCGATACTCAAGCGCTCGCTCAGCTGCCGCTCGGTTTCCAGCAACAGACCATCGCGGCGGGTCTTGTCCAGATTGATATTGGCTCCGATACCGCTCCAGCTGGCGGGGTTGGCAATCAGTGCGTCGTAGAGCAATTCATCTTGTAGATCCAGTCGATAAAGGGTCGCCTGATAGCGTTGCACGCTGTCCTGCCATTCGATACCGCTTTCCCAGGATACGCCGGTCTGCGGCTTGAGGAACTCGACGCCGGGTAGCACAAAGCCGTTGTCATCCACGTTGGCCCAGCGCAGCACGTCCTCGCGTTTGATAAACAGCCGGGTCTTCTGGTTGGCCTGCCAGCTTAAGCCGATGCTGCTGCTGTCTTCTCGGTCGGTATGGGTCTTGCCAGCACTTTTATTGCGGTCTTCCGCTTCGCTGGTGCGGTAGCCCAGGGTCAAGGTCAGGTCGCTGCCAAGGTACTGGCTGTACTGGCTGTACCAGTCGCGCAGGGTCTGGTGGACGTCGGTGCCCCAGGTGGCCTGGTAATCGCTGGTGATATAGTCGTGCCCCAGCAGCCATTCTGCACGGCCCAGGTTGTTATCGAAGCGGGCGGTGATACGTGGGCTGATGGTTTCGCTACGGGTGTCCTGATCGAAGCCGCTGCCGAAGAAACTGCCTATGCCATCCTGATCGCTCTGGCTGTAGTCGAAGTTGCCGCTCCAGACCTGATTTAGGCGCTGCTCGACGGCAACGCGATGCACCTGGGTTTTGCTGTCGCTCCAGTCGCTTGAACTGCTTTGCTTGCGGTCGGCGCGGCGCAGTGCCAGCGGGATTGAGCCTGGCAACAGCAGCTCATCGTCGACCGTTTGGTACTCGTACAAAGCGTGGCCACTGTCATGGTCATAGCGCAGACGGGCGAAGGCGTTGCTGTAGCTCGCGTTGTTATGGTCGCGATAGTTGTCAGCCGTACGCGACTCGCCGCTCAGGTAGGTCGAAAATCCACCACCGAGTTGCTGGTAGATATGGCCGCGAAATGCTTCTAGGTCATGGCTGCCACGAGTGGTTTCGAGATAACCCTCATTGCTGCTCGGGGTGCGGGTGACGATATTGATAACACCGCCGACCGCCTGATCGCCGTACAGTACGGTGCCTGCGCCGCGGATGATCTCGATGCGCTCTATATTGGCCAATGGCACGCTGTTGAGGTCGGCTCCGGCTTGGCTTGGTTGGTTGAGGCGGCGACCATCGACCAGAATCAAGGTGTTGTTCACTGCATTCTCGCCAAAACCGCGCAGGCTGAAGGTAGCTCGGCTGCCATCGCCAATCGTGTCGCGTATCTGCACGCCCGCCTGACTACGCAGCACGTCCAGGAGTGATGAGGCCGCAGTTTCTTCAATCTGCTGGCGGTCGATCACTTTGACGCTGGCTGGCGCCGGTGCTTTGAGCGGCGTGGCGCGGGTAATGACCAGGGGTGGCAGCTCGTGGTTGCTGGTATCGCTGGCAGCAAAACTGATGCTGGGGGCGAGGGCCACAGCCAGGGCAAGAGGGGACAATTTCACGTAGAGAATCCTCAAAAGGTCGAACGACTTTTGAGGAGGGCAGGGGCAAGAACGGGCGCGCGGGCGCAGCCTGAGCTTGACGGTGATGCCCTCCGCAACACCAGTCACATCCAGCAAGGCCGGTCTCCGGGCTCTCGACGTACGCCGCTTCGCCTTCCCGGGATAACCCAGTGGCGTTGAGGTGACGTGCAGAACGGCTCTGCGGTCGATTACCGTTGCGGGGGCAGCGCCGGGATGGTTCTTAACGAACGCACCGGCTTCCCGTTTAACGCCGCTTCAACAGGAAGGGGCGCACCTTGGCGGAAGTAAAATGCCGCGCACCTTAATGCGCGGTTGGATGAATTACAAGCAAGCCCGGCTCAGCTCTGGATGAGCGGTGCTCATGCAGAAAGTATGGCGTGGCGCGCGCGGATGGCGGCTTCTATACCCGCAGCATCCAGCCCGCATTCGGCGAGCATCTGCGCCGGTTTGGCGTGCTCGACGTAGTAGTCCGGCAGGCCCAGATGCAGCACTGGCTTGAGGATGCCAGCGTGGGCGAGGAACTCGCTGACCGCGCTGCCGGCACCACCCATCACGCTGTTCTCTTCGATGGTCACCAGCAACTCATGGCTGGCCGCCAGCTGGCGTACCAGGGCCTCATCCAGCGGTTTGACAAAACGCATGTCGACTACGGTGGCATCTAGTGCGTCGCCCACCTTGAGCGCTTCACTCAGCGGGACGCCGAATACCAGTAGGGCGATGTTGCTGCCTTGGCGGCGGACGATGCCCTTGCCGATTTCCAGTGGCTCCAGGCCTGGCTCGATGGCAGCATTCGGGCCGCTGCCACGCGGATAACGTACAGCCGCAGGGCCGTTGAATAGGTGGCCGGTGGTGAGCATGCGGCGCAGTTCGTTTTCATCGCTCGGGGTCATCACCAGCATGCCGGGGATGCAGCGCAGGTAGGAGATATCGAAGCTGCCGGCGTGGGTCGGACCGTCTTCGCCGACCAGGCCGGCGCGGTCAATGGCGAACAGCACGTCGAGGTGCTGCACGGCCACATCGTGGATCAGCTGGTCATAGGCGCGCTGCAGAAAGGTCGAATAGATCGCCACCACCGGCTTGGCGCCGTCGCAGGCCATACCGGCCGCGAGTGTTACGGCGTGCTGTTCGGCGATAGCTACGTCGAAGTAGCGCTCGGGATAGCGTTCGCTGAACGCCACCAGGTCCGAGCCTTCCTTCATCGCCGGGGTAATACCGACCAGGCGCGGGTCTGTCGCGGCCATATCGCACAGCCATTGGCCAAATACGCTGGAATATTTCGGGCCGCTGGCTTGCTTGGGTTGCGCCGCTGGCGCGTTGATCGGCTCCAGCTTGGTAATGGCGTGGTAGCCGATGGGGTCGACTTCGGCCGGGGCGAAGCCCTTGCCCTTTTTGGTCACCACATGCAGAAACTGCGGGCCGTCGAGGTCGCGCATATTGCGCAGGGTGGCGAGCAGGGTCGGCAGGTCGTGGCCGTCGATCGGGCCGATATAGTTCCAGCCCAGCTCCTCGAACAGGGTGCCGGGCACCAGCATGCCCTTGGCGTGCTCTTCGGTCTTGCGCGCGATCTCCCAGGCGCCCGGCAGGCGCGAGAGGATCTTCTTGCTGCCCTCGCGCATGCTGGCGTAGGTGCGGCTGGAGAGAATCTTGGCCAGGTAGTTGGAGAGACCGCCAACGTTCTTGGAGATCGACATGTCGTTGTCGTTGAGGATCACCAGCATATTGGCGTTGACGTCGCTGGCGTGGTTCAGCGCCTCGAAGGCCATGCCGGCGGTCAGGGCGCCGTCGCCGATCACCGCCACGCTCTTGCGCTTGCTGCCTTGGATGCGTGCCGCGATGGCCATGCCCAGCGCAGCGCTGATGCTGGTGCTTGAGTGGCCGACGCCAAAGGTGTCGTACACACTTTCCGAGCGGCGCGGGAAGGCGGCGATGCCGTCCTTCTGCCGCAGGCTGCCCATCTGCTCGCGGCGCCCGGTGAGGATCTTGTGCGGGTAGGCCTGATGCCCCACATCCCACACCAGGCGATCATCCGGGGTGTCGAAGACATAATGCAGGGCCACGGTCAGTTCGATCACGCCGAGGCCCGCGCCGAAATGCCCGCCGGTCTGCCCGACCGTATACAACAGGTACTGGCGCAGCTCGTCGGCCAGGGTTTCCAGTTCGGCTTCGCCCAGACGGCGTAGCTGGTCCGGCGTATTGGCGCGGTCTAGAAGGGGCGTCAGCGGGCGCTCACGGGGAATCTCGTGGAAGGTCGTCGGCATCAGGCAGATCGTTATAGGTGTAAAAGATGCGGCAGTTTACCCGAAGCGCCGGAAACTGCCCAAACATGGTTCGGCCAGTCCGGCATCCTCTGGATTACCAGGTATCAATAGTGCGCTTCTTACCTTCACGCGCTGCCGGCCGTGGCGTGGCATTCAGCCCGCGCAGCAGCCAGGCGCGGGTTTCCACGGGGTCGATGACCGCATCGATCTCGAGGAAGCTGGCCATATTGATGCCTTTGCCGTTCTGGTAGGCCTTGGCCACCAGCTTGTCGAACAGTTGTTGGCGCGCGGCGGGCTCTTCCACAGCCGCCAGTTCCTTGGCAAAACCCAGGCGTACTGCACCTTCCAGGCCCATGGCGCCAAACTCGGCGCTGGGCCAGGCGATGGTAAACAGCGGTGAATGAAAGCTGCCGGCGGCCATGGCCTGGGCGCCCAGGCCGTAGCCCTTGCGCAGCACCACGGTAAAGAACGGCACCGACAGGCTGGCGGCGGCGACAAACATGCGCGAGACATGGCGCACCGTGGCCTGTTTTTCGGCCTCCGGACCGACCATAAACCCTGGGGTGTCGCACAGCGACAACAGTGGGATATCGAAGGCATCGCACAGTTGCATAAAACGTGCGGCCTTATCGCCGGCTACGGCATCGATGGCGCCGCCGAGGTGCGCGGGGTTATTGGCCAATAGGCCGAATGGCTTGCCCTCGATACGGATAAACGCGGTGATTAGCCCTGGGGCGAACTGGCGGCGTAGTTCCAGTACGCTGCCGGTGTCGGCCAGGGTGGCAATGACCTGGCGGATATCGTAGACGCGCAGGCGGTTTTCCGGAATCAAGTGGCGCAGCTCGCGTTGATCGACGCAGTCCCACTCGCTGAGCGCGCCCTGGAAGTAGCTCAGATATTGCTTGGCCAGGCGGACGGCTTCGGCTTCGTCGGCCACATGCACATCGATGACCCCATTGGGGCCCTGCACACTGACCGGGCCGACCTCCTCTGGGGTAAAACTACCCAGACCGCCGCCTTCGATCATCGCCGGGCCGGCCATGCCGATAGTCGCGTTGTCAGTGGCGATAATCACGTCGCAGCAGCCCAGTAGGGCGGCGTTGCCGGCAAAGCAGCGGCCGGAGACTATCCCGACGGTCGGGACCAGGCCGGACAGCCGCGCCATGCCGACAAAGGTATGGCAGTCCAGCCCGGCCACACCGACAAAATCGGTATCGCCCGGTCGGCCGCCACCGCCTTCGGCGAACAGCACCAGCGGCAAGCGCCACTGCGCGGCGAGGCCGAGCATGCGGTCGGTCTTCTTGTGGTTCATCACGCCCTGAGTGCCGGCGAATACCGTGTAGTCGTAGGCGATGGCCATACAGCGCGCGGCCTGGCTGCCGAACGCCTCGGCGTTGACCGTACCGGTCCCAGCCACCAGGCCATCGGCAGGGCTCTGTTCGATCAGCTCTTCCAGCGAACGCCGGCGCCGTTGCGCGGCAATCGCCAGGGCGCCGTATTCGCTAAAACTGCCGTCATCGAGCAAGTCCGCCAGGTTCTCGCGCACCGTGCGTTGGCCAGTCTTGCGCCGTTTGGCCACGGCCTGCGGACGACGCTCGTCGCGGGTCAGCGCATGGCGTTCGAGTACTTCGGCCAGGTCCGCACGGATATGGTCGAGGTCCAGGCTCTGTTCGCTCTGGCTGGCGGCGGCGCTGACCTCGGCAGGTTCGATAAACAGCAGCGGCTGGCCTTCATTGAGCGCGCTGCCGACTTGTACGGCCAGTTGGCGGACGATACCGCTATGATTGGCAGTGACCACAAACTCCATCTTCATCGCTTCCAGCACGGCGATGCTCTGGCCGATGGCCACGGCATCACCCTCGGCCACTTCCAGGCTGACCACCACGCCCGTGCTGTGGGTAAGCAGCGGCAGGCAGCCTGGCGGCGCATCCGGTATCTGCTCGGCGCTTTGGCTGGTCGCCTGCGTACCGGCAAAGAAGTGATGCGGGTGGGCCTGGGTTTGCGCTGCCAAGAGTTCACTTAGCTGGCTTTCGACAAAGCGTGTGGTCAGCTGATAGCTCGCTACTTGCGGCAGGCGCAGCAGGTTTTGCAGCAGGTGCAGATTGCTCGCCACGCCTTCCAGGCGGAACTCGCACAGTGCGCGGTAGGCGCGGCGTAGGGCGCTGGGGTAGTCCGGCGCATGGGCGATCAGCTTGGCCAGCAACGAGTCGTAGCTAGGGCTGACCGGGTAGCCGGCGTAGCCGTAGCCATCCACGCGCAGGCCGGGGCCGCTGGGCGGCTGGTAGGCCGTCAGGGTGCCGGCGGCCGGGCGGGTGCTGCCGTCGCTACTCATGCTTTCCAGGTTGATGCGCAGCTGCACTGCGCAGCCATTAAGCGGCGGTGGTTGCAGCAGGTCGAGTTGTTCCAGCGACTGGCCGGTTGCCAGCTTCAGCTGGGTATGCAGCAGATCGACGCCGGTGACCTGTTCGGTGACCGTATGCTCGACCTGAATACGCGGGTTGGCTTCCATAAAGTAGAAGCGCTCGGGCTGCTCGGCATCCAGCAGAAATTCGAAGGTGCCCAGTCCCTGGTACTGCGCCGCGCCGGCCAGCTTGAGCGCGGCGGCGATCATGCCTTCGCGGGTGGTGGCGGGCAGATCCGGGCTGGGGGCGATTTCCACCAGCTTCTGCTGGCGGCGTTGCAGGCTGCAGTCGCGTTCCCATAAGTGGCTGACCGCGCCCGTGCTATCGCCCAGCACTTGAATCTCAATATGCCGGGCCTGGCTGACCAGTTGCTCGATATAGAGCGCGTTATTGCCAAAGGCGCTTTGTGCCTCGGATTGGCAGCGGGCAAAGGCTTCATCCAACGCGGCTGCACTAAATACCGGTCGCATGCCACGGCCGCCGCCGCCGGCCAGGGCCTTGAGCATTACCGCGCCATGCTCGGCGAGAAAGCCGTGGGCTTCATCCAGGCTGATCGCTCGATTGATCCCGGCCACCAGCGGCACATCGCAGCGCTCGGCTAACTCCCGCGCCGCTGCCTTGTCGCCAAACAGCTGCAGCACCTGGCTGCTGGGACCGACAAAGCACAGGCCGGCAGTCTGACAGCGTCTGGCGAACTCGGCGTTTTCGGCGAGAAAGCCATAGCCCGGATGCACAGCATCGCAGCCCTGGGCCTGGGCAATTTCGATCAGCTGATCCATATCCAGATAGGCCGCTACACCTCGGCCCTTCAGCGCCACTGCGCTATCGGCCTGGCGCACATGCAGGGAGGCGCCATCGTCCTCGGCGTACACGGCGACCGAGCGGATGCCCAGATCACTGGCTGCTCGGGCGATACGGGTGGCGATTTCGCCACGGTTGGCGATCAGCAGGTTTTGGAACATGGCATGACTCGCTGGCTAAGGGGCAGTTGGGGCGGATTACCGCTCCGTGGTTTGGATTTCTCGCTGCAATCTGATCAAGGTGTTCGCCAACTGCTCATAGGCGCTGCGCCAGGCCTGGATAGCGGCGTCGCTCAGAGTTTCTCGATCCAGCGCTTGGCGGAAGGCCGCGAACAGTGCGTTGGCCACCATGGCAAAGTGTTCTTCCTTCAGGTCGATGCGATGGTGTACTTGGGCAATTTTCGGCGCGTGCTTGAGGAAGGGCTCAAGGTTATCGATGCCGGCCGCATAGCTGGCCACGATACTGGCCAGCGGCGGCAGGCCGGCCCGCTGCAGCAGGGCATAGGCGGCTGGGTGATTTTGGTTCAGGTGTTGATAAACCAATCGGTTGATTTCCGCGGATTGCCCCTTGATGACCGCAGCACTTTGTTTGATCAACTGAATTGCCGAGTGATCGAGAGCCATGCTCATTCCTTGATATGGGTGGTATGGGCTTAGGTCGCAGTACCGCTGCTCTATCGGCAGGGCATCGGTAGGCTGTCGGCCCGGTGCGGGTGCGGGTGCGGAGAGGCGCTGTCGTCCTCGGCATACCCGGCAACCGTGCGGATGGCGATTTCGCCAAGCTTGGCGATCTGTGGGGTGGCAAAGGGCATGGTGGCTCCAGAATTTTATTCTGCAGCCATCTTAGGCGTTCGGCGGTTTGGGTAAACCAAGGCCGTGCTGGACGTAGTAGCGGATATTTGTCTGGGTGATATTCGTCACCACTGGCTCGCCCGGATGCAATCCGGGCTGCGTTAGCTGCGGCGTTCGACGATATACCGGGCCAGATCACGCAGCGGCTCGGCAGCCTGGTCGAATGGGCGCAGGGCATGCAAGGCCTGGTCGCGCAGTTCCAGGGCGTAGGCCTTGGCAGCGTCGAGGCCGAGCAGGGCCGGGTAGGTCGGTTTGTCGTGGGCCTGGTCCTTGCCTTGGGTTTTGCCCAAGGTGGCGGTGTCGCTTTCCACGTCGAGGATATCGTCCTGCACCTGGAACGCCAGGCCGATGGCGCGGGCGTAGGTGTGCAGGGCTTTTAGCGCGTGATCATCGGCCTTGCCGCTGGCCAATGCGCCGAGCTGAACGCTGGCTTCGATCAATGCGCCGGTCTTGTGCCGATGCATGATTTCCAGGGCGTTCTGGTCGAGAGTCTGACCGACTGAGCCGAGGTCGATGGCTTGGCCGCCGACCATTCCAGCAGGGCCGGCGGCGCGGGCCAGGGCGCTGAGCATGGCCAGGCGTAGGTCGGCGTCATGCGGGTTGTGCGTGGCATCGGCGAGCACTTCGAAGGCCAGGCTCTGCAGGCCGTCACCGGCGAGGATCGCGCAGGCTTCATCGAAGGCTTTGTGGGTGGTCGGCTGGCCACGGCGCAGGTCGTCATCGTCCATCGCCGGCAGGTCATCGTGGACCAGGGAGTAGGCGTGAATCAGTTCTACCGAGCAGGCCGCCGCATTGGCGCGCTCCGGCTCACCGCCGAGGGCTTCGCAGGCGGCGTAGGCGAGCAGTGGGCGTACGCGTTTGCCGCCATTGAACAGGCTGTAGCGCATGGCGGCGTAGAGACGTTCCAGTTCCGGGCGTGGGCTGCTCAGGAGGGCTTCCAGGGCGGCATCGACGCGGCTTTGGCAGCTGCTCTGGTAGGCCGCAATCATGCCTGCTGATCCGCGTCGAAGGGTGCTTCCTCCTGCTCGCCATCGCGCTCCATCAGGATTTGCACTTTCTGCTCGGCTTGGGCCAGGGCGGTCTGGCAATCGCGGGTCAGGCGTACGCCCTGTTCGAAGGCGGTCAGCGAGTCTTCCAGCGACAGCTCGCCGTTTTCCAGACGCTCGACCAGGTTCTGCAGATCGGTCAGGGATTGCTCGAAGTCGAGCGCGGCTTTTTTGCGGGCGGCCATGGCGGATATCTCGGGGTAGATCGGGGAATCGGAACCGGCGCGACACTAGCAGAGCCATGCCGCGCGGGCAAATCAGCGGGGCTTGTGGCCGGGGCTGGCTGTCAGCCGATCACGCCATAGCCGCGCGCCATCAGCACCGCTAGTAATGGGATGACCAGTAGCAGCAACAGTTCCAGGCGAATCACCATGATCACCATACGTGCCTTGGCTGGGCTGACCTGCGGCACTTCGCCGGCCTTGAGGCTGTTGCGCCAGTTAAGGAAGACAAAGGTCGGCACCACTGAAATCAGCCCGACCAGAATAAACAGGCCGACTTTGGCGTGAAACAGGCTGTTGCCCAGGTAGTAGTCCAGGCCCTTGCCGTACCAGAGCACCCGCGCCAGGCCGGTAAACAGCGCCACGCCGGCGCAGATGCCATAGGCAATGTCGGTGATGATCAGGCTGCGCGCGCGGCGTAAATCCAGCGGCAGCTTGAATTGCACATGCTCAATGCTGAGCAGGGCGAACAACAGGAAGATCGACAGGTAGTGCAGGTAGGCGGCAATCGCTTGGCCCATGGTGGCGTCCCTTCTCTGGATTGGTTGATCAGCTGGCTAGCTCGACCCGGTTACGGCCATTGCCCTTGGCCTGATAGAGCGCCTGGTCGGCGCGGTTCATGGTGGCCGTTGGCGCTTCCTGAGGGTTGCGCAGGGCCGCGCCGATGCTGATGGTCAGGTTGAGTTGCAGTTCGTCGATGGTCACTGGCTCCTTGTTCAGGGCGCTGCGAATGCGCTCGGCGATCAACAGCAATTCATGCTGGTCGTGCACCTGCAGCAACACCACGAACTCTTCGCCGCCGCTGCGCGTCACCACATCCTGCGGGCGTACGGCAGCGCTGATGCGCCGGGCGGTTTCCCACAGCACCTGATCGCCAGCGGCGTGGCCGTGGCTGTCGTTGACCTTCTTGAAGTAATCCAGGTCGCAGAACAGTACGCCGAGCTGCAGGCCCAGGTCGTCGGCCTGCTCCTGCTGCCTGGGTAGAAAGTGGTTAAGGCCGGCGCGGTTCCACAACTGGGTCAGCGGGTCGAGCATGGTCTTGCGCTGTTCACGGCTCAGCGCCGCGCGCAGCTGTGCGGTCTGCTCGCTGACATGGCGCAGCTTCAGGTAGCCCTCGACCAAGGTCGCCATATCTATAAACAGGCGCACCTGCTGCTCGCTCAGGTGGCCGGGGCGCGGGTCGATCAGGCACAGGGTGCCCAGCGGCTGGCCTTCCTGGGAAAACAGCGGTTGCCCGGCGTAGAAGCGGATCTGCGGGTTATTGACCACCACCGGGTTGTCGTGAAAACGCAGGTCGTTGTAGGTGTCTTCAACGATCAGTGGCTGGGTGCCGAGAATCGCGTGGGCGCAGAAGGAGATGGTCCGTGGGGTTTCGGTGATCTCCAGGCCGATGCGTGACTTGAACCACTGGCGGTCATGGTCGATCAGGCTGATCAGCACGGTTTTTACCGCGAAGACTTCGCGCACCACCCGCACCAGGGTGTCCAGATAGGGGTCGGCGGGGGTGTCGAGCAATTCGTTGTCATCGAGAATCTGCTGGCGCAGGACTTCATCGCAGGGCATTTCAGGGCTGAGCATAAGGGGCTCCTGATTGGCTGGAGGCGAACCATTGGTCGGCACGGGTCAGGCGGTAAGCATAGCCAGCTAGGCACAGGCTGCGCAGTCCCATAAAACTCAGGAAGGCCAGCCACAAGCCCTGGTTACCCAGCGGTTGCAGGGCCCAGGCCAGCGGCAGGCTGAGCAGCAGCGCCAGAAGCATGGCATCGCGCATCTCGCGGGCGCGGGTGGCGCCGATAAACAGGCCGTCGAGCAGGTAGCTCCACACGGCAATCAGCGGCAGCAGGGCGAGGTATGGCAGGTAGACGAACGCCGCCTCGCGCACCACCGCGATATTGGTCTGCAGGCTGATAAACCAGTGTCCGCCAAGCAGAAAGAACATTGCAAAAACCAGGCTGGCGAGCAATGACCAGCCGCCGGCGACGATCAGCGTACGCTTTAGCGCACTGCGATCTCGGGCGCCCAAGGCATGTCCACACAGCGCTTCCAGCGCATGGGCCAGGCCATCGAGGGCGTGGGCGGCGAGCAGCAGGCCGTTTAGCAGCAGCGCGTTGGCCGCCACGGTGGCATCGCCCAGGCGGGTGCCCTGTACGGTGATCAGAAAGAACACCGTCTGCAGCGCCAGGGTGCGGATAAAGATGTCGCGGTTTACCGCCAGCAGCGGTCGCCAGTTCAACCAACGGCGCAGCGCTGCCCTGTCCAGTGTGCCGGCGTAGGCACGCAGGGCGCGGCGGGCCAGGTACAGGCCGAGCAGCGCACCGCTCCATTCGGCAATCACCGAGGCCCAGGCCGCGCCGGCCACGCCCCAGTGCAAGCCGAGGACAAACAACAGGTCGAGGGCGACATTCAGCAGGTTGGTGGTCAGCAGAATGGCCAGCGGCCCGCGGGCGTTCTGCGTGCCCAGCAGCCAGCCAACCAGGGCGTAGGTGGCCAGCGCCGCGGGCAGGCCGAGCAGGCGGATATACAGATAGCTGCGCGCCAGTTCATCGAGCTGCGCCGAGGGCTGCATTAGCGCGAGTGCAGCGCTGCTCAGGGGGATGGCCAGACTGATCAGCACGATTGCCAGCAGCACGCCGAGCAGCAAACCCTGCAGCAGCACCTGGCGCAGCGCGCCGCCATCTCCACGCCCCGCCGCCTGGGCGCTGAAACCAGTGGTGCCCATGCGCAGAAAGCCCACCGCCCAGGTCAGCAAGGTGTACAGGCTGCCGCCCACCGCCACTGCAGCCAATTGATGGGCGTGCGGCAAATGGCCGATCACCGCGCTGTCGACCAGCGCCACCAGCGGCACCGAGAGGTTGCATAGGATCATCGGCGCAGCTAGTGACCACACCCGTTGATGGGTAGGCTTGTGCTGCCAGGCATCGCGTAGGGCGTTTATCAAATGCGCTCTCAAATTTGCTTGGGGACACCTGCAACGAAATGCGCGGGCGCGTGTCACAGGCGGGTTATTAAACACTGATCGACTGGCGTGCGCTGCCAAGCAATTTTGCGTGCGCACACTTAGTTGTCTGCAGGCGGCTCGACTATAGTGTCAGGCCTCTGCACCTACCCTTGTTGGAGCCCGCAATGCCGAAGAATGGACTGCTTCTGGCACTTGTCCTGAGCCTGCTCAGCGCCTGTGATTCATCCACCCCAGGGCCCGCCGAAGTGACGGCGACCCAAGCCACCCCCGTGAGCAGCGAGGCTGCCAAGCCGGCGGTCGACCGCAAGGCACTGGCCGAGCGTTACGCGGGCCGCGAACTGACCGTGGTAGATGTCTCGGAAGTGCAGCTCGAAGGCGCCAGCACCCTGTCGATCAGCTTCTCGGTGCCGCTCGACCCCGAGCAGAAGCTCGCCGAGCGCCTGCACTTGGTCGATAGCAAAGACGGCAAGGTCGACGGCGCCTGGGAGCTGAGCGACAACCTGATGGAAGTGCGCCTGCGCCATCTGGAGCCGCAGCGCAAACTGGTACTGACCGTGGATGCCGGTCTGCTTGGGCTGAATGGCAAGAGCCTCGCCGCTGAGCAGGTCACCCGCCTGGAAACCCGCGACCTGCAAGCCAGCGTCGGCTTCGCCAGCCGTGGCTCCTTGTTGCCCACACGCCTCGCTGAAGGCCTGCCGGTGATTGCGCTGAACGTCGACAAGATCAATGTCGAGTTCTTCCGCATCAAGCCCGAATCGCTGCCGGCCTTTCTTAACCGCTGGGGCCGTTCGAGCAATCTGGATAACTGGGAAGCCCGCAGTCTGCTGCCGATGGCCGATCTGGTCTACGGCGGCCGCTTCGACCTGAACCCTGCGCGTAATACCCGCGAAACCCTGTTGCTGCCGATTGCCGGCCTGGAGCCGTTCAAGCAGCCCGGCGTGTACCTGGCGGTGATGCGTGAAGCCGGCAGCTACAACTACGCGCAACCGGCCACGCTGTTCACCCTGAGTGATATCGGCCTGTCCGCACGGCGCTACCAGAACCGTATTGATGTCTTCACCCAGGCCCTGGCCGGTGGTGATGCTCTGGGCGATGTACGCCTGGAAATCCTCGATGCCGAAGGCCAGGTGCTGGCCGAAGGCAAGACCGATGGCGCCGGCCATGGCGAACTGCCGCTGCCGCCCAAGGCCGAAGTGCTGCTGGCCCACCAGGGCGAACAGACCAGCCTGCTGCGCCTGAATACTGCAGCGCTGGACCTGGCCGAGTTCGATATCGCAGGTCCCGTCGCCCACCCGCTGCAGTTCTTCGTGTTCGGCCCGCGTGATCTTTATCGCCCCGGCGAAACCGTGCTGCTCAACGGCTTGTTGCGCGATGCCGATGGCCGCGCGGTAAAAGCCCAGCCGGTAAATGTGGAAGTGCGCCGGCCGGATGAGCAGGTCAGCCGCAAATTTGTCTGGCAGGCCGATGACGCCGGTTTGTATCAGTACCAGCTGCAACTGGCCGACGAAGCGCCGACCGGTCGCTGGCAGCTGCTGTTCGACCTGGGTGACGGCCGCCAGCAGCTGTATGAATTCTCTGTGGAAGACTTCCTGCCGGAACGTATGGCGCTGGAGCTCAAGGGCAGTGAAAAGCCCTATACACCAGCGGAAAACGCCCAATTCGACGTGACTGGGCGCTACCTGTATGGCGCGCCGGCTGCCGGTAATCGCCTCAGTGGCCAGCTTTATGTGCGTCCGCTGCGTGAGGCGGTGGCGAGTTTGCCCGGCTATCAGTTCGGTTCGGTTACCGAAGAAGAGCTGAGCGAGGACATCGAGCTGGATGAAACCAGCCTCGACGAGCAGGGCAAGGCCAGTCTGGATATCGAAAGCCGCTGGGCTGATGCCAAATCGCCGCTGCGTCTTATCCTTCAGGCCAGCCTGCAGGAATCCGGCGGCCGTGCAATTACCCGGCGGATTATCCAGCCGGTATGGCCGGCCGAGCGTCTGCCCGGTGTGCGCGGGCTGTTCGATGGCGAAGAAGTGGACGCCGACAGCCTGGCCGAGTTCGAAGTGCTGGTGGCCGATGCCGAGGGCAACAAGCTGGCCGCTGATCAGCTTAGCGTGCGCCTGATTCGTGAGCGCCGTGACTACTTCTGGAATTTCTCCGAGAGCGATGGCTGGAGCCACAACTACACCGAGAAATTCCTCACCATCAACGAGGAAACCCTCAAGGTCGCAGCCGGCGGCACCGCCAAGATCAGCTTCCCGGTGGAGTGGGGCCCGTACCGCGTTGAAGTGATTGATGCGCAGACCGGCATGCTCAGCAGCATGCGCTTCTGGGCCGGCTACCGCTGGCAGGACAACGCCGACGGCGGCGCGGTGCGCCCGGATCAAGTCAAGCTGGCGCTGGATAAACCGGCGTATATCGATGGCGACACCGCCCAGGTCACTGTTACCCCGCCTTCTGCAGGCAAAGGCTACCTGATGGTGGAGTCCAGCGAAGGGCCGTTGTGGTGGGAAGAGATCGAGGTGCCGGCTGAGGGCAAGACCTTCGACATCCCGATTGCCAAGGACTGGGCGCGGCATGACTTGTATGTCAGCGCCCTGGTGATCCGCCCCGGCGATCGCAAGAGCAATGCCACGCCTAAACGTGCGGTTGGCCTGCTGCATCTGCCGCTGGAACGTGCGCCCCGCAAACTGGCGCTGACTCTCACCGCTGCGGAAAAGATGCGTCCCAACCAGCCACTCAAGGTCAAGGTGCAGGCGCGCAACGCCGACGGCAGTATCCCGAAGCAGGCGCAGGTGCTAGTGGCGGCGGTGGATGTCGGCATCCTCAATATCACCGAATACGGCACGCCCGATCCATTCGCCAACTTCTTCGGCCGCAAGGCCTATGGCGCGGACCAGCTGGATATCTACGGGCAACTGATCGAAGCCGGGCAAGGCCGAGTGGCCAAACTGGCCTTCGGTGGTGACGCGGCGCTGGCCGGTGGCGGCAAACGCCCGGATACCAGCGTGCTGATTGTCGCGCTGCAGAGCCAACCGCTGGCACTGAACGAGCAGGGTGAAGGCGAAGTCAGCCTGAATATCCCCGACTTCAACGGCGAACTGCGCCTGATGGCGCAAGCCTGGACTGATGAGCACTACGGCATGGGCGAAGGCAAGACGGTGGTCGCTGCACCGCTGATTGCCGAGCTGTCGGCGCCGCGCTTCCTCGCCGGCGGCGATGAAACCACCCTGGCCCTGGACCTGAGCAACCTGTCCGGGCGCGAGCAGAAACTGGATGTGCAACTGAGCGCCGAAGGCCAGCTGCGTCTGGCGCAGAACCCCGGTGCGGCGGTGGCGCCGATCACCCTGGCGGATGGTCAGCGCACCATCCTGCGCATCCCGGTGACCGCGCTGGGCGGTTACGGACAAGGGCGCTTCAAGGTCAGCGTCAATGGCCTGGCCCTGCCCGGTGAGGATCTACCGCCGTTCAGCCGTGAGTGGACCCTGGGCATTCGCCCGGCCTACCCGGCGCAGCTGCAGCATTTCCGCGCGGTGCTGAAAGACGAAGCCTGGCTGCTGCCGGCCAATGCACTCAGTGTTTTTGAAGCTGCAGGCCTGGAGGCGCGTCTGGCGATTTCCAGTCGTCCGCCGCTGAATCTTGGCGAGCAGATTCGTGCGCTTAAAGCCTATCCATACGGCTGCCTGGAGCAGACCACCAGCGGTCTGTACCCGTCGCTGTACGCCGATGCGGCAACGCTGAAACGTCTGGGCGTGGAAGCCGAGCCAGATGAGCAGCGCAAGCGCTCCATCGAGCTGGGCATCGAGCGTCTGCTGAGCATGCAGCGTTACAACGGCAGCTTCGGTCTGTGGGGGTCGGACAGCGATGAGGAATACTGGCTGACCGCCTACGTCAGCGACTTCCTCCTGCGCGCCCGCGAGCAGGGCTTCGGCGTACCGGAAGAGGCGCTGAAAAAAGCCAATGAACGCCTGCTGCGCTACCTGCAGGAACGTCACCTGATCGAGGTCAACTACAGCGACAACGCCGAACACAGCCGTTTTGCCGTGCAGGCCTACGCCGGTTATGTGCTGGCGCGCAGTCAACAGGCACCATTGGGTGCGCTGCGCAGCCTGTATGAGCGGCGCAGTGATGCACTCTCCGGTTTGCCGCTGGTGCACCTGGCCGTGGCCCTGCAGAAAATGGGCGATCAGCCGCGTGCCGACGAGCTGCTGACCGCCGGCCTGGCCCGTGGTCGTGAGAGCAATAACTGGCTGGCCGACTACGGCAGCCCGCTGCGCGATCAGGCGCTGATTCTGGCGCTGCTAGAGGAGCACGACCTAGCCGGCAATCGCCGTGAAGAGCGGCTGTTCAACCTGGCCGATGAAGTGGCCGGGCAGCAGTGGCTATCGACCCAGGAACGCAACTCGCTGTACCTGGCCGGGCGCAATCTGCTGAGCAAACCGGAGCCGAGCTGGAGCGCAGCGTTGCAAAGCGGCAGCCTGGCCTTCGAGCTGAGCAATGCCCAACCGGGCCTCAAGCTCGATGGTAGTGACCTGGCTGCGCCGCTGAGTATCAGCAATTCGGCAAGCAAGCCGGGGGATACGCCGCTGTATCAGCAGTTGACCCTGTCCGGCTACCCAAGCCAGGCCCCGGCGGCGGGGGGTGAAAACCTCAGCATCTACCGCGAATACTTAGGGATGGACGGTAAGGCGCTGGACCTTAGCAACCTGCAGAGCGGCGAGCTGGTGCTGGTGCACCTGGCCGTGGCGGCCAAGCAGCGGGTGCCGGATGCCTTGGTGGTCGACCTGCTGCCGGCGGGCCTGGAGTTGGAAAACCAGAACCTGGCACAAAGCTCGGCCAGCCTGGATGACGCCAGCAGTGCAGTGAAAGAGTGGCGTGAGTCGATGCAGAACGCGGCGATCAAACACCAGGAGTTCCGTGGTGATCGCTACGTCGCGGCGCTGGATGTAAACGGCTACGACACCACTCACCTGCTGTACCTGGCCCGCGCCGTTACCCCCGGCAGTTACCGCGTGCCGCCACCGCAAGTGGAGTCGATGTACCGACCGAACTGGCAGGCCCTAGGCACCACGCCGGGGCGTCTAGTGGTCAAGGAGCGCTAGAACGCACAAGGCCCGCCAAATTGGCGGGCCTTGTTGTTTAGCCAGTGTGCTTAGAACCTGTTTGCGATCTCGCGAGCTAGAGTCATGCAAGGCAAAAGCAGGCGAGGAAGCGGAGTGTACGAGCTGTACATGAGCATTCCGAGCCTGTTTTTAACGCAGTAGGGCCGACGCGCAGCAGATCGTAGACGGGTTCTTAGCTGATCAGGCCGCTCAGCAGCCACAACCCGAGCACCAGCCAGATCACCCCGGCAATGATCGAGCGGCGGATAAAGGCACGTACCGCCAGGTACAGCAGCCACAGGCCTGCCAGCAGAACCACAATGCTGAGTAATGATGGTGTTACTCCCAAGGCCTTGGACATGCCCGTGATAAAGCTGCTGACCGCGCCGCCGAGCATGCCGAAAAAGCCGCTCAAGCCCTCGACGATAAAGCGGATCACCGAGCCGACCGCCTCGCCAAGGGATTCAAAAAAACCTTCTACACCCATAGTTCTCGTTCCACTCGACCCTGCGTTGATTGCTACTGCGCGCCAGTGTGCCAGTCATTTGGCAGAATGGCAGCGCTGTTGGCCGGTTGGGCCGTTAATTGTGGTTACAGCCCCGCGATGCAAGGAATGGATCAGCGCATGACCCGTGTTAAACAGTTGTATTGGTTGGCTCTGCGCGTGTGGCGTAACCGTCTGTGGCCGCTGCTGCGCCGTCCTTGGTTGGGGCTTCCGCTGTGTCTGCTGCTGATTCTGCTAGTGGCCGACCGGCTGTTTCCTCTGCCCTTGCCCGGTGATGATCTGGCCCGTGTGGTATTGGCCGAAGACGGTGCGCCGCTGTGGCGCTTTGCCGACCATGAAGGCGTGTGGCGTTATCCGGTCAGCCCCAGTGAGGTGTCGCCCTATTATCTGGAAGCACTGCTGACCTATGAGGACCGCTGGTTCTACCAGCACCCTGGGGTCAACCCGCTGGCCCTGGGCCGCGCCGCCTGGCAGAACCTCAGCGGAGGGCGCGTGCTCTCGGGTGGCAGTACGCTGTCGATGCAGGTGGCGCGGCTGCTGGATCCGCATGCGCGCAGTTACAGCGGCAAGCTCAAGCAGCTATGGCGCACGCTGCAGCTGGAGTGGCATCTGTCCAAGGATGAAATCCTTACCATCTACCTCAATCGAGCGCCCTTTGGCGGCACGCTGCAAGGCGTGGCCGCCGCCAGTTGGGCTTATCTGGGCAAGTCGCCGAGCCAGCTGACCCGCGCCGAAGCCGCACTGCTCGCGGTGCTGCCGCAAGCGCCCAGTCGTTTGCGCCCGGATCGTCACCCCGAGCGGGCCCAGGCTGCGCGGGACAAAGTGCTCAAGCGTCTGGCCAGTTTCGAGGTGTGGCCGCAGTCGGCGATCAATGATGCGCTGGAGGAGCCGGTGCTTTTGGCCCCGCGTCAGGAACCTCGCCTGGCTCCGTTACTGGCTCGGAGGCTGAATACGCGCGGCAGTCCGCCGCTGATTCGCACGACTATCGATGCAGCGTTGCAGCGCCGCTTGGAAGATCTGCTGCTGGGCTGGCGGGCCCGGCTGCCGGAGCGCACCTCGGCGGCGATTCTGGTGGTCGAGCAGCCGAGCATGGCGGTGCGCGCCTACCTGGGCTCGGTGGATATTAGCGATGCCAAGCGCTTCGGCCATGTCGACATGATCAGCGCCGTGCGCTCGCCAGGCTCGACCCTGAAACCTTTTCTCTACGGAATGGCCCTGGATGAAGGGCTGATCCATTCCGAATCGCTGCTGCAGGATGTACCGCGACGTTATGGCGACTACCGCCCGGGCAATTTCGCCGCCGGTTTCAGTGGCGCGGTGTCCGCCAGCGAGGCGCTGGCTACGTCCTTGAACCTGCCCGCCGTACAGCTGCTGGAAGCCTACGGGCCGAAGCGTTTTGCCGGCGAGTTGCGCAGTGCTGGCGTGCCGCTGCTACTGCCGCCGTTGGCCGAGCCCAATCTGGCGCTGATTCTCGGCGGGGCCGGCAGCCGCCTGGAGGAACTGGTCAGCGGTTACAGCGCCTTTGCCCGTGGCGGCATGGCCGCGCGTCTGCGGTTTCAGCCGCAGGATGGGCTACATGAGCGGCGCTTGCTGTCGCCCGGTTCGGCGTGGATCGTGCGGCGCATTCTCAGCGGTCAGGCGCGCCCGGACCGTGATCCGCGTGCGCAGCTGGTGCAGCGCCCCAGCCTGGCCTGGAAGACCGGCACCAGTTATGGCTTTCGCGATGCCTGGGCGATTGGCGTGGCGCCGCGTTACCTGATCGGCATCTGGATCGGTCGACCGGACGGCACCCCGGTTTCCGGGCAGTTCGGCCTGGCCTCGGCCGCGCCTTTACTGCTGCAGGTGCATGATCTGCTGGTCAACCGCGACAGCCAGCGTGGCATCGCCCTGCCGATTGACCCACAGCCCGCCGAAGTCGGCGTGGCGGCGATCTGTTGGCCGCTGGGCCAGCCGCTGGACAGTCGCGATCCCAACTGCCGGCGCCAGCGCTTTGCCTGGACCCTGGATGGCACCACGCCGCCGACCTTGCCGGCGCAGGATCAGCCGCTGGGTTTGGGGCTGCAGGAAAGCCTCTGGGTGAATGCCGCCGGGCTGCGTGTGGATGCCAGTTGCCCGGGGGCCACGGCACAGAGCCTGGCGTTGTGGCCGGCGCCGCTGGAGCCCTGGCTGCCGCGGCGTGAGCGGCGCAGTGCGCGTCTGCCGGCGGTTGATCCGCAGTGCCCGCCACGGCATGTACCCGTCGCCGCGCCGCTGTCGATTGTCGGCGTGCGTGAGGGTGACCATCTGCGGCGCCCGGCCGGCAGTAGCGAAGCACTGCGTTTGCGTCTGTCTGCACTGGGCGGCAGCGGTCGGCGCTGGTGGTTTGTCGATGGCCAGCCGATTGCCGAAACCAGTGCCGATGCGTTGTTCAACCACGCATTTGCGCGCAACGGGCAGTACCAGCTAAGCGTGCTGGACGAGAGCGGGCAGACCGCGCGGGTTGAGTTCAGCCTGTCGGACTAAGCTGCGGTTCGAGTACGGGCAAGGCCATGAGTGACTACGCTGTTAGACGAAGGTCGGTGCCATGATCTGCCGGCCAGCAGCGCAGGGATATGCGATGTCGAGATATAGCTACGCAACCGCTGTCTGCCTGTGTGGGCTGCTGTTCAGCGCGCTACTCGCAGCGGATCCGTGGACCGGGCCGAAGCAGGCACCGCCCGCGCGCAGTGGCATGCAGGTGAGCTTTATCGCGGCGGATTTTCGTAACGGCGGGGTGGTCGGCGTGTACCGCAGCTTTGAGCGTGCCGCCAAGCTGCTGGGCTGGCGGGTGCATGCGGTGGACGGCCGTGGCGATCCGGTGGAGATCAAACGCCTGGCCGCTGAGGTGCTGGAGCGTAAGCCCGATGGCGTGGTGCTGGGCGGCTTCGAGCCGGATTACCTGGGCGAGTTGCATGAGGTCTTTCAGGCCCGCGAGATTGCCTTGGTCGGTTGGCACGCCGGGGATCAGCCAGGGCCGACCGACAAGCTGTTCAGCAATGTCACCAGCGACCCCTTGCAGGTGGCCGACCTGGCTGCCGAGTACGCCATGCGTGACGGCCAGATCGGCGTGGTGCTGTTCACCGACAGCCAGTTTGCCATCGCCACCGCCAAGACCCAGCGCATGGTGCAGCGCCTGGAAGAGTGTGCGCAGTGCAAGGTGCTAAGCATCGAAGACCTGGCGATTGCTAATGCCGGCAAGGGCATGGATGAGCGCGTGCGTTCACTGCAGCGGCGCTTTGGCGCCGAATGGAGCCATACCCTGGCGATCAATGATGTGTACTTCGACCATATCAACGTGCCGCTCAATGCCTTGGGGCGTAAGGACATCCGCAATATTTCCGCCGGCGATGGCTCGGCCAAGGCCCTGGGACGCATCCACTCGGGGTTGTCCCAGCAGGTCGCGACCGTCGCCGAACCACTGGGTATGCAGGGCTGGCAACTGGTGGATGAATTGAATCGGGCCTTTGCCGGCCAGCCGCCGAGCCTGTTTGTCACGCCGCCTCTGCTGATCACTACGCAGGTGCTGCAGGAGTCGGACGACCTCAGCATCGAACTGGATTTCAGCCATGAAGATGCCTATTTGCGGCTGTGGCGGCAGATGGAGTGAGGCATTTGCCGGGCGAGTTAAAGTCGGCAGCCGGGGCGGCCGATAGTTGTTATACGTCGGCGAGCAATTGAGTTTGTATACAAAATTGTATTCAATCGCTGTGTTCAAATAATAATTAGAAGGTAACCTCCATGGGCTTGTGGAAACGCAGCATTCAGTGGCAGCTGATTCTCAGCATGGGCGCAGCACTGCTCGCCAGTATTCTGATCGTGGTGGGCGTCTACTCGGCGGTGGTCAACCGCCTGACCGAACGCTTTCTGGTTGAAGAGGCTTTGCCCGCCAGAGCGCTGGCGATCAGCAACGACCTGGAGCGGGTACTGACCGCGCCGATCACCGCCAACGCCGGGATTGCCGCCAATACCTTTATTCAGGACTGGCTGGCCGCTGGCGAAGATGAAGGTCAGCGCGACGCCGTGGCGCGTTACCTGGAAGGCGTGCGTGCGCAGCAGAACGCCATGACCACCTCGATTGCCGTGCTGGAAAGCGGTAATTACTTCACCGGCGAGGGCCTGGCCCGGGTGATCAGCCGTGATCAGCCGGAAAACCAGTGGTTCTACAAGCTGGTCGACAGCAGCCGCGATCAGGTGCTGGAAATCGATATCGACAAGGGCACGCGCCTGCCAACCCTGTTTATCAATCAGCGGATCAAGCAGGGTGGCAAAACCCTGGGCGTTTCCGGCCTGGGTTTCAGCCTGAAAGCCATGTCGGAAATGATCCGCAATTTTCGCTTCGGCGAGCGCGGTCAGGTGTTTCTGATCGATGCCCAGGGCGATATCAAGGTGCACCCGCAAGCCGAGCTGAGCGGCAGTGGCCGCCTCACTGAGGTGTTTGGCAAGGCGCCGGCCGATCAGTTGCTGAGCAGCGGTGGCAAGGCGGTGCGCTTCGAGCGTGATGGTGAAACCTACCTGGCGGTGGCGCAGAAGTTGAGCAGCCTGGACTGGCTGCTGGTCAGCGAGGTGCCGGAAGCGGAAATCTACGCCGAAGCGCGCCAGGCGCTGTTTATGACCAGCGCCATCGGCCTAGGTGTGGCCTTGCTGTTCCTTGGTCTGGTAGTGGTGCTGTCGCGCGGTCTGGTGCGGCCGATCCGTCAGGTAACCGCCGCACTGGTGGAAATTGGCGGCGGGGGTGGCGATCTGACGCGTCGGCTGGATGAGTCGCGCGCGGATGAGCTGGGCGATCTGGCGCGCGGTTTCAACCGCTTTATTGGCGGTCAACGCAGCCTGATCAGCGATGTGCTGGCGACCAGCGAGCGTTTGCGCGCCTCGGTCAGCCAGGTGGCGCAGGTGGTGGACAACACCGCCGGGCGCTCCAGCCAGCAGCAGGAAATGACTGATATGGTCGCCACCGCCGTGCATGAGATGGGCCTGACCGTGCAGGAAATCGCGCGTAACGCCAGCAGCGCGGCGCAGTCATCGCAAAGCGCACGGGACGAGGCGCAAGGAGCGCGCAATGAGGTGCGCCAATCCATCGGGCATATCGAGAGTATGTCCACTGATATTGGCAATGCCGCCGCCGCAGTCAGCGAACTGGCCAATCAGGTGGCGTCGATCGATCAGGTACTGGCGGTGATTCGCGGTATTTCCGAGCAGACCAATCTGTTGGCGCTTAACGCGGCCATCGAGGCGGCGCGCGCTGGTGAGATGGGCCGTGGTTTTGCCGTGGTGGCCGACGAGGTGCGCACCCTGGCCAGCCGCACGCAGAGCTCTACTGATGAAATCCAGCAGATGATCCAGCGCCTCAAGCAGGGCGCGGAAACTGCTGTGAGCTCCATGCATGCCGGGCAACGTGCCACGGGTACTGGCGTCGAGGCCAGTCAGCGTACGGGGCAGTCGCTTAGCGCGATTACCGAGCAGATTGAACGTATCAGCGATATGAACACCCAGGTGGCCACCGCGACTGAGGAGCAGTCGTCGGTGACCGAAGAGATCAACCGCAACGTGCAGGGCATTGCCGACCTGGCGCATGCCACCGCCGGTGAGGTGCAGGTGTGTAAAGAGGACTGCCAGACCCTGCGCGGCCTGGCCGATGATCTGGCCAAGCAGATGGGCAGCTTCCGCCTTTAGGTGTTATCCGGCGGCACGTTTGTGCCGCCGCATTCAGGCCAGCTCCAGGCGATTGCGCCCGGCCGCCTTGGCTTGATACAGCGCATCGTCGACCCGCTTGAAGAAGGCTTCGGCACTGCCGTCGCGCAGCATGTCATAGCAACCCACACCCAGGCTGGCGGTCAGCGGCAGGATCGCCCCCGGCACGTGGAAGCCTTCGCGTTCCAGCTCCAGACGAAACTGCTCGGCCAACAGGCGCGCCTGATCCAGCGGGGTATTGGGCATCAGAATGCCGAACTCCTCACCACCCAGACGCAGTAGGGCGTCGCTGTCGCGGCGGAAGTTCTGCCGCATGCGTTCGGCAAAGTCGCTCAGGCAGCTATCGCCACAGGCATGTCCGTACTCGTCGTTGATCCGCTTGAAGAAGTCGATATCCAGCAGCACCAGTGACAGCGGCTGGCTCTCGCGTTGGGCGTTGGCGACCATTACCGGGAACAGGCTGTTGAACTGATAGCGATTGCCCAGCTGGGTCAGGCTGTCAGTGCGGCTAAGGTGTTCGAGGCGCTCCTGCTGGTCGAGCAGTTGCAGCTCCAGGGCCAGGGTGTTGTGGTACTCGCGGTGGCTGCGGCTCAGCACCAGCAGCAGGTAGCTCAGGTAGAAGCTCAGGGTGATCAGGATGGCGTACTGCTCGCGCCACTCCAGTGCCAGAACCAGCAGCCCAGGCAGATAAATCAGCAGCAGTGCGACCATTGCGCGCTTCTTGCGCATGGCGAAATTGAACGCCAGTGCGGTGCTGAAGGCGATGGTGCTGAGGGTGGCGATAATCACCGAACTGCTGAACAGCGGGTTTTGCTGCGCCACGGCGTGGGCCAGCCCCCAGCTCAGCGCGGTGATCAGAATCAGGCTCCAGTGCAGGTTGAGCCAGCGTTTCAGCGACTCGCTGGTCTGCTCCTGCGGCAGGCGGTGCAGCACGCGTAAGGCCAGCAGCAGGGCAAACACGGCAATGCCGAGTACGCCAGGCACCACCAGTGCGCTTGGATCATTACTGAATAGCCAGGTGAGTAGCCACGCCAGCAGGTAATAAATGCCGCCGAGCGGCGAGCGGATGCGCGTGTCCTGCGCTTCGCGCCAGAGGGCGAAGGCGTGTGGCTGGCGGGGGACTTGGGCTTCAGTCATGGCCTGTGATCACAAAAAATAACGACTAATTGCAGCATAACCCTTTGCTTTTGAAAAAGCTGTCAGATTGCTATCGCGCCTCCGTAGGCTAAAACCAAATGACGGGCCTGCAGCTTTTGCGGCCCTGGGTTGTGGTTTTGCCGGGTGTGCGAGGTGGCGATCATGCGTAGGCGCGGATGTTGGGCAGTGCTGTGCACATTGCTTGCCTTGAGTAGCCAGGCGGCGACTTTCCCGGAGCGGCCGCTGACCATGGTGATCGGCTACGCCGCCGGTGGCAGCACCGATATCCAGGGGCGGGTGCTGGCCGAGGTGTTGGAGGAGCAACTCGGTCAGCCGGTCAAGGTGAGCAATATTCCCGGCGCGGGCGGTGCGGTGGCGGCGGCCATGCTCGCCAGCAGCACTGAGCAGGGCTACGTCTTTCAGTACGGTATCTCTTCGACCATCAGCATTTCGCCATTGCTGGCGCCTGCGTCCTACGACCTCGACAGCTTTACCTATGTGGCCGGCCTGTCGCTGGATCAGTCGGCCTATGTCACCAGCGGGCAGAGCGGCTTCAAGGACTGGCCGAGCCTGCTCCAGCACCTGCGCGACAATCCCGGCCAGGTGTATGTCACGCAAACCGCCGAGGACCGCTTGCTGACGCGCGCCATCGCCAAGCGCGAAGGCTTGCAGCTGCGCATCGTGCCGACTTCCGGTGGCGCGGGCATGGCCCCGCTGGTGATTTCCGGTGAGGTGTTCTTTGCCTACAGCGGTGGCACCCATACCGGCTATACCGACTCGGGGCAAATGCGCGTGCTGGCCAGCCTGGCTGAGGAGCGTCTGCTGGGTTACCCCGATGCGCCAACCCTGCGTGAGCTGGGGTATGACCTGGCCTTGCACGCCGTGCGGATTGTCACTGTGCCGGTCGACACACCGGCTGAGCAGGTGCGCATTCTGGCTGATGCCTTAGCGGCGGCGGTGCGTGACCCGCGTTTTATCGAGGTGACCGAAACGCGCATCCGCCAGCCCATCCGCTTTATGCCGGGCAACGAGATCAAAACCATGCTTAACCAGCAGGTGCAGGATTATCGGCAACTGATCGAGGAAGTTGGCGTGCAATAAGCGCCTGACTGAGCGGCGCGTAAGTTGCATCGCCAGATGAGCGGGTCGTACTCAAGTGATTCTGCCGGTGCTTGGCAGGTGTAAGGGCTGAAGGATGCGCCAAAAAGGTGCTTGCCGTTTACGCGGCCGGGTTTGCAGTGCGTGATCGTTGTATGAGGTGGACCATGGCATTACTGCGTTTTCTACTGTTGGGCTGCTGCCTGAGTTTTTTACCGTGGCAGGTTCAGGCGGCCACCTTTCCCGAGCGACCGCTGACCATGATCATCGGTTATGCCGCAGGCGGCAGCACCGATTTGCAGGGCCGCGTGCTGGCCACGCTGCTGGAGGAGCAGATGGGGCAGAAGGTCACTGTCAGCAATATCCCCGGTGCCGGCGGCGCTGCCTCCGCGTCGATGCTGGCCAGCAGTATTGAGCAGGGTTATGTATTCCAGTTTGGTGGCTCGTCGGTGGTCAGCATTGCCCCGCTGCTGTCGCCAGCATCCTATGGTCCTGACAGTTTTACCTATGTGGCAGGGCTGTCGCTGGAGCAGCCGGCCTTTGTCACCGGTGCCACCCATGGCATTCAGGATTGGCCAGGGCTGCTGGCCTATCTGCGCGCCACGCCGGGGCAGGTCTATGTCAGCCAGGCCGCGGAGGATCGTCTGATTATCCGCGCCCTGGCCAAACGTGAAGGGCTGGAGCTGCGCACCGTGCCCACCTCGGGCGGCGCGGGCATGGCTCCGCTGGTGATCTCGGGCGATGCGGTGTTTGCCTACAGCGGCGGCACCCATACCGGCTACACCGCGTCCGGTGAAATGCGTGTGCTGGCCAGTCTGGCCGATACCCGCCTGCTGGGTTATCCCGATGCACCGACCCTGCGTGAGCTCGGTTATGACCTGGGCCTGCATACCATGCGCATCGTCATGGTGCCGGCCAATACCCCGGCCGAGCAGGTTGAGGTGCTGGCCAGCGCTCTTGCCGTGGCGGCTAAAGATCCGCGCTTTATCGAGGTAACCGAGCAGCGCATTCGTCAGCCGGTGGTGTTTATGCGCGGCGATGAGATCAAGCCTATGCTGGTTAGGCAGATGCAAGAGTACCGAACACTGATTGATGACATCGGATTGCAGTAGGCACCGACAGGGATTAGCTGACTGTGTTGTGACCCTGAGGCGCGAAGGCCGATGAGCAGTAGCAAGAATCACATGCCGAAAGCGGCGCGTTGGGAGCTGAAGTTCTCGACGCGGATTGCTTTGCTATTTGGCATGCTCGGCATGGTGGCGATCACGGTGGTGATGGTTTATGCGCTGCGCACGGCCGAGGCCAACCTGCAAAGTGAAATCCGCAACAGCCTGGCGCAATACCAGCGCACCACCGAAAGCCTGATTAATAACCGCCTGCAACTGCTTGAGGTGTATCTGCACAGCGCCTCGGCGCGGCGCACCGTCAGCGCCTTGTCGGAACAGGTCATGCCGGTTGAGGAAATCGCTGCGGATGTGGCCTTTATGTTCCAGGACGCCAATATTGATGCACGCCTGGAGGTGTTCTTCCTGCTGGATCCGGCCGGCAAGCTGGTGATGGATGCCGGCTTACCGCTGCATGACATCAAGCCTCTGGTGGCTTCACTGCGCTCGCCGATTCATTACGCCCACGGCTGGACGCTGGTGAAAACGGGGGCGCAGAGTGCCTTGATCAAGGCCACGCCGATCTTCGATCCCGCCACCGTGCAGCTGCGCGGCTATCTGTTCGTCGGCCTGGCCCTGGGGCAGAACCGCACGTTTATTCGCGAGCTGAGTGCCAGCACCAAGCTCGACCTGCTGGTGCTCGGGCATGCCCAGCAGCCGCTGGTCTGGCAGGGCGACAGCGAGCTTGGGCTTAAGGGTGATGCGCCGTTGGATAGCCTGGAGCGCGATGGCCAGGGGCTTTACCTGCAGCGCTTCCCGATCAGCCTGGCGGGCGTTGAAGAACCGTTCTGGCTGGTGCTGGGGGTTTCCGACAGCCGCTTTGCCTCGATCTACGACAGTTACCTGCAGTCGTTTCTGATCCTCAGCGGTGGTTTTCTATTGTTGCTGGCCGCCGCAGCCTGGCTGCTGCGCATCAGCCATGATCGGGCGATCAACCAGCTGCTTAGCTTTATCGAGGCCACCCAGGCCGGCGGCAGGGGGCTGCGCTTTCAGCCAACCGGCATCTATGAATACAACCGCGTTGGCGTGGCGATGCAGCACATGGTCGCGGACCTGCACATTGCCGCCACGGTGTTCGAGTCGGCTGAAGGCATGGTGGTTACCGATGCCCAGCATGTGGTGCTGCGCGCCAACCCGGCGTTTACTCGCATGACTGGCTACAGCGAAAGCGAGGTGGTCGGCAGCACCCTGGATTACATGCTGGCCCAGGGCAGTTTCGATATCGTGCGCGATGCCATGCTTGCGGCCCTGGCTCATCAGGGCGCCTGGCAAGGGGAAATGCCCGGGCGGCGCAAAAACGGTCAGGAATACCCGCAATGGGTGAGCATTGCCGCAGTGCGCGGTGGCGCCGATGGGCGGCTGATCAACTACGTGATCACCCTGACCGATACCACCCAGCGCAAGGCGGCCGAGCAGCGCATTGAGCAGCTGGCCTATTACGACCCGCTGACCCATCTGCCCAATCGCCGTTTGCAACGCGAGCGTCTGGAGTGCGCCTTGCTCGCCAGCCAGGACAGCGAGCAGCGCGGGGCGGTGCTGTTTATCGACCTGGATGACTTCAAGACGCTCAACGATGCCCGTGGCCATGATATTGGCGATCAGCTGTTGCAGCAGGTCGCCGAGCGCCTGACCAGTTGCGTGCGGCAAAGCGACAGCGTGGCGCGCATAGGCGGTGATGAGTTTGTCATCCTGCTGGAAAACCTCGGGCAGGAGCCGGTCAATGCGGCGCAGCAAGCCGAGGCGATTGCCAGCAAGATTCTCCTGGCCCTGCGTCAGCCATTTCGCATGGGCGAGATCGAACACTTCAGCACCCTGAGCGTCGGCATCGCTATGTTCAACGGCACAGGTGAGCCGCTGGACGATCTGATGAAACAGGCAGACCTGGCCATGTACCAGGCCAAGGCGCTGGGGCGTAACACCTGCTGCTTCTTCGAGCCGCAGATGCAACAGCGAGTGCTGCAGCGCGCCAGCCTGGAAAGCGACCTGCGCCAGGGCCTGCTGAAAAGCGAGTTCGTGCTCTATTACCAGGCGCAGATTGATCAGCGTGACGGTTTGCAGGGCGCGGAAGTGCTATTGCGCTGGCAGCACCCGGAACGCGGCCTGCTGGCGCCGGGGGAAATTATTCCGGTGGCCGAGGGCAGTGGTCTGATCCTGCCATTGGGCGAGTGGGTGCTGGAAAGCGCCTGCGCCACCCTGGCCCAGTGGGGGCGGCGGGCACAAACCCGGCACCTCAGCCTGTCGGTGAATGTCAGTGCAAAACAGCTACAGCAGGCCGATTTTGTCGAGCAGGTGCTGCATATTGTGCAGCGCAGCGGCTGCGACCCGAGCCGGCTGAAACTGGAAATTACCGAGAGCATGCTGCTCGATGGCCGCGCGGCAGTGATCGCCAAGATGGCGCGGCTCAAGGCCCACGGCGTGCGGTTTTCCCTGGACGACTTCGGCACCGGCTACTCGTCGCTGTCCTACCTCAAGACCCTGCCGCTGGATCAGCTGAAGATCGACCGCTCCTTTGTCTGCGACCTGTTGAATGACCCGCTGGATGCGGATATCGCCCGCACCATTGTCTCGTTGGCCCATGCGCTGAAACTGGATGTGATTGCCGAGGGCGTGGAAACCCTGGAGCAGTCCGAGCGCTTGAGCAGCTTTGGCTGCACGCGCTTTCAGGGCTACTACTTTGGCCGGCCGGTACCGCTGGAGCAGTTGTTTGCGGCGCAGCCGGTCAAAGCCAGCTAGGCAGGCATCACTGCCGCCATCTCCATTGAACTCATCCGCTGACCTGCACTCATAACCCCGCACCCCTGCTTCGGGTCCGACATCGGCGCCGGCACGCAGGGCTGTCATGTTCACGCAGCACACTGCTGTTTCCCGTAAGCACGCGAGTATGACTATTCATGATGTCCGCTGCGAAAGGGGTGCTAGGACGGCTACCTGATATCAGCCCATGGAAATGGGCGCTGTTGCTGCTGGCGCTGACCCTGGTTTACCAGGTAGGCGTGCAGCACCTGGATAACCGCCTGTATTTCTGGATCAAGACCTCCTGGCATGAGACCGAATGGGAAAACCGCAGCCTGTGGTTGCCCGAGTACCAGGTGCGCATCGATGCGCTGCCGGTCGCCGGGGTGAGCAACAACCTGTCCGGGCTGACCTACGACGAAGGGCGCGACCAGCTTTGGGCGGTGGTCAATAACCCCGAGGAGCTGCTGGCCCTGAGCAAGGATGGCGAGCTGCTGGCGCGTTACCCGCTCAGCGGCTTCAGCGATGTCGAGGGCATCACCTACCTGGGCGATAACCTGCTGCTGCTGGCTGAGGAACGCGACCAGGCGCTGGTGGTGGTCGAGCTGCCGGAAAAAACCGGTGCCCTGTTTCGTGAGGATTACCGGGCGCTGACCCTGGGCATCGCAGCCGGCGGCAACAAGGGTTTTGAAGGCGTGGGTTACGACCGTGCCGGCGATCGACTGTATGTGGTCAAGGAGCACTCACCGCGCAAGCTGTATGAGATACGCGGCCTGAAATCCAGCGTCCTCGGCGACTTCAACCTAGAGGTGATCGACCGCCAGGCGTGGATCGAGCACAAGGTGTTTGCCACGGACTTGTCATCGGTGCACTACGACGAGCAGACCGGGCATCTGGCCCTGCTCAGTGATGAGTCCAAGGTGTTGATCGAGCTGGATGCCGAGGATGGCAAGCTGATCAGCTTCCGCTCTCTGCTCAGCGGCTTCGCGGGATTGAAAGACAGCGTGCCGCAAGGCGAGGGCCTGACCCTGGATGATCAGGGCAATCTCTATCTGGTCAGCGAGCCCAACCTGTTTTACCGCTTTGAGCGCGAAAGCCGGCCGGGTGCTTAACCGCGCCTGATCAGCCAGATGCCGGCGACGATCAGCAGCAGGCCGCCGACTTTGCCCGCCGTAATCGGCGCTTCGCGAAAGCCGGCCCAGCCGAAGTGGTCCAGGGTCAGGGCCATGCTCAGTTGCCCGGCGATCACCAGTGCCATAAACAGCACTGCACCGACCTTGGGCCCGGCAAACGCGGCGGTGGCGATAAACATAACCCCCAGCAGGCCGCCGCTCCAGTGCCACCAGGTCAGGCCCTTCAAGGCGCCAAGGCTGGGGAACTCGCGCTGGGCCAATACCAGAATCAGCAGCGCCAGGGTGCCTACCGCGAAGGACACCAGCGCTGCGGCCATCACGCTGGAAACCTGCTTGGCCAATTGGCCGTTGATTCCCGCTTGCAGCGGCAGGCAGGCGCCGGCAACGAATGGCAGGGCCATCAACCACCAGATCGGGGCGGGCATGGGGCATCTCCAGAGCAGCAAGGGCGGATGAGTATGCCGTAAAAGCTGTCCGCCCCGTCAGCCTCAGCAAGGCCAGATTGCCGCTTAGCGCATGCAAAAAGGCCTGGGTGTATGACCCAGGCCTTTTGCGTGTGAGGCGTTGCTAATCAGCGGCTGTGGCTTACGGCCACTGCATTTCACCCTTGAGCACCTTGGCGCTCAGTTCCAGGCTGCTGGCGTCGAGCAGGGCTGGGTACTTGGCCTTCATCGCTTCGATCAGCGCCTGGCTGTTCTTGGCTTTGGGCAGCGCGGCTTCCAGATCATTGAGGTAGTTGCGGGTAAAGCGCAGGTCATCCAGGTTCAGCTTGGGCTGGCCCATAAAGTGGCCCGGGACTAGGGTTTTCGGCTCCAGCGCTTCCAGCTCATACAGAGACTTCAGCCAGGTCTGACGCGCTTGCGGCGTTTGTGCGTCGGCAATCCAGGGGTGGATGTTGGCGTAGGTCAGCACGCCGCCGACCACCGCCTTGATGCTCGGAATCCACAGGCTGGTGTGCTTGGGGTCATGGCCGATCAGTTGCAGGGTCTGGCCTTCCAGCGTCAGGTGGTCGCCTTGCAGCACTTGCGGCACCAGAGTGCGGGCTGGCGCGCTGTCTTTGAGGATCGGGCCCCAATAAGCCAGCTTCGGTTCGCGGCTTTTCTCGATATAGGCGATGGTCTGCGGCGTGGCCAGGATCTTGGCCTTGGGGAAGGCGCGGGCCAGGGTGTCCAGGCCGAAGTAGAAGTCTGGGTCACCGTGGCTGATAAAGATGGTGGTGAGGTTTTTGCCGCTGGCTTGAATACGCTCGACCAGCTCCTGGGCTTCGCGGGTGGAGAACTGCGCGTCGACCAGAATGGCATCGCGCTCGCCGCTGATCAGCGTCGAGGTCACCGGGAAAATCGCCTTGTCGCCTGGGTTGTAGACATCCAGGGTCAGCGGTTGGGCAATGGCGGTGGTGGCAAGGGTGAGCAGGCTGGCGCTGGTGAGCAGGCTGCGCATGTAACCGAGAATCGACATGGTGATCTCCTGTTGAGTAAGTGAGGCGATCTTAGTTGCTTTAAATAGATCAAAAAGCCCCTTAATCTGCGCATATTTGTTGCACTGAATGGGCTAATCATGGACCGGCTGATGGCAACCCGGGTATTTGTCGAAGTGGTGGAGCGCGGCAGCCAGACCGCTGCGGCCGAGGCGCTGGAGATGTCGCGGGCGATGGTTTCGCGCTACCTCGGCGAGCTGGAAACCTGGGTCGGTGCGCGCCTGCTGCACCGCACCACGCGCAAGCTGAGCCTGACCGGTGCGGGCGAGCAGTTGCTCGGCCAGTGCCGCGAGATGCTGGCCATGGCCGAGGCCATGCAGAGCGTCAGCCGCACCGATGAGGCCGCGCCGCGTGGCATCTTGCGCATCGCCTGCAGCCAGTCGCTGGCCCAGGCCTGGCTGGTGCATGCGCTGGATGAGTTTATTCGCCTGTATCCGCAGGTCAGCGTCGATCTGCTGGTGGGCAGCCAGGCGGTCAATCTGGTGGAGGCGCGTATCGACCTGGCCCTGCGCATCACCAATCAGCTCGACCCCAACCTGATCGCCCGCCAGCTGGCGGTGTGCCGCTCGGTGGTGTGCGCCACCCCGGCGTATCTTGCCAAGCACGGTACGCCCCAGCGGCCCGAGGATTTGGCGCAGCACAATTGCCTGAGTTACGCCTATTTTGGCCGCAGCATCTGGGAGTTCACCCGCGCCGGTGAGCCGCATGCCGTTGCAGTCAGCGGCAACCTCAGCGCCAATGAATCCATGGTGCTGTTGGAGGCCGTACTGGCCGATATCGGCATCAGCCTGCAGCCACGCTATTCGGTCAGCGCGCACCTGCGCTCCGGGGCGCTGGTGCAGTTGCTGCCCGACTACCAGCCGCAGGAGCTGGGCATCCACGCCCTCTACGGCACGCGCCGGCAGATGCCACCCGCGCTGCGGGCGTTGCTGGATTTTCTGATCGAGCGGCTGGCGGATGCGCCGGACTGGGATATGTAGCTGGGGTTCAGAGCGTTTTGCTGAACTGAATCAGTGCCACGCGCTGGCCCTTCGGATCACGCCGCTCGACCACATCGCTCAGGGCATAGCCGAGCTTGGGGTAGAGCAGCAGGCCGGCGCTGTTGGCGTTGAAGCACGACACCTGCATGCGCTTGGCGTGGTAATGCTCGCGCGCCAGCTGCTCCATCACCGCCACCAGATAGTGCGCCACGCCATGGCCACGGGCCCAGGGTGCGACCATCAGGTTGCCGAGGGCGCAGTGGTCGTCGTAGTGCCATTGGTAGAAGTTGGCAAAGCCGGCCACCCGGCCATCGAGCAGCACCACAGTGCTGTCGCGGCGTTCGGCCATAGCGGCGGCCAGCTGACCGATACTCAATGGCCAATCGGCCTTGGGGTAGCAGAAGAACAGCTCGTCGGCGTTTTGTGGAAAGCCGACTATCTCGGCCAAGTCAGCCGCCGCAGCAGGGCGATGGCTAAGGTGTGGGGTTGGGCTCATGCAACATCCTTGTAGGTCAGTGGGGCGGGTACTGGCTTAGCACTTCGGCCACAGTACCGCGTATCGCTGCCTCGCGCTCGCTGGGGCTGGGTTGGCGGCTGCGTAGCACCTGTTCGGCACTGCCGCGCCAGACCAGCTTGCCGTCCTTGCCGTCGAGCAGGTCGATCTGCAGGGTGCCGACCTGATAGTCCAGGGTGCGTGTTTCCACATAACTCGGGCCACCCCAGAAGCCGCCGCGCCACGGGTCGCCCCAGGCTCCGCCAAAGTGGGTGCTGACCTGCTGCTGGCGGTTGTCGACGATCATCCACACCTGCACCTTGAGGTCGCCCGGCGTATTTGCCGCTGCTGCGCGCAGGCCACGTTGGTCGAGCTGTTCGCTGACGGCGCTGCGGATGCGCTGGCCGGTGAGGTCGCTGTTAATGCGCGGGTCATCGGGTTTGTACTGCACGGCGGGTTCCTGCCAGCTCCAGCTGCGGTAGGCGGCAAAATCGCGGTTGGGGTCGAAGTCGCGTTCCAGCTGCTGCGTTTGGCAGGCGCTGAGGATCAGCAGCAGGGGCAGTAACAGCAGTGATGCACGCATGGGTGCTCTCCTCGGGTTCAGCAATCAGTTTGGCGGATACGCCGCCAGGGCCTGTTGTACCGCATTGCGCAGCGCGGCGGCGCGTTCACTCTGGCTGCCGCTGCTGAGGGTTTCGGCGCTGGCGCTCCAGATCGGCTGGCCATCCTGGCCGTCGAACAGTTCGATGCGCACCACCATGACTTCTTCGGTATAGCTGCGCACCAGCGGCGCGCTACCCCACATGCCGTACTCATCGCCATAGCGACTATGACCGTAATGGCTGCCGTAGCGTTCGGTAACCTGGCGCAGGCGTTGCTCCAGTCGCAGCTCGGCGCTGACCTTCAGGTCGCTGGTTTTGCCGGCGCGATGTGGGCGCATGCCACGTTGGTCGAGGGCGTTGCTCAGGGCTTCCTGCACCTGCTCGGAACTGGCCCAGGCGGTGCCAGCGGGGAGCTGCTGCCAGCTCCAGGTGCGGTAGTGGCCATAGTCGCGCGGCGCTGCCGGGTACGCGCTGCGATCCAGCTGCTGGGGCGAGTGAGCGGGTGCCGGCGGCAGCGGTTTGCTGTCAGCGACATAAGGGTTCTGGCTCTGACAGGCCGCGAGTGTGGCCAGTAGCAGTAAGGCGCCAAGTCGTTTCATCGCGTTGCATGCCTCCAGTGCGATGGCTGTCAGCGTGGCCGGCAGATCCAGTGTAGATAACGGCCCAGCCCGGCAAAGCTGGGGTGGCGGCGGTAGGCTAGCTCCATTTCCAGCAGGTCGAGCAGCTCGGCCTTGGCCTGGAAGGGTTGCGGCATATAGTCGTGAAACACCCGTACGCCACTCTGGCTTTCGACCTGCCAATTAGTCTCAAGTTGCGCCGCCAACTCGCGCGGATCAAGTGGCATCTGCGGGGTGAGGCTCTGTTTCTCACCGGCGAACTCGGCCTTGCGCAGCTTGCGGAAGTGGCCCTTGAGCAGGTTGCGGTAGATCAGCGCGTCCTTGTTGTAGAACGCCAGCGACAGCCAGCCGCCGCGCGCGCACAGTTGGTGCAGCACCGGCAGGATGCTGTGCGGTTCGGCCAGCCATTCCAGCACTGCGTGGCAGATCACCAGGTCATAGGGTTGCTCGAGCTGGCCGAGCAGATCCTGCCAGGGCGCCTGGATAAAGGTGGCTTGTTGTCCGGCGGCGGCAAAGCGCTCGCGGGCGCCTTGCAGCATCGGCTCCGCGGGTTCGGTCAGTGTCACCTGATGGCCGCGCTCGGCCAGCCACAGCGACATATGGCCAAGGCCCGCGCCAATATCCAGCACCCGCAACGGGCGCTCGGGCAGGGCTTCGGCCAGGTCGGCCTGGAGCACGGCCAGGCGAATCGCGCCCTTGGCGCCGCCGTAGATCTTCTCGGCAAAGCGGGTGGCCAGTTCGTCGAAATGGCGATCAGTCATGGCGCCTCTCCGAGAAAGCGTCGTTCGTTGTCGGCCAGCTTGGCGCGCACCACTTGCTCCATATCCAGGCCCAGCTCGCCGCACAGCAGCACTAGGTAGAGGACGATATCGCCGATTTCCTGACCGGCATGGGTGAGTTGCTCGGCGGGCAGCTGGCGTGACTGCGCCTCGGTCAGCCACTGGAAGATTTCCACCAGCTCGGCCATTTCCACGCTGGCGGCCATGGCCAGGTTCTTCGGGCTGTGGAATTGCCGCCAGTCGTTACGATCACGAATGGCGTGCATGCGGGTGGTCAGTTCGGCGAGGTTCATCGGGCGCTCCAGCAAAGAGGAGCATAGCTTCGGGGGTTCATCTGCACTGTGCAAGCGGCTGCCGGGCTGTTACCGGCAGCCGTCTGCTTTATTTCAGGCGAGATTTCATTCGAGTGGTCGCCAGCTGCCGCTCATATGTACCAGCTCATCCTGGCCGAGCAGGCTGAACTGGCAGCTGCTAGCCGGCTCGCTGGCCAGCAGGCGCACCTCGGCCGGCAACAGCACCGGTTTCTGGAAGCGCACACTCACTTCATAGCCGGAAGCGGGCAGACGCGCGCCCAGTTCTGCCAGGGCGCGGCCCTTGTTCCACAGGCCGTGGGCAATGGCGCGGGGGAAGCCGAACAGCTTGGCGGTAGCGGCAAACAGATGGATCGGGTTGTAGTCGCCGGCGATGCGCGCGTAGCGCCGACCGATATCCGCCGGTGCTTGCCAGTGCGCCAGGGTGGTCTGCGTGAGCGCGGTTTCGGCTTCGCGCTCGGCCGGCGCGCCGTCCAGGCGCAGGGCGCGGCAGAGGATGCGGCTATCGCCTTCCCAGAGCAGGCCAAGCTGGTCATGCAGTTGGGTGATCAGGCTAAAGGTCGCGCCCTTGTCGTGGGGCTGCAGGTCTTGCACCTGCACGCTGACAGTGAAAGGCCCGAGGCCGCCGAGCGGGCGCAGCACGCGGATATGGTTTTCCAGATGCACCAGGCCGAGCAGCGGGAAGGGGAAGTGCTTGTCGGTGAGCAGCTGCATCTGCAGGGCAAACGCCAGTATGTGCGGGTAGGGTGCGGGCAGCAGATGATCATCGCTAAATCCGCAGATCTGCCGGTAGCGTGCCAGGCGCTTGGGATCGACCGTGACCTGACAACGCACGCCCAGCTCGGGCAGGCTGCGGCCGGTCACGCGACGGCGCAGGGCTGCGCGCAGAAACAGGGCGGGTAAGGCAGGTGGTGCGGGCAGTTCGAGCCAGTCGATGGCCATGGGCTAACTCCTCAGAACGGTGGCAGCAGCTTAGTCGGCCAGCGCCGCCGTGCATTGGCCGTATCGCCTGGACGCGCTGCGGGCCAGTCAATCGCTCAACAGGCCGCTGCAAAACTACCTACGTTGGCAATGCTGCGTTAAAAACAGCCTCGGAATGCTCATTTACAGCTCGTAAACTCCGCTTCCTCGGCTGTTTTTGCCTTGCCTTGCCTGCCTCGCCTACGTTTTCCAGTGGCCTGCGCTCAACGCACGATTCACGCCTTGAGCGCAGGGCCTAAAGCTGCCTAAGATGGCCGCGCCTCGCAAACAATAAGAACTCTTCAATATGCGTGACCTGACTGACGACGTGGCGCTGATGCGCCCGGTGATCGACGCCTTGCGTGCCAGCGGTACCGATCCCGATCGAGTGCTGGCGCGCGTTGGCCTGCCGCCTGGTGGCTTACCTGCCGGGCGCTTTCCCCATGCCGCCCAGGCACTGTTCTGGAAAGCCGCCATCGATGAATGCGGCGAAGAGCATGTCGGCCTCTACCTGGCCCAGCACCTGCCGGCATTCCACGGCCTGCTGCTGGAATACCTGTTTCTTTCCAGTGAAACCTTCGGCGAAGGCCTGCGCCATGCCCTGCGCTATGTGCGACTGCTCTCCGACACCCTGAATGCCAAGCTGGATGTGGAGGGCGAGCGCGCGGTGCTGGTGCTCGGGCTGATTCCTGGCACGCCGCGACACTTCCCGGAAATGCTCGCCGGTGCGGTAATTCGCCTGTTTTATGCGCTGACCGAAGGCGATTTCACCCCCCACGAAGTGCAGTTTATGCATGCCGAGGGCGCGCCGGCCGAGCGTTATCAGCAGGTCTACGGCTGCCCGGCGCAACTGGGCAGCGAGCGTTACGCGCTGGTGTTCAATGCCTCGGTACTGGACAAGACCTCACGGCATGCCGCGCCAGAGCTGCTGCGCATGCACGAGTCGCTGGCGCGGCGGCAGCTGGCCGAAGTCGAGCGGCTGGACCTGGTGCGCAAGGTGCGCGAATTGATCGGCGAGTTGCTGGTCGACAGCGGCGCCACCCTGGAGCAGGTCGCTGCGCGGCTGAATATGCCGGCGCGGCGGTTGCGCGAGCGTCTGGCCATGGCCGGGGTGCGTTTTAACGACCTGGTCACCGACTACCGCTGCCGTTTGGCCAAAGATCTGCTGCTTAACACCGATGAGCGTATCGAAGTGATAGTCGAGCGCACCGGCTTCTCCGAGCCGAGCACCTTCTACCGCGCCTTCAAGCGCTGGGTCGGCGAAACCCCAGTGGAGTTTCGCAAGCGCGGGAAAAGTTAAGAGTTGTTACTGGGCGAAATAGGTCGCCCAGAAGTAATAGAGCGTCATGCCACTGCCCACGCTGATCACCAGCAGACGCAGGAATTTGGCCGGCAGGCGCTGGCCCAGCGCGCCGCCGACATAGCCGCCCAGGGTGGCACCTACCAGCAGAATCACCAGCTCATACCAACTGACCCGGCCGGCGATGATAAAAGTCGCGGTGGCGACGCTGTAGATCACCGCCGAAATCAGGTTCTTCAGGGCATTGGCGCGGGCCAGCGGGTGGCCTTCGATGGAAAACGCCGCCAGTTGCAAGATGCCCATGCCAGCGCCGAAGTAGCCGCCATAGATCGATACGCCGATATGCGCGGCCAGTGACAGTGGGCCATGCGGAGGTTGTGCGGCTTCGGCGCGGCGGGCGGCCAACCAGCGACTAAGCCAGGGGCTGGCGGCAAACAGCGCAGTGGCGGCCAGCAGCAGCCAGGGAATCAGCTTGGCAAATACCGCATCGCCGCCGATTAGCAGCAACAGCCCACCCAACAGGCCGCCCGCCAGCCCGGCCGCCAACAACGGCAACAGATAACGCCCCAACGGCCGCAGCGAATCCCGCGCCGCCCAGGCCCCGGCCAGGCTGGCCGGCCACAGCGCCACGGCATTGGTGGCATTGGCCGTCACTGGGGGCAGACCCGCTGCGAGCAACGCCGGAAAGGAGAAAAACGTGCCGCCACCGGCCAGGGCATTCATCCCGCCAGCGGCAAAACCGGCAAGCACCAGCAGCAGAATCTCGGACACAGGCATGGCAAAGGCTCGGGCAAAAGGTCAGCAGCTTAACCAGCGCGCGCGGTGGGGCCAAGTCGACCAAGGTAGCTGGCGCATGGGTTGGCCAAATCGCGGGCATAAAAAATGGCCGGGAGCTATTTTTAACGTCGCGTATCGACAGCCTGAAGGTAGGCTGGGTGGGGCAGGCATAAAAAACTGTCTGGAGCAGTTTTTAACGTCGCGTAGCGACGGCCCGAAGGGTGGCTGCCATGGATGGCAGACATAAAAAAACCGGCTTGTGGCCGGTTTTTAGGGGGTGGGCACTACTTATTTTTGGTAAGCAGCGACCGCCTTGATAATCAGGTTGCGGGCCTCGTCGGCGCCAGCCCAACCTTCAACCTTGACCCATTTGCCTTTCTCGAGATCTTTGTAGTTCTCGAAGAAGTGCTTGATCTGCTCGATCAGCAGTGGGGGCAGGTCGGTGTATTCCTGTACGTCTTTGTACAGCACGCTCAATTTGTCGTGCGGTACGGCAACCAGCTTGGCATCGCCGCCGGCTTCGTCGCTCATGAGCAGTACGCCAACTGGACGGGCGCGGATAACTGAGCCAGGAGCCACTGGGTACGGGGTCACGACCAGTACGTCGAGGGGATCACCGTCGTCAGCCAGGGTGTGCGGGATAAAACCGTAGTTGGCTGGGTAGAACATCGGGGTGGCCATGAAGCGGTCGACCATCAGGCAATCGGTGTCGTGGTCGATTTCGTATTTGATCGGCGCGTGGTTAGCCGGGATCTCGATGGCGACGTAGATGTCGTTTGGCAGGTCTTTACCAGCTGGGATCTTGCTGTAGCTCATGGGGCGACTCCCGAGGGGTGGGCCAAAAAAGTGGCGCGATTATAGGCATATTCCCCCGGGGTTGCTACGCCAGGATGCCTAGCCATTGGTCGCGAACTCACTGTCTTCGGTTCTGACCTGATAGTCCGGATTGCTGGCCTGCAACTGCTGCAGGCGCGCCAGCGGGTCCTGTCGATAGAACAGCGCCAGCTGCGCGTACACCGCCGGGAAGGCTTCGGCGAGCAGGTCCGGGGCGCTGAAGAAGTATTCGCTGGTGACGGCGAAGAACTCTGCCGGGTTTTCCGCTGCATAGGGATCGATGGCGGTTTCGGCCTCGGGGTCGGCGTCCAGCTCTTGGTTCAGCTGATCGAAGGCGCTCTGCATGGCTTTCGCCCACTCCTGAACGGCCATATTGCTGTGCAGCGGCGGCAGGCCGTTGGCGTCGCCGTTAAGCATGTCCAGCTTGTGTGCCAGCTCGTGGATCACCAGGTTGTAGCCATGCCACTGGCCGCTGGCCTGCACGCCGGGCCAGGCGAGAATCACCGGGCCTTGCTGCCAAGCTTCGCCACTGTGCTCGGCGTCCCATTCGTGGACCACGCCGCTGGCGTCACGGTGGCGCTGCGGGCTGACGAAATCATCCGGGTAGAGGACGAGTTCATGGAAGCCCTGATACCAGTTGAGGTCGGCCAGGTGCAGCAGCGGCAGCTCGGCCTGCACCGCCAACAACAGGCGTGCGTGACCGTCCAGTTCGACGCCGGGCAGGGCACTGAGGTGTTTGTGATGCAGAAACAGCACGGCGCGTTCGCGCAGGCGCTGCTGTTCGGCGTCATTCAGGCCGTCGAGGATCGGCAAGTGCTGCAATACGGCCTGCCACTGCGCGCTGCTGACAGGATGACGGGCAAGGATGCGCTGGCGACGCCAGGCGCGGAGCGACCACATGGACTCTGCTCGGACGGTGGAAAGCGCCCACCATAAGCCGGGTGCCAGTGCTGGGCAAGTCGGCACAAAGGCTGCAACGGCATGCTTATCCGCGACCTGGGAGGGCTGCCAATGTCGATCGAGCGTCTGCATCATCCCACCGTGCAATTGCTTTGTGGCCATGGTATCGACTTGCCAAGCCAGGCCGCACGGGCTCGCGCGACCTGGCTGCCGGGTCGTGAAGGTCGGCCACCGGTGTTATTGGTGGCGCTGCTCTGGGCGCGCGAATGCACTGATGTGGTGCGCACTTTGGAGGCGTACCTGGACGGCCTGCTGGCTGATTGCTGTTGCACCCCCAGCGGCTGGAGCGAAGCCCAGGCGGCGCGGCAGGTGCTGGCGGCGTTCAATCAGCAGCTGTTTCGCCAGCGGCAGGCCGGGCGCAACCTTGCTCAACTGAATGCCGGGCTGCTGTTGCTGCAGAACGGCGAGGCGCAGTTTCTCCAGGCTGGAGCCATCGGTTTACGGCGCTATCAGGGCGGCGCGGCACAGAGCCTGATCGGTCGCGATGGCCTGCAGCTGGGCGCGCAGGCCGAGCTGGCGCTGGTGCAGCACAGCCTGACCCTGAGCCCTGGCGAGCTGTTGCTACTGGCGCCGCAGCCACTGCTGGATGTGGCGGACTTGCAGGGCTTTCAGGGCACGGGCGATGCGCAGGGCAGTGATCCATTACCGGAGCTGCTGGCGCCGCTGTTGCAGGCTCCAGGCGCGGCGGTGTTATTGCTGCCGGGGGAAGCTGATAGCGCGCCAGTATCTACTGCGCGTAAGCCCTGGCGGGCGGTGGTTAATGCGCAACCGGGCCTGCAGCTGGATGGCTGGGAGCTGCTCTCGACCTGTCCCTATGGCCCGCCTGGGCGGGTGTTTCGCGCCACTGATCGGCGTGGGCGTGAGGCCATGCTGTGGCTGGCCGAACAGGACGCGGATGAAGCCTTCTGGCAACGCGAGTGGGCGCTGCGGCGCAGTCCGGTGGCGAGTCTGGCGCAGGTGGTGTCCTCGCATCAGCCGCGTGAGCATGCCTTCTGGCTATTCGAGCCTGCAGGCAAAGGCATGCGCAGCCTGAACGATTGGGTGGCGGCCCATGGCCCGGTGAACGGGTTGACGGTGCTGGCTCTACTTGAACAGCTGATCGCCGCTGTGCGCGGTCTGCAGCGGCGCGGCATGCAGGGGCTGTTGCTGGATCCGCGCAATATTCTGCTGGATGACGGCGGCCGCCTGCTGCTGCTGCCCGAGCATGCTGCGCTATTGCCTGGGGTGCCGCAGCAGGCATTGCCCGCGCAGGCGGTGCCGCTGGCTCCCGAGGCGCGCGCTGGGAAGGCAGTGGATGGCCGCGCCGATCAGTTCGCCCTGGCGGCGCTGGCCTACTGGTTGTTCTGTGGGCGCTGGCCGGAGGTGGCGCGGGGGGATGCCGACAGCAACAGCCGCTATGTACCGCTGGCGCAGTTCAGCGTGCAGGTGCCAATGGGTTGGGATGGCGTGCTGGCGCGAGCTCTGGCACCGAGGCCGGAGGCGCGCTTCGAGGCGTTGTCGGAATTCGAACAGGCGTTGCGTCAGCCGTTACTGCATCAACCAGCAGCCACGCGACGCACACGGCTCTATCGGCAGAGCTGGCAACTGGCCGCGTTGGGTTTGCTGGTGTTACAGCTTGGGATTGGCTTGTGGCTTAGCCTGGAAGGCTGAGGGGCTGAGCCAGCGGCGCATTGTGCGTCGCTGGCTGGGCAGATTACGGCGCGGTGAAATCTTCGGTGATCGGCAGGACAAAGCTCTTGAACTCGGTGTCTTCCTTGAAGCCGATGGATTCGTAGAGCTTGTGCGCCACTTCGTTGTTGATGCTGGAGGCCACACGTAGGCGTACGGCGTTGGTGTCTTTGGCCATCTGCTTGGCGGTCTGGATCAGGCGGTCGGCCACCAGCTGGCGGCGCGCGTCCTGGCAGACGTAGATGTCGTTGAGAATCCACACGCGCTTGAGCGACAGCGAGGAGAAGCTCGAATAGAGCTGGCAGAAGCCGAGAATCTTCTCTTCATCGTCGGCCATGGCCAGGTAGATCACCGATTCCTTGCGGCTGATGCGCTTTTCCAGAAAGGCGCGCGAGGAGTCGGGGTAGGGCAGCTGGCCAAAGTGTTCGCGGTAATTGACGAACAGTGGCGTGAGTTGATCCAAATGCTCCAGGGTCGCTTGGACGATGCGCATGGTGAGCCTCTACTTAAAGTCATGTGGATGGCTTCGGCAACACGGCAGCGCTGCCTGCGAACGACCCCGATGCTGCCTAAAGCTTTTGGAAAGTGCAATCCAAACAAGCGTTTGGTTGTAGTTTGCGGAAATTTCCCTTCATCCAAGAAGAAAATTCTCGCGCTGCACCCCGCCTGCTAACAGCGGCACTTCGGCTTCATCCTTGAGGTTGACCCCCGACAGTTGACGGCGGCAGGCCTCGCGCATCAGGTACAGCAGGCGATGGCTGGCCATGGCGTAGCTCAGGCCTTCCTGGCGCACGTTGGAGATGCAATTGCGGTAGGCGTCCGTCAGGCCGACCTTGGGCGCGTAGGTGAAGTACAGCCCCAGGCTGTCCGGTGAACTCAGGCCTGGGCGTTCGCCGATCAGGATCACCACCATGCGCGCGCCGAGCAGTTCGGCCACTTCATCGGCTACCGCCACGCGGCCTTGGCTGACCAGGGCGACGGGCGCCACGCTCCAGCCTTCGGCAGCGGCCTGTTCCTCGATATGCGCCACCATGGGCAGGGCGTTACGGTGCACGGCCAAGGCAGACAGGCCGTCGGCAATGACAATGGCCAGGTCGTAGCCATCCGGGTTGTTCTCGCGATGCTGCCCCAGCAGCTCGGCGGATTCATGACTTAAGCGCCGACCGAGATCCGGGCGTTGCAGGTAGGTGTCGCGGTCCTTGGCGGCGCTGTGCAGCAGCAGGCTTTGCCGATGCTGGTGGGCCAGGCCGGCGGCCAATGCGCCGTGGTCAAACGGCAGGTGCACGGCATCGCGAGCCTGGGCGTGGGCGAACTGGAAATCCAGCTGGGCGCGGGTCGGCATGCTGGTGCCGGCACGACCGAGGGCGATACGTGCCGGGGTGAGGTTGCGCAGTTGCTGCCAGGGATTCTCGCTGGCGCTGCTGAGTGGGCTGTCATCGTACATAAGCGGCTCCGTGATTAACCCAGCTGCGCCAGGGCCTGACGGAACGCCGGCGGCAGGCTGTTGCCCATGCGCGGGCGGCCGTCGGCCTGAGTGAAGATACCCATACGCTGCAGCCAGCCTTCGAACTCGGGGGCCGGTTTCAGCCCCAGGCTCTGCCGGGCATACAGCGCGTCGTGAAAGGAGGTGGTCTGGTAGTTGAGCATCACGTCGTCGGAGCCGGGGATGCCCATGATGAAGTTGATGCCGGCTACACCGAGCAGGGTCAGCAGCACGTCCATGTCGTCCTGATCGGCTTCGGCGTGGTTGGTGTAGCAGATGTCGCAGCCCATCGGCAGGCCCAGCAGCTTGCCGCAGAAGTGGTCTTCCAGGCCGGCGCGGATGATCTGCTTACCGTTATACAGGTACTCCGGGCCGATAAAGCCAACCACGGTATTCACCAGAAACGGTTTGAAATGTCGCGCCACTGCATAGGCGCGGGTCTCGCAGGTTTGCTGGTCGAGGCCATGATGCGCGCCGGCGGACAGCGCGCTGCCCTGGCCGGTTTCGAAGTACATTAGGTTGTCGCCGAGGGTGCCGCGTTTGAGGCTCAGGCCGGCGTCGTAGCCTTCCTGCAGGATTTTCAGGCTGACGCCAAAGCTGGCGTTGGCCGCCTCGGTGCCGGCAATCGACTGGAATACCAGGTCCAGCGGTACGCCACGGTTGATCGCCTCGATCGAGGTGGTGACGTGGGTCAGTACGCAGGCCTGGGTGGGGATTTCATAACGCTGAATTATGCCGTCGAGCATCTTCAGCATGTCGCAGATGGAGCTGATGCTGTCGGTGGCCGGGTTGATGCCGATCATGGCGTCGCCGTTGCCGTACAGCAGGCCGTCGAGAATGCTCGCGGCGATGCCGGCCGGTTCATCGGTCGGGTGATTCGGTTGCAGGCGAGTGGACATGCGCCCGCGCAGGCCGACGGTGTTGCGAAAGCGGCTGACCACGCGGATCTTCTGCGCCACCAGCACCAGGTCCTGCACGCGCATGATCTTCGATACCGCCGCCGCCATTTCTGGCGTCAGGCCAGGGGCAAGGGCGCGCAGGCTGGTTTCATCAGCGCTGTCGCCGAGCAGCCAGTCGCGAAAGCCACCGACAGTCAGGTGGCTGACCGGGGCAAAGGCCGCCAGGTCATGGCTGTCGATGATCAGCCTGGTGACCTCATCCACTTCGTAGGGAATCAGCGCTTCGCTAAGGAAATGCTTGAGCGGAATATCGGCCAGGGCCATTTGCGCCGCGACCCGTTCGCCGGCATTGCTCGCCGCCACACCGGCGAGAAAGTCGCCGGAGCGTGCCGGGCTGGCCTTGGCCATCACCTCGGCGAGGCTGTCGAAACGGTAGATTTCACCACCTACCGTATGCTGAAAACTGGACATCGCGTGTCTCCCAAACGCCACGTTGGCGCAGCACGATCATGCTGCGCCAGCGCGGCGGGTGTTACTTGAGCGCGGCCTCGGCTTTACCGATGGCGACGAATTCTTCTTCCGGCGTACCGGCCACCAGGTGATGGCGGCTGTACAGGGCGAAGTAGGCTATCAGCACGGCGTAGATAACCGCAGCGCCAATCACCACCCGTGGGTCGACCAGGAAACCAGCAACTACGGCCACGCAGGCCAGCACCAGGGCGATGCCCGAGGTAAGGATGCCGCCTGGGGTGCGATACGGGCGATGCATCTCTGGACGGCGCACACGCAGGGTGATGTGCGCGGCCATCATCAGCACGTAGGAGATGGTGGCGCCGAACACTGCCACCAGAATCAGCAGGTCACCCTGGCCAGTCAGCGACAGAGCAAAGCCGATCAGGCCAGGCACGATCAAGGCCAGTACCGGCGCCTTGCTTTTGTTGGTCAGCGACAGCGAGCGCGGCAGGTAGCCGGCGCGCGACAGGGCGAAGATCTGCCGGGAGTAGGCGTAGATGATCGAGAAGAAGCTGGCAATCAAACCGGCCAGGCCGATCAGGTTGACGAAGCTGCTCATCCAGGTGGATTCGCCGTAGGCAATGGTCAGAGCTTCCACCAGCGGGTTGCCGGAGGCCATCAGCGCGTTGGCGCCGGCGCCGCCTGGGCCGACCACCAGAATCAGCAGAGCAAAGGCCAACAGCACCAGCATGGCGCCGATCAGCCCGCGTGGCATGTCGCGCTGCGGATTGCGGGTTTCTTCAGCGGCCAGTGGCACGCCTTCGACCGCGAGGAAGAACCAGATCGCATAGGGGATTGCTGCCCACACGCCGACATAGCCGAACGGCAGGAAGCTGCTGGCGCCTGCGGCTTCGGTCATCGGGATATCGAGCAGGTTGGCCACCGAGAAGTGCGGCACCATCGCGACGATAAACACGCCGAGGGCAATTGCCGCCACGGCGGTGATGATAAACATCAGCTTCAGCGCCTCACCTACGCCGAAGATATGGATGCCGATAAACAGCACATAGAAGGCCAGGTAGATCGCCCAGCCGCCAATGCCGAACAGCGACTCGCAGTAAGCGCCGATAAACACCGCAATCGCCGCCGGGGCAATGGCGTATTCGATGAGAATCGCCGTACCGGTAAGGAAGCCGCCCAAGGGACCGAAGGCGCTGCGAGCAAAACCATAGCCGCCACCAGCGGTGGGGATCATCGAGGACAGTTCTGCCAGGGAGAAGCACATGCACAGGTACATCAGCGCCATCAGCAGGGTGGCGAGAAACATACCGCCCCAGCCGCCCTGGGCTAGACCGAAGTTCCAGCCGGCGTAGTCGCCGGAAATCACGTAGGCAACGCCCAGGCCGACCAGCAATACCCAGCCTGCTGCGCCCTTCTTCAACTGCCTGCTTTGAAAGTAATCGGCATCGACCTGCTCTAAATCGGTGCCTTGCGGTAGACCTACCGCACTGATTTGTTCTGCTGCCATGGGAATTCCTTATCAACAAGCTGGCCGCAGCGTAGGCCCGGCCAGGCTTGTAGGTATTTGAGGGAAGAGTGTTACCCAGTGGATCAGCAACCGTTGTGCCAACTGCGTCTCTGGTCTAGACCTGGGGCGCGGGCTGGCAGGCCGATGTCGTTTCCGGCATCGGCTGCGGTTGCGCAGGGGCTTAGAAAAAGCCGAGTGGGTTGATGTCGTAGCTGACCAGCAGGTTCTTGGTCTGCTGGTAGTGGTCGAGCATCATCTTGTGGGTTTCACGACCGACGCCGGACTTCTTGTAGCCACCGAAGGCGGCATGCGCCGGGTACAGGTGGTAGCAGTTGGTCCATACGCGACCGGCCTTGATCGCCCGGCCCATGCGGTAGGCACGGTTGATGTCGCGGGTCCACAGGCCGGCACCGAGGCCGAACTCGGTATCGTTGGCAATCGCCAGGGCTTCGGCTTCGTCCTTGAAGGTGGTGACGCTGACCACCGGGCCGAAGATCTCCTCCTGGAACACGCGCATCTTGTTGTGGCCCTTGAGCAGGGTTGGCTGGATGTAATAGCCGCCGTCCAGAGTGCCGCTGAGTTTTTCCACCGCGCCGCCGGTGAGCAGCTCGGCGCCTTCCTGCTTGGCGATTTCCAGGTAGCTCAAGATCTTGTCGAACTGCTGCTCGGAGGCCTGGGCGCCGACCATGGTGTCGGTGTCCAGCGGGTCGCCGCGCTTGATCTGCTCGACCTTCTTCATCACTTCCTCCATGAATGCCGGGTAGATCGACTCCTGCACCAGGGCGCGGGATGGGCAGGTGCACACCTCACCCTGGTTGAAGAAGGCCAGCACCAGACCTTCGGCAGCTTTTTCGATAAAGCTCGGCTCGGCCTGCATGATGTCTTCGAAGAATATGTTCGGCGACTTGCCGCCCAGTTCCACCGTGCTCGGGATGATGTTCTCGGCTGCGCATTTCATGATGTGTGCGCCCACCGGAGTCGAGCCGGTAAAAGCGATCTTGGCGATACGTTTGCTGGTGGCCAACGCTTCGCCGGCCTCCTTGCCAAAGCCTTGCACCACGTTAAGCACACCCGGCGGCAGCAGGTCGCCGATCAGCTCCATCAGCACGCTGATGCCCAGCGGGGTTTGTTCGGCAGGTTTGAGCACCACGCAGTTGCCGGCGGCCAGGGCCGGTGCGAGTTTCCAGGCGGCCATCAGCAGCGGGAAGTTCCACGGGATGATCTGTCCGACCACGCCCAGCGGTTCATGGATGTGATAAGCCACGGTGTTGCCGTCGATCTCGGCGGCCGAGCCTTCCTGGGCGCGTAGGCAGCCGGCGAAGTAGCGGAAGTGGTCGGCGGCCAGGGGAATATCGGCATTCAGGGTTTCGCGCACGGCCTTGCCGTTGTCCCAGGTTTCGGTGATGGCCAGCACTTCCAGGTTGGCTTCGATGCGGTCGGCGATCTTCAGCAGGGTCAGCGAGCGCTCCTGCACGGAGGTGCGGCCCCAGGCGTCGGCGGCGGCATGGGCGGCGTCGAGGGCCTTGTCGATGTCCTCGGCGCTGGAGCGCGGGAACTCGGCAATCGGCAGGCCATTAACCGGCGAGGTATTGGTGAAGTACTGGCCTTTGACCGGCGCGACAAACTCGCCGCCGATGTAGTTGCCGTAACGGTTTTTGAAGGAAACGAGGGCACCTTCGGTACCTGGATGGGCGTAACGCATGCTGAATATCTCCTGGTTCTTATGCTTGTTCTGGTGATGCAGCGAACGGCGCGCTGTGGCGCTTGTGCAGAGACAGAGCAAGGGCTGGGCCAGGCATGCGATATGCCCGTTCTAGAGCGGTTGCGTGACATTCGCTGGTAGGTTGCGCTGCGCGAGTTGTATCAGCCCTGATACAGCCCGCGTGACACTCTGTACCACCGGCGATACAGCGCGATGACTCACCGGTCAGACCGCCTTGCAATGGCTGCACGGCTGGTAGATGCTCGGCCATCACGTGCAACTCCTACAGCGGAGAACAATAACAATGCACAACCCAGCAAGCCGCCACGCCCAGCAGGTGCTGACCGTGGCTCAAGGGCGCGGACAACTCGCCGGCCCGGCTGCCGATTCCTCGGTGGCGCGCTCCTGGCTGCGCTGCCTGCAGCAGCATCACCTCGACCCGGCGCAGAGCATGCCGCCGGCGGTGATCGAGCACGCGCACATGCTGGAGCGGCGCGAGCAGCTGCAGCAGGTGCTGGAGATTTCCAGTAACGAAATGAACAGCCTGCACCGCCAGTTGGCCGGTTCCGGTCATGCCGTGCTGCTTACCGATGCGCGCGGGGTGATCCTCAACTGCGTCACCGAGCAGGCGGAAAAACGCACCTTCGAGCAAGCGGGCCTGTGGCTTGGTGCCGACTGGAGCGAAGCCTGCGAAGGCACCAACGGCATCGGCACCTGTCTGGTCGAACGCCAGCCGCTGACCATCCACCAGAATGAACACTTCCGCAGCCGGCATACCGGGCTGACCTGCTCGGCCAGCCCGGTATTCGATCCGCATGGCGAATTGCTGGCGGTGTTGGATGTGTCCTCGGCGCGGCATGACGTATCGCGGCAGAGCCAGTTTCACACCATGGCGCTGGTCAATCTGTCGGCCAAGGCCATCGAGGGCTGCCATTTCCTGCGCAGCTATGAAGGAGAGTGGCTGCTGCGCTTCCACGCCCAGGCCGAATACATCGGCCAGTTCAGCGAAGGGCTGCTAGCCTTCGATGGCGATGGTCGAGTCAGCGCGGTAAACCAGAGCGCGATCAACCTGCTGGGCCTTTCGCGTCGGCAACTGCTCGGGCGCACCTTGATCGAGGTATTTGATTGCCGCCTGGATGACTTGTTGGGCCGCGCCTCGGCGCAGCCAAGCGCCAGTTGGCCGTTGTATACCCAGCGCGGCCAGCTGCTCTTCGCCATGCTGCGCGGCCAGCCTCGGCGCAGCGCCCAGGCGCTCGGCACGGCGGCGCTGGCAACCCCTGGATTGTGTCTGGCTGACCCAGACTTGCAGAGTGATTTCCGTCGCGCGCTGCGGGTTTATGAGCGCGATGTGCCGTTGTTGATCGGCGGCGAAACCGGTACCGGCAAGGAGGCCTTCGCCAAGGCCCTGCATCAGGTCAGCTCACGCGGCGGCAAGCCCTTTGTCGCGCTGAACTGTGCGGCGATTCCCGAAAGCCTGATCGAGAGTGAGTTGTTCGGCTATCGCGGCGGCAGCTTTACCGGGGCACGCAAGGAAGGCATGCGCGGTAAGCTGCAGCAGGCCGATGGCGGCACGCTGTTCCTCGATGAAATTGGCGATATGCCGCTGGCGCTGCAGACCCGTTTGCTGCGGGTATTGGAGGAGCGCCGGGTTGAGCCGATTGGCGGCGAGGCCCAGGCCATCGATGTGCGGGTGATCAGCGCCAGCCACCGCGACCTGAACGAGCGAGTGGCCAGCGGCGAGTTTCGTCAGGACCTGTTCTATCGCTTGAATGGCCTGGTGATCGAACTGCCGCCGCTGCGTGAGCGCAGCGACAAGCAGGCGCTGCTGGATTTCCTCCTGGCCGAAGAGGCGCGCGGGCAATCTGCGCGGCTTGATGACGCTGCCCGCGAGGCGCTGCTCGCCTATCCTTGGCCGGGTAATGTGCGCCAGCTGCGCAATGTGCTGCGTACCCTCTGCGCGCTGTGTGAACACGGCGTGATCAGCCACGCCGAACTGCCCGCCGAGATGCGCCATACCCGCCCTGCGCTGGCCCTGCTGCCTGCGGCCAAGCCCGACCAGCTGGGCGATGCCGAACGCCAGGCGCTGCTCGCGGTTCTGGAGGCGCAGCACTGGCAGATGAGCCGCAGCGCCGAACAGCTGGGCATCAGCCGCAACACCCTGTATCGCAAGCTGCGCAAGCATGGGGTTGCCAGACCCGGCTAGAGCTTTTTTCCAGGCCCGTGCAGTCCTGCAAACCTCTCGCAGGACTGCACGGGTAAGTGCCGAGGTGGCCAACACGCCTAAAAAAAGCCCAGTGGGTTGATGTCGTAACTGATCAGCAGGTTTTTCGTCTGCTGGTAGTGGTCGAGCATCATTTTGTGGGTCTCGCGGCCTACGCCAGACTTCTTGTAACCGCCGAACGCTGCATGCGCCGGGTACAGGTGATAGCAGTTGGTCCATACACGACCGGCTTTGATGCCACGGCCCATGCGGTAGGCGCGATTGATGTCGCGGGTCCACAGGCCAGCGCCGAGGCCGAACTCGGTGTCGTTGGCGATGGCCAGTGCTTCGGCTTCGTCCTTGAAGGTGGTTACACCGACTACCGGGCCGAAGATTTCTTCCTGGAATACGCGCATCTTGTTGTGGCCCTTGAGCAGGGTCGGCTGGATGTAATAGCCGTCGGCCAGGTTGCCAGTCAGATTCTCCGCCGCGCCGCCGGTAAGCAGTTCGGCACCTTCTTGCTGGGCGATTTCCAGGTAGCTCAAAATCTTGTCGTACTGCTGCTCGGAGGCCTGGGCGCCGACCATGGTCTCGGTATCCAGCGGGTCGCCGCGCTTGATTGCCTTGATCTTCTTCATCACCTCGACCATGAACGGCTCGAAGATCGACTCTTGCACCAGCGCCCGCGATGGGCAGGTGCACACTTCGCCCTGGTTGAAGAAGGCCAGTACCAGGCCCTCGGCGGCTTTTTCGATAAAGGCTGGCTCGGCACTCATGATGTCTTCGAAGAAGATGTTCGGCGATTTGCCGCCCAGCTCCACGGTGCTTGGGATGATGTTCTCGGCGGCGCACTTGAGGATGTGCGAGCCCACCGGGGTGGAGCCGGTAAAGGCGATCTTGGCGATACGCTTGCTGGTGGCCAGGGCTTCGCCCGCTTCCTTGCCGAAGCCTTGCACTACGTTTAGTACGCCCGGTGGCAGCAAATCGCCGATCAGCTCCATCAATAGGCTGATCGATAGCGGCGTTTGTTCGGCCGGCTTGAGGACGATGCAGTTGCCTGCAGCCAGAGCTGGGGCGAGTTTCCAGGCGGCCATCAGCAGCGGGAAGTTCCACGGGATGATCTGCCCGACTACACCCAGGGGTTCGTGGAAGTGATAGGCGGCGGTGTGTTCGTCGATTTCCGCGGCGGAGCCTTCCTGGGCGCGGATGCAGCCGGCGTAGTAGCGGAAGTGATCGGCGGCCAGTGGTACGTCGGCATTCAGGGTTTCGCGCACGGCCTTGCCGTTATCCCAGGTCTCGGCCACGGCCAGCAGTTCGAGGTTGGCCTCGATGCGGTCGGCGATTTCCAGCAGTACCAGGGCACGGCTCTGCACGCTGGTTCTGCCCCAGGCATCGGCGGCTGCATGGGCGGCGTCCAGAGCGCGCTCGATATCGCTGGCATCGGAGCGTGGGAACTCGCCGATTAGCGAGGCATCAACCGGGCTGCTGTTGGTGAAATAACGGCCGCCCAGCGGCGCGACAAATTCGCCACCGATGAAATTGCCGTAGCGCGGCTTGAGGGTAACGACGGCACCGGGGGTGCCTGGTTTCGCGTAAATCATGATGCTGACCTCTTGTGTTGGGGATGGCCGGCGCACACGGGGCGCGCCGGCTGAGGTTGTCAGACGCCTTGTGGTGTTTCCCCGCGTTTCAGGCGGGCATTGATGTCGTCGATCACCGTGGGCAGCTCGTTGATGGTGTCGATCAGGTAGTGCGGGCGTGAGCCCTCGAACAGCTGGGCGATACGCACGCGCTCCCTGGCCAGTTGCTCGGCCGGCAGATCCTTGAATTGTGCGTAGGTCAGGCCCAGGGCGTTGCCCGAACAGGTCAGCGCTACTGTCCACATACCGGCACTGCGCCCTTCCAGAATGCCGGGGGTGGTGTCATCGACCTTGACGCAGGCCGCCACGTCGCTGATGCCGAGGGCAATCACGTTGGCCAGCGCCTGGGCCGGGTGCGGGCGGCCGTTGGGCACTTCGTCGGTAGCGACCACATGGTCGGCGACGTAGCCGTTGCGCTCAGCCAGTTGCACCACTTTTTCCATTACCACAGCGGGGTAGCCGGAGCAGGAGCCGATCTTCAGGCCCTGGTTGCGCAGACGAGTGATGGTGTCGAGCGCACCGGGGATCAGCGCTGAGTGCTCGGCGATCTTGGCGATCTGCAGTGGCATAAAACGCTCATAGATGGCCGTCACGTCAGCATCGCTGGGCAGGCGGCTAAAAGCGGCGCGGTAGCGCTCGGCGATTTCCGGCACGTTGCACAGGGTGCGAATGTGGTCCCACTTGCCCATGCCCATTGGCCCGCGTGCCTCGGCCAGGGTTACGGGTACGGCGAACTCGGCGAAGGCTTCGACGAAGATCTGCGTCGGCGCGAAGGAGCCGAAGTCGACCACGGTGCCGGCCCAATCGAGGATGACGGCTTGCAGCTGCTGAGGTTGTTGATAGTTCATGTCGTGACTCCTGGATGGATTAAGCGGAAAGGTCAGGCCCGGAAGCTTGCATTGCTGGCGGCGCTGTTGGGGTTCAGTGGGTTGCTGGGGTGTTGCGCTAGCTGGTTCGGGCGGCTGTTCCAGTACGGCAGCATCATCACGGTGGCGATCAGGGCCGTGCCGGTGAACAGCAGGAACACGCTTTCGGTATCGAAGTAGCCGGGCAGCAGGCCGCCGAGGATCGCGCCGATTGATCCGCAACCGTTGACGAAGCCAGCGGCGGTGCCGGCGGTGCCCTGGCCGTAGTCGATGGCGGCGGAACCGCTGATCATCGAGTCCGGTCCGTAGAGGCTCAGGCCCATCATGAACAGCAGGCCGACCACGGCCAGTACACTGCCGCTCTGCATCGCCGGGACGAACAGCACCAGGCAGACCGCCAGGACCAATAGGCTGACCACGCAGGCCGGGAAGCGCCGTGCGCCGAACAGCTTGTCCGACATAAGGCCGAGCAGTACTGGGCCGATCAGCCCGGCGACTTCAAAGGAGGTTGGGACGATGGCCGAGGCCACTTTGCCGATCTCCGGCATGCGCTCGTAGACCATTACCGGGCCCCAGAACAGGATCGCGTAACGCGCCGGCTTGAGCAGGAAGTAAGCCAGACCGAGTACCAGTACCGTGCGATTTCTCAGGATGGTTTTCAGACAGCTAGCGAAGCTGGCGTGCTGTCCGTTGCCATCGAGTTGCGGTGTATCGGTGCTTTCTACCGCTGGCAGCCCCACATCCTGTGGCGTGTTGCGCTGCAGCAGAAAGAACAGCACGGCAACTGCGCCGACCACGATGGCGCTGGAGAAAAATGCCGCGCGCCAATCGCCATAGACCTGATAAGCCCACCAGCCAGCGAAGGGCGAAGCCACCAGGCCGCCGAAGGCGTAGCAGCTGCTCCACAGCCCGAGTACCCGGCCGCGTTCGCCAGTGGCGAAGAAACTGCCGAGGTTCTTGCACAATCCTGACCAGCCAGTGGATTGCGCGAGGCCCTGGATCACCATGCAGGTGGCGAAGATGGGTAGGGTGGCGAAGCTGCCCATGATCAGCGCCACCATCGCGGAAATCAGCAAGCCGCCCAGTACCACCACGCGCGGGCCAAAACGGTCGGCGAGGATGCCCCAGGTGAACTGGCCGACGGCATAGGCCCCTAGATAGAGCGCATCAAGGTTGGCCATGGTGGCCTTTTCCAGCTGGAAGTCGGGGTCATCGGCGATGCCCAGCTTGGCCACCGAAAAGGCCTTGCGGGTGAAATAGAAGGCGGCGTAGGCCAGCCAGGTGATGGCGAATATCTGCAGGCGCCACCGCTGTATGGGGTTGCTGCCGAGGTTTAACAGGGAAAAGCCATATGTCTGATTCACGGTACTGACCTCTGAGTTGAATGTGCTGGCAGTTCAAGGAACGGCTGCTTTTATTGTTGTAAAAGCACTTCTGTCGCCGTCTTGGCGGACGGTCTGGATCAGATCAATCGAGGCCCGGGAGCGTGGCGTCCTGCCGGGTTGCCCCGCCTGGCGGGCGGGCAACGGCCGGTCTCGTACTGCAGGTCTGCACCCTGGCCGTACTGGCCCGGGCGCTGTGGTTCAGTTCGCCGGGCGGCAGTCGTCGACGCCCATCACCGCCAGTGCGTCGGCGATGGCGCGCAACAGCTGGCCGACGATGCGTTCGTCGATCTGGCCGATGCAGCCGATGCGGAAACTTTCGGCAATGGTCAACTTGCCTGGGTAGATGACGAACTGGCGGGCCTTGAGCTCGTTGTAGAAACGCTTGAACTCAAAGTTCGGGTGGGTTGGGCTGAAGAAGGTGGTGATGATCGGCGACAGCCAGCGGTCTTCCAGTAGGGTCTGAAAGCCCATGGCGCGCATGCCGGCAACCAGGGTGTCGCGATTCTTCGTGTAGCGCGCCTGGCGTCCTGCCACGCCACCTTCGGCTACGTGTTGCTCCAGTGCTCTGCGGAAGGCCACCACGCTGTGGGTCGGCGGGGTGAAGCGCCACTGCCCAGTGCGCTCCATGTATTGCCACTGCTCCAGCAGGTCCAGGCTCAGTGAATGGGCGCGGCCCTTGGACTGTTCTAGCAGCGCACGGCGAATGATCACAAAGCCGAAGCCGGGGATGCCTTCAATGCACTTGTTGGCTGAGGAAACCATGACGTCGAAGGGGATCTTGTCCACAGTCAGCGGCACTGCGCCGAAGGAGCTCATGGCATCGACGATCAGATTCTTGCCGTGGGCTTTGACCACGTCGGCGATCTCTCGCAGCGGGTTGAGAATGCCTGAGCTGGTTTCGCAGTGAACCAGGAATACGTCGGTGACGTCGGGGTGGTTTTTCAGCAGCTCGGCGACTTCTTCCGGTTGCGGTGGCAGGTAGTCACCCTTGTCCAAAGCGATGTAGTCGCGGCCTAGGTAATCGAGAATCTGCGTGGCGCGCTTGCCATAGGCACCGTTCATCAGCACCAGGGCTTTGCCGTCGCGGGCGATGGCGGTGGCCAGAGCCGCTTCGACGGCGAAGGTGCCGCTGCCTTGCAGGGGCACGCAGGCGTAGCTGTCGTCATGTACACCGGCCATTTGCAGCAGGCCTTGGCGAATTTCAGCGGTGACCCGGTTGAAGTCGGTGTCCCACGAACCCCAGTCGCGCAGCATGGCCTGCTTGGTGGCCAGCGACGTGGTCAGCGGGCCTGGGGTCAGCAGATAGGGCTCGCCCAGTGCCGGGGCGGTAAGGGCTGGGCGGGCGTTGATGAATTCGGCTTTGCTCATGATCGTCTCCAGTGTGTGCGGTGGCAGCGATGCGCCGCTCTGGAGTCGATAAAAACAACTTGCAGTAAATAAATAAAATCGATTTATAGTATTTTAAAAATAAGCTGAACTTATTTATTGAGGTGTCAGATGGCGGTTTCCAACGCTCAGTTGCGGGCCTTTCACGCGGTGGCGCAGCAGGGCAGTTTCACTCGCGCCGCCGAGCGTCTGTGCCTCAGCCAGCCGGCGGTTTCCGACCAAGTGCGCAAACTCGAGGAGCTATTCGGGGTGCTGCTGTTTCATCGCACCAAGCGTTCGGTGCAGCTCACCGAGCTGGGTGAGCAGCTGCTCGGTATCACCCAGCGGCTGTATGCGGTGGCCGCCGAGGCCCAGGAGCTGCTCTCCAGCTCACGTGCCCTGCAGAGCGGCAGCCTGACCCTGGCGGTTGATTCTCCGGTGCACGTGCTGCCCTTCATTGCTGCATTCAATGAGCGCTATCCGGGCATTCGCTTCAGCTTGGTTACCGGCAATACCGACGAGGCGTTGGCTAGGCTATTCGCCTATCAAGCGGACTTTGCCGTGCTCGGTCGCCCGGTGACCGATGACAATCTGCTCAGCCATGTATTGAGCAGTGCGCCACTGGTGGCCTTCGTTGGCCTCGAACACCCCTGGGCGGGGCGCGAATCGATTGTCCTGGCGGATCTCGATGACACACCGCTGGTGCTGCGTGAGCGCGGCTCGATGACACGGCAGATGATTGAGGATGAGCTGCGCCGCGAAGGGTTGCGCGTGCGCTCGGCGCTTGAGGTCGAAGGGCGTGAAGCGGTGTTCGAGATGGTCGCGGCCGGTCTGGGCGTGGGTATCGTTTCGGCGGCGGAATTTGGTTCCAGTCGCGCAATGCGGGCGTTGCCGATCCTCGATTGTCAGCAGCGCATGACCGAAACCCTGGTGTGCCGGCGTGACCAGGGCTCGCGGCGGATCATCGCGACTTTTCTCGAGGTAGTGCGGTCGAACAGCTGCGGCTGATCAGCGACCCGCTGCGCCCGCCTGCTGGGCGCTGTGCTAATCTGCGGCCAGTTTTTATCCCGCCTTATTCACCGGCTCTGACGACGCCTTCAAGGTAAATCATGCATATCCATATTCTCGGCATCTGCGGCACTTTTATGGGCTCGCTGGCCGTGCTGGCCAAGGAACTCGGCCACCGCGTGACCGGCTCCGACGCCAATGTCTATCCGCCCATGAGCACCCAGTTGGAGGCTCAGGGCATCGAACTGACCCAGGGTTACGACGCCGCCCAGCTCGACCCGGCACCGGATCTGGTGGTGGTTGGCAATGCTCTGTCGCGTGGCAACCCGGCGGTGGAGTATGTGCTGAACAAGGGCCTGCCCTATGTAAGCGGGCCGCAGTGGCTGGCCGACCATGTGTTGCAAGGCCGGTGGGTGATGGCGGTGGCTGGCACCCACGGCAAAACCAGTAGCAGCAGCATGCTGGCCTGGGTGCTGGAGCATGCCGGCATGAGCCCGGGCTTTCTGATTGGCGGCGTGCCGCAGAACTTTGGTATCTCCGCGCGTCTCGGTGGCACGCCGTTCTTTGTGGTCGAGGCCGACGAATACGACAGCGCTTTCTTCGACAAGCGCAGCAAGTTCGTTCACTACCGCCCGCGCACCGCGATCCTGAATAATCTGGAGTTTGATCACGCGGATATCTTCCCTGATCTGGCGGCCATCGAGCGGCAATTCCACCATCTGGTGCGTACCATTCCGGGTGACGGTCTGATCATTCATCCGACCACCGAACCTGCTCTCAAGCGGGTAATCGAGATGGGTTGCTGGACCCCCGTGCAGACTACTGGCGAGGGCGGCCAATGGCAGGCGCGTCTGCTGAGTGCCGACGGTTCGCGCTTCGAGGTGAGTTTCGCGGGCAAGGTTGCTGGCACCGTGGATTGGCAACTGACGGGCCAGCACAACGTGGCCAACGCCCTGGCGGTACTCGCGGCGGCGCGGCATGTCGGCGTGGTGCCGGAGCTGGGTATCGCCGCGCTGTGCGGCTTTATCAATGCCAAGCGGCGCATGGAAAAGGTCGCTGAAGTGAATGGCGTGACCATCTTCGACGATTTCGCCCACCACCCGACGGCGATTGCCACCACCCTGGATGGCCTGCGCAAGCGCATAGGCGACGCCAAATTGATCGCCATCGTCGAACCACGCTCCAACTCGATGAAGCTCGGCGCGCACCGTGATGGTCTGCCTGAGTCCGTAGTACAGGCTGACTCGGTGTACTGGTACGCACCGCCGAATCTCGGCTGGGACCTGGCCGGCACCGTGGCCACCTCGACCGTGCCGACTCAGGTCTGCGATTCCTTGGAAGCGATCATCGCCGGGGTCAAGGCCGAAGCCGCGCCGGGTACTCAGGTGGTGGTGATGAGCAACGGCGGCTTTGGCGGTTTGCATGGCAAGTTGGCAGCGGCCTTGGAGGGGTAAATGTCCGGTCCTGAACGTATTACTTTGGCTATGACGGGCGCTTCCGGCGCTCAGTACGGCCTGCGCCTGCTCGATTGCTTGGTGCAGGAAGAGCGCGAGGTGCACTTTCTGATTTCCAAGGCCGCGCAGCTGGTGATGGCCACCGAAACCGATGTCAGCCTGCCGGCCAAACCCCAGGCGATGCAGGCGTTCTTGAGTGAGTACACCGGCGCCGCGCCGGGGCAGATTCGCGTGTACGGCAAGGAAGACTGGATGGCTCCGGTGGCCTCCGGCTCTGGCGCACCCTCGGCGATGGTGGTGGTGCCGTGCAGCACCGGCACGCTGTCGGCGATTGCCACAGGGGCGTGCAATAACCTGATCGAGCGCGCCGCCGATGTCGCCTTGAAGGAGCGTCGCCAGCTGATTCTGGTGCCGCGCGAGGCGCCGTTTTCCAGCATTCATCTGGAGAACATGCTCAAGCTGTCGAACCTGGGCGCGACCATCCTGCCGGCCGCACCGGGCTTCTATCACCAGCCGCAGACCATTGATGACCTGATCGACTTCGTCGTGGCGCGCATCCTCAACTGCCTGAATATCCCCCAGGACATGCTGCCGCGCTGGGGCGAGCACCATCAGATCACCCCGGATGAATAAGCCTCTAGCCCGGGCGGCCGTTTGCCTGGTGTTGGGCCTAACACTCAGCGGCTGCGCCACCGTGCGCACCCTGGATGCCGCCAAACCAGGCGCGCCGGTGGTGTATGCGGGTACCCGATTGAACTTGTATGTGCTGCAGGGCGGTTGCTGCGCCAATGACCGCTTCGGCGCCGAGGCGCCAGCTTACCCTGCCGCCGACCTGCCGGTTAGCGCGTTGCTGGATACCCTGTTGCTGCCGCTGTCTCTGGCTACTGCCATAGGTCTTAATCTGGGCGTCAGCGGCGGGTTGTAGCGGCGGTCAGGCATCCGGAATGCTGGTGGCCTTGTCCTGCCAGGTGGTCGCCAATGGCCAATGTTCGAGGATGTGCGCCGGCCCTGGCTTGGCAAATAGGTAGCCTTGAAAACGCCTGCAGCCCATGCGCTGCAGGGCATCGTACTGTTCCTGGGTTTCCACCCCTTCTGCGGTGACTGCCAGGTTGAGGTTGGCGCCCAGCGCCAGGATGGTGCGCACGATGGCGGCGTCGCTGGGTTGTTCGAGCAGGTCGCGGACAAAGGACTGGTCGATCTTCAGTTGGTCCAGCGGCAGGCGTTTGAGGTAGTTGAGCGAGGAGTAGCCGGCGCCGAAATCGTCCAGCGCCAGGTGCACGCCGCGGGCTTTCAGCTGGCTCATCTTGCCGATAAGCACTTCCACATCCTCCACCAGTTGGCTTTCGGTCAGCTCCAGTTCCAGGCGTTGCGGGTTGGCGCCGCTTTCCGCGAGGGAAGCGAATACATCTTCAATAAAGTCTGGATGGTGGAACTGCCTGGCGCTGACATTGACCGCCAGGGTCAGCTGCGCCAGTTGCGGGTGCGCGGCCCAGGCCACCAGTTGCTGGCAGGCGCTGTGCAGGATCAAACGGCCCAGCGGCAGAATCAGCCCGGTGCTTTCTGCCAGCGGAATAAACTCTCCCGGCGGCACCAGCCCGCGCGTGGGGTGTTGCCAGCGCACCAGAGCCTCGGCGCCGACCAACTGTCCTTGAGCATCCACCTGGGGTTGGTAGTGCAGGATAAAGTCGCGCTGGCCGAGGCTGTGGCGCAGGTCGCTTTCCAGGCTGGCGCGGGCGCTGACTTCGGCCTGCATCTTCGGGTCGAAAAAGCGCATGGCGTTGCGGCCGGCGGCCTTGGCTTGATACATGGCCATGTCGGCGCGCTTGAGCACTTCATCGACCGTGCTTTGCTCGTTGGGAAATAGCGCGATGCCGATGCTGGCGGTGCTGATATGGCTGCGGCCCTGCAGGGCATAAGGTGCTGCTAGTGCCGCGACGATCTTTCTGCCGACGCTTTCGACCTGCTGGCCGGCTTGCACGGGGTTCAGGCTGAGGGCTTCGAGCATCAGCACAAATTCATCGCCACCGAGGCGAGCCAGGGTGTCCTGGGCACGCACGTGGCTGCTCAGGCGTTGGGCGACTTGCTGCAACAGCTGGTCGCCCATGTCATGGCCGAGGGTGTCGTTGAGGTCCTTGAAGTTGTCCAGGTCGATAAACAGCAGCGCGCCCTGTTGCAGGCCACGCGCATGCTTGGCCAATGCCTGTTGCAGGCGATCGAGCAACAGGCGGCGGTTGGGCAGGCCGGTGAGCGGGTCGTAGAAGGCCAGCTGGTTGATCCTTTCCAGATTCTTCTTGTGTTCGGTGATGTCGGTGGAGATGCCGCACAGCGCGTAGATCTTGCCGTGGCCGTCGCGCAGCGGCAGCTTGACCGAGAGGAAGGCGTGCTGGGTGCTGCCATCCAGGCTGCGGTTGATTTCCTCGGTTTGCACGCGCTCGCCAAGCTTGAGCACGCGGCGGTCGTTTTCGTGCAGGTTGGTGGCGGTGTCGATATCGAAGAACTGCTCATCGGTCTTGCCGATGACCTGCTCGAGGTTCTGGCCGAATAGCTCGCAGACCTTGCGGTTGGCGTACTGGTAACGCAGCTGCGCATCCTTGATGTAGATATAGGCCTCGACGCTGTCAAGGATGGTGTTCAGGCGCTCTTCGCTGGCCAGCAGATGGCGGGTTTTCTCCCGTACCTGCTGGCGCAGCAGCAGTGCGCCACCGAGGGCGGCAATCAGCAGCAGGGCGAGGGTGGCCAGGCCCCACCAGACGCTGTTCGGGATCAGCAGGCGTGGCCGTTCGCCGCCCCAGCGCTGCAGGCTCTGGTAGTAAATCGAGGAGGGCGAGTCCTGCCAGTTCGCCAGGTGCTTGTCGATGGTGGCCAGCAGGTCGGCGTTCTGACCCTTACGCGTAGCGTAGAACAGCTGCGCCGGCTGAAACATGATCGAGGAGCTTTGCAGCTGATAGCTCGGTGCATGAAAGTCGCCAAAACGCTGGTTGGCCACCACCGCGTCAGCCTGCCCGGCAGCCACCCGCTCAAAACCCTGCGGCAGGCTGGGTACGCCGATCAACTGGGCTTTCAGACCAAAACTTGTGAGCAGCCCGCGTAGGTATTCTTCCTGCACCGAGCCCTGTAACACGGCGATGCGCAGGCCTTTGAGGTCGAGTATCGACCTCAGCTGGAGGTCTTCGTTGCTATAGACCTGCGACCAGCTGACCAGTGACGGGACCTTGTGGAAGTCGAGCACCTGGGCGCGGCTGTCGTTGTAGGCCACGTCGGGCATCAGGTCGATTTCACCGTTCTGCGCCAGTTCCAGACACTCCTGCCACTCACAGGGTCTGGGGCGCAGTTGCCAGTCTTCCTGATGAGCGATTTCATTCAGCAGCTCGCCGAGGATGCCGGAGAGTTTGCCGTCCTGGCCCAGGAGGATTTTCGGCTCGTTGGCGTAAACCCCCACGCGGACCTCGCGTGGCTGCGCGCTGCTTAGCGAGGCAGCCGTAAGGCCCGCAGCAAATAGCAGAAGAGTGCTGAGGTGGCGAAATGACAGGCGCTTCATGCGTGGGCCAACTTCCATACGAGAATCCATGGCCTAACGATAGTCAGGATATGGTGCAGGTGCTGATCGCTAATGGCAATTGGCTATTTATGCGGGCTAATGAGCCCAGCCTTGGTAGATATAAGTCATGGGTCTTGGGCCCTTGAGGTAGCGATTGCCTAGCTCGCCGATTTGAAAACCGCCCGCAGTGATCAGCGCCTTGATGTCGCGGTTGAGGTGGCAGCCGCCGGCCAGTGGCTTCCACAGCGGCGTCAGGCGGTTCTGCCAGCGCAGTACAGGCAGCTCCGGTGCCAGGCCGTGTTCGCAGAACAGCAGACGACCGCCGGGCTTGAGCACGCGGCGCATTTCTTTTAGCGCCGCCACGGCATCGGGGATGGTGCACAGGGTAAAGGTGCAGACGATGCTGTCGAAGCTGGCGTCGTCGGCCTGGATCTGCCCCAGTTCCAGGGCAATCATCTCCACCGGAATACTGATGGAGGCGGCCCGTTGCTTGGCCAGCTTCTGCATATCGGCGCTGGGGTCGACGCCAATAATTACGCTGACCTTGGACGCATCATAGAACGACAGGTTAAGGCCGCTGCCAATGCCGATTTCCAGCACCCGGCCATGAGCCTGGGGCACCAGCTGCGAGCGGGCTTTCATCACCTCGCCCATGCCGCAGGCAAAATCGATCAGGTGCGGTAGCAGATAGCGGTCATACAGGCCCAAGGTGTTGTCCCCGTTATTTTTATTCTGCGTCGTTGCTGGCGTCGTCCGGCAAGTCACTGTTGTCGCCGCTGACGGCGGCAAAGCACTTGATCAGATGAGTGTCAGCAACACCGCTGATGCTCCAGGCATCGGCTTCGCCGTCGAAACGCGCGGCGATTACCTGAGCCAGGCTGAAGTGCCATTTGCGCAGGGCGCGGCCATCCATGCATTCAATGCTGAGCAGCGGCGCGTCGCCAGCAGGCGGGTTACCGGCCTGGTGCTGGGCCAGTTGTTCGGCGTTCAGGCTGAATTGCCAGGCATGCAGGTCGTCGATTTCCAGCATGTCGGCGTTGCTCAGGGCGCTGATCAGGTCGTGCGGGGTGGTGCTCATAGGTCGATAACTTCTGTAATTAGCGGCCGAGACGGCGCAGTTGGTCTGATTCGATCACCCGGGTGCCGGCATCTTCTTCCAGTGCCAGGCGCCACAACGCGCGGGCCAGCACGGTGGCTTCGATGCCACGGTATTTGCCCGGCAACCAGCGCATAAAAGGCGCGGCCAGGCGTTCGCCAAGACGAAACTCCTGGCGTGCGCCGAGCAGCAGGGAAGGGCGGACGATGGTCAGCTGCGGCCAGTCCTGCGCGCGCAGAGCCTGTTCCATTTCGCCTTTGACCTTGTTGTAGAACACCGTGGAATTAGCGTCGGCGCCGAGAGCGCTGATCACCAGCAGGTGACGTGCGCCGAGGGCGCGGGCGCGTTCGGCGAAGGCGATCACCAGGTCATGATCGACCGCACGGAAGGCGTCCTGCGAGCCGGCCTGTTTGATCGTGGTGCCCAGGCAGCAGAAGGCGGTATCGACCTTGCCGGCCAATTGCGGCAGCAGGTCGAGCAGTTCGCCTTGCGGATTTTCCAGGTGCGCGTGGGCAGCCAGCGGTCGGCGGCTGGGGGCCAGTACGCGGGTGACCGTCGGCTCGTTCAGCAAACGGTCCAGCAGATGCTCGCCGGTCAGACCGGTGGCGCCTGCGAGAAGGATGTGCTGGGGCGTCAAATACATAGTGTGAAGTTCTCCGCTGATATCAATCAGCTTATCAGGCCGTTGGTGGCGCGCATGGCTGTTATGGGTTGACCGCAGATTGCGCTTCAAGTGCATTGTTCAGGGCGCGCTCGGCCTGTTGTTCGCGCAGCTTGCGCCACTGTGCGAGCACCGCTTTGGCGGGCCAGATTTGCGGTTCTGAGGATTCGAAACCGTCGGCCTTTTCGCGTTCGGCAACACTGGCCTGGGTCAGCTTGAAGGCGCGCTGCAGGTCGTCGGTCTGTTGCAGGGCCTCGGCAAACAGGGCGCGGCCGAAGTAGGTGAAGTCGTTCTCCTCCGAACAGCCGAAGGACACCCGGTCGGCCCGTGCAGCGGTGATCACCAGGGTCTTATCATCCTGCAGCTTGGGGATAAAGCCGCCGGAGTAGCAGGCCGAGATCACCAACACCTTGTGCCGATCCTTCAACGGTTCGAGCAGGGCTGCCAGTTCGCTGGCGGGCAGGTCATCGAGCTGCATGCGCGGCTGGTCGAGGTTCAGTTCATGCTGGGCGGAGCCGTGGCTGGTCAGGTAGATAAAGATCAGGTCTTCCTTGCCGCTGCGTTCGGCCAAAGCCTGGACGCTGCGGCCCAGGCTGGCGCTGGTGGCCAGCGGGCGATCCGCCAGGTGGTCGCGATGGTTGACCAGGGTGATCAGGCCGTGGGCGGCGAAGCGCTCCTGCAGCAGGTTGCCGACATAATCGGCCTCGCGCATAAACACGCTCTGTTTGCCGTCGCCGGCCAGGGTCAGGGCGTACAGCTCGATGGCTGGCGTCGAGGCCGGCAGCTTGGCAATGGCGGCATCGAGCAGCCGGCCTTGTTCCAGCAGGCCGGTGGCCAGGGCGTCGGGTATGGCCTTGCCTTGGGCGTCACGAATCAGACGGCCGTTCTGCCAAGTGCCGCTTTGCTGGCTGCCATCGACCAGGGTCAGGCTGCCTATGCCCTGGTATTGGCCATAGGCAAAGTTGCCCTGATAGACGCTGCCGTCGGCCAGGCTCAGGCGACCCTCGCCGTGGTAGCTCCAGTCGCTGAACTGGCCGGCGTAATGGCTGCCGTCGCTGCCCTTGAATTCGCCTTTGCCGGTGAGGCTGCCATGGACGAAGCGCCCGCTCCAGACCTCGCCATCGGCGCTCTGATAACGGCCCTTGCCGTGGAACTGGTTATCGCGGAACTGACCGCTGTAGAGGTCGCCGCCAAGGTTCTTGAAGCTGCCCTGGCCATTGAGCTGGCTGTTGTCGAAGGTGCCGGTGTACTCATTGCCTTCGGCGTCGCTCAGTACGCCCTGGCCGTCGGGTTCGCCCTTCTTGAACTGGCCCTGGAAGCTGGCGCCGTTGCTCCACTGCAGTTTGCCCAGACCGTTGTACTGACCCTTGCTGAACTCGCCACGGTATTCCAGCTGGCTGCCCTTTAAGTGGCCTTCACCGCTGGGCGATCCGTCAGCAAAGCCGCCTTGGTAATGGCTGCCATCGCTGTAGGTGAGGCTGCCCTGGCCGTGGAAATTACCGCCTTGGAATTCGCCGCTGTAGACCTCGCCATGCTCGCTGCGCCATTCGCCGGGGCCATTGAACAGGCCGTCCTTGAACTGCCCCTGGTAGTAGCTGCCATTGCTGTAATCCAGACGGCCAGGGCCTTGCAGCAGCCCGTCAACCACTTCGCCACGGTAGCGCCCGCCATCGGGTAGCACGGCATCCGGTGGCAACAAGGGTTCGCCATCGCCACAGGCGACAAGCAGCAGGGCGAGGCTCAGTGGAGCCAGGAGGGAGAGGCGGCGCATGCAGAAAATCCAGGCTGGAAGGTCGTTGCCGAGTATGCCTTAAAGTGCTCGGAGTGCCGTGATTGAGCGCACCGGCGCAAGCATAAAAATAAAAAGGCGCACCGGCAGATGCCTGTGCGCCTTTGTCCGGCGGCTGCGATCAGACGAAGCAGAGGGTCAGCGGTTCGGCGATATAGGCGGGTTTTTCAGAGCCTTCGATCTCCAGTACGACCTTGGCCTTGAGCAGCCATTGACCAGGATTCTTCTCGTGGGCGTCGGTCAGGCTGACCACCAGGCGGACTTTGGAGTTGACCTTCACCGGCTGGATAAAACGCACGCTATCCAGGCCATAGTTGACGGCCATCTTCAGCCCTTTGGGCATGATCATGATGCCTTCCATCAGCTTGGGCACCAGCGACAGCGAGAGGAAGCCGTGGGCGATGGTGCTGCCAAACGGGGTGAGCTTGGCTTTTTCCGGGTCGACGTGGATGAACTGATGGTCGCCTGTGCATTCGGCGAACTGGTTGATGCGTTCCTGGTCGATGGTCAGCCATTCGGAGCGACCGAGTTCTTTACCGATATAGCTGGGCAATTCGGCGGCGGGTACTGATGTCATGGTTTCTCCTTGAAGACGCAAGTGTTGTTTTTTTTGGGGCGTAAATCCTTCTGCCCTAAGATCATCATGGGTTCGCCGCAGGGTCAAGTGCCTATTGCGGCCTGCGTCTGTGCCCCGCCGGACTCTGCGCGACCGCTGTAAACCGGCCCTTGCCGGGCGCTTCTGCTTATAATGCGCGGCACTGCGTCTGGGATCATACGATTCGGAGATTACCCATCATGCTGCTACGCGGCCTTTCCTGGCTGGTGCTGTGCCAGTTGCTCGGCACTGCGCTGAACGTCCTGCTGATCCCGATACTGCCGGGCCCGATCATCGGCATGCTGCTGTTGTTCGGCTTTCTGCTGCTGCGCGGCGAGGTGGGCGAGCCGCTGCACCTGGCCTCCACCAGCTTGTTGAAGTATCTGCCGTTGTTGCTGGTGCCGCCGGCGGTGGGGGTGATGGCCTATGCCGAGGATATCTTTGCCGACTTCTGGGCGATTGCCGGGGCGTTGTTGCTGTCGCTGCTGATCTCCATCGTCTTCGCCGGCTGGCTGATGCAGAAGCTGATCGACCGCCAGCAACGCCGGGAGGACGCATGACTCTGGAATGGCACGCCGCCTGGCAAGCGCTGATTCATCACCCGTTGTTTGGCGTGGGCATCACCCTCGGCGCCTACCAGCTGGCGATCGCCGCCTACGAGAAAACCCGCTGGGTGTTTTTGCAGCCGGTGCTGGTGTCGATGCTCGCGGTGATCGGCATTCTTCTGGCCTGCGGCCTGACCTTTGCCGAGTACAAGGACAGCGCCGCCGCGCTGACGCTGTTCCTCGGGCCAACCACGGTGGCGCTGGCGGTGCCGCTGTTCCTCAATCTGCGGCGAATTCGCCAGCTGTTCTGGCCAACGCTGATCACCCTGCTGGTGGCCGGCGTGGTTGCGACTGTATTGGGGATTACCCTGGCCTGGGCCTTCGGTGCCGAGCAGATCATGCTGATGAGCATGGCGCCCAAGTCGGTGACCTCGCCGATTGCCATGCTGGTGGCCAACCAGATTGGCGGGATTGCCGCCCTGGCGGCGGTGTTCGTAATGATCACCGGGATCATTGGCGCCATCGTCGGCCCGGCGCTGCTCAAGCGTTTTGGTGTGCAGCATCCGGCCGCGCTGGGCATGGCCTTGGGCCTGACGGCGCATGCCGTCGGCACCGCGCGAGCGCTGCAGGAAGGTGAGGAGTGCGGCGCGTTTTCCGCCCTGGCGATGAGCCTGATGGGCGTATTTACCGCCGTGCTGCTGCCGCTGGCTATTCTGTTGTGGCTATAAGGAGGCGCCTGTGACCCTACCGCTATTTCCACTGAATACCGTGCTGTTTCCCGGCTGCATGCTCGATTTGCAGATATTCGAGGCGCGTTATCTGGACATGATCAGCCGCTGCATGAAGCAGAGCCAAGGCTTTGGCGTGGTCTGCATCATCGACGGCGCTGAAGTGGGCGAGGCGGCTGGGCAGTTTTCGGCGATAGGCTGCGAGGCGCTGATTCGCGATTTTCAGCAGCTGCCCAATGGCCTGCTGGGGATTCGCGTCGAAGGTGGTCGGCGCTTTCGCGTGCAGCGCGCTCAGGTGCTTCCCGATCAACTGACCCTGGCCGAAGTCGAATGGCTGGACGAGCAAGTCGAGCAGCCGCTGGAGGCTGAGCATGCCGACCTGGCGGCATTGCTCGGTGCGTTGAGTGCCCACCCGCTGGTGGCATCGCTGGGTATGGCGAGTGCGCCGGCAGGTCAGGAAGCATTGGCCAATCAGCTGGCTTATCTGTTGCCGCTGGACGCCGAGCAGAAGCTGCAATTGCTCGAAACCCCCGAGGTGCAGCTGCGTTTGGAGCTGCTGCAACAGTTGTTGGAGCTGTTGCAGGGCGAGCGTCAGTAACGGTATAGCAGCACCCCGGCGGAATACTGCCAGGTGGTGATGCCGCCGAGCAGGGCGGTAACCGCCGGCAGCAACAACCACCAGACTTTTCCCGACAAAGCCGGCAGTGGCGTGCGCCATTGCACCAGGGCCAGGCTCAGCGCGCAGAAACAGGCAGCCAGCATGGCGCCGGCGATAATGTCGCTGGGCCAATGCACCCCCAGGTAAATCCGCGAGCCGGCAATCGCCGCGGCCGGCAGGCTGGCCAGCAGTAGCCAGGTCAGGCGCATACGGGTCGGTTGCCCGCGACCGGCCAGCACCCCAAGCAGCAGAAAGAAGGCAAAGGCCGCCGAGCTGTGTCCGCTGGGAAAGCTGAAGCTGCTCAGCGGCTCCAGCAGCACATCGGGGCGGCTACGGGCGAAGAATGCCTTCAGCGCACCGTTGGCCAGGGCGGTGCCGAGCAGGCTGCCAATCGCCAGGCAGAGCGTGCGCCATTGCCGGGTTGCCAGCAGGATCAGGCACAGCAGGATGGCGGCGGCTAGCTGCGTGTGCATATCGCCGAGGCGGGTGATCAGCACCATCAGGGTGTCCAGCGCCGCGCTGCGATGCTCCTGCACCAAGGTCAGCAGGCCCTGATCGAGCTGACCCAGGTGCGGCCAGCTGAGCATCAGACCGATCAGCAGCGCCAGACTTGCTGCCGCCGTCAGCAGGCTGGCGTGCCGTTGCCCACGCAGGCTGCCTTGCAGGCTAATGCCTACTACCAGTGCCACGCCGGCGGCAATGGCCCCGGCCTGGGGCCAGAACCCTTCCGGCAGCGGCAGGCGCAGCGCTGCGCCCGTGGCCCAGCCGGGAAGCATATAGGCGATGGACCAACCGACCCCGGCCAGCAGGCTGACGGTGAAAAAGCGCACGAAGGGCATGTCGAACATGCCGGCGACCATCGGCAACATGGGCCGCAGCGGGCCGATAAAGCGCCCGACCAGCAGGCTGGCGACGCCGTAACGCACAAAGTAACCGTGGGCGCTGTTCAGCCATTGCGGGTGATTACGCAGCACCGGCAGGCGGCCGATGTCCTGATGAAAATAGCGCCCTAGCGCATAGGACAAGCAATCGCCCAGCAGCCCGCCGCAAAACGCCAGCAGTAGGGTTTCACCCAGGCCCAGCGCGCCGTTGCCGGCCAGGGCGGCGACGGCGAATAGCAGCACAGTGCCGGGTACGAGAATGCCGACAATCGCCAGGCACTCGCCGCAGGCCAGCAAAAAAATCGCCAGGCCCAGCCATTCGGGGTTGGCGCTTAGCCAGAGGGTCAGGGTGTCGAACCATTGGCTCATTGGTGGTCATCCATGGGCGTTAACACGTGATAGTCCTGGTCGGCCAGCTGGCCACGCCGTAAAGGGTTGCGGGTGCAGTGGCGGGCAAAGGCGGCGTCGACAAAACGGTAGGGCAGTTGTTCATCGCGGCCGTGGGGGATGCCCAGGCGCGCGCATTGCACGATTTGTTGCGGGCGTTCGCCAAGGTCTTCGACAAACAGGTGTTGCTCATCGAATGCTTGCGCATCCCAATCCGGCACTTTCAAACCGAGCGATTTGCACAGCAGGGTTTGCCCGGCACACAGCGTTTCGCGGCTGCGTAGCCTGCCCTGGGCGCCGGGATTATTCGCCTGCATCTGCGCCAGGGCCTCTGCGCCGCTGTGCGCGTCCTGCCAGGGGTAGGCGGATTTGATCAGCACCGCATTGCCGGGGCCCTGGGCGCTGAAGTTCAGCGAGTCGCCGCCCCGGGCGTAATACATATAGATATGCCCGCCATCCATAAACAGCGCGCGGCGTTTGTGGGTGTAGCCGAGTGATGCGTGACTGCCTTTCTCGCTCAGGTAGTAGGCCTCGGTCTCGATAATTCGCGCGCTCAGCCAGCGCTCGCCCTGTTTATGACGGATCACTTTACCGAGCAGTTCACGGGCCAGCAGGCGCGCGTCGCGGTCGAAGAAGCTGGCCGGCAGTGCGCGGCCTCGAGGCCAGGGCAAACTAAGGTTGGGATCGGCTGACATGCGGTGTCACGGTCACTCGGCAGGGCATAGGCTGGGGCGATCATAACAATAAGAGTCTTAACCATGTCTGAACGTGCCCGCGTCAGCAGCGCCCATATCAGCCCCAGTGCCCATTACACCGGCTATATCTGGTACCGCCATCAGCTGGCGGATGCGGCCTTTGTCACCGGTTTTGGGCGTTTTGTGCATGGTTTGCTCAGCCCAATCACTTGGGGCGCGCGGGTCGGGTTCGGCCTGGATATCGAGCAGTTTCTGCTGCAACGGCATTTGCAGATTGATGCGCAGCTGACTGCCGCGATTGAGCAGGGCGGGGTGTGCCAGGTGGTGGAGATTGCCTGCGGCCTGTCGCCACGCGGTCGCCGGTTTACCGCGCGTTATCCGCAGTTACGCTATATCGAGGCCGATCTGCCGGTGATGGCCGCGCGTAAACGCCTGCTGCTCAATAGCGAAGGCTGGCTGGGTAGCCAACATCAGGTGCGCGCGGTGGATATCCTCGCCGAGGCTGGCAGTAAAAGCCTCGCGGCGCTGTTCTCCGAGCTGGATCACAGCAAACCGGTGGTGGTGATTACCGAAGGGCTGGTGAATTACTTCGAGCTGGCGCTGATCGAATCGTTCTGGACGCGCCTGGCCGAGCAGCTGCGCGAGTTCCCCCAGGCCACTTACCTGACCGAGCTGTACCCGGATTTGCGCGAACACCCGCGTTACCGCCAGCTGCGCTGGGGCGTTGGCCTGATCGGCCGGCTGACCCGTGGCAACTACCCACTGCATTACCGCAATGATCAGGCGATTGTGCAGGGCTTTGAGAAGTGCGGCTTCAGTCAGGTCGAAGTATTCGATCCGAGCCGCGCGAGCCAGGCGCTTGGACTGGCTCCATCGCGTAATGCCGGGCTGGTGCGGGTGATTGAGGCGCGAATTTAGGCGCAGGCCGCTGCTGGTAGCGGCTGCAGCTGGAACTGTGTCGCCAGCGCCTGGCTGGCCTGCTGATTACTGTGTGGGAAGACGAAGGCCAGGCCGTTTGGATCCTGGCGCAGGGGTAGCAGGGGCTGGGCGGGCAGGTCCTTGCACAGCAATTGCCAGCCGCGCACGCCGCGCATATCCGGCAGATCGCCCCGTAACAGCCCGCCAAAGAAGCCCAATTCGCTGATTTCCACCATCCACTCGCCGCCCTCGGCGTGCTGCAGGCGGGCGTTGCGCTGACTGGGCGGCAGGCGGGGTTCGTGGCGTTTTTCCAGCTGTAGCAGTTGCGGGTTGGTCAGCAGGCTGCTGCCTGGGCTGCGGCTTGGCAGGGCTGCGCCGCGCAGAAACGGGCTGTACAGGCTGGCGCACGCGTCGCGTTGTTCGAATTGCGCCAGGTGATCTGCGTTGTGGATCAGCGCGCAACTGGCCTGTGCACAGGCAGCGGTAAAGTGCGCGTGCTCCCAGGGTTGGGTGAAATGGTCGTATTCGCCGGCCAGCACCAGGGTCGGGCAGCTGGGGTGCGTATGAAAGCCCTGGAAATCCAGCAGGCGCTGGCTGTTCTGCCGGTAACGCTCGATATCGGCGGCTGACAGGCGCTGAATTTGCCGCAGCAGCGCCTTGCGAAATACCGGGGCAACGCCGGTCTGTTCCAGGCGCAAAGGGTTGAGCAGGCCGGTCAGTGCGCCATGGGCAAAGGCCTCGCAGCGCCCTTCGGCGAGTAGCGCCAGGCCTTCCTGCAGCAGCAAGCGCGCGCCGGGGCGGCCGAAGGCGGTGATCCCAGCCAGCAGCACGCGGGCGCAGCGCTCTGGGTGGCGAGCGGCAAACAGCGCGGCCAGGGCCGAGCCATAGGACAGGCCGATGGGCATCAGCGGCGGCAGGTTGAGTTCATTGGCGAAGGCGGCGATCAGGTCAGCCAGCTGTTCCAGGCTCAGGTCAGGCACCAGTTGCAGGTTGCCGCCCTGGCTGGGCAGGTCGAGCAGAATCACCGGGTGCTCGCCGAGCAACTCGCTAACCTCGGCGGCAAACGAGCGAAAGCTCTGGAACGCGCCGCCCAGCATCAGTACCGGCGGGCGTGGGTCATGGCTGCGGCAGGCGTATGCCTGGTAGTGCAGGCGCAGGTCGCCGAGATGCAGCACCTGTGGGGCTTCGCTGAGTTGTGCGGCGCAGTAGTCGGTACGGTAATGCATGCTGATCCCACCCCGGCGGTCGGCCGCCTGTCTTGCTTTTAATGGCAAGGTAAACATTCGGACGGTTTTTGTTTACCTAACCTTCGGGCGGCTGATGGCCTGTGGTGTCACTGTTTCTCGGGATGGTCTGCTGGTCGGGGTCTAGCGGCGTTACCGGCGGTTGTGGCGAACGGTGTGTTTACCGTCCGCCGCGCAGCGCTGGGCGTGGAGCGGCGCGACCGTTATACTCAGCGACTTTTTTCAACCGCCAGACCTGCCAAGACCATGACTGAGTCCGTGCTCGACTATATGACCCGCCTGGGACAGGCCGCCCGCAGCGCTTCGCGCGTGCTGGCGCGCGCCAGTACTGCGCAGAAGAATCGTGCCCTGCAGGCCGCCGCGGCCGCGCTGGATGCCGCGCGCAGCGATTTGACTGCCGCCAACGAGCTGGACCTGGCCGCCGCGCGCGCCAATGGCTTGGAGCCGGCCATGGTTGACCGTCTGGCGCTGACGCCGGCGGTGATCGACTCGATGATCGAAGGTCTGCGTCAGGTCGCTACGCTGTCGGACCCGATCGGCGAGATCCGCGATATGCGTTACCTGCCGTCGGGAATTCAGGTCGGCAAGATGCGCGTGCCGCTCGGCGTAATCGGCATCATCTATGAGTCGCGGCCGAACGTGACCATTGATGCCGCCAGCCTGTGCCTGAAGTCCGGTAACGCCACCATCCTGCGTGGCGGCTCCGAGGCGATTCATTCCAATCAGGCGATTGCTCGTTGCATTCAGCTCGGTCTGGCCGAAGCCGGCTTGCCTGCCAGCGCGGTGCAAGTGGTGGAAACCACGGATCGCGCCGCCGTTGGCGCGCTGATCACCATGCCGGAATTTGTTGACGTGATCGTGCCGCGTGGCGGCAAGGGCCTGATCGAGCGCATCAGCCGCGACGCCAAGGTGCCGGTGATCAAGCACCTGGACGGCGTATGCCACGTCTATATCGACGTCGCCGCTGACCTCGACAAGGCGATTCGCGTTGCCGATAACGCCAAGACCCACCGCTACTCGCCGTGCAACGCCATGGAGACCCTGCTGGTGCATGCCGCCGTGGCAGATAAGGTTCTGCCGCCGCTGGCGGCGATCTACCGCGACAAAGGCGTTGAACTGCGTGGCGACGCCGCGACCCGCGCGCTGCTGGGCAGCGATGTGCTGGAGGCGAGCGAAGACGACTGGTTTGCCGAATATAACGCGCCGATCCTGGCGATTCGCATCGTCGAATCGCTGGATGCGGCCATCGAGCACATCAACCATTACGGCTCGCAGCACACCGACGCGATCATCACCGAGAACTTCAGTGATGCGCGGCGCTTCCTCACCGAAGTGGATTCCGCCTCGGTGATGGTCAACGCTTCGACTCGCTTTGCCGATGGTTTTGAATATGGCCTGGGCGCGGAGATCGGTATTTCTACCGACAAACTGCACGCCCGTGGGCCGGTCGGTCTGGATGGGCTGACCAGCGAGAAGTACGTGGTGTTTGGCGACGGGCACATTCGTACCTGATGGGGCGTACCTGATGGCCAAGCGCAGCGGAGCCCGACGTACCGAGGCTCGACGCATCGGTCTGCTTGGCGGCACCTTTAATCCGGTGCATATCGGCCATCTACGCAGCGCCGTGGAAGTGGCCGATGCGCTGCAGTTGGATGAGTTGCGCCTGATCCCTAGCGCGCGGCCGCCACACCGTAGCGCGCCGGAGGTCAGTGCGCAGGATCGCCTGGCCATGGTTCGCCTGGCGGTGGCGGATGCCGGGGTGTTGCAGGTGGATGATCGCGAGCTGCAGCGCGACAAGCCGTCCTACAGCATCGACACCCTGGAGTCGTTGCGCAGTGAGTTGGCAGCGGACGATCAGCTGTTTCTGCTGCTGGGCTGGGATGCCTTCTGCGGTTTACCCAGTTGGCAGCGCTGGGATGAATTGCTGCAGCACTGCCATATTCTGGTGTTGCAGCGGCCGGATGCCGACAGTGAGGCGCCCGAGGCGCTGCGTAATCTGTTGGCGGCGCGCAGTGTGAGTGACCCTTCGGCCCTGAGTGGGCCGAGTGGGCAGATTGCTTTTATCTGGCAGACACCCCTGGCGGTGTCGGCTACCCAGATCCGTTCGCTACTGGCGAGCGGAAAGTCGGCACGTTTTCTGGTGCCTGACGCGGTACTGGCCTATATCCATGCCCACGGACTGTACCGTGGCGCGAATTGAACACGAGGCAAATGAGTTACTTATGACTAAGGCAAAAATGCAGAGCGAAGAGTTGGTCAAACTGGCCATCGCAGCCCTGGAAGAGATCAAGGCGCAGGACATCACCACCATTGATGTGCGCGGCAAGACCAGCATCACCGATTTCATGCTGATCGCCAGCGGCACCTCCAGTCGTCACGTCAAGTCGTTGGTCGACAACGTGCTGGAGAAGGTCAAGGAGCAGGGCGTACGCCCGATCGGCACTGAAGGCATGGACACCGGCGAGTGGGCACTGCTCGACCTCGGCGACATCGTGGTTCACGTAATGCTGCCGACTGCTCGCCAGTTCTATGACCTTGAGCGTCTGTGGCAGGGGGCCGAGCAGAGCCGTGCGCAGTTCAGCGCCGAGCCGGGCCCAGAACAGGAATAAGGACGCGCAGCGGTGCGGATCAAACTGATCGCCGTCGGCTCGCGGATGCCGCGCTGGGTGGAAGAAGGCTGGCAGGAATATGCCAAGCGCATGCCCAGCGAGCTGTCCCTGGAACTGGTGGAAATTCCGCTGACCACCCGCGGCAAGAATGCCGATGTGGCGCGGATGATCCGCCAGGAAGGCGAGGCCATGCTGGCCAAGGTTCAGCCTGGGGAACGCATCGTTACCCTGGAAGTCGAAGGGCGACCCTGGAGCACCGAGCAGCTGGCGGTCGAACTGGACAAGTGGCGCCTGGATGCACGCACCGTCAACCTGATGGTCGGCGGCCCGGAAGGGCTGGCGCCCGAGGTGCAGGCACGCAGTGAACAGCGCTGGTCGTTGTCGCCGCTGACCCTGCCGCACCCCTTGGTGCGGATTCTGATCGGCGAACAGATGTATCGTGCCTGGACCGTGTTGTCCGGCCACCCTTACCACAAATAATCAGCCAGTAATCAGCAGCCACCGATGCCGCAACCAATCCGCCTCAAAGACCACGAGAAAGACGGCCGCCTGATCCGCAAACGCGCGGTGGTCGGTGCTGTGGTGGTTTTGTTGCTGACCTCGGTACTCGTGGCGCGCATGTATTACCTGCAGGTGGTGCAGTTCGAACACCACACCACCCTGGCGGAAAACAACCGCATCCACGTGCAGCCGATCCCGCCAAACCGTGGGCTGATCTACGACCGCAACGGGGTGATCATCGCCGATAACCGGCCCAGCTTCAGCCTGACCCTGACCCGCGAACGCGCCGGTGACTGGCCGCAGGTGCTCGACGTGATTGTCGAGGTGCTGGAGCTAGGCCCGGATGAGCGCGCGCTGTTTGAGCGTCGTGTACGTCAGGGGCGGCGGCCGTTCGAGCCGGTGCCGGTGTTGTTCGAGTTATCCGAGGAGCAGATTGCCCGTATCGCGATCAATCAGTTCCGTTTGCCAGGTGTGGAAGTCTCCGCGCAGCTGGTGCGGCATTACCCGCTGGGCGAGCATTTTGCCCATTCGGTGGGTTATGTCGGGCGGATCAACGAGAAAGAGCTGAAAGAGCTCGATCCAGTGGCGTACAGCGGCACGCACCATATCGGCAAGACCGGTATCGAGCGCTTCTATGAAGACGAGCTGCACGGTGAAGTGGGTTACGAGGAAGTCGAAACCAACGCCCGTGGCCGCGTGCTGCGCGTGCTCAAACGTACTGACCCGCTGCCCGGCAAGGACATTGTGCTGAGCCTCGATATCCGCTTGCAGGAGGCCGCCGAAAAGGCTCTGGCTGGTCGCCGTGGTGCGATTGTGGCGATCCAGCCGCAGACTGGCGAAGTGCTGGCGATGGTCAGCCAGCCGAGTTTCGACCCTAACCCCTTCGTTACCGGGATTGGCTTCAAGGCCTATGCCGACCTGCGCGACTCCATCGACCGCCCGCTGTACAACCGCGTATTGCGCGGTCTCTATCCGCCCGGCTCGACCATTAAGCCGATGGTCGCGGTGGCCGGTCTGGATGCTGGCGTAGTCACGCCGCAGACTCGGGTGTTCGACCCCGGCTTCTATCAGTTGCCCGGTCACAGCCACAAATATCGCAATTGGAACCGCACGGGCGACGGCTCGGTGGATATGGATTACGCGATCATGCGCTCCAACGACACCTACTTTTACTCGCTGGCGCACAAGATGGGCATCGACCGCATGCATGACTACATGACCCGTTTCGGGCTGGGTCAGCGCGTGTCGTTGGACATGTTTGAAGAAACCGCCGGGCTGATGCCTTCGCGGGACTGGAAGCGCGCGCGTTACCGGCAGGCCTGGTACCCGGGCGAGACGCTGATTCTCGGTATCGGTCAGGGCTATATGCAGACCACGCCGCTGCAACTGGCGCAGGCCACGGCACTGATGGCCACGCGCGGCAAGTGGATTCGCCCGCACCTGGCCAAGACCATCCAGGGGCGCATCCCCACAGACCCCAACCCAGTACCGGATATCGTGCTCCGTGATCCGACGTTCTGGGAGGACGGGATCAAGGGCATGGTGTCGGTCATGCACGGCCCGCGCGGCACCGCGCGTAAGGTCGGCGATGCTGCGCTGTACCGGATTGCCGGCAAGAGCGGTACCGCTCAGGTGGTGGCGATCAAGCAGGGCGAGAAGTACGACCGCAGCAAAGTCGCCGAGCGCCATCGTGACCACGCCCTGTTCGTCGCCTTTGCGCCGGCGGATAACCCGCAGATCGCCGTATCGGTGATGGTCGAGAACGGCGAGTCCGGCTCCGGGGTTGCCGCGCCGGTGGTCAAGCAGGTGATCGATGCCTGGTTGCTGGATGAAAACGGTCAGTTGAAAGCCGAATATGCTCCGCCTGTGGCGGCTGAGGTCGCTGCGCCATGAACAGTAATTTCGACCGCAACCTGTCCTCCGAAGACCTGATGCGTCGCCGCGCGACCATCCTGCAACGCCTGCATATCGACGGCATTCTGCTGTTGTTGTTGCTGATTCTCGCCACCGGCAGCCTGTTTATCCTGTACTCGGCCAGCGGCAAGAACGTCGACCTGCTGATGAAGCAGGCCACTTCCTTCGGTATCGGCCTGGTCGGCATGTTTATCATCGCCCAGTTCGAGCCGCGCTTTATGGCGCGCTGGGTGCCGTTGGCCTATGTCGGCGGGGTGGGCTTGCTGGTGGTGGTGGATGTCATGGGTCATAACGCCATGGGCGCCACGCGCTGGATCAATATTCCCGGGGTGATTCGCTTCCAGCCCTCGGAATTTATGAAGATCATCATGCCGGCGACCATCGCCTGGTACCTGTCCAACCGCAGTCTGCCGCCGCGGTTCAAACATATCTGCATCAGCCTGGCGATGATCATCGTGCCCTTTGTGCTGATTCTGCTGCAGCCGGACCTCGGCACTTCGCTACTGATCATTGCCTCCGGTGGCTTCGTGCTGTTTATCGCCGGCCTGCAGTGGCGCTGGGTGATTGGTGCGGTGGCGGCGGTGGTGCCGATTGCCATCGGCATGTGGTTCTTCGTTATGCACCAGTACCAGAAGCAGCGCGTGCTGACCTTCCTTAACCCGGAAAGCGATCCGCTGGGCAGCGGCTGGAACATCATCCAGTCCAAGGCGGCGATTGGTTCGGGCGGGGTGCTCGGCAAGGGCTGGCTGCAAGGTACCCAGTCGCACCTGGATTTTCTGCCGGAGAGCCACACCGACTTCATCATCGCGGTACTGGCCGAGGAATTCGGCCTGGTCGGCGTGTGTTTGTTACTGCTGGTGTACATGCTGTTGATCGCACGCGGCCTGGTGATTACCGTGCAAGCGCAGACGCTGTTCGGTAAGCTTCTCGCCGGCGCGCTGACCATGACCTTCTTCGTTTATGTCTTCGTCAATATCGGTATGGTCAGCGGCCTGCTGCCGGTGGTGGGCGTACCGCTGCCGTTTATCAGCTACGGCGGCACCTCGCTGATCACCCTGCTGGCAGGGTTTGGAATTTTGATGTCGATCCACACTCATCGTAAGTGGATGACACAGGCTTGATTGGGATTATGAATTCAATGCAAAACGCGCGTGGTTGGATGGTACGTACTGCACCTTGGCTGGCGTTGGCCGGGGTGTGCGCAGTGGCTCAGCCCGCGCTGGCCGGGGATTATCAGCAGTCGCCGCAGGTGGCTGAATTTATCGGCGAAATGACCCGTGACTATGGCTTTGCCGGCGAGCAGCTGGTTGAGTTGTTTGCCCAAGTCGAGCGCAAGCAGGCGATCCTCGATGCCATCTCGCGCCCGGCGGAGAAGGCCAAGCCGTGGAAGGATTATCGTCCGATCTTTATCACCGATAAGCGCATCAGCAAGGGCGTCGAGTTCTGGAAACAGCACGAGGAAACCCTGGCCCGTGCCGAAGTTGAGTACGGCGTGCCGGCCCAGGTGATCGTGGCGATCATCGGTGTGGAAACCTTCTACGGCGGCAATACCGGCAGCTGGCGGGTGATGGATGCACTGTCGACTCTGGCCTTCGATTACCCACCGCGTGCACCGTTCTTCCGCAAGGAGCTGCGCGAGTTCCTGCTGCTGGCCCGCGAAGAGCAGGTCGAGCCGCTGAATATGACCGGCTCCTACGCCGGGGCCATGGGCCTGCCGCAATTTATGCCGAGCAGCTTCCGCGCCTACGCCGTGGATTTCGATGGCGACGGCCATATCAATATCTGGAACAACCCGACCGATGCCATCGGCAGCGTCGCCAGTTACTTCAAGCGTCACCACTGGCAGCCTGGGCAGCCTGTGGTCAGCGCCGCCACCGTCACCGGTGAGCAGGCCGAGCAAGGCCTGACTGTGGGCCTGGACCCGGTGAAGAATGTCGGGGAGCTGCGTGCGCTAGGCTGGACCAGTGCCGATCCGCTGGCTGACGATTTGCCGGTAACGGCCTTCCGTCTGGAAGGTGCCGACGGCGCCGAGTACTGGCTGGGCCAACCTAACTTCTTTGTGATCACCCGCTACAATCGCAGTGTGATGTATGCCATGGCGGTCAATCAGCTGGCCGAGTTGCTGGTTGATGCACGGGGTAAGAATTAATGTCGCGTTTGCCTTTCAAATTGGCTGCCTATGGCAGCCTGGCGCTGCTGCTGGCTAGTTGCTCGTCCACCCGTGCGCCGCAGCCGGTTACACCGGTGCAGCAGCCGGGTGGGGCGATTTCCGGACCGGGAGATTTCAACCGTCCGCACAAGGATGGCGCGCCCTGGTGGGATGTTGATGTGTCGCGGATTCCTGATGCGATACCGATGCCGCATTACGGCCCGGTCAAGGCCAGCCCTTACACCGTGTTCGGCAAGCAGTACTACCCGATTCCCGATGCACGTCGCTATCAGGCGGTCGGCCCGGCGTCCTGGTACGGCACCAAGTTCCACGGTCAGGCCACCGCTAACGGTGAAACCTACGACCTGTACGGCATGACCGCCGCACATAAGACCCTGCCGCTGCCGAGCTACGTGCGCGTAACCAACTTGGAAAACGGCAAGAGCGCGATTCTGCGGGTCAACGACCGTGGTCCGTTCTATTCCGATCGGATTATCGATTTGTCCTTCGCTGCGGCGAAGAAACTCGGCTATGCCGAAAGCGGCACCGCACGGGTCAAGGTCGAAGGCATCGATCCGCACGAGTGGTGGGCTCAGCAGGGCCGTCCGGTGCCGATGGTCTTGGCTGCGCCGCAGCAAGTAGCCCAGGCCCAGCCGGTTGCACAGCCTATCGCGCAGCCGGTTGAGCAATATTCACCGCCACCGCAGCAGCATGCCGCCGCGGTGCTCCCCGTGCAGATTGACGCAAAAAAAAACGATTCAGTCGGAGCCTCTGGCCTGTATCTCCAAGTGGCCGCCTTCGCCAATCCGGACGCTGCGGAACTCCTCAAGGCCAAGTTGAGCGAGACAGTGGCTGCGCCAGTGTTCGTCAGCTCAGTGGTGCGCAACCAGCAGATATTGCACCGCGTGCGTCTGGGGCCGGTGAGCAGCCAAAGCGAGGCTGAGCAGCTGCAGAGCAGCGTGCGCCTGGCCAATCTCGGTGAACCCACCCTGGTCAAGGCTGACTGACAGGGCACTTATGGTTTATCTGCGGGACTAAACAAACAACTCCGACCAGCCAACGGTTGGCCGGGGGGATCAGCAACTTATGCCCACTGGGCCTGTTCACCATCAGCAATCTAGAGAGACGGATGAATATCACCAGCTTTACGCAACGAGTTTTCCTATCACTTTGCCTACTCAGCGCATCGACCGCCTGGGCCAATCAGCCAGCAATTCCTTCGGCGCCACAGTTGGCTGCCAAATCCTATGTGCTGCTGGACGCCGCCAGCGGCAAGGTGCTGGTGGAAAACAATGGTGATCAGCGTCTGCCGCCGGCCAGCCTGACCAAACTGATGACCGCCTACATCGCCACCCTGGAAATCCGTAAGGGCAAGATCGGCGAGCAGGACCTGGTGCCAATCAGCGAGCACGCCTGGCGTACCGGTGGTGCCGCATCCGGTGGTTCGACCATGTTCCTGCCGCTGAACAGCCAGGCGACTGTGGATGACCTGCTGCATGGCGTAATCATCCAGTCCGGCAACGACGCCAGCATTGCCCTGGCCGAGTACATCGCCGGTAGCGAAGATGCCTTCGCCGACATGATGAACGAGACCGCTGCGCGTCTGGGCATGAGCAATAGCCACTTTATGAACGCCACTGGTCTGCCGCATCCGGAGCATTACTCCAGCGCCCATGACATGGCCATTCTGGCTCGTGCCATCATCAACGAAGACCAAGAACACTATGCGATCTATGCGCAGAAGGAGTTCCTCTGGAACAACATCAAGCAGGGCAACCGCAACCTGCTGCTGTGGCGTGACAAGACCGTCGATGGCCTGAAGACCGGCCACACCGAAGAAGCCGGCTACTGCCTGGTTGCTTCGGCTGTACGTGATGGCGCGCGGATGATTACTTCGGTATTCGGTACCGTCAGCGAGTCGGCCCGTGCTGCAGAAACCCAGAAGCTGCTGACCTATGGTTTCCGCTTCTTTGAAACCCGTACCTTCTACAAGCAAGGTCAGGAACTGGCCCAGGCCCAGGTTTGGAAAGGCGCCGTGCGCCAGGTCAAAGCCGGCCTCGGTGCTGATCTGAGCCTGACCCTGCCGAAGGGCCAGCTGGAAAAATTGCAGGCCGGCATGATCCTCAACCCGCAGCTGACTGCCCCGATTGCCCAGGGTGAGGTGATCGGCAAGGTTGAAGTGAAACTGGGTGAAGAAGTGGTGCACAGCGCCGACCTGATCGCCCTCGAGGCCGTTGAAGAAGGTAGTTTCTTCCGCCGCCTGTGGGATAGCGTCAGCCTGTTCTTCTTCGGATTGTTCAACTGATAGCGTGACCAGCACGCCCCCGCCGACCCGCAGGGGCGTTGTTGTTGCCACGGCTTACGAGGCCGTTACTGCCATGACCGACGTCAAATCGCACAAAATCGAATTCCCTTGCGCCGACTACCCGATCAAGGTGGTTGGCGACAGTGGTGCCAATTACAAAGACATGGTGATCGAAATCCTCAGCAAGCATGCCAAGGTCGATCTCAGTACCCTGGCCGAGCGCCAGAGCAGTAATGGCAAGTACACCACTGTGCAGCTGCACATCGAGGCAACCGGTGAAGACCAGTTGCGCGATATCAATAGCGCCCTGCGCGCGACCGGCATCGTGCACATGGTGCTCTGATGAGCCTGCCGCTCGGCTTTCGTGAGCTGGGCCAGGTCGACTATCAGCCTACCTGGCATGCGATGCAGCGCTTTACCGATACCCGTGGCGCGGATACGCCGGACGAAATCTGGCTGCTCGAACACTCCCCAGTCTTTACCCAGGGCCAGGCCGGCAAAGCCGAGCATGTGCTGTTTCCGGGTGATATTCCGGTGGTGCAGGTCGATCGCGGCGGTCAGGTCACCTACCACGGCCCTGGCCAGCTGGTGGCCTACCTGCTGCTGGACGTGCGCCGCAGTGGTATCGGCGTGCGTGAGTTGGTCAGCCGCATTGAGCGCAGCCTGATTGATCTGCTCGCCAGCTACGGGGTCAGCGCCAATGCCAAGCCGGATGCCCCAGGTGTGTATGTGGATGGCGCGAAGATCGCTTCGCTCGGCCTGCGTATTCGCAACGGCCGTAGCTTCCATGGCCTTGCGCTGAATGTGGACATGGACTTGCAGCCGTTCCAACGCATCAATCCCTGTGGCTATGCCGGCATGGCCATGACCCAGTTAGCCGATCAGGTGGCGGGGCCGGTAGCGCTTTCCGAAGTCAGTGCGCGGCTGCGTGAGCAACTGGTCAAGCATCTCGACTACGCGCAGCAGCAGAGCCTGGCGGGCGCAATAGACTGCTAGAGCGGGCAGAGCAGATAGGCAGAGCAGATACACAAACGCCTGACCCCAGGCAAAGCCTAAGGTCAGGCGTTGTGTGGCTCAATCAGTTCAGATTGAGTGCAGGAATCAGACTGTTATCGAGTTGTTGGCCCGGCACGGGCACCGGGGCGGCCAGGCCCAGGTTGTTCTTCTCGAACACCTTGTCGGCGCGGTAGCTGGAGCGTACCAGCGGGCCGGCGGCGACCTCCATAAAGCCTTTCTGCAGACCAATTTCGCGGAAACGATTGAACTCTTCCGGGCTGACCCAGCGCTGCACCTTCAGGTGGTTGCGAGTGGGTTGCAGGTATTGGCCGAGGGTGAGGATGTCGACGTTGATGGCGCGCAGGTCATCCATGGTCTGGATAATCTCTTCGTCAGTCTCGCCCAGGCCGAGCATCAGGCTGGTCTTGGTCAACACGTCCGGGCGGTGGCGTTTGGCGTGGGCCAATACGTTCAGGGTCTTTTCATAGCCAGCACGTGGATCACGTACCACGTGAGTGAGGCGCTTGACCGTCTCGACGTTCTGCGCAAATACCTCAAGACCGGAATCCACCACACGCTCGATGGCCAGCAGGTCGCCGTCGAAGTCCGGGGTCAGGGCTTCTACCACCACCTGCGGGGTGTTGTCCTTGATCGCCCGTACGCAGGCGGCGTAGTGCGCGGCGCCGCCGTCGTCTAGGTCATCGCGGTCTACCGAGGTCAGCACGATATAGCGCAGCGCCATCAGCTCCACCGACTTTGCGGTGTTCTGCGGCTCTTCCAGGTCCAACCAGCCGTTGGGGTTGCCGGTGTCCACCGCGCAGAAGCGGCAGGCGCGGGTACATACCGAACCCATCAGCATGATGGTGGCAGTGCCGTTGGACCAGCATTCACCCATGTTCGGGCAGTGGGATTCCTGGCACACGGTGCTCAGGCGGTGTTCGCTGACATTGCGCTTAACCGCCTCGAAGCGACTGCCGCCAGGCGCCTTGACTCGCAGCCACTTGGGTTTGGGCTCGAACACCTGAGGCTCACTGGAGGCGCGGCGCTTTTGCCCGTCCTTGATCGCGGTGATGCCTTGGGTGGTGCGGAATTTTTCGCCGCTGGCGACGGTTTTAGGCGGGGAGATATCGGACATCGGCAATCTGGGCTCCGTGGACGAGGCGGCTTGTGGCCGCCGCGCAGTTTATCACAGGCGCTGACTGTTCAGTCCGGTTGGCGCCGTGCGGTCAGGCTGATCGCTGGAGTGAAACGCGCAGCGTTTGGGCGCTGCGCGGTCACTTATCGGAGTTGCTGCAACAGCTCATGGCTAGGGTAGCCATCGGCCGGTTGGCCCAGGCTCTGCTGGAAGGCGCGTACGGCCTTGCGCGTGTTGGCACCGATGATGCCGTCTGCCGGGCCTGGCTCGTAGCCTTTGCTGGCCAGTAGTTCCTGCAGTTCGATGCGCTCGCTGCGCCCCAGTTGGCGATCGCTGCGCGGCCATGCAGCCTGCACGCCAGGGTTGCCATCCAGCGCGTCGCTGAGCAGGCCGATGGCCAGGGCGTAGGCGGTGGAGTTGTTGTACTTGAGGATGCTGCGGAAATTGTTTAGCAGCAGGAAGGCCGGGCCGCGATGGCCGGCGGGTAGAAACAGCGTCGCCAGGCTTTGCTCATTGGCATCGATGGCTCGGACCGGATTGATCCCGAGGATGCGCCACTGGGCCAGGCTGCGGCGCACTTCCGGATCGGCCAAGGCGTAATCGAAGCCCTGCGGCAGATTTACTTCAAAGCCCCAAGGCTGGCCATTTTCCCAGCCCGAGGCTTGCAGATAATGCGCGGCAGAGGCGAGAGCGTCAGGCGTTGAGGCCCACAGGTCACGGCGGCCATCGCCATCAAAATCCACGGCATGCTGATTGAAGGTGGTCGGCATAAATTGGGTCTGCCCCATGGCGCCCGCCCATGAGCCGATCAGCCCCTGCGCAGGGCCGTCGCCGGCTTGCAGGATCTGCAACGCGGCCAGCAGCTGGCTGCGCCAGAACACCTGGCGGCGGCCATCGTAGGCCAGGGTGGCGAGGGAGCGGATGACGTTATGGTTGCCGATATTGCTGCCGTAATTGCTTTCCATGCCCCAGATCGCGATCAGCACTTCATGGTCGACAGCGTAGGTGCTGCGAATGGCTTTCAGGGTCGGCCGATGCTGCGCCTTGAGTAGGCGGCCCTGGGCGATGCGCGAAACGGAAACCGCGCCGTCAATGTATTCCCACACTGGGCGGGTGAACTCCGGCTGGCTGTTATCAGCCTTGACCACGTTCGGGTCCAGAGTGATGCCGGCAAAGGTGCGATCGAACAGCTCGGCATCGATACCGGCGGCGATGGCATCGCTGCGCAGCAGAATGCGCCATTCGTCGAAACTGATTAACGGGCTTGGATCGCTGACCACGCTGGCGGCTGGGCTGGCGGGGGCGGTGCTGGCTGTGACGGGCGCAGCGGCAAGCGGCTGGGCAGGCGCTTCGGCGCAGGCAGTCAGAAGCAGCAGGAGGCAGGCGGTGGCGCTATGGGACAGGCCCCGAAGAAGCAGGTAAGGCATGGTGATCTCGGCACATTTTGCAGGCCGTAACCTTAGCATGATTGAGCCGATGTGCGGGTGCTGGCGGGCTGTGGCGGGCTTTTCAGGCAGCCAGAAAGTATGAAGCCTCCCAGTTTTGCTGGGAGGCTTCGCGGCGGTAGCTGCCTTTGCCTTTGCTGGGTGTTTCCTGGCGTGAGCGAAACAGGGGCTGGGCTATCAGGGATTTGGCCTTGTTCGGGCCGCGTTTGGCTTTCTTCGCCATGACGTTTCCTCGGCAAATGACCTGCACGTCGCAGGCGGGCGAAGCATGATCCGCACTCGGTTAAAAGTCCAGAGTCTGGTGTCTATCGGGTCAGGCCTAAACGCTGGCCGCAAATGCTTAGAGTCAGCAGGCTCAGGCCGCTCCAGGGATCGCCGGCCGCTTGGCCTTTGATCTGCGCATCAATCTGCTGGGCATCCTGCAGCAGTGCTGCCCAGCGGGCGGCGGACAGGCGTTGCAGGGCTTTGCTGACCAGCGGGCGGCGCTTGTCCCAGACCGGCGGGCGGGCGGAACTGAAGGCTTTTTCCAGCGGCGTGCCCTGGCTGTACTGCTGGGCGATGGTGGCCAGCAGGCGGATTTCCCGGGCCAGAGCCCAGAGAATCACCGGCGGCTCGACGCCTTCACCGCGCAGGCCTTCGAGCATGCGCAGTGCATGGGCGGCTTCGCCATTGAGGGCGGCATCGATCAGGCCGAATACATCGAAGCGCGCGCTATCGGCAACCGAGGCATGCACGGTGTCGACGTCGATCTGCGTACCTTCGGCCAGCAGTTTGAGTTTTTCGATTTCCTGGGCGGCGGCGAGCAGGTTGCCTTCGACGCGCACAGCAATCATGTCCACGGCTTCGGCGCTGGCGCTGAGGCCCGATTGCGCCAGGCGCTGGCGAATCCATTGCGGCAGCTGGTTGGCATCGACCGGCCAGATCTGCACGAACTGCGTCTGCGCGCCGTCAATCAGCGCCTTGCCCCACTTGGTCTTCTGCGCGCTGCCGTCGAGTTTCGGCAGGCTGATCAGTAACACGGTGTCTTCGGCGGGGCGGGCGAGGTATTCCAACAGCGCGGCGGCGCCCTTGTCGCCGGGCTTGCCGTTGGGCAGACGCAGCTCCAGCAGGCGTTTGTCGGCAAACAGCGACAGACTGGCACCGGCTTGCAGCAGGTTGCCCCAGTCGAAGTTGTTGTCGGCGTTGAACACCTGGCGCTCGCTGAAACCCTGCTGGCGGGTCGCGGCACGAATGGCGTCGGTGGCTTCCTGGCAGAGCAGCGGCTCATCGCCACTGACCACATACACCGGGCTCAGATTGCCCTGCAGGTGTTTGCCGAGTTGTGCAGAGTTAAGCTTCATGGGGTCGCAGAGCGGGGCCGCTGGCGCGGCCCGGCGAGCTTACTGGGCGGGAATCGGCAGTTGGATCGGCGACTGCTGCGGTTGCGCGGCCTGTTGCTGGCGAGCGGCTTCCAGCGCATCGGCTTCGGCTTGAGCCTTGGCTTCTGCGGTTTGCTGCAGTTGGTCCAGTTGCGCTGGGCTGATCTGCTGCAGGCGCTGCACCAGTTGCTGGATCAGCTCGCGGTTCATTTCCTGGCGGATCTGCGCGGCTTCCTGGTCACCACCAATCAGGTTGTTACCGTCTTGGGTGTAGAAGCTCTGGGCTTCCAGCTTGTCGCTCATCAGCAGCAGGTCTTTGCTGCCACGGATCTCGTATTCCAGGGTCTTGGTCAGCTCGTACTCGGCGGTGCGGGCCGAGCTGGTAAAGCTGGCGGCGCGGCGATTTTCCTGCTCGTTGCTCAGTACCAGGCGGTACGGCGCCCCCGCGTAGACCTTGACGCCGTTGTTCTGCAGCACTTCGCGCACTTCGTTGACGGTTTCGCCATAGGCGTTGCGCGCGCTGACATCCAGTTCCTTGAGGGCGAACTGCACGTCACCGGTGCCACGCAGCTGGAAGCCGCAAGCGCTGAGCAGGGTGGCCAGGCCAATTACCAACAGATTCCGTTTGATCATCTTTTATCCCCTTGGCGTGTCTTGCGGCGCGCCGTTGTGCGGTCGCGCCGAGCTTAATCAGTTGGCGACTAGTCAGTTGGCAACAATGTTGACCAGTTTGCCTGGCACCACGATGACCTTGCGAATGCTCAGGCCTTCGGTAAAGCGCAGCACGTTCTCGTTGCTGCGGGCGCTGGCTTCGACATCTTCGCGGCTGGCGCTGGCTGGCACTTCAATCTGCCCGCGCAGCTTGCCGTTGACCTGGATCACCAGGGTCAGGCTGTCCTGTACCAGGGCAGATTCATCCACCTGCGGCCAGGAGGCGTCGATGATGGCTTCTTCATGGCCGAGTTCCTGCCACAGCTGATGGCTGATATGCGGCGTGATTGGTGCCAGCAGCAGCGCCACCGCTTCCAGGCCTTCCTGCAGCAGGGCGCGGTCCTGAGCTGTAGTTTGTGCGGCTTTTTCCAGCACGTTCATCAGCGTCATCACCTGGGCGATGGCGGTGTTGAATTTGTGGTGCTGGCCAATATCGAAGCTCGACTGCTTGATCGCCAGATGAATCGCCCGGCGCACGACCTTCTGCTCATCATCCAGGCTGGCCAGGTCGAGTGCGCCAGCGATGCCCTGATTGACGTGATTTTGCGCCAGGCGCCAGACGCGGCGCAGGAAGCGGTTGGCGCCTTCAACACCGGCGTCAGACCATTCGCAGCTCATGTCAGGCGGTGAGGCGAACATCATAAACAGGCGACAGGTGTCAGCGCCGAACTGATCGATCATCGATTGTGGGTCGACGCCGTTGTTTTTTGACTTGGACATCTTCTCGGTGCCGCCGATTTCCACCGGCAGGCCGTCGGACTTCAATTTGGCACTGAGGACCTTGGCTTTGCTGTCACGCTCCAGCTCGACATCGGCTGGGTTGAACCAGTCCTTGCCGCCGTTTTCCAGGGTGCGGTAATAGGTCTCGGCGACCACCATACCCTGGGTTAGCAGGTTCTTGAATGGCTCATTGGAGCTTACAAGACCTTCGTCACGCATCAGCTTGTGGAAGAAGCGCGCGTAGAGCAGGTGCAAGATCGCGTGTTCGATACCACCGATGTATTGATCCACCGGCAGCCAGTGGTTGGCTGCTTCAGGGTCGACCATGCCGCCGGTGTAATGTGGCGAGGCGTAACGGGCGTAATACCAGGACGACTCAACGAAGGTGTCCATGGTGTCGGTTTCGCGCTTGGCTGCGCCGCCGCATTTCGGGCAGCTGCATTGGTAGAACTCGGGCATGCGCGCCAGCGGGCTGCCAGCGCCGTCCGGCACTACGTCTTCGGGCAGTACGACTGGCAGCTGGTCTTCCGGTACCGGTACGTCGCCGCAGGTATCGCAGTGGATGATCGGGATCGGGCAGCCCCAGTAACGCTGGCGGCTGATGCCCCAGTCGCGCAGGCGGAACTGGGTTTTGCGTGCGCCGTGGGCGTTGGCTTCCAGATCCGCGACGATGGCGTCGAAGGCGGCGGTGAAGTCCAGGTTGTCGTATTTGCCGGAGCCGATGATGCTCAGGCCGGCTTTGTCGCCGTACCAGTCCTGCCATTGAGTGGCGTCGTATTCTTTGCCTTCTCCGGTGTAGACCTGCTTGATCGGCAGGTCGTACTTGCTGGCGAATTCGAAGTCGCGCTCATCGTGCGCCGGCACGGCCATGACCGCGCCTTCGCCGTAGCCCCACAACACGTAGTTGGCGACGAATACCGGCAGCTTGTCGCCGGAGAGCGGATGAATAACGAATTGTCCGGTGGCAACGCCCTTCTTCTCCATGGTGGCCATGTCGGCCTCGGCCACGGAGCCGGCTTTACATTCGGCGATAAACGCGGCGATAGCTGGATTGCTCGCAGCGGCGCGCTGCGCCAGCGGATGCTCGGCGGCCACGGCGACGTAGGTGGCGCCCATCAGGGTGTCGGGGCGGGTGGTGTAGACCTTGAGCTGGCCGTCGATACCGATGCTGGCCTGGTCATAGTCGAACACCACGTCGGCGCCGAAGCTCTTGCCGATCCAGTTGCGCTGCATGGTCTTGACCTGTTCCGGCCAGCCATCCAGTTCGTCCAGGCTACTCAGCAGCTCTTCCGCGTAAGCGGTGATCTTGAAGTAGTACATGGGAATTTCGCGCTTTTCGATCACAGCGCCCGAGCGCCAGCCGCGGCCGTCAATCACCTGCTCGTTCGCCAGTACGGTCTGGTCGACCGGGTCCCAGTTGACGCTGCCGTTCTTGCGGTAGATCACGCCTTTTTCGAACAGGCGGGTGAACAGCCACTGTTCCCAACGGTAGTAATCGGGTTTGCAGGTGGTGACTTCGCGGGTCCAGTCCACTGCCAGGCCCAGCGACTTGAGCTGGGTCTTCATGTATTCGATGTTTTCGTAGGTCCACTTGGCTGGTGCGACCTTGTTCTTCATCGCGGCGTTTTCCGCCGGCATGCCGAAAGCGTCCCAGCCCATTGGCTGCAGCACGTTCTTGCCTTGCATACGCTGGTAGCGGGCGATCACGTCACCGATGGTGTAGTTGCGCACATGGCCCATGTGCAGCTTGCCGCTCGGGTAGGGGAACATCGACAGGCAGTAGAAGGTCTCCTTGCCCGGCTGTTCGCTCACTACAAAGGATTTCTGCGCATCCCAATGGGACTGCGCGGCGGCTTCGATTTCACGGGGCGAGTACTGTTCTTGCATGGCTACCGGCGCTGGGAATAAGGGCTTGCGGGAAACGCCGTAGCATACATGAGCCCCGCTTATTCAGGGAAACCCTGATTGCGCCGCTATCCAGCTACGGCGGCCTGGCCGGCCCGCGCCGTTTGTCGCCAGGCACTGCTGGTTAAAGTGCGAACGCTAAGCTTGCTATATGGAGCGGCAGCCTGCTCCGGTGCGAGGTGCAGGATGGCGGAGTTTCGGCGTGGTGCAGCTGGGGGCGGGCTCTATGAGCGGCTGCTGCAACGCCTCGCCATGGCGTTGGATGAGGCGGATAACCTGGGTGCTCTGTCTGCGCAGCCGCCACTGGAACTGGAGTTGCGTGGCCTGACGGCGGCGGAAATGGAGCTGATTCGCGCCTACCTGGATCGCGATCTGGACTGGCTGCGCGGTTGGCATGCAGCCGCGCAGGAAATGGCGCAGATCGAGCAGCTGCCGAGCTCACGCAAGATTGGCCGGTCCGGCCACAAACCCACCGCAGCGCTGCCCGGAAAGATCAAGCCTCTGCTTAAACGCCGATTGCAGCTGTGCTGCGCCCTGTGCGGCACTCTGGCGGGCTGGCAGTCCGGCAATGGCGTACAGGCCTGCAAAGCCTGTGGCTCGCAGTTGTTTAGGGCGAGCAATCATCGGTAGGCTGCGCGCACCCATGGAGGTGCTCAATGCCGATTCGCTACATCCTCAAACAGTTCTTCCTTCCTCCAGGCCTGTTCCTGCTTTTGCTGCTGGCCGCCTGGTGGTTGCGTCGGCGTTTTCCACGCTTGGCGGCGGGTTGCCTGGTTTTCGGGCTGGGCGGTCTGTGGCTGTTTAGTTTGCCGGTGGTGGTCGAGTATTCGGCGCGGATGCTGGAAACAGAGCCGGCCTTGAATGAGCGGCAATGGACTGATCTGGCTCGGCAGGCGGAAGTGATTGTGGTTCTGGGTGGCGGGCGTGAACTGGCTGATCCCGGCTGGGGCGCCGATCAGCCCAGCCTGATGGCGCTGGAACGGGTGCGTTTCGCTGCGCGTCTGGCCAAGGCCTCGGGTTTGCCGCTGCTGACCAGTGGTGGCTTGCACTATGGCGTACCGCCCAGCGAGGCGGCGTTGATGGCTGAGGTGCTGGCGCGTGATTACGATGTGCCGGTGCGTTGGCAGGAAGGCTTGAGCCGCACCACCTGGGAGAATGCGACCCTCAGCGCTGAGCTGCTGAAACAGGCGGGGATTACCCGCGTGGTGCTGGTGACTCAGGCCTGGCATATGCCCAGGTCACGCTGGAGTTTCGAACAGACGGGTTTGCAGGTAATCAGCGCGCCGATGGGCTTTCTCGGTACGCCCAATGGTCGCCCTGCCGGTGGCTGGCTGCCGGAAGGCAAGGCGGTCTGGCAGAACGGCTTGCTGCTTAACGAGGCCGTGGGGCTGTTGGCTTATCGGTTGTTCTACCGGGCGCCGGTGCAGGAGTAAGCCCAGGCTGGCCGGGGCCCACATCATTTAGCTATTGATCTGCTCGGCATGGTGGCAAGCCACTTGCCGTGCATCGAGCAGGCGCAGTGCCGGCTGTTCAACCTGGCAGCGTTCGCTGGCATGCGGGCAGCGTTGGTGGAAGGCGCAACCGCTGGGTGGCGACAGCGGGTTGGGTAGCTCGCCACTGATCTTGATCTTCGGTTTGCTCGGATCAGGGTGGATAGTCGGTGTCGCCGACAGCAGTGCCTGGGTATACGGATGCAGCGGGCGGTTGTAGATCAGCTCGCTGGGGCCCATTTCCACCGGGCGGCCGAGGTACATCACCAGCACATCGTCGGCGACATGCCGCACCACCGAGAGGTTGTGCGAGATAAACACGTAGCCGGTGTTGAACTGCTCCTGCAGGTCCATAAACAGGTTGAGCACCTGGGCCTGGATTGACACGTCCAGCGCCGAAGTCGGTTCGTCCGCTACCAGCACCTTGGGTTGCAGCATCATCGCCCGGGCCAGGGCGATGCGCTGGCGCTGGCCGCCGGAGAACATGTGCGGGTAGCGCTGGTAGTGCTCGGGGCGCAGGCCGACCTGCTGCATCATTGTCTGCACCCGCTCGCGCCGTTCCAGTCGCGATAGCTGGGTATTGATCAGCAGCGGCTCGCCGAGCTGATCGCCGACCTTCTGCCGTGGATTGAGCGAGGCGTAGGGATTCTGAAAGACCATCTGCACATCACGGCGCAGCTGCTTGCGCTGGGCCTTGTTGGCGCCGGTTACCTCCTGTCCGGCGATCTGCAGTGAGCCCGAGCTGGGCTCCTCGATCAGCGTCAGGGCGCGGGCCAGGGTGGATTTGCCGCAGCCGGATTCGCCGACCACAGCCAGGGTCTTGCCCGCCTGTAATTCAAAGGACACGCCATTCAGCGCCTGCACCTGGGCATTGGGCTGAAACAGGCCGCGGGAGATTTCGTAGTGACGGGTGAGGTCGCGAGCAGTCAGGACGGCGCTCATCAGGCCACCTCCGCAGTCAGGTTGAGCGGGTAGAAGCAGCGCGCCGCGCCACGTTCATGGGCATCCAGGGTCGGCCGTTGTTCACGGCAATGGGCCTGGGTGTAGGGGCAGCGCGGCGACAGCAGGCAGCCCAGCGGCCGGTCGTAGCGCCCCGGGACGATGCCGGGCAGGGTGGTCAGGCGGCGCTGGCCCTGGCTGTGCTCGGGAATCGCCTTGAGCAGCGCCTCGGTGTAGGGATGGCTGGGGGCGTTGAACAGCTGCGGTACGCTGCCGATCTCCACCGCTTGCCCGGCATACATTACGCAGACCCGTTGCGCGGTTTCGGCGACCACGGCCAGGTCATGGGTGATCAGCACCAGGCCCATGTTCTGTTCGCGTTGCAGGCCCACCAGCAGGTCCATGATCTGCGCCTGAATGGTCACATCCAACGCCGTGGTCGGTTCGTCGGCGATCAGCAGTTTGGGCTCGGCGGCAATCGCCATGGCAATCGCCACCCGTTGGCTCATGCCGCCGGACAGTTGGTGCGGGTAGGCATTCAGGCGGCTGGCGGCGGCAGGAATTTCCACTCGGTCGAGCAGTTGCAGCGCGCGTTGGCGGGCTGCCTGGCCTTTGAGATTTAGATGCTGGCGCAGCACTTCCTCGATCTGGAAACCCACGGTAAAGCTGGGGTTGAGTGCGGTCATCGGGTCCTGAAAGACCATCGACAGGTCTTTGCCGACGATATGTCGACGCTGGCGACCTTTGAGGCGCAGCATGTCGGTGCCGTCGAACTGCAGGCTGTCTGCCGTGACGATACCGGGGGCGTCGATCAGGCCCATCAGCGCCATCATGGTCACCGATTTGCCGGAGCCGGATTCGCCGACAATCGCCAGTACTTCGCCCTTTTCCACGCACAGGTCGAGGCCGTCGACCACCGGGATGGCCGTGGCGTCGCCGAAGCGCACGCTGAGGTTTTTGATATCCAACAGGCTCATGCGGGGTTCCTCACTGCGCATTCTTGAGTTTCGGGTCGAGTGCATCGCGCAGCCCGTCGCCCATCAGATTGATCGCCAGCACGCTGAGCAGAATGGTCAGGCCCGGCAGGCTGACCACCCACCAGGCGCGCTCGATATAGTCGCGCGCCGAGGCCAGCATGGTGCCCCACTCAGGCGTTGGCGGTTGTACGCCGAGGCCGAGAAAGCCCAGGGCAGCGGCATCGAGAATCGCTGAGGAGAAGCTCAGGGTGGCTTGCACGATCAGCGGTGCCATGCAGTTGGGCAGCACGGTTATAAACATCAGTCGCGGCAGGCTGGCACCGGCCAGGCGTGCAGCAGTGACGTAATCGCGGTTCAGCTCGCCCATCACTGCCGCGCGGGTCAGGCGCACGTAAGACGGTAGCGAGACGATGGCGATGGCGAAGATGGTGTTGATCAACCCTGGGCCGAGGATGGCGACGATGGCCACCGCCAGCAGCAGCGAGGGCAGGGCCAGCATGATGTCCATCAGGCGCATGATCGACGGGCCGAGCAGGCGCGGAAAGAAGCCGGCGACCAGCCCCAGGAGGATGCCGGGAACCAACGACATCAGCACCGAGGCCAGACCGATCAGCAGCGACAGCCGCGCGCCATGGATTAATCGCGACAGCAGGTCGCGGCCGACTTCATCGGTGCCCAGTAGAAATTGCAGCTGACCACCTTCCAGCCAGGCCGGCGGAGTGAGTAGAAACTCACGGTATTGCTCGCTGGGGTCGTGCGGCGCGATCCACGGCGCAAACAGCGCGCAGATCACCAGCAGGATCATAAATGCCAATCCTGCTACCGCGCCCTTGTTGTGGGCAAAGGCCTGCCAGAACTCCTTGAGCGGTGAGGGGTAGAACAGCGATTGGTCGAGTGTGGCTTGCGTGGTCATTGGGCTCTCCTTAGCGCTGATGGCGAATGCGTGGGTTGGCCAGACCGTAGAGGATGTCCACCACGAAGTTGACCAGGATCACCAGGCAGGCGATCAGCAAAATGCCGTTCTGTACCACCGGGTAGTCACGCGCGCCGATCGATTCGATCAGCCATTTGCCGATGCCCGGCCAGGAGAAGATGGTTTCGGTCAGTACCGCGCCCGCCAGCAGCGCGCCGACCTGCAGGCCGAACACCGTGAGTACCGGAATCAGTGCATTGCGCAGGCCGTGCACGAAGACCACGCGGGCCGGCGACAGGCCCTTGGCGCGAGCAGTGCGTACATAGTCCTCGCGCAGCACTTCGAGCATCGCCGAGCGGGTCATCCGCGCAATTACCGCCAAGGGAATGGTGCCGAGCACGATGGCCGGCAGGATCAGATGGCGCAGGGCGTCGACAAAGGCGCCTTCCTCACCGGAAAGCAGGGTGTCGATCAGCATAAAACCGGTGACTGGCGGGATGTCGTAAAGCAGGTCGATACGCCCGGACACTGGCGTCCAGCCCAGCCATACCGAGAAGAACATGATCAGCAGCAGGCCCCACCAGAAAATCGGCATGGAATAACCGGCCAGCGAGATGCCCATTACCCCATGGTCGAACAGCGAGCCCCGTTTCAGTGCAGCAATCACCCCGGCGATCAGCCCCAGGGTGCCGGCGAACAGCAAGGCGGCGAGGGACAATTCCAGAGTGGCGGGAAACAGCGTGGTGAATTCATCCCAGACGCTGGTGCGGGTGCGCAGCGACTCACCCAGATCGCCCTGGGCCAGCTTGCCGATATAGTCGAAGTACTGGGCATACAGCGGCTTGTTCAAACCCAGGCGCTCCATGGCCTGGGCGTGCATTTCCGGGTCGACGCGGCGTTCGCCCATCATCACTTCCACCGGGTCGCCGGGGATCATGCGGATCAGCGCAAAGGTCAGCAAGGTAACGCCGAAGAAGGTGGGAATCAGCAATCCCAGGCGGCGTGCGATAAAAGCAAACATGGGGTTTTGTTACTCCGCATCAGTTCATTCGCGCCAACGGCTACGTGGGTCGTTGGCATATTGTGTCGATCTGCCACTGGCGCGCGGCTGGTGCACGGCAGTAGCCCTGTTTTGAGTGCTGCTTGCAGAATCAGTGCCGCTTTACCTTGGCGTAATTATTCGAGCCCATGGGGCTGAGGGTAAAACCCTCGACATCACGGCTGACCGCGCTGAACTGCTTGGGGTGGGCCTGGGGGATCCACGGCGCCTGCTCATGGAAAATCGCCAGCGCCTCACGGTAGAGCGCGGCGCGCTGCTGCGGGTCGGTGGTCTCCCTGGCCTGGGTAATCAGCCTGTCGAATGCCGCATCACACCAGCCGGCCTGGTTTTCGCCGCTCTGCGCAGCGGCGCAGGACAGGTTGGGGCTGAGGAAGTTATCTGGGTCGCCGTTGTCGCCAGCCCAGCCCATAAACACCAGATCATGCTCGCCATTCTTCGCCCGTTTGATCAGCTCACCCCACTCCATCACGCGGATGTCGGTTTTGATGCCGACCGCCGCCAGGTCGGCTTGCAGCATTTGTGCGCCGAGTGATGGATTTGGGTTGGTGGGGCCGCCGCCTGGGCGGGTCCAGATCGACAGGCTGATGTCGTTTGCGTGGCCAGCCTCTGCGAGCAGCTGACGGGCGCGCTGAGGATCATGGGGCCAGCCTTGCAACTGACTGTCGTAGCCGAGCAGTGTCGACGGGTAGGGCGCAATTGCGGGGCTGGCACCGTCTGCGCCGAATTGCGCGCCAAGGTAGGCCTGCTTGTCGAACGCCAGGTTGATCGCCTGACGCACGCGCACATCGTCCAGCGGTTTATGGCGCACGTTGAGAGCTACGTAGGCGGTCAGCAGCGAGTCAAGTTCCAGCACCTTCAGATGGTCATCGGCCTTGAGCGCCGGAATATCGAAGGGGCGTGGATACAGGGCAATGTTGCAGGCTCCGGAACGCAGTTTCTGGATACGCACATTGGGATCGGTGGTGATGGCAAACAGCAGTTTTTCCGACGCCGGTTCGCCATCCCAGTAATCCGGGTGGCTGGTGTAGCGCACCTGAGCATCCTTGGCGTAGCGCTGCAGCACGAATGGCCCGGTGCCAACCGGTTGGCTGTTGAGCAGTTCCTGCTTGCCGGCCTTGAGCAGCTGCTCGGCATACTCGGCGGAATAGATCGAGGTAAAACCCATGGCCATATCGGCGAGGAAGGGCGCCTGGGGCTGGTTGAGCACGAAGCGAACGCGGTGGCTGTCGAGCTTTTCGATACGGGCTATCAGCTTGCCGAACTCCATGGCTTCGAAGTACGGAAAGCCGCGACCAGACTGAGCATGCCAACGGTGTTTGGGGTCATGCTGGCGCTGGATGCTCCAGAGCACGTCATCGGCATTCATTTCGCGGCTGGGGGTAAACCAGGGCGTGCTGTGGAATTTCACCCCTTTGCGCAGATAGAAGGTGTAGCTCAGCCCATCGGGGCTGATTTCCCAGCGCTCGGCCAGGGCCGGTTCGATTTCGGTGGTGCCGGGTTTGAAACGCACCAGGCGATCAAACAGTGCTTCAGACGCCGCATCTGCGGTTACCGCCGTGGTGTATTGCACGATATCGAAGCCTTCCGGCGCCGCCTCGGTGCACACCACCAGTGGTTTTGCCTGAACGGCCGCGCAGCCGAGGGCGAGGCTCAAAACAATGCTGGCGCGAAGGGCGAAGGTCATCTGTTGGCTCCTGTAACGGCTTTTTTATCAGGCAAGGAGTGCTTATACGGAACTACTTGTCGCCGGTGCGAAACAGCCTCGGCAACGCTCGGAAAGCGCATTCTTGCTAACGTTTTGGCAGCTACGAAACACTCAGCCGGTGGTTACCGGGGGAGGAATACAGTCGTTTTTATTAGGTGTTCGGCGGGCGCGCTGGCCCGCCGGTGATGCCGCTCTCAGCGTGTGTTGCTGACGCCGTAGAAGCTGTTGCGCCCGAAGGGGCTGATCTCGAAGCCTTTTACGCTGTTGCGCATGGGCTGGTAGACCGTTGAGTGCGCGATCGGGGAGATCGGCAGTTGTTGCTGGATGATCTGCTGCGCCTGCTGATACAGCTCGCTGCGGGCGTCGCGATCAGTGATCGCCTTGGCCTGTTTGACGATCTTGTCGTAGCCGGCATCGCACCACTTGGAGAAGTTGTTGCCATTGACCGAGTCGCAGCCGTACAGGGTACCCAGCCAGTTGTCCGGGTCACCATTGTCGCCGGTCCAGCCAATCAGCATGGCATCGTGCTCGCCAGCATGGGCGCGCTTGATGTACTCGCCCCACTCGTAGCTGACGATCTCTGCCTGAATGCCCACCTTGGCCCAATCAGCCTGGAGCATTTCGGCCATCAGTTTGGCGTTGGGGTTATACGGGCGCTGCACGGGCATGGCCCACAGCGTGATCTTGGTGCCTTCGGTAACGCCAGCCTGCTTGAGCAGGGCCTTGGCTTTCTCGATGTCTTGCGGGATGGCGCTGATGCTTTCGTCATAGGACCACTGGGTCGGCGGCATGGCGTTGACCGCCAGTTGCCCGGCGCCCTGGTAGACCGCACTGATGATCGCCGGTTTATCGATGGCCATGTCCAGCGCCTGACGCACTTCGACTTTGTCGAATGGCGCGCGGGTAACGTTGTAGGCGATGTAACCCAGGTTGAAGCCAGGCTGGCTGGGCACCTGCAGGTTAGGGTCTTTCTGCAGCGCGGCGAGATCGGCCGGGCGCGGGTTCAGGGTGATCTGGCACTCGCCAGCCTTGAGCTTTTGCGCGCGCACTGAGGCGTCGGTGTTGATGGCGAAGATCAGGTTGTCGATCTTCACGTCTTCCGGCAGCCAGTAGTCCTTATTGCCCTTGAAGCGGATCTGCGCATCTTTCTGGTAGCGGTTGAAGACAAAGGGGCCGGTGCCGATTGGCTTCTGGTTGATGTCGGCGGCTTTGCCGGTCTTGAGCAGGTGGTCTGCGTATTCGGCGGAGTGGATGGCGGCGAAGTTCATCGCCAGGTTCTGGATAAAGGCCGCGTCCACGCTATTGAGGGTGAAGCGCACGGTGAGGTCGTCGACCTTCTCCACCTTGACGATGTTCTTGTCCAGGCCCATGTCGGTGAAGTAAGGGAACTCGGTCGGGTAGGCCTTACGGAACGGGTGGTCCTTGTCGAGCATGCGCTGGAAGGTGAAAACCACGTCATCAGCGTTGAAGGTGCGGCTAGGGGTGAAGTATTCGGTGCTGTGGAATTTCACCCCGGGACGCAGCTTGAAGGTGTAGCTGAGACCATCTTCACTGGCCTGCCACTCGGTCGCCAGGGCCGGCACGGCCAGGGTGCTGCCGCGTTCGAACTGGGCGAGGCGGTTGAACAGGGTTTCCGAGGCGGCGTCGAAGTCGGTGCCGGTGGTGTACTGGCCTGGGTCGAAACCGCCGGGGCTGCCTTCGGAGCAGTACACGAGGTTGCTGGCGGATGCGTAAGTCGAGCCGAGAAACAGTCCGGCAACGAGCATGGCCTGGATGGACGTGTGAGTGCGCATGAATACCTCATTTATTCTTTTTTTGGGCGTCATTGAGGGTCAGTCTCGTGGGCTGTGATCAGCACCGCTGCGTTCCGGCCTGTCGGGTGAAGAGGCCGGCCCAGAGCTGCGGTGGAGCGAAATCGCTCAGCAACCTGTCGCGCTCGAAATTAAGTCATGCTGAAATTGAGGTCAACAAAAATTAAGCGCTACTAACATTGGTTGTCGCCGCGCTGTGCTAGAGCAATACCGATGTGCAAGGTCAGGGCGTGCTGTGGTCGTCGAACAGGCTCAGGGTGGTGATGGCCAGCATTTCCGCTACGTCGTTGCCGACATTGGCCAGGCGGTGGGCCTTGCCGGCATCGAAGTGCACCGAGTCGCCGGCGCTCAATGGGTATTGGCGGCCGTCGATGGTGTAGAGAATCTTGCCGGATAACACGTAGGCAAATTCGGCACCTTCATGGGCGATCAGTTCGGATTGATAGCCGACCGGCATGCTCATTTTCACCGCGTTCAACTGGTTGCCCGGAAAGCTGCTGGACAGCCGCTCGTAGGCCAGGGGCTGGCCTTCGATGGTGTAGCGCACTCGCTCGCCCTGGTGGGAGTCGGGCTCGGGTTGCGGCGGTTGGTCGAACAGCACATTGAGCGGAATGTCGAGTGACTTGGCGATGCTGGCCAATGAGGAAATCGAGATGCCGGTCAGGTTGCGCTCGGCCTGGGAGAGGAAGCTGGCGGTAAGCCCCGATTCGCGGGCCACCTCGTTCAGGGTCTTCTTCGCGGCCCGCCGATAGCGGCGCAAACGTTCTCCGATGCGATCTGCGGTCATAACCCTGGCTCATGCTGAAAGAGCGCCAGTATACCGTTCGGCGTCGTGCATAAAAGTCGTCGGACAAGGCCTGTGAATTTAAGTGTCACTAAAATAATCGTTGCGCTCTATTTAAGTCAGACTTAAATTTCACGCAAGCAAATCACCAGCCATACAAAGGAGCGTGAGATGACCCTCGGTGTCGGAGGTTGTACGCCGCAACAGGCGCTTGCCGGGCTACACAACATGATGGATGGCGCGCAGCCTATTGAGCTTGCCGAATACCAGGCGCGGGTGAGCCGCGCTCAGGCGCGGATGCAGGCCGAAGGTGTTGCTGCAATATTTATCAACGCCGGCAGTAACCTGCAGTATTTCACCGGCGTGCGCTGGCATCCCAGTGAACGCATGGTGGGGGCCATTCTCCCGGCTGATGGGCCGCTGGAATATCTGGCCCCGGCGTTCGAAGTCGGGACGATTCGCGATTTCCAGGTGCTCGCTGGCGCCATCAATACCTGGCAGGAGCACGAAAGCCCCTATCAGCTGCTCCTCGACACCCTGCAGCGGATGGGCATCGCGGCCGATCCAGAGCAGCCAGTGAAAGTCGGCCTTTGTCCGACGCTGGCGTTCTTTATGGTCGATGGAATACGCCGCCTGGCCAGGGGCTACGAGTTTGTCGATGGCGCGGTGATCAGCGCTTACTGCCGGCAGCGCAAATCAGCGGCGGAGCTGGCCCTGATGCAGCGCGCCAAGGACATGACCCTCGAGGTGCACAAGGCCGTCGCCAGTGTGCTGCACGAAGGCATCAGTACCACGGCGGTCGCCGAGTTTATCCAGCAGGCGCATCGCGCCGTCGGCGCAGCGGGTTCGACGTTCTGCATCGTGCTGTTTGGCCCGGCCAGTGCTTTTCCCCATGGTGTCAAACACGCGCAGATCCTCAAGCAGGGCGACATGGTGCTGATCGACACCGGCTGCCAGGTGCATGGCTACCTGTCGGACATCACCCGCAGCTATGTCTTCGGCGAGCCCAGTCAGCGTCAACGTGATTTCTGGAACATCGAGAAAGCCGCGCAGCTGGCCGCGTTCGAGGCCGCGCAGCTCGGTCAGCCCTGCCAGGCGGTGGATGCTGCCGCGCGGCGCACCCTGGAAGCGGCGGGCCTGGGCCCGGATTACAAATTGCCGGGTCTGCCGCATCGCACCGGCCACGGTATCGGTCTGGATATCCATGAGGGGCCGTATCTGGTGCGTGGCGATCTGACGCCCCTGGCCGAGGGCATGTGCTTCAGCAATGAGCCAATGATCTGCGTACCGGGCGAGTTCGGCGTGCGTCTGGAGGATCACTTCTACATGAGCGCCGATGGGCCGCGCTGGTTCACCGCGCCGAGCCATTCGCTGGACGATCCATTCGGTCTGAGATAAGGGCTGGTGCAGTAAATAAAACGGCGGCCATTGGCCGCCGTTTTTTATTGCCAGGGTGGTTACTTGACGCCGACGCCGTAGAACGAGTTCAGCGCGAACGGGCTGATGCGGAAGTCTTCAACCTTCTTGCTCATCGGCTGATAGACCGTGGAGTGGGCGATCGGGGTGATCGGCACTTCGCGCTTGAGAATCACCTGGGCCTGCTTGTACAGCTCGGTGCGCTCGGCGGTGTCGGTCACGCGCTTGGCGGCTTTCACCAGCTTGTCGTAATCAGCGTGGCACCACTTGGAGAAGTTGTTGCCGTCCACCGCATCGCAGCCGTACAAGGTGCCCAGCCAGTTGTCCGGGTCACCGTTGTCGCCGCTCCAGCCGATCAGCATGGCGTCGTGTTCGCCGGCCTTGGCGCGCTTGAGGTATTCGCCCCATTCGTAGCTGACGATCTTGGCCTTGATACCGACCTTGGCCCAGTCGCTTTGCAGCATTTCGGCCATCAGCTTGGCGTTGGGGTTGTAGGGGCGCTGCACGGGCATGGCCCACAGAGTGATTTCGGTGCCTTCCTTGATACCGGCGGCCTTGAGCAGCTCCTTGGCTTTTTCCGGGTTGTAGGCGGGGTCCTTGATGCTGTCGTCATAGGACCACTGGGTCGGCGGCATGCCGTTGGTCGCCAGTTGGCCGGCGCTCTGGTACACCGCGTCGATGATCCCCTGCTTGTTCACCGCCATGTCCAGCGCCTGGCGCACTTCGAGTTTGTCGAACGGCGGGTGGGTGACGTTGTAGGCGATATAGCCGACGTTGAACCCGGCCTGCTCGGGCATGTCCAGGTTCGGGTCTTTTTTCAGTGCGGCCAGATCCGCCGGGCGCGGGAACAGGGTGACCTGGCATTCCCCGGCCTTGAGCTTCTGCATGCGCACCGAGGCATCGGTGTTGATGGCGAAGATCAGGTTGTCGATCTTCACCTCATCTGGCTGCCAGTATTCCTTGTTGCCCTTGAAGCGGATCACCGCGTCCTTCTGGTAGCGGCTGAACACGAATGGGCCGGTGCCGATGGGCTTCTGGTTGATGTCGGCGGCCTTGCCGGCCTTGAGCAGGCTATCGGCGTATTCGGCGGACTGGATCGAGGCGAAGCTCATCGCCAGGTTCTGGATAAAGGCGGCGTCCACTTCGTTGAGGCTGAACTTGACGGTCATGTCGTCGAGTTTTTCGATCTTGGCGATATTCGCGTCCATGCCCATGTCGGTGAAATAGGGGAATTCCGACGGGTAGGCTTTGCGGAACGGATGCTCCTTGTCGAGCATGCGCTGGAAGGTGAACAGCACGTCATCGGCGTTGAAGTCGCGGCTCGGCGTGAAGTATTCGGTGGTGTGGAATTTCACCTTTGGGCGCAGGTGAAAGGTGTAGCTCAGGCCGTCTTCGCTGATGTCCCACTTCTCGGCCAGGCCAGGGATCACTTTGGTGCCGCCACGTTCGAACTGGCTCAGGCGGTTGAACACGGTTTCCGCTGCAGCATCGAAATCGGTGCCGGTGGTGTACAGGCCAGGGTCGAACCCGGCGGGGCTGCCTTCAGAGCAGAACACCAGATTGCCGGCGGCGCTGGCAAGTGGCGTGCTGGCGATCAGCCCAGCGGCGAGTAAAGCCTGGATGACGGCGTTCTTACGCATAGTGACCTCATGGTTATTGTGGTTGTGATCCTGAGGGGCCTCTTGTGGAGACCTTGGGAGAAGCTATGCAGGGCGTATGCCGTAGGCAAGTGGCATGTCGCAGAGAGAACAGGAATGACGATGCAGCTGTACGTGGTGTCGCATTTCTATAAAAGGGCGAGAAAACATGGCAAAACGCCGTTATCGTCGGATAACGGCGCTGCTTCTGTTTGTAGCAGTTTTTACGGCATCTGCACTTCGATCACGCCATCGGCGTTGATATTGACCTGGCTGGTGCCAGCTTCGATCTCCGGAGTCACTGCCGCATCCATCATCGCCGCGCCTTTCATGGCCTCCATGCGCATCGGCATCGGTGGCTGGAAGCCGCCGGTATTCAGACTCAGGCTAACCAGCTTGTAACCGCTGCCGCCGAGGGCTTCGGTGGCCAGTTGTGCACGGGCTTTGAAGGCTGCCACGGCGTCCTTGAGCAGGGCGTCTTCGTGGGTCTTGCGGGTGTCTGAGGCGATGCTGAAGTTCATCCCGCCCATCTTCAGGGTTTGCAGCATTTCCCCGGTGAGCTTGGACAGCGCGCTGAAGTCGGCGCTTTCCAGACGCAGCTCGGCGCGCTCGCGCCAGGCGGTGATTTTCTGGCCCTTGTCATCGTAAACCGGGTAGCTGTTACGGCTGCCGGAGGCAACGCTGACGCCTTTGACCTTGCGCGCCTGGGCGATGCTGGCGTTGAGGGTCTTGCTGATCTGCGCGGCGAGGGCGGCTGGGTCGCTGTCCTGGGCTTCGCTGTAGAGGGTGACGTGCATCAGGTCGTGAGCGATTTCCTGATTGACCTCGGCGCGCAGCGCGACCTGGTTGTAGCGGGCTTCTTCGGCCATGGCCGTGGCGCTCAACAGGGTGGTGGTGCTCAGCAGCAGGGCGGTGGCGAGGCGGGACAATGGCAGCATGACGATTCCTTTATATGTTGGGCGCATGGGTTATGCGCGGCTTTCCAGAGGGTAGACGTAGCGATCAGACTGGACGGGTTAAATCCGGTTCCAGAATTTTTAGAATCTGTCTCGGAGCTGCTGCGCGTCGGCGACACGGCGTTAGAAATGGCCTCGGGTTGCTCATTTACAGCCAGTAAACTCCGCACCCTCGGCCATTTCTGCCTTGTCTCGCTCTAGCTCGCGAGCTCCGAATCAGATTCTCCATACCTTATTAGTTGATGGTTTCAGCGACTGCGGCGCGTTGCCGCAGTTGGGCGTACAGAGGCTTGGTTATACTCCTGCGGCTCGCTAAATGAGCATCTTGGAGATTTTATGCTCGCACCTGTGCAGCTACTGTCGGCGAGCCGGCAAAACCTCTGGCGCCTGACCCTGATCCGCATTCTGGTGCTGGCCGCACAGGCTGGCTCTGTGGGCCTGGCCTACAAGTCTGGCGCACTGCCGCTGCCCTGGCTGGAACTGAGCATCACCCTCGGCATTTCCCTGGTGCTGTGCCTGCTCACTGCGCTGCGCCTGCGCGGACCCTGGCCGGTGACTGAGCAGGAATACGCGGTGCAGCTGGCCTGCGACCTGATCATCCATAGCCTGCTGCTGTATTACTCGGGCGGTTCGACCAACCCCTTTGTCTCCTATTACCTGGTGCCGCTGACCATCGCTGCGGCGACCTTGCCCTGGCTCTACACCATCACCCTGTCCGGCCTGGCGCTGGGCGGTTACACCTTTCTGCTGGTCTGGTCGCATCCGTTGGAGTTGCCGGCGGGGCCACGGGAAAGCCTGCTGATCTACGGCATGTGGCTGAGTTTTGCCCTGGCCGCCGGATTGATCACCTTCTTCGTGGCGAAGATGGCCGAAGAGCTGCGCCATCAGGAAGAGCTGCGCGCCGAACGTCGCGAAGAGGGCTTGCGTGACCAGCAGCTGCTCGCCGTGGCGACCCAGGCCGCTGGTGCCGCACATGAGTTGGGCACGCCGCTGGCGACCATGAGCGTGCTGATCAAGGAGCTGCGCCGCGAGCATCAGGAACCGACCCTGCAAGAGGACCTGGCGGTGCTGCAGGAGCAGGTCAAGCTGTGCAAGGAAACTCTGCAGCATCTGGTGCGTGCAGCCGAGGCGGATCGGCGTCAGGCGGTGATCGAGTTGTCTTCGGTGGAATGGCTGGAAACCACCCTCAACCGCTGGCACCTGATGCGCCCCGAAGCCAGTTATCGCTATCAATGCCTGGGCCGTGGCGCACCGCCGCGCATGATGCCGCCGGCCGACCTGACTCAGGCGCTGCTCAACCTGCTGAACAACGCCGCCGATGCCTGCCCGGACAAACTGGATATCCGTCTGGACTGGGATCACCAGTGGCTGCGCCTGAGCATCCGCGACTTCGGCGCGGGCGTGCCACTGGCGATTGCCGAGCAGTTGGGGCGGCCGTTTTTCACCACCAAGGGCAAGGGTTTCGGTCTGGGTTTGTTCCTCAGCCAGGCCAGCGTCACCCGTGCCGGCGGCACGGTTAAACTGTATAACCACGAAGAAGGCGGCACGCTCACCGAGCTGAAGTTGCCGCGCGCCTATGGCCGAGCTTAAGGAAATACCCGAATGAGCGATGAAGTGCTGTTCGAAGGCGAAGAACAACCGCACCTGCTGCTGGTCGATGACGATCCGACCTTCACCCGCGTAATGGCGCGGGCCATGAGCCGTCGTGGCCTGCGGGTTTCTACCGCCGGCTCGGCCGAAGAAGGCCTGGCACTGGCCGAGCAGGATGTGCCGGATTACGCCGTGGTCGATCTGAAGATGGAGGGCGATTCTGGCCTGGTGCTGCTGCCCAAATTGCTGGAGCTGGACGCCGAGATGCGGGTGGTGATCCTCACCGGTTATTCGAGCATTGCCACTGCGGTGGAGGCGATCAAGCGTGGCGCCTGCAACTACCTGTGCAAGCCGGCCGATGCCGATGATGTGCTGGCGGCGCTGCTAACCCAGCATGCCGACCTGGACACCCTGGTGCCGGAAAACCCGATGTCGGTGGACCGCCTGCAGTGGGAACACATCCAGCGCGTGCTCAGCGAGCATGAAGGCAATATCTCCGCCACCGCCCGCGCTCTGGGCATGCATCGGCGCACCTTGCAGCGCAAACTGCAGAAGCGCCCGGTACGCCGCTGAAGAGGGCTGCGTGCTGATGCAGGAGACGGTAGCAAGGCAATGGTTAGCCAGCTAACATAGGTTGTCAGACAACACCTCTGGTGCTTCCATGCTTGCCGTCGTCCAGCAAACCCTCGCCATCACTGCACCGGTATTCGCCATGCTGTTTCTCGGCGTGGTGCTCAAACGCCTGCACTGGATCGACACCGCGTTTATCAACACGGCCTCGAGCCTGGTGTTTCGCGGCACCATGCCGACCCTGCTGTTTCTCGGCATCGTCAAAGCCGATCTGAGCGCGGCGCTGCAGCCGGCCCTGCTGCTGTTTTTCGTTGTCGCGACCCTGGTTTGCTTTGCCCTGGCCTGGTGCTGGGCGATCTGGCGCATCCCTCATGATGATCGTGGCATCTACACCCAGGGCGCGTTTCGCGGAAATAACGGCATCATCGGCCTGGCGTTGGCCACCAGTCTGTATGGCGATTACGGCCTGTCCCTGGGGGCGGTGCTCGGCGGGGTGGTGATCCTTTGCTACAACGTGCTCTCGGCCATTGTCCTGGCGATCTACAGCCCGGGCGCCAAGACCGGGCCTTTGGCCATCTGTAAGAGCATCCTGATCAATCCGCTGATCATCGGCGTGCTACTGGCGATTCCCTTCGCTTACTGGCGCATTCCATTACCGGCCTGGCTAATGACCTCGGCTGAGTACTTCGCACAGATGACCCTGCCGCTGGCGCTGATCTGTATTGGCGGCACCCTTAGCCTGGCCTCGCTGCGCCAGAGCAGCTGCACGGCGCTGAGTGCGAGCCTGATGAAGATGGTCTGGCTGCCGCTATTGGCCACTTACGGCGCCTGGCTCTACGGCTTTCGCGAGGCGGATCTGGCGATCCTCTTCCTGTATTTCGCCAGCCCCACGGCGGCGGCCAGCTTCGTCATGGCCCGCGCGGTGGGCGCCAATCATGAGCTGGCGGCGGCGATCATCGTGATCACCACCCTGGTAGCGGTGGTCACCACCAACGCTGGGTTATTGCTGTTGCAGTGGGGCGGCTGGATTTAGCCAACCCGCGCGCATAAAAAAGCCGGGCAGTGCCCGGCTTTTTGTTGTGCTGCGGTCAGGCTTGCTGGAAGTCGTCGATCACTTCCTGCGCTGCGCGAAAGGCATCGATGGCCGCCGGCACCCCAGCGTACACCGCGCAGTGCAGCAGGGTTTCGCGGATTTCTTCTACGCTGCAGCCATTGTTCAGCGCGCCGCGCACGTGGCCTTTAAGCTCCTGCGGGCATTTCAGCGCAGTAAGCGCCGACAGGGTGATCAAGCTGCGGGTCTTGCGATCCAGCCCTTCGCGGGTCCACACGCCGCCCCAGGCGTGTTCGTTAACGAAGTCCTGCAGCGGCTGGGTAAAGTCAGTGGCGTTACCCAGCGCGCGGTCGACGAAGTCATCGCCCATCACTTCGCGGCGGACTTTCAGACCCTGCTCGTGGCTGTCATTCATGGCTAAACCTCATCGCCACGCTGCTTGTGCCAGGCACGGCCGGCGATGATCACCAGGGTCACGGCGGTCAGCGGTAGGGCGTAGCCGAGCATGGCGTCACCGAATACTTCGGCGAACGGGCGGCCGGTCGACGACAACACCAGGTAGACCGTGTAGGCCACGTAGTAGGCGAGGAACAGCAGGCCTTCCCAGCGGTTGATGCGATAGCCGGCGAAGAAGATCGGCAGGCAGGCCACGGCCACGGCGATCATCACCGGGAAGTCGAAGGCCAGGGCGTTGGCGGCCACGCTGATGGCTTGCGGCGAGACCATCGAGGCCAGACCCAGCACGCAGAGCAGGTTGAAGATGTTGCTGCCGACGATGTTGCCCACGGCGATATCGCGCTCGCCCTTGATGGCGGCCATGATCGAGGTGGCCAGTTCCGGCAGCGAGGTACCGATGGCGACCACGGTCAGGCCGATCACCAGCTCCGAGATGCCCAGTGCGCGGGCCATGGTGACGGCGCCCTCCACCAGGAAGTTGGAGCCGCTGACCAGCAGCACCAGACCGGCAATGATCAGCGCCAGATTGATTGCCCAGGCGTAGGGCTTGGCCGGTTCGTTGAGGCCGAACTCCTTGGCGAATTCGTCGTCCTCGCTGGCGGTCTTGTCGCGACGTGAGCTGATAATCAGGAAGCCGGTGTAGGCAATGATGCCAGCGAACAAGATGGCACCGTCGAGGCGGCTGAGGCTGCCATCCCAGGCCAGGGCGTAAACCACCAGGCTGGCGCCGATCATGATCGGCACATCCAGGCGGATCAGCTGGCGCGAGACGATCAGCGGTGCAACCACAGCGGTCAGACCGAGAATCAGCAGCACGTTGGCGATATTGCTGCCGACCACGTTGCCGATGGCCAGGTCGCCGCTGCCATTCAAGGCCGCTTGTACGCTGACGGCGGTTTCCGGCGCGCTGGTGCCGAATGCCACCACGGTGAGGCCGATGATCAGCGGTGGAATGCCGAATTGCGCGGCCAGTTTGGCGGCTCCGCGTACCAGTACCTCGGCGCCGGCAACCAGCAGCACCAGGCCGGCGATCAGGTAAACAAAGGTCATCAGGGTCATTGCAAGGGGCTCCATAAAAGTGGCGCTAGTTTAATCATCGGCTTGCGTGGCGCCAGAGGCTGAGCAGGGCTGTCTACGGATTCTTTGTAAACAGCTGTGTTCAGTCGGCCAGCTGTTCCACGCGCACCGGCACTACGCCGTCGCGCAGCATATCCAGCTGTTCGGCGGCCTTTTGCGAGAGGTCGATGATGCGCTTCTTGGCGTAGGGACCGCGGTCGTTGATGCGCACCACCACGCGCTTGTCGTTGCGCAGGTTGGTCACCTGTACCCGGCTGCCAAACGGCAGGCTGCGATGCGCGGCGGTCAGGGCGTTCTGGTCGAAGCGTTCGCCACTGGCGGTCTTGTTGCCGTGGTGGCGCGCGCCGTAATAGGACGCCTGGCCCTCGGCGCGGTAACCCTGCGGGTCGACCTGGCCCTGACTGGCGCAGGCGCTGAGCAGCAGGCTGGTTATGGCGATTAATAGAAGGCGCATGGCGGCTCCTCGGTGGATTGCGGCGGACAAAACAACGCCGGGCTGACCCGGCGTTGTGTGTTACGGCAAGGCTCAGCCTTCGAGCTTTTTCTTCAGCAGTTCGTTCACTTGGCCGGGGTTGGCTTTGCCTTTCGAGGCCTTCATGGCCTGGCCGACAAAGAAGCCGAACATCTTGCCGCGCTTGGCTTCATCAGCGGCGCGGTATTGTTCGACCTGCTCGGCGTTAGCCGCCAGCACTTCATCGAGCATGCTTTCGATGGCGCCCGAGTCGGTGACCTGCTTAAGGCCCTTGTTCTCGATCACTTCATCGGCAGTCGCGCCTTCGCCGGCGGCCAGGGCTTCGAAGACCATCTTGGCGATCTTGCCGCTGATGGTGTTGTCCTTGATGCGCAGGATCATCCCGCCCAGCTGCTCGGCGGAAACCGGCGATTGGTCGATCTCCAGGTTGTCCTTGTTGAGCAGGCTGGACAGCTCACCCATCACCCAGTTGGCGGCCAGTTTGGCATCGCCACACACGGCGTTGACTGCCTCGAAGTAGTTGGCCATCTCACGGCTGGCGGCCAATACGTCTGCGTCATAGGTGGACAGGCCGAACTCACGCTCGAAACGCGCGCGTTTCTCGACTGGCAACTCTGGCAGGCTGGCGCGGATTTCATCGAGGAAGCTTTGCTCGATCACCACTGGCAGCAGGTCGGGGCAGGGGAAGTAACGGTAGTCGTTGGCTTCTTCCTTGCTGCGCATGGAGCGCGTCTGGTCCTTGTTCGGGTCGTACAGGCGGGTTTCCTGCACCACCTTGCCGCCGTCTTCGATTAGCTCGATCTGCCGCTGCACTTCATGGTTGATGGCTTTTTCGATAAAGCGGAACGAGTTGACGTTCTTGATCTCGGCGCGGGTGCCGAACTCGGCCTGGCCGACTGGGCGCACCGAGACGTTGCAGTCGCAGCGCAGCGAGCCTTCGGCCATGTTGCCGTCGCAGATGCCCAGGTAGCGCACCAGGGCGTGGATCGCCTTGACGTAGGCCACCGCTTCCTTGGCCGAACGGATATCCGGTTCGGAAACGATTTCCAAAAGCGGGGTGCCGGCGCGGTTAAGGTCGATGCCGCTCATGCCGTGGAAGTCTTCGTGCAGGCTTTTGCCAGCGTCTTCTTCCAGGTGTGCGCGGGTGATGCCGATGCGTTTGGTTGTGCCGTCTTCCAGGGTGATGTCGAGGAAGCCCTTGCCGACGATGGGGTCATCCATCTGGCTGGTCTGGTAACCCTTGGGCAGGTCCGGGTAGAAGTAGTTCTTGCGGGCAAAGATGTTCTTACCGGCGATTTCGGCATCAATGGCCAGGCCAAATTTGCAGGCCATACGCACGGCTTCGGCGTTGAGCACCGGCAGGGTGCCGGGCATGCCGAGGTCAACCAGGCTGGCCTGGGTGTTGGGCTCGGCGCCGAAAGCGATGGCGCTGGCGGAGAAAATCTTCGATTGGGTGCTGAGCTGGGCGTGAATTTCCAGCCCGATTACGGTTTCCCATTGCATGTCAGTCGTCCTCAGAATCCAGCCGGGGCTTGTGTGTGCCAGTCAGTGACCTGTTGGTACTGATGGGCGACGTTGAGCAGGCGGCCTTCCTGGAAGTAAGGGGCGAGCAGTTGCACACCGACCGGCAAGCCATCGATGAAGCCGGCAGGCATCGACAGGCCGGGGATGCCGGCGAGGTTGGCGGTGATGGTGTAGATGTCTTCCAGGTAGGCGGCGACCGGATCGTTGTTCTTCTCGCCCAGTTTCCAGGCCAGGTTTGGCGTGGTTGGGCCGAGGATCACGTCGACGTCATTGAAGGCGGCGACAAAATCATTCTTGATCAGCCGGCGGATCTTCTGCGCCTTGAGGTAGTAGGCGTCGTAGTAACCGGCGGACAGCGCATAGGTGCCGACCATAATGCGGCGTTTAACCTCGGCACCGAAGCCTTCGCCACGGGAACGCTTGTACAGGTCTTCCAGATTCACCGGGTTTTCGCAGCGATAGCCGAAGCGCACGCCGTCAAAGCGCGACAGGTTGGAGCTGGCTTCTGCCGGGGCGATCACATAGTAGGCGGGAATCGCGTGCTGCATATTGGGCAGGCTGATTTCCTTGACGGTTGCGCCAAGCTTTTTCAGCTCTTCCACCACAGCCATCACCTTCTCACCGATGCGTGCGTCCAGGCCGGCGCCGAAGTATTCCTTCGGCAGGCCGATGCGCAGGCCATTCAACGGCTGGTTGAGGGCGGCCAGGTAGTCGTCGACCGGTTGATCGACGCTGGTCGAGTCCTTGGCATCGAAACCTGCCATGGCTTGCAGCATCAGTGCGCAGTCTTCTGCGGTGCGGGCCAGTGGGCCGCCCTGATCGAGGCTGGAGGCGTAGGCGATCATGCCCCAGCGCGAGACGCGGCCGTAGGTCGGCTTGATCCCGGTGAGGTTGGTCAGCGCGGCCGGCTGGCGAATCGAACCGCCAGTGTCGGTGCCAGTAGCTGCCGGCAGCAGGCGTGCAGCCACAGCTGCCGCCGAGCCGCCAGAAGAACCGCCGGGTACGCGGGTCAGATCCCAGGGGTTTTTTACCGCGCCGTAGTGGCTGGATTCGTTGGCCGAGCCCATGGCAAATTCGTCCATGTTCAGCTTGCCCAGGGTCACGGCACCGGCGCTGGCGAGCTTTTCGACCACGGTAGCGTTATACGGGGCCTTGAAACCGGTAAGGATTTTCGAGCCGCAGCTGGTCAGTACGTTCTCGGTGCAGAACAGGTCCTTGTGACCGATCGGTGCGCCGAGCAGGGCGCCGCTCTCGCCAGCCGCGCGACGCGCGTCGGCCGCTTTGGCCTGGTTCAGGGCCAGGTCTTCGGTGACGGTGATAAAACTGTTGAGCTGCGGGTCGAGTTGGGCGATACGCGCCAACAGGCTGCGGGTCAGTTCTTCAGCGGAAAACTGCTTGTCGGCGAGTCCGCGGGCGATCTCGGCCAGGGTAAATTGATGCATGGCTAGGCTTTTTCCCTTACTCGATGACTTTCGGAACCAGATACAGGCCGTTTTCTACGGCCGGGGCGATGGCCTGATAGGCTTCGCGCTGGTTGCGTTCGGTGACCTGGTCGGCGCGCAGGCGTTGAGTGGCTTCCAGTGGGTGAGCCAGCGGCTCGATGCCGTCAGTATTGACCGCCTGCATCTGGTCGATCAGGCCGAGAATGTTATTGAGGGTCTCGGTGGTACCCGGGATATCGGCTTCATTCAGGCCCAGTCGAGCCAGATGAGCGATTTTCTCCACGTCGGAGCGTTCAAGCGCCATCAGGTTTCTCCCTATATAAAGCAGCGCATTTGCTGGCCGCCTTTGGAAATGTGAACGAGTCGCCATGCACGGGTGCGCAGGGAACAGATAGTGACAGGTGGCGGTCAAAGGCCGCGATGATGGGCCTTAAAGCCCGGAAAAACCGGCAATCTAACATATTGGTGCCTTGCTCAAAATCCCTGCCGTTGTTAGAGTTTGCCGCACTTTTTAGCAGCGCCTTTACCGCGCTTCGCCTTTACCCACGCGTTGCCTAGGGTCCCTATCCCATGTTCAAAAAACTGCGTGGCATGTTTTCCAGCGATCTGTCGATTGACCTGGGCACTGCCAATACCCTGATTTATGTTCGCGAGCGCGGCATCGTCCTGAACGAGCCGTCGGTCGTTGCTATCCGTACCCACGGTAACCAGAAGAGCGTGGTGGCGGTCGGAACCGAAGCCAAACGCATGCTCGGCCGTACGCCTGGCAACATTGCTGCCATCCGTCCGATGAAAGACGGCGTGATCGCCGACTTCAGCGTCTGCGAGAAGATGCTGCAGTACTTCATCAACAAAGTTCACGAAAACAGCTTCCTGCAGCCGTCGCCGCGCGTGCTGATCTGCGTGCCGTGCAAATCCACCCAGGTGGAGCGCCGCGCCATCCGTGAATCGGCCCTCGGTGCCGGTGCTCGTGAAGTGTTCCTGATCGAAGAGCCAATGGCTGCCGCCATCGGTGCCGGTCTGCCGGTTGAAGAGGCCCGCGGTTCGATGGTCGTCGATATCGGTGGTGGTACCACTGAAATCGCCCTGATCTCGCTGAACGGTGTGGTTTACGCCGAATCCGTCCGTGTTGGCGGCGACCGTTTCGACGAAGCGATCATCACCTACGTGCGCCGCAACTACGGCTCGCTGATCGGTGAGTCCACCGCTGAGCGGATCAAGCAGGAAATCGGCACCGCATACGCCGGTGGCGAACTGCGTGAAGTCGACGTGCGTGGCCGCAACCTGGCCGAAGGCGTACCGCGCAGCTTTACCCTGAACTCCAACGAAGTGCTCGAAGCGCTGCAGGAATCCCTGGCGACCATCGTCCAGGCGGTGAAAAGCGCGCTGGAGCAATCGCCGCCAGAACTGGCCTCCGACATTGCCGAGCGTGGCCTGGTGCTGACCGGTGGTGGCGCCTTGCTGCGCGACCTGGACAAACTGCTGTCGCAGGAAACCGGCCTGCCGGTTATCGTCGCCGAAGACCCGCTGACCTGCGTTGCACGCGGTGGCGGCAAGGCTCTGGAAATGATGGATCGCCACACCATGGACTTGCTGTCCTCGGAATAAGCGCGACCGCTCCAAGTCTTGAGCTGCAAGCCGGGTTTCACTCGCTTGCAGCTTTTGTTTTGCTGCCTGACGCTGTGAGGAGCTGCCGATCAAACCGCTATTTGCCAAAGGTCCTTCACTGGGTGTGCGCCTGCTGGTGTTCACCGTGCTGTCGGCTGCGCTGATGGTGGTCGATGCGCGCTTCACCCTGCTGCAGCCGCTGCGCGCGCAGCTGGGCCTGATTGTCGAGCCGGTCTACTGGGTCGGTCGCCTACCGGTGCGGGTGTGGGAGAGCGCGACTCAGGAACTCAGCACGCGCAATGAGCTGACCGCCGAGAACGAGAAGCTCAAGGCCGAACAGCTGATGATGCAGCGCCGCCTGCAGAAGCTCGCCGCGCTCACCGAGCAGAACGTGCGCCTGCGTGAGCTGCTCAACTCGGCCGCGCTGGTTGATGACGAGGTGCTGGCCACCGAGCTGATCGGTATCGACCCCAACCCCTTTACCCACCGCATCCTGATCGACAAGGGTGAAAAAGACGGCGTGGTATTGGGTCAGCCGGTGCTGGATGCCCGCGGCTTGATGGGCCAGGTCGTCGAGGTCATGCCCTATACCTCGCGTGTACTGCTGCTGACGGACACCACCCACAGCATTCCCGTGCAGGTCAATCGCAATGGCCTGCGTGCCATTGCCAGTGGCACCGGTAACCCGGAGCGATTGGAATTGCGTCATGTCGCCGATACGGCGGATATCAAGGAAGGCGATCTGCTGGTCAGCTCCGGCCTCGGCCAGCGATTCCCGGCCGGTTATCCGGTGGCCATGGTTTCCGAAGTGATCCACGACTCCGGTCAGCCCTTTGCGATTGTCCGTGCGGTGCCCACGGCTACGCTGAACCGCAGCCGCTATATGCTGCTGGTGTTTACCGATCCGCGTACTCCGGAAGAGCGCGCCACCGAGTCGGCGCAGGCTCAGGAAGCCCTGGATCGTGAAATTCTGCAGCAGGCGCAACCCGCGCAACCTGCGGCCGACGCGCCAGTGGCGCCCGCCAATCCGCCGGAGGCAGCGCAATAATGGCCGCACGTGCAAATAATATTTGGGTGGTCTGGCTGACGTTCGCCCTGGCGCTGTTGCTCAGTGTGTCGAGCATGCCGAAATTTATGGAGCTGGGTCGGCCGCTGTGGCTGGCGCTGTTTCTGACCTACTGGGTGCTGGCCTTGCCGCATCGCGTGGGCATGACCACGGCCTGGGCCATCGGCTTGTTGGCTGATGTGCTGAATGGCACCTTGCTCGGCCAGAATGCGCTGATCCTAACTCTGATTACCTTCCTGGTGCTGACCCTGCACCAGCGTTTGCGTATGTTCCCCATGTGGCAGCAAAGCACCGTGCTGCTGGTGGTGTTCGGCCTCGCGCAGCTGGTGCAGCTGTGGCTGAACGCCTTGACCGGCAGCCGTCCGCCAACCCTGGCGTTTGTCTTGCCGGCCTTGGTCAGTGCCTTGCTCTGGCCCTGGGTTTGCACCTTGTTACGCGGGCTGCATCAGCGTCTGGGCGTCAATTAAACAAGGCCGCTCGGCCTTGGGTTTATCCGACAGGGAGAAGTCAGCATGGCCACCCTCTATCTCGCCTCCGGGTCGCCGCGTCGGCGTGAACTGCTGACGCAAATTGCTGTGCCCTTCCTCACGCAAATCGCCCCCATCGATGAAAATGCATTGCCAGGTGAGACGCCAATCGCCTATGTAGAGCGTCTGGCTCGTGCCAAGGCGCAGGCTGGACTGGCTGCATTGAGCGATACTGCGGATGCCGTGGTGCTCGGCGCCGATACGGCGGTGGTGCTCGATGGGCGGATTCTCGGCAAGCCTGCCGACCGCGACGATGCGTTGGCGACCTTGAGTGCTCTGTCCGGGCGCAGCCATCAGGTGCTGACGGCCGTGGCGCTGGTCAGTCGCGAACGGCTGGAATCGCGGGTGGTCACAAGCCAGGTAACCTTCCGCGCGTTGAGTCAGGCCGAAATCGAGGCCTACTGGGCTAGCGGCGAGCCGCAGGACAAAGCCGGGTGTTACGGTATTCAGGGCCTGGCCGCGGTGTTTGTCAGCCAGTTGCAAGGCAGTTATTCGGCAGTGGTGGGTTTGCCTCTGTGTGAAACTGCCGCGTTGCTCGCAGAATTTGCTATTCCGTGCTGGCAGTCGCTGCCAGATCACAGTCAAGAGGTTGCGGGTCGCGGGTGAGTGACCGCCATTATCGGCGCAGTCCCTGGGCTTTCAGCTTTATCTCAGAAGAGATGAGCGCATGAGTGAAGAGATCCTGATCAACATCACGCCGATGGAATCGCGCGTGGCGGTGGTGGAAAACGGCGTACTGCAGGAAGTGCACGTCGAGCGCACGCAGAAGCGTGGCATCGTCGGCAATATCTACAAGGGCAAGGTGGTGCGCGTGCTGCCGGGCATGCAGGCGGCCTTTATCGATATCGGTCTGGAGCGTGCTGCGTTTATTCATGCCGCGGAAATCTCCAGTCGCGAAGGCCCCGCCGTGGAAAGCATCAGCGCCCTGGTGCATGAAGGCCAGAGCCTGGTGGTACAGGTCACCAAGGACCCGATTGGCAGCAAGGGCGCGCGCCTGACCACTCAGCTGTCGATCCCTTCGCGCTACCTGGTGTATATGCCGCGCACGGCCCACGTCGGCATCTCGCTGAAGATCGAGGACGAAGCCGAGCGCGAGCGTTTGAAGCAGGTGGTCGCCGATTGCGTGGCCGCCGAAGGTATCGAGGAATCCGGCGGTTTTATCCTGCGCACCGCAGCTGACGGTGCCGGGGCCGATGAAATCCTCGCCGACATCCGTTATCTGCGCCGCCTGTGGGAACAGATTGCCACGCAGATGAAGGTCGGCCCGACACCGCTGGTGATCTATGAAGATCTGTCCCTGGCGCTGCGGACCTTGCGTGACCTGGTCAACCCGAAGATCGAGAAGATCCGCGTCGACTCGCGCGAGACCTTTGGCAAGATCACTCAGTTCGTCGATGAGCTGATGCCGGAAATCGCCGACCGCCTGGAGCACTATCCCGGTGAGCGGCCGATCTTCGATCTGTATGGCGTCGAGGATGAAATCCAGAAGGCCCTGGAGCGCAAGGTGCCGCTCAAGTCCGGCGGTTATCTGATCATCGATCCGGCCGAGGCGATGAGCACCATCGATGTGAATACCGGCGCGTTCGTCGGCCATCGCACGCTGGAAGAGACCATCTTCAAGACCAACCTGGAAGCCGCTACCGCGATTGCTCGCCAGCTGCGCCTGCGCAATATCGGCGGGATCATCATCATCGACTTTATCGACATGGAAGATGAGGAGCATCAGCGTCAGGTGCTGCGCACCCTGGAGAAGCAGCTGGAGCGCGACCACGCCAAGACCAATATCATCGGCATCACCGAGCTGGGCCTGGTGCAGATGACCCGCAAGCGCACCCGCGAAAGCCTCGAGCAGGTGCTCTGCGAGCCGTGCAGCTGCTGTCAGGGGCGCGGCAAGCTGAAGACGGCGGAAACCACCTGCTACGAAATCTTCCGCGAAATCCTCCGTGAGGCTCGGGCCTATCAGCCGGAAGGTTATCGCGTGCTGGCCAATCAGAAAGTGGTCGACCGCCTGCTCGATGAAGAGTCGGGTAACGTCGCCGATCTCGAAGCCTTTATCGGCCGCACCATCAAATTCCAGGTCGAGACCATGTATTCCCAGGAGCAATACGATGTGGTGCTGCTCTGATATGCGCGCTTATCGCCTGGGCGTGAACTGAATGACGGCATTGGCGCGCTGGGTTGCCCTGCTGCTGCGTACGGCGCTGGGTTTTTGCGCCCTGGCGCTGGTGTTGGCGGCGCTGTATGTCAGCCTCGGCCGCGAGCTGGTGCCGCTGGTCGCCGAATACCGCCTGGAAGCCGAAGACAAAGCCCGTGAAGCATTGGCCATGCCGGTGCAGATCGGTGCGCTGGAAGGGCTCTGGCAAGGTTTTTCACCGGTACTGACCGCTCATGACGTGGCGGTCGGTGAGGGTGCTGGGGCCTTGCAGCTGGATCAGGTGCGCGTGGTCCCCGATGTGCTGGCCAGTCTGTTGGCGCGGCAGTTGCGCATTGCCCGGCTTGAGCTGGATGGCGTGCAACTGGTGGTGCAGCAGGCTGAAGACGGTCGTTGGTCGCTCAAGGGCTTGCCGCAACGCAGCGACCCGGCGCCGCTCGACCTGGTTCAGGTGCTGACGCAGTCGCAGATGGTCAAGCGCCTGTCACTGTTTAACAGCCAAGTGACCGTGCAAGCCTTTGAGCAGCCAGCTCGGACCCTGACCTATGTGAACCTCACCCTGCGCAACGGCAGCGCGCGCCAGCGCCTGGACGGCCGTCTGTTGTTGCCCGATGGCCAACCGCTGGCCCTGCAGTTGCGTACGCGGATGAGCGCCAAGCGCTGGAAAGAGATTGAGGCCGAGCTGTACCTGAGCCTGCCGCAGAGCGATTGGGCGGCCTGGGTACCTGCGAGCCTGCTGGCGCAATGGCGGCTTGAGCAGTTGCAGCTGGGCGGCGAGGTCTGGCTGAGCTGGGCCAAGGGCGGTGTGCAGCGGGCCGTCAGCCGCCTGCATGTGCCGCAGCTCAGGGCCGGCTATGCCCTGCGCGAATCGGTGGCGCTGCATAATCTGGCGCTGAATGCCTATTTCACCCGCACCGAGCTGGGTTTCAAGTTACTGCTGGATGACCTGGCCTTCAGCCGCGATGACAAGCGCTGGGGTGAAGTGCGGGTGGCGCTGACCCAGCAGGCGGAAAGTGCAGAGGTCGAGGAGCAGTGGTTGCTGAGTGCCGATCGCCTCGACTTGGCGCCGCTGCAACCACTGGTAGCGGGGCTTGCGCCGTTGCCGGATAAAGGCCTGGCGTTGCTTGAGCAACTCAAGCCGCATGGCGCGCTGCGCAATATTCAGCTCGATTACCGGCCGCAGCTGACCGACAGCAAGCGCCTGCAGTTCTCGGCCAATCTCGAGCGCGTCGGCTTTGCCGCATACCTCGGCTCGCCGGCTGCGGAGAACGTCAGCGGCAGCATCAGCGGTGATCTGGGCCAGGGTGAACTGCGCGTCGATAGCGAAAACTTTTCCCTGCACCTCGACACTCTGTTCCCCAAACCCTGGCACTACCAGAAAGCCAATGCCCTGCTGACCTGGCAGATTGATGAGCAGGCGTTCACCCTGCGCAGCCCGTATCTGCAGGTGCTGGGTGAGGAAGGCCCGGCCGCCGGTGACTTCCTGATTCGTCTGCGCTTCGATCCGACGCAAGAAGACTATATGGACCTGCGCGTCGGCCTGCGTAACGGCGATGCGCGCTTTACCGAGAAATACCTGCCAAGCCGCGCGCCGGGTATGAGCGCCGATCTGGATGCCTGGCTGAAAAGTGCCATCCGTGGTGGCGCGGTCGATGAAGGCTATTTCCAGTACCAGGGCTCGCTGAACAAGGGCGCGGAAAATACCTCGCGCAGCATCAGCCTGTTCTTCGCCGTGCATGACGCCGAACTGGCCTTTCAGCCTGGTTGGCCGGCGCTGCGCGAGGGGCGTGGCAAGGTGTTGATCGAAGACAGCGGCGTGCGCGTCGAACTGGCTGAAGGGCGCATCCTCGATAGTCAGGTGAGCAATGCCCAGGCGCTGATCGCTACTTCATTGCCGGGTCAACCGCCGCGTCTGTTGTTGACCAGCGACCTGAGCAGCAATGTCGATGACGCCCTGCATATCCTGCAGCAGACGCCGATAGGCACCGCAGAAACCTTCGCTGGCTGGACTGGCGCGGGGGCGCTGGCCGGCAAGCTCAAACTCGACCTGCCGCTGCGCAAGGGTATGGCCCCGGCAGTGGTGGTGGATTTTGCCACGGAAGGCGCGCAGCTCAGCCTGCCCACTCCGCCGTTGCAGTTCAGTCAGCTGCAGGGCGCATTTCGCTACAACACCGCCAGTGGCCTCAGTGCCCCGGACATTCGCGCCCAGGTGCTCGGTCATGCGGTACGTGGCAAAGCCTTGGCCGAGGGTGCGCTCGGTAAGGCGCGTAGCCGCATCGAGGCCAGCGGGCAAATCGCCGTCAGTGAGCTGAGCGCCTGGCTGGGCGTGACCCAGCCGCTGCCCATCAGCGGCGATCTGCCTTATCGCCTCAATCTGACCCTGGACGGCGCCGACAGTCAGCTGCGTGTGAGTTCTACCCTCAAGGGCTCGACGGTGGCGCTGCCGGCACCGTTCGGCAAGACTGCTGCCGAGGAACGCGCGACGCAGTGGCGCATGACCCTGGGCGGTCGTGAGCAGCGCTATTGGCTGGATTACGCTGATTTGCTGAGCCTGACCTTCGCCGCCAGCCCAGGCCAGTTCAACCAGGGCCGTGGCGAAATTCGCCTGGCCGATGGCCCGGCCACTCTGCCCACCAGCCAGGGGCTGCGTGTGCGTGGGCGCGTGACGGAGCTGGATTGGTCGGCCTGGCAGCAGGTGTTGCAGCCCTATGCCAGTGTGCCAGTTGATGATGCGCAGCGGCTGTTCAAGGACGCGCAGCTGCGTATTGGCCGCTTCACCGGCTTTGGCATCAGCCTGGATGCACTGGAAGTGGCAGTTAAACGCGATGCCGCAACCTGGGCGGTCAGCCTCGACAGCCCACAGTTGAAAGGCCAGGTCGGTTTGCCGGATGCCAGTGAGTTGCCGATTGCCCTGACGCTTGATTACCTGCGCTTCCCGGCGGCAGAGAAGAAGACTGCAGAAGACGCTGCGGTGGATGCGCCAGATCCGCTGGCAAGCGTTGACCCGAGCAGCTTCCCGGCGCTGGATGTGCGTATTGCCGAGGTTTATCAGGGCATCGAACCGCTGGGCAGCTGGTCGCTCAAGGCGCGCCCGGTCAGCGCCGGTGTGCATTTCAACGAACTGGACCTCAACCTCAAAGGCCTGAAAATTAGCGGTCGGGCCACCTGGCTAAACGCCGCAAGCGGCACGCGCACGAGCTACAAGGGCCGTATGGGTGGTGCCGATCTGGCCGATGTGCTGATTGCCTGGAACTTTGCGCCGACCGCCAGCAGCCGTGACTTTCATATGGATGTTGACGGTGACTGGCCTGGCTCGCCGGCCTGGTTCGGCCTGAAACGTTTTAGCGGCACGCTGGATGCCTCGCTGCGCAAAGGTCAGTTCTCCGAGGTGGAAGGTCCGGCGTCGGCGCTGCGCGTATTCGGCCTGCTGAACTTCAACTCGATTGGCCGGCGTCTGCGCCTGGACTTCTCCGATCTGCTCGGCAAAGGCCTGAGCTATGACCGGGTCAAGGGGCTGTTGGTGGCTGATAACGGCGTGTTCGTTACCCGCGAGCCGATCACCCTGACCGGGCCATCGAGCAATCTGGAACTCAATGGCACCCTGGATATGGCCAATGATCGGATTGATGCCAAGTTATTGGTGACCTTGCCGGTGACCAACAACCTGCCTTTGGCCGCGCTGATAGTCGGTGCGCCGGCCATCGGTGGGGCGCTGTTTATCGCTGATAAGCTGCTGGGTGACCGCGTGGCGCGCTTTGCCAGTGTGCAGTACGACGTCAAGGGCTCCTGGCAGAACCCGAATATCAGCTTCGACAAGCCCTTCGAAAAACCTCAGTAATCCCCGCACGGCTGATATGTAGCCGTGCAGTCTGCCGGTATGGCTTGTAAGCTGAAGCCATACCGGCATTGAGATAAAGGCAGTCATGACCTTCGCAGTCATTCAAATGGTCAGCCAGGCCGATGTCCTGGCCAATCTGGCGCAGGCTCGGCAGTTGCTCGAACAGGCCGCTGCGCAAGGTGCACGGTTGGCGGTGCTGCCAGAAAATTTCGCCGCCATGGGCCGGCGTGATCAGGCTGCGCTGGGCCGTGCCGAAGCGCTGGGTGAGGGGCCGATTCTGCCCTGGTTGCAACAGACCGCCCGCGACCTTGGCCTGTGGATAGTTGCTGGCACCTTGCCCTTACCGCCGGATGGCCAGCCCGACGCCAAGGCGCATGCCTGCTCGCTGCTGATCGATAATGACGGCCAGCGCGTGGCACGCTACGACAAGCTGCACCTGTTTGATGTAGATGTCAGCGACAGCCACGGCCGTTACCGCGAGTCTGACGATTACGCCTTCGGCGGCCAGGTGGTGGTAGCCGATACCCCGGTTGGGCGGTTGGGCATGACGGTGTGTTATGACCTGCGTTTCCCCGAGCTTTACAGCGCCTTGCGCGCCGCGGGAGCGGAATTGATCAGCGTGCCGGCGGCCTTTACTGCGGTTACCGGCGCGGCGCATTGGCAGATACTCACCCGTGCGCGGGCCATCGAAACCCAGTGCTATGTGTTGGCGGCCGGGCAGGGCGGCACCCATCCGGGCGGGCGCGAAACCTTTGGCCATTCGGCGCTTGTTGATCCCTGGGGCCGCGTGCTTGCTGAGCTGCCACAGGGGCCGGGCGTGCTGCTAGCCGAGCGGGATGCCGCCGAGCAGGCGGCGATCCGTCAGCGCATGCCGGTGGCGCGGCATAAACGATTTTTTGCGGCAGCCGAACCACGGCTGCCAGGTGCAACAGTCATAAACGAGATTGAGCAATGAACAATATGTTGGTGTCCGTCAGTGAACATCTGCTGGGGCCGGGCGGTTTGACCATTGAGCATCTGCCTGCGGTCCTGGCTGACTTGGCCGGGCCGGGAATCGATGCGGCCGACCTGTACTTCCAGAGCCAGGTTTCGGAAACCTGGGCGCTGGAGGATGGCATCGTCAAGGAAGGCAGCTTCAACCTTGATCAGGGCGTCGGCGTGCGTGCCCAGTCGGGTGAGAAAACCGGTTTTGCCTACAGCAATGCGATCACCGCTGACGCCTTGAGTCAGGCGGCCCGTGCGGCCCGTTCGATTGCCCGCGCTGGGCAGAATGGCCGCGTGCAAGCGTTCAGCAGTCCGTTGGTCAAGCCGCTGTATGCCCAGGACAACCCGCTGGATGTGCTGGGCCGGGCGGAAAAGGTCGAGCTGCTCAAGCGCATCGACGTCGCCACCCGCGCCCTGGATTCACGGATCAAGCAGGTTTCGGTCAGCCTGGCTGGGGTCTGGGATCGCATTCTGGTAGCCGCTAACGACGGCAGCCTGGGCGCGGATATCCGGCCGCTGGTGCGCTTCAACGTCAGCGTGATCGTCGAGCAGAATGGTCGCCGTGAGCGCGGCAGCCATGGTGGCGGCGGGCGTACCGATTACCGCTACTTCCTCGAGCAGACCAGCAATAACGAAGAGCGCGCCATGGGCTATGCCCGTGAGGCCCTGCGTCAGGCGCTGGTCAACCTCGAAGCGATTCCAGCACCGGCAGGCACTATGCCGGTGGTGATGGGTGCAGGCTGGTCCGGGGTGCTGTTGCACGAGGCGGTCGGCCACGGCCTGGAAGGCGACTTCAACCGCAAGGGCAGTTCGGCCTACAGCGGGCGGATGGGTGAGCAGGTGGCCTCCAGCCTGTGCACCATCGTCGATGACGGCACCCTGGCCGAGCGTCGCGGTTCCCTGAGCATGGACGATGAAGGCACGCAGACCCAGTGCACCACGCTGATCGAGAATGGCGTGCTCAAGGGCTATATGCAGGACAAACTGAATGCCCGCCTGATGGGCGTGGCATGTACCGGTAATGGTCGCCGTGAGTCCTACGCGCACCTGCCGATGCCGCGCATGACCAATACCTACATGCTGGCCGGCGAAAGCGACCCGGAAGAAATCATCCGTTCGGTGAAGAAGGGCATCTATTGCGCCAACCTCGGCGGCGGTCAGGTCGATATCACCAGCGGCAAGTTTGTGTTTTCCACCAGCGAGGCTTACCTGATCGAGGACGGCAAGATCACCGCCCCGGTCAAAGGCGCAACCCTGATCGGCAACGGTCCGGAGGCCATGAGCAAGGTGTCGATGGTTGGTAACGACCTGGCGCTGGACAGCGGCGTCGGTACTTGCGGCAAGGACGGTCAGTCGGTGCCGGTTGGCGTGGGCCAGCCGACGCTGAAGATCGATGCGATTACTGTGGGCGGGACGGGCAGCTAAAAAGCGTCGATTGGGTTGAGCGTTGCGCAGCCCAATCGATGTGGTGTTTTAGCGCAAGCCGCGTTGGCTTTCGTCCAGTTCGCGGATGTATTTGAAGATTTTGCGGGACGCGGCAGGCGCTTTGTTCTGCGCCAGTTCGTGCTGGCCCTGACGGATCAGCTGGCGCAGGTGCTGACGGTCGGCGTCGGGGTATTCGACGACAAATTTTTCCAGGGTGTCGTCGTCGCCGTTGAGCAAGCGGTCGCGCCAGCGCTCCAGGTTGTGAAAGCGTTCGTTGTACTGGCGGGTGGAGGCATCCAGCTGGTCGAGCAGGGTCAGGATGGCGGGGATGTCCTGATCGCGCATCAAGCGGCCGATAAACTGCACATGGCGCTTCTTCGCGGCATTGGCAGTGTGTTTGGGCGCTTCGGCCAGCGCGCGGCGCAGCTCGTCGGTCAGCGGCAGCTTGTTCAGCAGATCGAGTTTTAGGGTAGTCAGGCGTTGCCCCAGATCTTGTAGCGCATGAAACTCGCGCTTGACCTGGGTTTTGCTCTTCTCGCCGGAGAAGTCGTCAAGGTATTCAGACATGGTGGCGGTCCAGTGGAAAACGCCGACATGATAGCAGCAAGTTTCCAGCTGTAAGCGTCTGGCCTGTGTGGCCGCGCTTGCCGCTTATCGTTCAGGAGTTCTTATGAGTGCAGTAGACATCGTCGGCCCCCAGGCTGTGCCGCATTTGCAGGCGCAGGTGGAGCAGATTATTGCAGAGGCCAGAAAGCAGGGTGCGAGTGCCTGCGAGGTGGCGGTATCGGTGGAGCAGGGCTTGTCCACCACGGTGCGTCAGGGTGAAGTGGAAACGGTCGAGTTCAACCGCGACCAGGGTTTCGGTATCACCCTGTATGTCGGTCAGCGCAAGGGGTCGGCCAGCACCTCTGCCAGCGGCGAAGCGGCGATTCGCGAAACCGTGGCGGCGGCCCTGGCGATTGCCAAGCATGCGTCCGAAGATGAGTGCGCCGGGTTGGCCGATGCCGCGCTGATGGCTCGTGAGCTGCCGCAGCTGGATCTCTACCACGCCTGGTCGATCACCCCCGAACAGGCCATCGAGCAGGCCTTGAGCTGCGAGGCGGCGGCCTTTGCCGCAGATCAGCGGATCAAGAATGCCGATGGCACTACGCTCAATACCCATCAGGGTTGCCGGGTTTATGGCAACAGCCATGGCTTTATCAGCGGTTACGCCAGCACGCGGCACAGCCTGAGCTGCGTGATGATCGCCGAAGACGGCGGGCAGATGCAGCGCGACTACTGGTACGACGTCAATCGCCAGGGCGAGTTGCTGGCCGATGCCGGCAGCATCGGCCGGCGTGCCGCCGAACGGGCGGTAAGCCGTTTGGGCGCGCGTCCGGTGCCGACCTGTGAAGTGCCGGTGCTGTTCGCCGCTGAGTTGGCGACCGGGTTGTTTGGCAGCTTTCTCGCGGCGATTTCCGGCGGCAATTTGTACCGTAAATCATCCTTTCTCGAAGACTCCCTCGGCCAACAGCTGTTCCCCGAGTGGCTGAAAATCGATGAGCGCCCACATATCCCGCGTGCCTTGGGCAGTGCTGCCTTCGATGGTGACGGTCTGGCGACTTACGCCAAATCCTTTGTCGAGCGCGGCGAGCTGTTGTCCTATGTGCTCGGCACCTATTCCGGGCGCAAGCTGGGCATGCCCAGCACCGCCAACTCCGGCGGCGTGCATAACCTGTTTGTCAGCCATGGCGATGAAGACCAGAAGGCGCTGCTCAAGCGTATGGGGCGTGGCCTGCTGGTCACCGAGCTGATGGGCCAGGGCCTGAATATGGTCACCGGTGACTATTCGCGCGGTGCCGGTGGTTACTGGGTGGAGAACGGCGAGATTCAGTTCCCGGTGCAGGAAGTCACCATCGCCGGCAATATGCGCGACATGTTCAAGCAGATTGTCGCGGTGGGTAATGATCTGGAGCTGCGCAGTAATATCCGCACCGGCTCGGTGCTGATCGAACGCATGACCGTGGCCGGTAGTTGATTCTGCTTGTATGAAAAAGGGGCTGTCGCTTAAGCGTTCAGCCCCTTTTTACTGTCTCTCGATCAGCTATTCGCCTTCGTCGAAGTAGTTGTTGATCAGCTCGCTCAGGGCCTGCAGCGCCTCGTTATCCTGCTCGCCTTCGGTATGCAGGTGCACCGGTGTGCCTTTGCCTGCGGCGAGCATCATCACCGCCATGATGCTCTTGCCGTCGACCAGGCTCTCTGGCGTGCGGCCGACTTTGACCTGGCAGGGGAAACGCCCGGCGACGCCGACAAACTTGGCCGCCGCGCGGGCGTGCAGGCCAAGCTTGTTGATAATGGTGATTTCGCAGGCGGGCATCGCGGCAATTCCTTAACTGAGGTCGCGGTGGCGAGTCTGAACGTTTTTCAGGATGGGTTTGAGGGTTTCGCCCAGGCGGTTGGCCAGGTACACCGAGCGGTGGTGGCCGCCGGTGCAGCCAATCGCCACCGTGACATAGGCGCGGTTGCTGGCGGCAAAGCGCGGCAACCATTTGGTCAAGTAGGCGAGGATGTCCTGGTACATGTCCTCAACATCGGCCTGGGCCGAGAGATAGTCGATTACCGGCTGGTCGAGTCCGGAGAAGTCGCGCAAGTCCGGCTTCCAGTAGGGGTTGGGCAGGCAGCGCACATCGAAGACCAGATCAGCATCTACCGGCATGCCGCGTTTGAAGCCAAAGGACTCCAGCAGAAATGCAGTGCCTGGCTCGGGCTGATTAAGCAGGCGCAGCTTGAGGCTGTCGCGCAGCTGGTACAGGTTGAGGTGGGTGGTATCGATCTTCAGGTCAGCGAGGTCGATGATCGGTCCGAGCAGCAGGCTTTCATCGGCGATGGCTTCCGCCAGTGAGCGACTCTCGTTGGTCAGCGGATGGCGTCTGCGTGTTTCCGAGAAGCGTTTGAGCAGGGTTTCTTCGTCGGCATCCAGGTAGATCACATCGCATTTGATGTGTCGGGCGCGAACTTCTTCAAGCAGCTCGGGAAAGCGCTTGAGGTGGCTCGGTAGGTTGCGTGCATCAATCGACACTGCGACCTGTGGATGCAGCAGTTCGGTGTGCAGCAGAGCGCGCTCTGCCAGTTCAGGCAGTAGCCCGGCTGGCAGGTTGTCGATGCAGTAGAAACCGTTGTCCTCAAGCACATCGAGGGCGGTGCTCTTCCCGGAGCCGGAGCGACCGCTAACGATGATCAGGCGCATGCTCAGGCTCGGTTGAGTTGGCTTTGTACGTCCACTACCACCTGATACAGGGCTTCGCTGCTTTCGGCTTGGCGCAGGCTGGCACGCACATCGCTGCGATCGAGCATGCTGGCGATCTGCCGGAGCAGTTCCAGGTGAGCGTCGGTGGCAGCTTCGGGCACCAGCAGGACAAACAGCAGGTCCACTGGCGCGCCGTCGATGGCGTCGAAGTCTACGGCGGAGTCCAGGCGCAGCAAGGCGCTGATCGGCGCGGTACAACCGGGCAGGCGACAGTGCGGAATGGCAATGCCATTGCCGAAACCGGTCGAGCCAAGTTTTTCCCGGGCAATCAGGCTTTCGAAGATGTCTTGGCCGTCCAGGTCAGGCAGCTCGCGCGCCACCAGGTTGGCAATCTGTTCGAGGACACGTTTTTTGCTGCCGCCCGGCACGTTCACCAAAGAACGGCCGGGGGTCAGGATGGTTTCAAGTCGGATCATAGGAGATAGACGATGTCAGCGGGCCATAGCGCCCTGTTGACGTTCGAGCTGTTTTTCCTTGTGTTTGATGAGTTGTCGGTCGAGTTTATCAGTCAGTAAATCGATGGCTGCGTACATGTCTTCATGCTCGGCATTGGCGACGACTTCACCGCCAGCAATGTGCAGGGTCGCTTCGATTTTCTGTTTGAGTTTCTCGACCTCCATGGTGACTTGCACGTTGGTAATCTTGTCGAAGTGGCGCTCCAATCGGCCGAGTTTTTCGGCGATGTAGTCGCGCAGGGCGTCGGTCACATCCAGCTGGTGTCCACTGATGTTGACTTGCATACCGCTTTCTCCTTGTTGCCGTGTGTAAGAGGCAGGCGAGAGGCCTGCCGCCGGAACACTGTGGCGTGGAAGACTCTGACAAAACGAGCCTGGCACGGCCGCTGATTGCTTATTGGCAGTATGGCTGCTTTTGCGAAAAGGCGAGGCCTGGGCGTGTTCTGTATGGGTCGTCGTCTTCCTTCTTCGTGCCGCCTTAGATCAATCGTTTGCGCTCACTGGAAGGCGCTATTCCGAGGGATTCACGGTACTTGGCGACCGTGCGGCGAGCGACTTGAATGCCCTGTGCTTCCAGTAAACCAGCGATCTTGCTGTCACTCAACGGCTTTTTCGCATTTTCCGCTGCGACCAGTTTTTTGATGATGGCGCGGATTGCCGTGGACGAGCATTCGCCGCCCTCGGAGGTGCTGACGTGGCTGGAGAAGAAGTATTTCAGCTCGTAAATGCCACGTGGGGTGTGCATGAATTTCTGCGTGGTCACCCGTGAAATGGTTGACTCGTGCATGCCCACAGCTTCGGCAATATCGTGCAGCACTAGGGGTTTCATGGCCTCGTCGCCATAATCGAGGAAACCGCGCTGATGTTCGACGATCTGCGTGGCAACCTTCATCAGGGTTTCGTTGCGGCTTTGCAGGCTTTTGATAAACCAGCGCGCTTCCTGCAGCTGGTTACGCATAAAGGTGTTGTCGGCGCTTGAGTCGGCGCGCTTCACAAACCCTGCGTATTGCGCGTTTACCCGCAGGCGCGGCATGGCCTCCTGGTTCAGCTCCACCAGCCAGCGCTCGTTGTGTTTGCGCACGATTACATCGGGCACCACGTATTCCGGCTCGCTGGATTCGATCTGCGAACCAGGACGCGGGTTGAGGCTTTGAATAAGGTCGATAACCTGGCGCAGCTCGTCTTCCTTGAGCTTCATGCGGCGCATCAGCTGGCTGTAGTCGCGGCTGCCGAGCAGGTCGAGGTAGTCGCTGGCCAGGCGCTGGGCTTCGCTCAGCCATGGGGTTTTCGCTGGCAGCTGACGCAGTTGCAGGAGCAGGCACTCGCCCAAGTTGCGCGCGGCGATACCGGTAGGCTCGAACTGCTGGATGCGGTGCAGCACGGCTTCGACTTCGTCGAGCTCGATGTCTAGTTCCGGGTCGAAGGCTTCGACCACCTCTTCCAGGGTTTCTTCCAGGTAGCCCTGTTGGTTGATGCAGTCGATCAGGGTGACGCCGATCAGGCGATCCTTGTCCGACATCGGGGCCAGATTGAGCTGCCACAGCAGGTGGCTTTGCAGGCTCTCGCCGCTGGAGGTGCGGGTGGTAAAATCCCACTCGTCGTCATCGTTGGTGCTACTCGGCAGGCTGCTGGCGCTGGTCTGGTAGATATCTTCCCAGGCAGTATCGACGGGCAGCTCATTGGGAATGCGCTCGCCCCAATCGCCTTCTTCCAAGTTGTCCACGGTCTGCGTGGCTTCCTGGTAGTTGGTTTCCTGATAGGGCGCTTCTGGCTGTTCGCTGGGGCTGGCGCTTTCTGCGCCATCGGCCATAGGGTCCGAATTGTCGAAATCATCGCCATCTTCCTGGCGTTCGAGCATCGGGTTGGACTCCAAGGCCTCCTGGATCTCTTGTTGCAGATCCAGGGTCGACAGTTGGAGCAGGCGGATGGCCTGTTGCAGCTGCGGTGTCATCGTCAGCTGCTGGCCCATTCTCAGGACTAGCGATGGTTTCATTGCAGACCTTATTTACCGGCGTCTGTGCGCAATCCACTACAGGGCGTTTTAAAAAGCGCCACTAGGAAGCAAATAATATGCCTAACTTTAAGGGCTTTGCCTAGCAGGTCGTTGAAAACTACCTGCGTTGCCGATACAGCGTTAAAAACTGGCTCAAAATGCTCATGTACAACTCGTACACTCCGCTTTTTCGCCTGTTTTTGCCTTGTCTCGGCTGCCTCGCCTACGTTTGCAACGGCCTGCTAGCCTTCGCTGCAGTCGGCTTGAGAAAAGCTGTGGTTACAGCCGGAACTCATGCCCCAGGTAAACTTCTTTCACTGTCTGGTTGGCCAGAATGGTCTCGGCATCACCTTCGGCGATCAGTTGGCCATCGCTGACGATATAGGCGGTTTCGCAGATATCCAGGGTCTCGCGCACGTTATGGTCGGTGATTAATACACCGATGCCTTTGGCTTTGAGGTGATGGATGATTTGCTTGATGTCGCCCACGGAAATTGGGTCAACACCGGCGAACGGCTCGTCGAGCAGGATGAACTTGGGGTTGGTTGCCAGGGCGCGGGCAATTTCCACGCGGCGGCGCTCACCACCGGACAGGCTCATGCCGAGGTTGTCGCGGATATGACTGATATGGAATTCCTGCAGCAGACCCTCAAGCTCCTTGCGGCGTGCAGGGCCGTCGAGGTCTTTGCGGGTTTCCAGGATAGCCATGATGTTGTCGGCCACGCTGAGCTTGCGGAAAATCGAGGCTTCCTGCGGCAGATAGCCAATACCGGCGCGGGCGCGGCCATGCATGGGCTGATGACTGACATCGAGATCGTCGATCATCACGCGGCCCTGATCGGCCTGTACCAGGCCGACGATCATGTAGAAGCAGGTGGTTTTGCCGGCCCCGTTGGGGCCAAGCAAGCCGACGATTTGCCCGCTGTCGATGCTCAGGCTGACGTCGCGCACAACCTGGCGGCCTTTGTAACTCTTTGCCAGGTGTTGGGCTTTCAATGTGGCCATTATTACTGCGCCTGCTGGTCGGCTGGTTTGTTCTTCGGCTGGATCACCATGTCGATGCGCGGACGTGGCGCCGTGACGTTGGTGCCTGTGGCGCGGCCGGCGTTAACGATCTGGCGCTGGGTGTCATAGACGATTTTCTCGCCTTCGAAGGTGTTGCCTTCCTGAATCACCTTGGCCTGGTCGATCAGTACCACGCGCTCGTTGGCCATAAAGTACTGGATGGTCAGACCATAGGCCTTGACGATCTGCTTGTCGGCTGACGGCAGTTGCTCGTAGTAGGCCGGCTTACCGACCGAGGTAAATACCTCGACATCGCCCTGGGCATTCTGGGTGATGGTCACGGTGTCGCCGGTGACCTTCATGGTGCCCTGGGTGATGACTACGTCGCCGCGATATACGGCAACGCCTTGCTTGTCATCCAGTTCCGCGCTGTCAGCCTGGATACGGATTGGCTGTTCGCGGTCGGATGGCAGGGCCCAGGCGCTGACACTTCCGAGTGCGGCGCTGAGGCTGAGTAGTAGGGGGAGGGTGTTAACGAGCCTCATGCTGACCTCTTACGTTGGACAGCAGGAGCATCCTGCCGTCATTCATGTACGCTTTCATTCCTTGTGCCGTGGTCACCCCATTGGCCGCGTCGATTCTAACGGCTTGCTGGGTCTGCGCATATTCCTTCTCGGGGAATACGGTCAGGCGGCTGGTAGTGAGGATGGTCGGGCGGCCTTTGGCGTCGATGCGCTCGACGCGCACCTTGTCGATCAGTTCGACCTCAACGCCGCCGGGCGATACTTCACCGCGCTCGCTACGGATTTTCCAGGGCAGCTCTGTGCCGCGGAACAGGTTCATGTTCGGAGCGGTCATCAGGGTGATGTCGCTGGCCTTGATATGTTCGACTTTATCGGCGGTCAGCTCGTAGTGCAGCTTGCCATCGGCCTGGTATTGCACGGTATAGGTGTTGGTGGCGTAAAAGTCGATGGCGTTATCGGCCTCGCCTGTGCCGGATTGCTCGTTAAAGCTTTCCGGGCTGAGGTTCCAGTAGCCGAGCGCCGCCACCAGCAGTGCGACAAAGGCGAATAGAACAATATTGAATAACTTGCGGGGCATGGTTGGCCTATAGATATGCGGCTTGAGCGGCTTCAAGGGTGCCTTGGGCGTGCATGATCAGTTCGCAGAACTCACGTGCGGCGCCTTCGCCGCCACGAGCGCGGGTAATCCCGTGGGCGTGCTGGCGGACAAAGCCGTCGGCGCTGGCGACTGCCATGCCCAGGCCTACGCGGCGGATCACTGGCAGATCGGGCAGGTCGTCACCCAGGTATGCGACCTGTGCATAGTCTAGGCCCAGTTCGCCGAGCAGCTCATCGAGTACCACCAGCTTGTCTTCGCGGCCCTGGTACAGGTGTTGAATCCCCAGGTTCTGCGCCCGGCGCTCAACCACTGGGGTTTTGCGGCCGCTGATAATGGCGGTGCGCACACCGGAGTTGATCAGCATCTTGATGCCATGGCCGTCTAGGGTATTGAAGGTCTTGAACTCGCTGCCGTCGACTAGAAAGTACAGCTTGCCGTCGGTCAGCACACCGTCGACGTCGAAAATCGCCAGTTTGACGGCTTTGGCGCGTTGCAGCAGATCGGGGTTGGTCAGGCCAGTGCTCATCACATAACCCCGGCGCGGAGCAGGTCGTGCATGTTCAATGCGCCGATTGGCAGGTCGTTGTCGTCGATCACCACCAGCGAGCTGATCTTGTGGTCTTCCATGATTTTCAAAGCCTCTGCCGCAAGCATTTCCGCGCGGGCGGTCTTGCCTTTCGCGGTCATTACGTCATCGATAATGGATTGGCGTACGTCGATGTTGCGGTCCAGGGTGCGGCGCAAATCGCCGTCGGTGAAGATCCCGGCCAGGCGGCCGTCGTCCTCGGTCACCACGGTCATGCCCAGGCCTTTCTGAGTCATTTCTAGCAGCGCGTCGCGCAGCGAGGTGCCGCGTTTGACGTGCGGCAGGCTGTCGCCGGCGTGCATGACGTTTTCCACCTTGAGCAGCAGGCGTCGGCCCAATGCACCGCCCGGGTGGGAGAAGGCGAAATCTTCAGCGGTAAAGCCGCGGGCTTCCAACAGGGCAATGGCCAGGGCGTCGCCCAGTACCAGAGATACGGTGGTGGAAGAAGTCGGGGCCAGGTTCAGCGGGCAGGCTTCCTGGGATACGCGGGCGTCCAGGTTGACTTCGGCGGCCTTGGCCAGCGGTGATTCCGGGTTGCCGGTCATGCTGATCAGGCGGATGCCAAGGCGCTTGATCAGTGGCAACAGGGTAACGATTTCTGCGGTGGAGCCCGAGTTGGACAGGGCTAGCACCACGTCATCGCGGGTGATCATGCCCATGTCGCCATGGCTCGCTTCGGCCGGGTGAACAAAGAAAGCAGTGGTGCCGGTGCTGGCCAGGGTGGCGGCAATCTTGTTGCCGACGTGGCCGGATTTGCCCATGCCGACCACCACGACGCGGCCTTTGCTGGCGAGAATCAACTCACAGGCACGTACGAAATCACCGTTGATGCGCGCCAGCAGATCCTGGATGGCTTCGAGCTCCAGGCGGATGGTGCGCTGTGCTGACTGGATCAGATCGGTTGACTGGCTCATGACTTCTCTGCGGCGTACGGGCTAAAAGCTGCCGATTATAACGGTAAAGGTGCGCCTGCCCAGTGTTTCCAGTTGCAAGTTGGTTGCAGGAACTGTGCGGCGCTTATCTTCGGCAACATCTTCAGTCTTGGGCGAGGAATGCCGCGATGGTATAGTTCGCGGCCATTTTCGGTACGTTCGACGACCAGTAGTGCCCTTTGTTCAGGGCGGTACGTCAGTCAGGCAAGCGTTGAGCAAGGAGTCCAGATGAGCGCCGAGAACCCGTATGCAGTTGAGCTGAAGAACGTCAGCTTTAAACGCGGCGAGCGGGATATTTTCAAAAACATCGATATCCGCATTCCCCGTGGCAAGGTCACCGGGATTATGGGGCCGTCTGGCTGTGGCAAAACCACGCTGCTGCGCCTGATCGCTGCCGAACTCAAGCCGAGCCAGGGTGAAGTCTGGGTCAATGGCTTGGATTTGCCGAAGCTGTCGCGCAGCGAACTGTTCGACATGCGCAAGCAGATGGGCGTGCTGTTCCAGAGTGGTGCGCTGTTTACCGACCTGGACGTGTTCGAGAACGTTGCCTTTCCGCTGCGGGTGCACACCAAGCTGCCGGAAGAAATGATTCGCGACATCGTGCTGATGAAGTTGCAGGCGGTGGGGCTGCGTGGCGCCTTAGAGCTGATGCCGGACGAGCTGTCGGGCGGCATGAAGCGTCGTGTGGCATTGGCCCGGGCGATTGCCCTGGACCCGCAGATACTCATGTATGACGAACCTTTCGTCGGCCAGGACCCGATTGCCATGGGTGTTCTGGTGCGTCTGATTCGCCTGCTCAGCGATGCGCTGGGGATCACCAGCATTGTGGTGTCCCATGACCTGGCAGAAACCGCGAGCATTGCCGACTACATCTATGTAGTCGGTGACACCCAGGTGCTGGGGCAGGGCACGCCGGCCGAGTTGATGGCGTCGGATAACCCGCGCGTTCGCCAGTTTATGCAGGGCATCCCCGATGGCCCGGTACCGTTCCACTTTCCTGCGGCCAATTACCGCGACGATCTTCTGGGGGAGCGCTGATGCGCAAGACATCTGTGCTCGAGCGGGTGCGCCTGTTCGGTCGCGCCGGTATTGATGTGGTGGCCACGCTGGGGCGTTCGGGGCTGTTTCTGCTGCGCGCGCTGTTTGGCCGTGGCTCGACCGGCAACAGCTTTCAGCTACTGATCAAGCAGCTGTATTCGGTTGGGGTGATGTCCCTGGCCATCATCGTCGTGTCTGGCATCTTTATCGGCATGGTGCTGTCGCTGCAGGGTTTCAGCATTCTGGCCAAATACGGTTCCGAGCAGGCGGTTGGGCAGATGGTTGCCCTGACCTTGCTACGTGAGCTGGGGCCGGTGGTCACCGCCTTGCTGTTTGCCGGTCGTGCCGGCTCGGCGCTGACGGCGGAAATTGGCAATATGAAATCCACCGAGCAGCTGTCGAGCCTGGCGATGATCGGCGTTGACCCGCTCAAATATATTGTCGCGCCGCGGCTGTGGGCCGGCTTTATCTCGATGCCGTTGTTGGCAATGATCTTCAGCGTGGTCGGTATCTGGGGCGGTGCGATGGTCGCCGTCGACTGGCTGGGGGTTTATGAAGGCTCGTTCTGGGCCAATATGCAAAGCAGTGTTTCGTTTCGCGAAGATGTGCTCAATGGTGTGATCAAGAGCGTGGTCTTTGCGTTTGTCGTGACCTGGATCGCCGTGTTCCAGGGCTATGACTGTGAGCCGACTTCGGAAGGGATTAGTCGTGCCACCACGAAAACCGTGGTGTACGCCTCGCTCGCCGTATTGGGGCTGGACTTTATTCTGACCGCTTTGATGTTTGGAGATTTCTGATGCAGAACCGCACGCTGGAAATTGGTGTCGGCTTGTTCCTGTTGGCCGGGTTGTTGGCCTTGTTGCTACTGGCCTTGCGCGTCAGCGGTTTGACCGTCGGCAGCAGCGACAATACTTATAAGGTGTACGCGCACTTTGAGAATATCGCCGGTTTGACGGTCAGATCGAAAGTGACCATGGCCGGTGTGACAATCGGCAAGGTCACGGCGATTGATCTGGACCGCGACAGCTATATGGGCCGCGTCACTATGGTGCTGGATGATGCCGTGGATAACCTGCCGGCAGACTCCACTGCGTCGATTCTGACTGCGGGCCTGTTGGGCGAGAAATACATTGGGCTTAGCGTGGGCGGCGAAGAAGAAGTGCTGCGCGATGGCGGCACCATTCACGACACGCAGTCGTCATTGGTACTGGAAGACCTGATTGGCAAGTTTCTGCTCAATTCGGTCAATAAAGACCAGGCTAATTAACAGAGGTGCTGAACATGTTCAAAACGCTGCGTAACGGTTTATTTATCTGCCTGGCCGCCATGTCATTCTCGGCGTTGGCAGCTCCGGCCGCTCATGAAGTGGTGCAGCAGACCACCACCACGCTGCTGGCCGACCTCAAGGCCAACAAGGAACAGTACCGCACTGATCCGGGCGCGTTTTATACCGCCCTGAACAACATTCTCGGCCCGGTTGTGGATGTCGACGGTATCTCCCGTGGCGTAATGACCGTGCGCTACTCGCGCCAGGCCTCGCCGGAGCAGATGCAGCGCTTTCAGGAAAACTTCAAGCGCAGCCTGATGCAGTTCTATGGCAATGCTCTGCTCGAATACAACAACCAGGACATCCGCGTGCTGCCGGTCAGCGGCCAGCAGGATCCTCAGCGCACCTCGGTAAATATGGAGATCAAGGACGGCAAGGGCACGGTCTACCCGCTGTCCTACACCATGGTCAGCCTCGATGGCACCTGGAAGATGCGCAACGTGATCATCAACGGCATCAACGTCGGCAAGCTGTTCCGTGACCAGTTCGCCCACGCCATGCAGGACAATCGCAATGACCTGGACAAGGTTATCGACAACTGGACCGAGACCGTCGCCAAAGCCCGCCAAGGGGCTAATGCATCGTGAGTCAGGCCAGCATCAGCGAGGCGTCGCCTGGCGTTTTCAGTCTGGTCGGCGTGCTCGATTACTTGAGCGCCCCGGCGCTGCGTGAGCAAGGTGCTCGCCTGCTCAAGGTCAGCCCGGCGGCTGCTTGTGTGCTTGATTGCGCTGGCGTGGAGAAGTCCAGCAGCGTCGGCCTGTCGCTGTTGCTGGCGTTTATGCGTGACGCCAGTGCGGCCGGCAAGACTCTGAATGTGAGCAACCTGCCCAAGGACATGCGCGAAATCGCCAGCGTTTGCGGTTTGTTGGAAATCCTCCCGCTGCAGGCTTGAGCAGGGCTTCGGTCGGCTGGCAGTAATGCGGGGTTCGCAGGCGGGGGGCTTTTTTGTATGATGCTCGGCCCGCGAGCGTCTGCTCGGCAGTCGTTTATTCATGCATTGATCGAGGTTGAGCATGCAAGCCTTAGAAGTAAAGAGTCTCCTTGAGGCTAAATTGCCGGATACCCAAGTGGAAGTCGAAGGCGAAGGCTGCAACTTTCAGCTGAACCTGATCAGTGACGAGCTGGCCGCTCTTAGCCCAGTCAAGCGTCAGCAGCAGATCTACGCTCACCTCAATGCCTGGATCGCCGATGGCAGCATCCACGCCGTGAGTATGAAATTCTTTAGCCGTGCCGATTGGGCTGCGCGCTCCTAAACCGAGAGAATCATGGACAAACTGATTATTACCGGCGGTGTGCGCCTTGATGGCGAAATCCGCATTTCCGGGGCGAAGAACTCTGCCCTGCCGATTCTCGCCGCCACCCTGCTCGGTGACGCGCCTGTCACTATCTGCAATCTGCCGCACCTGCACGACATCACCACCATGATCGAGCTGTTCGGTCGCATGGGTATCGAGCCGATCATCGACGAGAAGCTCAGCGTCGAAGTCGACGCGCGGGCGATCAAGACTCTGGTTGCACCCTATGAACTGGTGAAAACCATGCGCGCTTCGATCCTGGTGCTCGGCCCGATGGTCGCGCGCTTCGGTTATGCCGAAGTGGCCCTGCCGGGTGGTTGCGCCATCGGCTCGCGTCCGGTTGATCTGCACATCCGTGGCCTCGAAGCCATGGGCGCGATCATCGATGTCGAAGCCGGCTATATCAAGGCCAAGGCCCCGGAAGGCGGTCTGCGTGGCGCGCACTTCTTCTTCGATACCGTCAGTGTGACCGGTACTGAAAACATCATGATGGCCGCGACTCTGGCCAAGGGCCGCAGTGTGTTGGAAAACGCCGCGCGTGAGCCGGAAGTGGTCGATCTGGCCAACTGCCTGATCGCCATGGGCGCGAAGATCAGCGGTGCCGGCACCGACACCATCACCATCGATGGCGTTGAGCGTCTGCACGGCGCGCGCTTTAGCGTGATGCCCGACCGTATTGAAACCGGCACCTACCTGGTGGCTGCGGCTGTTACCGGTGGCCGGGTCAAGGTCAAGGACACCGATCCGACCACCCTGGAAGCGGTGCTGTCCAAGTTGCAGGAAGCCGGTGCGGAAATCACCTGTGGCAACGACTGGATCGAGCTGAACATGCACGGCAAGCGGCCGAAAGCCGTCAACCTGCGTACTGCCCCGTACCCGGCGTTCCCCACCGATATGCAGGCGCAGTTTATTGCCCTCAATGCGATTGCCGAGGGCACCGGCACGGTGATCGAAACCGTGTTCGAAAACCGCTTTATGCACGTGCATGAAATGATCCGCATGGGCGCGCAGATTCAGGTCGAAGGCAACACCGCCATCGTCACTGGCGTTGAAACCCTCAAGGGCGCGCCAGTCATGGCCACCGACCTGCGTGCGTCGGCCAGTCTGGTGATTTCGGCGCTGGTGGCCGAGGGCGACACACTGATCGATCGCATTTACCACATCGACCGTGGTTACGAGTGCATCGAAGAAAAACTGCAGATGCTGGGTGCCAAAATCCGCCGTATTCCGGGTTGATGCCATGCTGACGATTGCCCTTTCCAAAGGCCGGATTCTCGATGACACCCTGCCGCTGCTGGCGGCGGCGGGCATCGAGCCGACCGAGAACCCGGACAAAAGCCGCAAGCTGATCATCCCCACCACGCTGGACGATGTGCGCCTGCTGATCGTGCGTGCCACCGACGTGCCGACTTATGTCGAACACGGCGCGGCCGATCTCGGCGTGGCCGGCAAGGACGTGCTGATGGAATACGGCGGCCAGGGCCTGTATGAGCCGCTGGACCTGCGTATCGCCCAGTGCAAGCTGATGACTGCCGGTGCTGTCGGCGCGCCCGAGCCGAAAGGCCGGCTGCGGGTGGCCACCAAGTTCGTCAACGTGGCCAAGCGGTATTACGCCGAGCAGGGCCGTCAGGTCGATATCATCAAGCTGTACGGCTCGATGGAGCTGGCACCGCTGGTGGGGTTGGCTGACAAGATCATCGACGTGGTCGACACCGGCAACACCCTGCGCGCCAACGGTCTGGAAGCCCAGGAACTGATCGCGATGATCAGCTCGCGGCTGATCGTCAACAAGGCGTCGATGAAGATGCAGCACGCGCGCATTCAGGCGTTGATCGACACCTTGCGCGATGCGGTTGACGCGCGACATCCACGCTGAGTCTGATGGCCGCCCAGTGCGGCCTAGCCTATCCGCGTTATAGCCAAAATTCTCAGGTGCCCGCGCGGAGTGGTTGTTACTCTACGGGCGCTTGAGCATTTGCCAATCTAAGAGGCCCGCTATGACCGCTCCTATCGCTATCCGCCGACTCAATGCCGCTGACCAGGACTTTGCCCAGCATCTGGATCATCTGCTGAGCTGGGAAAGTGTCTCGGATGATGCGGTCAACCATCGCGTGCTGGACATCATCAAGGCGGTGCGTGAGCGTGGCGATGCGGCATTGGTCGAGTTCACCAAGCAGTTCGACGGCCTGGATGTCGCCTCCATGGCGGACCTGATCCTGCCGCGCGAGCGTCTGGAACTGGCCTTGACCCGCATCACTCCTGAGCAGCGCAGTGCCCTGGAAAAAGCTGCCGAGCGCGTGCGCAGCTACCACGAGCGGCAGAAACAGGACTCCTGGACCTACACCGAAGTCGACGGCACAGTGTTGGGGCAGAAGGTCACCCCGCTGGACCGTGCCGGTCTGTATGTGCCGGGCGGCAAGGCCTCGTACCCGTCCTCGGTACTGATGAACGCGATTCCGGCCAAGGTCGCTGGCGTGCCGGAAGTGGTGATGGTGGTGCCAACCCCACGTGGCGAAATCAATGAGCTGGTGCTGGCTGCCGCCTGCATCGCTGGCGTGGACCGGGTATTTACCATCGGTGGCGCCCAGGCCGTGGCTGCGTTGGCCTATGGCACCGAGAGCGTGCCTCCAGTGGATAAAATCGTGGGGCCCGGCAATATCTATGTCGCCACTGCCAAGCGTCATGTATTCGGCAAAGTCGGCATCGATATGATCGCCGGCCCTTCGGAGATTCTGGTGGTGTGTGACGGTCAGACCGATCCGGACTGGATCGCCATGGACCTGTTCTCCCAGGCCGAGCACGACGAAGACGCCCAGTCGATCCTGGTCAGCCCGGACGCGGCCTTCCTCGACCGCGTCGCCGAAAGCATCGCCAAGCTGCTGCCGACTCTGGAGCGTGAGACGATTGCTCGCACTTCCCTTGAAGGTCGCGGCGCGCTGATTCTGGTGGCCGATATGGCCCAGGCCATTGAAGTGGCTAACCGTATTGCCCCGGAGCACCTGGAACTGTCGGTGGAGAACCCCGAGGAATACCTGCCGCTGATCCGCCATGCTGGCGCGATCTTTATGGGGCGTTACACCGCCGAGGCCCTGGGCGATTACTGCGCCGGTCCCAACCACGTGCTGCCTACCTCCGGCACCGCGCGCTATTCCTCGCCGCTGGGGGTGTACGACTTCCAGAAGCGCTCGTCGATCATCCATTGTTCGGCTGAAGGTGCGTCGGAGCTGGGCAAGGTTGCCAGCGTGCTGGCCCGTGGTGAGTCGCTGACTGCTCACGCCCGTAGCGCCGAATACCGCATCAAGAACTGAATTTTCAGGGCGCGCCCCGCGTGCCTCACCCAAGATCAAACTCGAGGAGAGAAGGGCAGATGAGCAAATTCTGGAGCCCCTTCGTCAAAGACCTGGTGCCTTATGTACCGGGTGAGCAGCCGAAACTGGCCAATCTGGTCAAACTCAACACCAATGAAAACCCCTATGGCCCGTCGCCCAAGGCGATCGCCGCCATGCAGGCTGAGCTTAACGACAACCTGCGCCTGTACCCGGACCCCAATAGCGACCGTTTGAAGCAAGCGGTGGCTGACTATTACGGCGTGCAGACCGCCCAGGTGTTTGTCGGCAACGGTTCCGACGAGGTGCTGGCGCACGCCTTCCACGGCCTGTTCCAGCACGGCCAACCGCTGCTGTTTCCGGATATCAGCTACAGCTTCTATCCGGTGTATTGCGGTCTGTATGGCATCGACTTCGTGCAGGTGCCGCTGGATGAGCAGTTCCAGATTCGTGTGGAAGATTACGCGCGGCCCAACGGCGGCATTATTTTCCCCAACCCGAACGCACCGACCGGCTGCCCTCTGGCACTGGATGCCATCGAGCGCATGCTCAAGGCCAACCCGGATACCGTGGTATTGGTCGATGAGGCCTATATCGACTTCGGCGGCGAGACGGCGATCAGCCTGGTGGATAAATACCCCAACCTGCTGGTTAGCCAGACGTTATCCAAGTCGCGCTCGCTGGCCGGACTGCGGGTCGGCATCGCGGTTGGCCATCCAGATCTGATCGAAGCGCTGGAGCGGATCAAGAACAGCTTCAACTCCTACCCGCTGGACCGCATGGCAATTGCCGGCGCGGCGGCGGCGTTCGAGGACAAGGCTTACTTTGAGCAAACCTGCCAGCGCGTGATCGAAAGCCGCGAGGCTGTGGTGGCTGGGCTTGAAAAGCTCGGCTTTGAGGTGCTGCCCTCAAAGGCGAACTTCGTCTTCGCCCGCCATCCGGGCAAGGATGCCGCGACTCTGGCCGCTGGTCTGCGTGAGCAGGGCGTGATTGTGCGTCACTTCAAGCAGCAGCGCATTGCCCAGTTTCTGCGCATCACCATTGGCACGCCGGAGCAGAATCAGGCGCTGCTGGATGCGCTGCAAAGTCTGTAACTGGCAGCCGTAAAAAAGCCGGAGCACTGCTCCGGCTTTTTGTTATCTGCGAGGCCTTACTCGTGGTGCGCTTCGCCGAGGAAGGACAGCGAGGTAAACAGGCCGCGTGTCTCGATATCCTTGTCGCCTTTGACCGGCAGGCTGATGGCGGCGCTGATGATATTCAGCCCTTCGTTGCGTACCAGCACCTGGGCACGGCCTTCGGCGTCGGTGGTTGCGCTGACCTGGTGCGGCGCGCCCCGATAATCGCCTACCAATTCAACCCCTGCAGCCGGCTGGCCATCCACCAGCACCCGCACCGCCAGTGGTTTGCCGGGGCCGACCTTGAGTGGGTCGACTTCCGGAAGAATGACCATTTTCAGCTGATCCAGCTTCGGCAACTTGGCGCCTTCCTGATAGATCGCCAGGCTGTATTTAAAGGTGTGCAGCGACTCGGTTGAGTTCGGCACTTTACTGCGACCCTGATTGATCCACTGCTTGTCCGGGGTCAGCGACCAGGCGCCGTTGTCCAGGGCTACGCCGAGCACCGCCGGGGTTTTCAGCGGTTGCAGGCGGGCGTGGTCATCCAGGCGCTGGACGGTGACCGGGATCATCTTGCCGGCGCTGTCATAGGCCCAGGCGCCGCTGATTTTCTCGGCCTTGAAGGCGTTGTCTTCCGCACCGTGGCCGTAGACGGTTTCGATATGGCCACGGCGCTGTTCGGTCCACAGGCCGTGGGCCTGGACCTGCCCTGCGAGCAGGGCGGCGAATAGCGCGGTGAGCATGGCGGGTTTGGCAGTACGCATACTGGGGTTCCTTGAGTGGTGGGTCAGAGATTGAGGGTCAAGCTGAGGCTGAGGTTGCGCGGGTCACCGGGCATCACCCAGACGCTATTGAAGGCGCGCTCGTAGTACTCGCGATCGAACAGGTTATTGAGGTTCAGGCCGATGCTCAGGTCGTCGCTGGCCTGGTAGCGGGCCAGCAGATCGACGGTGCTGTAGGCCGGCAATTCGAAGTTGCTGCCAGCCTGTCCCGAGCGTTCACCGACATAGTTGAATGCGGCGCCGATGTCCGAGCCGCGCAGGCGGCCGTCCTGAAACTGGTAGACCGTCAGCAGGCTACCGCTGTGGCGGGCGACGCCGAGCAGTTTGCTGCCCACCGGCAGGCTGTTGTCCTCGGTTACTTCGGCATCGATATAGGCGTAGGCACCGATGATGCGCACGGCATCGCTGAGCTGGCCGCTGAACTGCATATCCAGGCCCTGACTGCGCGCTTTACCGGCAGCGATGCTGTCGCCGGGGTTGGCCGGGTCGGCGGTCAGCACGTTTTCCTTGTCGATATGAAACAGTGCGATGGTCGCGCCTAGGCGGCTGTCGAGCAGATCAAGCTTGAGCCCGGCTTCATAGCCAAGGCCCTTCTCTGGCTTGAACACCGTGCCCTGACTGCTGATGCTGTTGGGCTTGAACGAGGTGGAGGCGTTGGCGAACACCCCGACCTGTGGCGTAAGTTGATAGAGCAGCCCTGTACGCGCGGTGGCGACATCCTTGTTCTGCTCATTGCTGACCCGGGTGCTGCGGTTCAGTGCGGTCTGCTCGTAGCGTTCGAAGCGCGCGCCGATCAAGCCGCTCAGGCGTTCGCTGAAGCTGATCTGATCCTGCAGATTGAGGGCATAGCTCTCGGTGTGCTCAAAGAAATCGTTGGGATTGACGATGGCCGGCTTGGCCTGGCCGTACTGCGGTTGGTAGATATTCTGGCCGTAGCTCAGGGTGGTCGCGCTTTGCGGGTACTTCTGGCTATTGCGGTAGTTCTCGTACTCCAGGCCGGCGAGGGTCTGGTGCTGCCAGCTACCGAGGTTGAAGCTGCCATGCAGTTCGGCCTGGGTGATGCTGTCGTTCCATTCAAAGCTGCGCTGGCGATAGAAGCGCGTCAGTGTGTCGCCGATCAGGCGCGACGGCTCGGAGCTGTTGCCCTGCAGGCGGCCCTGTGCGTAGTGGTTGGCCAGGCGCAGTTTCCAGCTGTCATTGAGGTAATGCTCAAGGCTGACTTGCAGCATCTGGTTGTCGTTACGGATGGTGCCGTCGTTCGGTTCGCCCATAAAGCTGGAGTCTTTCACCGCGCCCATACGGTTGTTCACCGCCGGGATACCACGGTCGAATACTGACTCGGTGCGGGTGAATTCGCTCTCGATCAGCAGGAGGGTGTCGGGGTTCAGCTGCCAGCTCAGCGAAGGGCTGACGATCTGCCGTTCGCTGCCGACATGATCGCGAAAGCTCTGGTTGTCCTCGACCGCCAGGTTGACCCGTGCCAGCAGGGAGGCCTCGTCATTCAGTGGAGTGTTGACGTCCAAGCTGCTGCGGTAGCGATCCCAACTGCCGGCGCTGGCCTTGAGCTGGCTGAAAGCCTCGGCCTGCGGCTTCTTGCTGACGATATTGATCATGCCGCCGGGGTCGCCACGGCCATACAGGCTGGCGGCCGGGCCTTTGAGCACCTCGATGCGCTCAATGCCGGAGGCGTCCGGCGAGCTGTAGCTGCCGCGGTTGATGGCGAAGCCGTTCTTGTACAGCTCGCCGGTGGTGAAGCCGCGCACGCTGTAGTTGAGGAAGGTCAGGCCGCCGAAGTTGTTCTGCCTGGACACGCCGCCGGCAAAGTCCAGGGCGCGGTCGATGCGCGTGGTGCCCAGGTCATCGAGCACCTGCGCGGGCACCACGTTGATGCTCTGAGCGATCTGCTCAATCGGTGTATCGGTACGGGTGGCGCTGGCCGAGCGGGTGGCGCGGTAGCCTTGCACGGGGCCGTCCGCCTGTTCCTGGCGCGCGGTGACGGTGGTGGCGGACAGCTCGACGGGGTTTTCTGCCGCGCTGGTAAAGGCGCTGGGAAGCAATAGGCTGGCTAGTAGGGCGTGGGCGGCGCGCAAGTGATAGCATCCTTCAACTGAATTTAATGTAATAACATAACATTAAAGTTGAGAAGAGCTATCGCTTGCGTTGCTGAAATTGAAAAAAAGGAGGGAGTTAGCTGCCGTTGACCGGTGGCCTTACGCCGATTTCCGCAGTCAGTTCCAGCGGTTTACCGTTGCGGAGGATATCGATGCGGATCTTCTCGCCTGGCTTGGCGCGTGCCACCTGGTTCATCGAGCGGCGACCATCGCCGGCGGCTTCACCGTCGATGCTGAGGATCAGGTCGCCTGGCTGCAGGCCGGCTTTCTGCGCCGGGCCGTCGCGGTAAATACCAGCCACGACGATCCCGGGGCGGCCGTCCATGCCGAAGGATTCCGCGAGCTCTGGGGTCAGCGGTTGTACTTCGATGCCCAGCCAGCCGCGAATCACCTGGCCGTGTTCGATGATCGCCTGCATCACATCCATCGCCAGTTTCACCGGGATGGCAAAGCCGATGCCTTGCGAGCCGCCGGATTTGGAGAAGATCGCAGTATTGATGCCCACCAGGTTGCCGTAGGCATCCACCAGCGCGCCGCCGGAGTTGCCGGGGTTGATCGCCGCGTCGGTCTGGATGAAGTCTTCGTAGGTATTGAGGCCCAGCTGGTTGCGCCCGGTGGCGCTGATAATGCCCATGGTGACGGTCTGGCCGACGCCGAACGGGTTGCCGATGGCCAGGCTGACGTCGCCAATGCGGATATTGTCCGAGCGGCCGAGGATGATGAATGGCAGATCCTGCAGGTCGATCTTCAGCACTGCCAGGTCGGTTTCCGGGTCGCTGCCAATCAGTCGCGCCACGGTCTCGCGGCCATCTTTCAGGGCCACGACGATCTGATCGGCACCGGCGACCACGTGGTTATTGGTCAGCAGGTAGCCTTCCGGGCTCATGATCACTGCCGAACCGAGGCTGGACTCCATGCGCCGCTGCTTGGGCAGGTTGTCGCCGAAAAACTTGCGAAACTGCGGGTCCTCGAACAGTGGAGGCGCGGTTTTGTTGACGAACTTGGTGGAGTACAGGTTGGCCACGGCCGGGGAGGCGGTGTTCACCGCATCGGCATAGGACACCGGACCTTCCTGGATGCGGCTATAGATCGGTGCTTGGCGCACGTGCACGTCCTGCCCCGGCAGGCCGACCCATTGCGGGAAATACTGCATGATCAGCAGTGCTGACAGCACGCCGACCAGCAGAGGCCAGCCGAGGAAACGCAGGGACTTGAACATCGATCCAATCCTGAGGGTTGCCGGGGGCAGGTGCGCCCCTTAAGGTGCGCCATTATAGAGAAGCCGCTGAGAATAAAGCAGCGCCTCGCAACTGTTGATAAGGAAACTCTATGGCCATTGCCCTGGCGACCCTGGTGGAAGAAGCCGACCGCTACCTGAATGCCGCGCGCATCAGCGATTACTGCCCTAATGGTCTGCAGGTCGAGGGCCGGCCGCAGGTGCGGCGGATCGTCAGTGGCGTGACTGCCAGCCAGGCGCTGGTCGATGCGGCCGTTGAGGCCGAAGCCGATGTGCTGCTGGTGCACCATGGCTACTTCTGGAAGGGCGAAAACCCCTGCATCACCGGGATGAAGCGCCGCCGTCTGCAGACCCTGCTGGCCAACGACATCAGCCTGCTGGCCTATCACCTGCCGCTGGATGTGCATGCCGAGGTCGGCAATAACGTGCAGCTCGCCGCGCAGCTGGGCATCACCGTCGAAGGCCCGTTGGAGCCGGAAAACCCGCTTACCGTCGGCCTGATCGGCTCGCTGGCCGAGTCCATGAGCCCACGCGATTTCGCTCGCCATGTGCATCAGGTGCTGGGTCGTGAACCGCTGCTGGTCGAAGGCGACGAGATGATTCGCCGAGTCGGTTGGTGCACCGGCGGCGGTCAGGGTTATATCGATCAGGCGATTGCCGCCGGGGTTGATCTGTACCTGACCGGCGAGGCCTCCGAGCAAACTTTCCACAGCGCCCGTGAGAACGGCATCAGCTTTATCGCCGCCGGCCATCACGCCACCGAGCGTTACGGCGTGCAGGCTTTAGGTGATTATCTGGCGCGGCGTTTTGCCATTGAGCATCTTTTTATTGATTGCCCAAACCCTATCTAAGAACCTGCACACGATCTGCTGCGCGTCGGCCAGACTGCGTTAAAAATGGCCTCGGAATGCTCATTTACAGCCAGTAAACTCCGCTTCCTCGGCCATTTTTGCCTTGTCCGGCTCTAGCTCGCTATCTCGTGAGCAGGTTCTGAATCGTCTTTCTTGCAGGCATAAAGCTAGATCGTTTCGATCTAACCGGGCTCCTGAATAGAAGAGGGTGCTGTGCTAGAGTGCGCCCTCGTCCACGGCCCGCCGGCCCAAACACATCGCATTTCGTGAGTAGCCATGCTCGATAAACTGACCCACCTGAAACAGCTGGAGGCGGAAAGTATCCACATCATTCGTGAAGTGGCCGCCGAATTCGACAACCCGGTAATGCTCTATTCCATCGGTAAAGACTCCGCCGTGATGCTGCACCTGGCACGCAAGGCGTTCTTTCCGGGCAAACTGCCGTTCCCGGTGATGCACGTCGATACGCGCTGGAAGTTTCAGGAGATGTACAGCTTCCGCGAGAAGATGGTCAAAGAGTACGGCCTGGACTTGATTACCCACACCAATCCCGATGGCGTGGCGCAGGACATGAACCCCTTCACCTACGGCAGTGCCAAGCACACCGACGTGATGAAGACCGAGGGCCTCAAGCAGGCGCTGGACAAATACGGTTTTGATGCCGCCTTCGGTGGTGCGCGCCGCGACGAGGAGAAGTCCCGCGCCAAGGAGCGCGTGTATTCCTTCCGCGACAGCAAGCACCGCTGGGACCCGAAGAACCAGCGTCCCGAGCTGTGGAACGTGTACAACGGCAACGTCAAGAAGGGTGAGTCGATCCGCGTATTCCCGCTGTCCAACTGGACCGAGCTGGACATCTGGCAGTACATCTATCTGGAGCAGATCCCGATCGTGCCGCTGTACTTCGCCGAAGAGCGCGAAGTGATCGAGATGAACGGCGCGCTGATCATGATCGACGACGAGCGCATTCTCGAACACCTCACTCCTGAGCAAAAAGCCAGCATCCATAAAAAGATGGTGCGCTTCCGTACCCTGGGTTGCTACCCGCTGACTGGCGCGGTGGAATCCACCGCTAGCACCTTGCCGGAAATTATTCAGGAAATGCTGCTGGCCAAGACTTCTGAGCGCCAAGGCCGAGTTATCGACCATGACTCCTCCGGCTCGATGGAAGAGAAGAAACGTCAGGGGTACTTTTAATATGTCGCACCAATCCGAACTGATCAGCGAAGACATCCTCGCCTACCTGGCCCAGCACGAGCGTAAAGAACTGCTGCGCTTTCTGACGTGCGGCAACGTTGATGACGGCAAGAGCACGCTGATCGGCCGCCTGCTGCATGACTCCAAGATGATCTATGAAGACCATCTGGATGCCATCACCAAAGACTCGAAAAAAGTCGGCACCACAGGTGAAGACATCGACCTGGCGCTGCTGGTTGACGGCCTGCAGGCCGAGCGCGAGCAAGGCATCACCATCGATGTGGCGTACCGCTATTTCAGTACCACCAAGCGCAAGTTCATCATCGCCGACACCCCTGGCCATGAGCAGTACACCCGCAACATGGCGACCGGTGCGTCCAACTGCGACCTGGCGATCATCCTGATCGACGCCCGTTACGGCGTGCAGACCCAGACCAAGCGTCACAGCTTTATCGCCAGCCTGCTGGGCATCAAGCACATCGTCATTGCCGTCAACAAGATGGATCTCAAAGGCTTCGATCAGGACGTTTTTGAGCAGATCAAGAGCGATTACCTGGCGTTTGTCGAAGGCATTGCCTTCAAGCCAAGCTCGATGCACTTCGTGCCGATGTCGGCGCTCAAAGGCGATAACGTGGTGAACAAGAGCGAGCAGTCGCCCTGGTACACCGGCCAGTCACTGATGGAAATCCTCGAAACCGTGGAGGTGGCGGGCGATCGCAACTTCACCGATCTGCGTTTCCCGGTGCAGTACGTCAACCGCCCGAACCTGAACTTCCGTGGTTTTGCCGGCACCTTGGCCAGTGGTGTCGTGCGCAAGGGCGACGAAGTCATCGCCCTGCCATCGGGCAAGGGCAGCAAGGTCAAATCCATCGTCACCTTCGAAGGTGAGCTGGAACAGGCCGGTCCGGGTCAGGCGATCACCATCACCCTGGAAGACGAAATCGACGTTTCCCGTGGCGACATGCTGGTGCATGCCGACAATCGCCCGCAAGTGGTCGACAGCTTCGACGCCATGCTGGTGTGGATGGCCGAAGAGCCGATGCTGCCGGGCAAGAAATACGACATCAAGCGCGCGACCAGCTACGTGCCAGGCTCGATTGCAAGCATCACCCACCGGGTTGATGTGAATACCCTGGAAGAGGGGGCGGCGAGCAGCTTGCAACTCAATGAAATCGGCCAGGTGCGTATTGCCCTGGATGCACCGATTGCGCTGGACGGCTACGCGCACAACCGCACCACTGGCTCGTTTATCGTCATCGACCGCCTGACCAACGGCACCGTGGGTGCCGGCATGATCATCGCGGAGCCTGTTGAAGCGGGCGTGGGTGGCCATCACGGCAAGCTGGCGCATGTCTCTACCGAAGAGCGTGCCACGCGCTTCGGCCAGCAGCCGGCCACCGTGCTGTTCAGCGGCCTTTCTGGCGCGGGCAAGAGCACCTTGGCCTACGCCGTAGAGCGCAAGCTGTTCGACATGGGGCGCGCGGTTTATGTGCTGGATGGCCAGAATCTGCGCCATGACCTGAACAAAGGTCTGCCGCAGGATCGTGCCGGGCGTACCGAGAACTGGCGTCGTGCCGCGCACGTTGCGCGTCAGTTCAACGAAGCCGGTCTGCTGACCCTGGCCGCCTTCGTTGCGCCGGATGCCGAGGGGCGCGAGCAGGCCAAGGCACTGATCGGTGCCGAGCGTCTGATCACTGTATACGTTCAGGCTTCCCCGCAGGTCTGCGCCGAGCGTGACCCGCAAGGTCTGTACGCGGCCGGTGGCGACAACATCCCGGGCGAGTCCTTCCCGTATGACATCCCGCTGAATGCCGATCTGGTGATCGATACGCAGTCGGTGTCGGTGGAAGAGGGCGTCAAGCAGGTGTTGGCTCTGCTGCGTGAGCGCGGCGCGATTTAACTTTGCCGCCCACTGAAAAGCCCCGCTTAGTGCGGGGCTTTTTATTTGAGCCTGTTACTACCCGTAGGAGCGGCCCATGGCCGCCATAGTGGTTCGCGGGCATGGCCTAGGTGTGCCCGCCGCTCCTAAAATCCCGGCTCCAACAAAAAGCCCCGGCTGTTTAGGCCGAGGCTTTTGGGTGCGGGTAATTATTACTTGTTCTTCAAACCGTAGCTTTCATCGAGCATGCCTGGCACATCGGCGCTTTTCGGCGCGTAGTCCTTGGGCATTTCGTGATGGACCGGTGCCTTGATGCGCTCGCGTTTGTCACTGCTTTCATCCGCATGCAGGGTGGCAAGCAGGCGCTGGCGGGTCAGTTCGTCGAGTGCCAGGCGGTTGGCCCCATCGGACAGGTGCTGTTGCACGTCCAGTTGAGTTTGGCTGAGCTTTTTCACCAGGTTGGCGGTGGTGTTGAAATGAGTCACCACCTCGCTTTGGTAGGTATCGAAGCGTTCTTGAATTTCATCCAGCTGGCGCTGGGTGCGGCTGGGTGCCGCATTGGGTGCCAGGCGGGCAATCAGGAAGCCAATGGCAATGCCAGCTACCAGGGTAATGGCGGGTAGCAACCAGGCGGTGAGCGTCTGTTCCACGAGTCCTTCCTCTCTAAACGGCTTTGCTTTACGTTAACGGCTCGAACCTGCGCTGTATACCGCAATGCAATGCCGAAAGGTTTGCGGTGATGTGTGCGGCGCAGGCTGTCAGCTAGACGAGTCGACCCACTGCGAGGTCACGGAGTTCCCTGTTGCTCACCCGCGAAACCCCTCTGATGATTGCCGGCCCCAGCGGCCAACTCGAAGCCCTGTGGCTGGATACCCCCGACGCCCGTGGCGTGGCGCTGATCTGCCACCCCAATCCGGTGCAGGGCGGCACAATGCTTAACAAGGTGGTCTCCACCCTGCAACGCACTGCCCGTGACTGTGGCCTGGCCACGTTGCGTTTCAATTACCGCGGTGTGGGCGCCAGCGCTGGTAGCCACGATATGTCCAGCGGTGAGGTGGATGATGCCGAGGCCGTGGCCAATTGGCTGCGCGCGCAGCACCCCGAATTACCGCTGACCTTGCTGGGTTTTTCCTTTGGTGGTTTTGTCGCTGCTGCCCTAGGCGCACGCCTGGAGGCCCAGGGCGTGAAACTCGACAAGCTGTTTATGGTGGCGCCGGCGGTGCACCGCTTGAGCGAAGAAACGCCCCCAGCCAGCGACTGTCCGCTGATCCTGATCCAGCCAGAAGACGACGAAGTAATCGACCCGCAGGTGGTTTACCAGTGGTCGGCGGCACTCGGGCGTGCCCATGAGCTGCTGAAAGTGGCAGAATGCGGCCACTTTTTTCACGGCAAGCTGACCGATCTCAAGGATTTGCTACTGCCGCGTCTCTGAACTGATTGAGCCTCAATAAGCGAACGTTATGACCACTCGTATCCTTACCGGCATCACCACCACCGGCACGCCGCACCTGGGCAACTACGCCGGCGCGATTCGCCCGGCCATCGTCGCCAGCCGCGCCGCTGATGCGGATTCTTTCTACTTTCTGGCCGACTACCATGCGCTGATCAAGTGCGATGAGCCGGCGCGTATCCAGCGTTCGCGCCTGGAGATCGCCGCCACTTGGCTGGCTTGCGGTCTGGATGTGGACAAGGCGACCTTCTACCGTCAGTCGGATATCCCCGAGATTCCTGAGCTGTGCTGGCTGCTCACCTGCGTCGCTGGCAAGGGCCTGCTTAATCGCGCCCATGCCTACAAGGCCTCGGTGGACAAGAACGTTGAGCAGGGCGAAGACCCAGACGCCGGTATCACCATGGGCCTGTTCAGCTACCCGGTGCTGATGGCCGCGGACATCTTGATGTTCAACGCGCACAAGGTGCCGGTCGGTCGTGACCAGATCCAGCACGTGGAAATGGCCCGCGACATCGCTCAACGCTTTAACCACCTGTTCGGCCAGGGCAAGGAGCTGTTCACCCTGCCCGAAGCTGTGATCGAGGAAGACGTGGCGACCTTGCCAGGCCTCGATGGCCGCAAGATGAGCAAGAGTTACGACAACACCATCCCGTTGTTCGGCAGCGCCAAGCAGCTCAAGGACGCCGTTGCGCGGATCGTTACCGACTCCAAACTGCCGGGCGAGCCGAAAGACCCAGACAATTCGCACCTGTTTACCCTTTATCAAGCCTTTGCCGCACCGACTCAGCAGGCGGACTTCCGCGCTGCATTAGAAGGTGGTCTGGCCTGGGGCGAAGCCAAGCAGGCGCTGTGCAACCTGCTGGAAGCCGAGCTGGGCGAAGCGCGCGAGCGTTACCACGCGCTGATCAGCAAACCGGCAGATCTGGAAGATATTCTGCTGGCCGGTGCCGCCAAGGCGCGCAAGACCGCCACGCCGTTTCTCGGTGAGTTGCGTGAGGCCGTGGGCCTGCGCTCCTTCCGCAGCCAGGCCGCCAATACGGCGGGCGAGAAGAAGAAAGCCGGCAAGAGCGCACGCTTTGTCAGCTTCCGCGATGACGACGGCAGCTTCCGTTTCCGTCTGCTGGATGCCGCCGGCGAGCAGCTGCTGCTGTCCAAATCCTTTGCCGATGGCAAGGCTGCAGGCATGGTCAACAAGCGTCTGCAATCCGGTGAAGCGCTGGATATACGCGAGCAGGACGGCGGCTTCGGCGTCTGGCTGGACGACGAGTGCGTGGCACAAAGCCCGGCATTCGCCGACAGCAGCGCCTGTCAGGCGGCAATCCAGCGCCTGCGTGAGGCTCTAGCACCGGCGGAATAAAGACTAGGGCGGTGCATTAATCGGATTTCCGCCCGCCAGCCGTGCTGGCCGATTGCCAATCAACGGGGGCGTCGCTAAAGTGACGCCCCCGTTTTACTTGCCCGGCTAACGAATTTATGACGCCCCTAGAACGCTACCAGGCTGACCTTAAACGCCCTGAATTCTTCCATGACGCCGCCCAGGAAACTGCGGTGCGTCATCTGCAGCGCCTGTATGACGATCTGGTCGCTGCCGACAAGGGCAGTTCCGGCATGTTCGGCAAGCTGTTCGGCAAAAAGCCGCAGGGGCCGGTCAAGGGCCTGTACTTCTGGGGCGGTGTCGGTCGCGGCAAAACTTACCTGGTCGACACTTTCTTCGATGCGCTGCCGTTCGAGCGTAAGGTGCGCACGCACTTCCACCGCTTTATGAAGCGCGTGCATGAAGAAATGCGCACCCTCAAGGGCGAAAAGAACCCGCTGACCATTATTGGCAAGCGTTTCGCCGATGAGGCGCGGGTGATCTGTTTCGACGAGTTCTTCGTCAGCGACATTACCGACGCGATGATCCTCGCCACCCTGCTGGAGGAACTGTTCAAGAACGGCGTCAGCCTGGTCGCGACCTCCAATATCGTGCCCGACGGCCTGTACAAGGACGGCTTGCAGCGCGCGCGCTTCCTGCCTGCGATTGCCCTGCTCAAGCAGCACACCGAGATCGTCAACGTCGACAGCGGCATTGACTACCGCTTGCGCGCCCTGGAACAGGCCGAGCTGTTCCACTGCCCGCTGGATGCTGCCGCCGAGGAGAGCCTGCAGAAGAGTTTCGTCAGCCTGCTGCCCGAGCACTGCGAGGTGCAGGAAAACGAGCCGCTGATGATCGAAAACCGCGCCATCGTGGCGCGCAAGGTCGGTGACGATGTCGCCTGGTTCGAATTCCGCGAGCTGTGCGACGGCCCGCGCAGCCAGAACGACTACATCGAACTGGGCAAGATCTTCCACGCCGTATTGCTCGCCAACGTCGAGCAGATGAGCACGGCCAAGGACGATATGGCGCGGCGCTTTATCAACCTGGTGGATGAGTTCTACGACCGCAACGTCAAGCTGATCATCTCAGCCGAAGTGGAGCTGAAAGACCTCTACACCGGCGGTCGCCTGACCTTCGAGTTCCAACGTACCCTCAGCCGTCTGCTGGAAATGCAGTCGCATGAATTTCTCGCGCGCCCGCACAAGCCCTGAGAACCTGCTTACGATCTGCTGCGCGTCGGCCCTGCCGCGTTAAAAACAAGCTCGGAATGCTCATTTACACCAGTAAACTCCGTTTGATTCGCTGCGCTCACCCTACGGGCCAGCCGTTGGCTGTTACTACGCTGCGCTACGTTTCTCGTCTGTTTTTGCCTTGCATGGCTCTAGCTCGCGAGATCGTAAGCAGGTTCTGATCCAGCGCGTTTACGCTCGCTGCCAAAGCCCGGATTAATCCGGGCTTTGTAGTTGATGGCCTGCTGAAGACAACCGGGCCGTCTGCGCCCAGGCAGGATAAACTCTGTGCCATCGACTTTTCGTTCTCTGCGGTTAGCCCTATGACTTTTGCCTCCCTCGGCCTGATCGAGCCTCTGCTGCGTACCCTCGACAGCCTCGATTACAAAACCCCCACTGCCGTGCAGGCCCAGGCCATCGTGCCGGTCCTGCAAGGCCGCGACCTGATGGCCGCAGCGCAGACCGGCACCGGCAAGACCGCAGGCTTTGCCCTGCCGGTGCTGCAACGGTTGATGATGGAAGGTCCTGAGGTGGCGAGCAATTCGGTGCGCGCCTTGGTGCTGGTGCCGACCCGTGAGCTGGCCGAGCAGGTGCTGCAGAGCTTTATCACCTACGGCCAGCACCTGCCGCTGCGCAGTTATGCGGTGTATGGCGGGGTGAGCATCAACCCGCAGATGATGAAGCTGCGTAAAGGTGTGGACGTGCTGGTGGCCACCCCAGGCCGCTTGCTCGACCTGTTCCGGCAGAACGCGGTGAAGTTCAATCAGGTGCAAACCCTGGTGCTGGATGAAGCCGACCGCATGCTCGATCTGGGTTTTGCCAACGAGCTGGAAAGTGTGTTCCGCGCACTGCCGAAAAAGCGCCAGACCCTGTTGTTCTCCGCGACCTTCTCCGAAGCGATCCGCAGCATGGCCGGTGAGATGCTCAATGATCCGCTGAGCATCGAAGTCAGCCCGCGCAACGCCGCCGCCAAGTCGGTCAAGCAGTGGCTGATCCCGGTCGACAAGAAGCGCAAGAGCGAGCTGTTTCTGCACCTGTATCAGGCCAAACGCTGGAGCCAGGCCCTGGTCTTCGTGAAAACCCGCAAGGGCGTCGACGAGCTGGAAGCCGAAATGCAGCGCCACGGCATCAGCGCCGACTCGATCCACGGTGACAAGCCCCAGGCCACGCGCCAGCGTGCCTTGCAGCGGTTCAAGGATGGTGATGTAAAAGTGCTGGTGGCCACCGATGTGGCGGCCCGTGGCCTGGATATCGACGATATGCCGCTGGTGGTCAACTTCGACCTGCCAATCGTCGCCGAAGACTATGTGCACCGAATTGGCCGTACCGGCCGTGCCGGCACCACCGGTCAGGCGGTGTCGCTGGTCTGTGCTGACGAAGTGCAGCTGCTCTCGGCTATCGAAACCCTGACCCAGCAAGTGTTGCAGCGGATCGACGAGCCGGACTTTATCCCCGATCACCGCGTACCGCAGACCCTGCCCGGCGGCCAGGTGGTGAAAAAGCCGAAGAAACCGAAGAAGCCAAAAGTAGTTGGCGGCGGCAAAGACGGTAGCCTGGGGCGGTGGATGGAGGCAGATGAGCCGGCCGCACCGGCAGTCAAAGCGGTGCGCAAGGTGCCGAGCTTTGGCGGCAAACCGGCCAAGGGCGGCAGAAAGCCGTAGGGTGGACAACGCGAAGCTTGTCCACCAGATAGGCTAAATGTTCTGGGCGATTCGCCAAAGCACGCCGCTGGGGTCGAAGATCACAAAGTCGCGCATGCCCCAGGGCTGATCCTGCGGTGGCACCAGGCGCACGCCGAAGCGTTCGCCAAGTTGCTCGCCCACCACCTTCTGCCACCAGGCGTCGACGTCCTCTACCAGCAGGTGCATGACGAAATTATCCGCCTGCTCCTTGACGTAAAAATTCTGCAGCAGAAAGGCGCAATGATCGCCGTGGCTGAAATAGGCCAGGTCGTCGCCGATCCAACCAGGTTTGAAACCCAGTGCCAGATAGAACGTCTGGCTCAAGGCAAAATCGCGGGCCGGTACGAAGGTTTTCAGTTCAATGCTTTGCAACATCGGGTGATTCCTGCACGAAAGTGGTCGAGCAGGCTGATAACGGTTGCGCCGGCCCTCTAACGGGGCCTGGCGAGAGAAAGATTAACGGCTGGCCTGCGCTGCTTCCAGCTGCTTCTTATGGGTTGCCGCAGCAGTCATGTCGTAGATCACCACGCAGATATGCTCGACATCACCCTTGGCCCCCGCCAGCGGCAGCAGAGTCACGTTCTGGTACATAAAGTCTTCCTGGCCGGTTATCGGCTGGTAGTTCTTGAAATGCATCAGGTAGGGGTGCTGCTCCCACAGACTGAACGCGCGCGTGCCCAATTGCACCACGGTATCGATCTTGCGTTTTAACCAGGCCTCGTTGATTTCCGGAAACAGGCTAAACAGTGTTTTGCCGTGGACCTCATCCGGACCCATGCCCGAATGGTTCTCCATAAAGCTGTTCCACACTTCCACCTGGTACTGGCGGTCGAGGACGATCACCCCGACATCGATGCACTGCACGATATCGAGCAGCCAGTGCACTTCTTGGATATCTATCTGTGCGGGCATAGCTGAGGGTCTGCTCCCGTTTCGTTAGCGGTCGCGCCGGAGCCTGTTTTTGTGCGAGGCAAGGCACGAGACGCGAAGTTTGGTGTTCCAAATGAGTGTCGAGAAACACAGCATCGCACAAAAACAGGCCCGGCCCTGCGGGTTGCGCGGGAAATGGCCCCCGCTGTCGTTGCAGGACTTGGCAAGGGGGCGACCATTACCTGCGTCCTACGCCTAACCGGGGGCCATTTCTCGCGGCAACGCGATCCGCGAACGAAACGGGAGCAGACCCTACCCCATCAGGTAGTTGATCTTGTTGGTCAGGCGTTTGATCGAGTCTTCGGTAAACAGCAGCAGTAGGTCGAAGTGGATATTGTGCGCCTCCAGGCTGTAGCTGATTTCCACCGCAAGGGTTTTCTTCCAACGGCGCTGGTTGAGGTGGATCAGTCGTTCGATTGAGGCGTGCTGGCCGAGCAGTTGCGGATGGCCCTGGGAAAAACGCACGTCGATCTGCTCGGCAATCCCGGCCAGGCAGGCACCGATCAGGATACTGGCCAGGTCCAGGAGCATTTCCGAAGTTTCCAGATCATCCTTCGGGTGCCAGTCGAGCAGGCGCGCCATATCGGCCACTTCTGAATCATGGAACAGCAGCAGCGACTCGCCGGCGATGCCGTCGCCGATAAAGCCCTGGCACACCGCGCTCAGGCGTTCGCCGCGCATGGCGTCGGTCAGGGTCATGTGCAGCTCGCTGACCTCGAAGATATTCACCTGTGGCACCGGCAACTGCACAAAGACCCCGAGCGCCTTGGCCAGCAGCGCGGCGGCGCGGCCCATGGCGACGTTTGTGACTTCGCGCAGGGCATCGCGGAAATTCACCTTCAGATCATCGAGCACCGCCGCCTGGGCGATGGCGCCGGGCGTGGCCTTGGGGTCGAACAGGCCAAGCTCGAGCAGGGTGGCGCGCAGTACCTCGGGGTCGGCAGGCTTCTTGATAAAGGCCAGCGCGCCGAGTTCCTTGACCCGCCTTACGGCTTCTTCCTGTACGTCACCGGAAACCACCACCACCTTGCACGCCAGGCCTTCGGCACGCAGCGCTGCGAGGGTTTCGTAGCCATCCAGCACCGGCATGGTCAGGTCCAGCAGCATTACCTGGCCCAACCCCTGGCGCAGCGCAGCAAGGGCTTCCTGGCCATTGGTGGCCTGGCTGATGGTCACTGGCCATTCGGGCGGCAGGGCGCGGATCAACTGCTTGCGCGCCATGTTCGAGTCGTCGCAGACCACTAGTGGAATCACGGCTGGAGAGTACCTGTACGCGTGGAAGAACACCGCTCTGGGGCGGTTTTCTTCAAGCATAGTCGTTTGAGATTGTGCGCGGCGGCTTATTCGGCCGGCTGTCGCAGCCTGTCGAGCAGCCCTTGGCGGCGCGGCGGCCGCTGGCAAAGCCCGTAGGTTGAGGTGGCGGCGCGCTGAAATATGGGTGTCGGCAATGGACGTGGCGCCGCGTAACCCACCATTGTGTCCGCTGACTATGGCTGCTCCAGGCGGCATGGGTATAGCTGCGCTCAATCCATTCTGCGGCTGTGCAACCAATCGAGTATCCCCAGTGCCGCGGCCCGGCCGCTGGCAAAGCAGGCGGTCAGCAGGTAGCCGCCGGTGGGGGCTTCCCAGTCGAGCATTTCCCCTGCGCAGAAGGTGCCGGGCATTTGCTGAAGCATCAGGTGGTTATCCAGTTGCTCGAAAGGTACGCCGCCAGCTGTGCTGATGGCTTCATCCAGTGAGCGCGGGCGGATCAACGTAATAGGTAGCGCCTTGATTGCACTGGCCAGCAGCGCTGGATCATTGAAGGCTGCAGCGCTGGCCAGTTCGCGCAGCAGAGCGGCTTTGACGCCGTCGATACCCGCCTGGCGATGCAGATGTTTGGCCATCGACTGCGAGCCGCGTGGCTTGCTCAGGGCGGCCTGCAGCTTGCTCATCGGCGTCTGTGGCAACAGATCGAGATGCACTGTAGCGCTGCCATGCTGGTTGATCGTCTCGCGAATAGTTGCCGACAGGGCATAAACCAGGCTGCCTTCGATACCGCTGGCGGTCAGCACAAATTCGCCCAGGCGCGGCGTTTCGCTAGCCAGGCTGAGACTGACGTTCTTCAGCGGCGCACCGGCGAACTTGTCACGCAGAAAAGGGCTCCAGGCGCTGACATCAAAACCGCAGTTGCTCGCCTGCAAGGGGGCGATAGCCACGCCACGGTCTTGCAGTAGCGTCACCCAGGCGCCGTCCGAGCCTAGCCGCGCCCAACTGCCGCCGCCCAAGGCCAGTAGGGTGGCGTCGGTATTTACACTGTGTTCGCCTGCGGGCGAGGCAATCCGCAGTGCACTCTGGTTATCCCAGCCCAGCCAACGATGGCGGGTGTGGATGTGCACGTCCAGCTCGCGCAGGCGTTTGAGCCAGGCGCGCAGCAGCGGCGCGGCTTTCATGTCGGTGGGGAATACCCTGCCTGAGGTGCCGACAAAGGTGTCGATGCCCAGGTCGTGAATCCAGGCGCGCAGGGCGTCGGCATCGAAATCCTGCAGCAGCTCGGCCACTTCTGCCTGGCGCGCGCCATAGCGGGCGACAAAGGCCGGCTTGGCCTCGGAATGGGTGATATTCATCCCGCCGACCCCTGCCAGGAGGAATTTGCGCCCTACCGACGGCATGCCGTCGTAAAGATCGACCTGCACACCGCCCCGGGCCAGCACTTCAGCGGCCATCAGCCCGGCAGGGCCGCCGCCTATAATGGCAACGCGTGGAGCGGGCTTTGGCAAGGCACTGTTCATGGCGGTTTCGGCGTGGGGTGTGGCCGCGCATTCTAACCGAGGCGGCGTCCGCCTTGTCATTTGCCCCGGCTTCGGGCAGGGTCGCTAGAGACTTTTCTGCCTGGAGCCCCTTATGTCTGACCTCTATCCCAGCATCGACCCCGACGGCCTGATCGAATACTCGGTGGTCTACACCGACCGCTCCCTCAACCATATGTCGCAGTCGTTCCAGGGCGTGATGAAGGATATTTCCAGCACCCTGAAACAGGTCTACAACGCCCATGCGATGGCCATCGTGCCCGGTAGCGGCACCTATGGCATGGAAGCGGTGGCGCGCCAGCTGGCCACTGGGCAGAAGTGCCTGGTGCTGCGTAATGGGTGGTTCAGCTACCGCTGGACGCAGATTTTCGAGATGGGCCAGATCCCCTCGGAAGCGATTGTGCTTAAGGCGCGCCCGGTTGCCGAAGGCAGTCAGGCCGCGTTCATGCCGCCACGGCTGGTCGATGTGCTGGCGGTTATTGCCGCGGAAAAACCGCAGGTAGTGTTCGCCCCGCATGTGGAAACCTCTTCCGGCATGATCCTGCCGGACGGCTACCTGCGCGCCGTGGCGGATGCCGTGCATGCGGTTGGCGGCCTGTTTGTGCTCGACTGCATCGCCTCCGGCACCCTTTGGGTGGACATGCAGGCCTGTGGCATCGACGTGCTGATCAGCGCCCCGCAAAAAGGCTGGAGCGCCTCGCCGTGCTGCGCCCTGGTCATGCTTAGCGAGGCCGCCCAGGCACGCGTGGAAGCCACCCAAAGCACCAGCTTTGCCTGCGACCTGAAGAAATGGCTGCAGATCATGCAGGCCTACGAGCAGGGCGGCCACGCCTACCACGCCACCATGCCCAGCGATGCCCTGGCGCGTTTTCGCGATGCCATGCGCGAGGCCGAAGCCATCGGCTTTGCCACCGTGCGCAACCAGCAGCAGGAACTCGGTGATCGCGTACGCGCATTACTGGCCAGCAAAGGCTTCAAGAGCGTCGCCGCCGAAGGCTTCGAGGCCCCTGGAGTAGTGGTGTGCTACACCACCGACGCGAGCATCAAGAACGGCAGCAAATTCGCTGCCCAGGGCCTGCAGATCGCCGCGGGCGTGCCGCTGCAGTGTGATGAGCCAGCGGATTTCCAGACCTTCCGCCTGGGCCTATTCGGGCTGGATAAGCTGGGTAATATCGAGCGCACCGTGGCGACCCTGGAGCAGGCGCTGGATAAGGTGTTGGCGGGGTAGAACCCTAGAGTGAAGCGCCCGGGCTTGAGGCCGGGCCAGCTTCTGTCGGCTCAACGGCGTCTTAAGCAAACGGGCGGCTAGACAAAAGGCTGCCCGCCGAAGCCCCTGGGTAGGCGCTGCCGCCCTGGCAGGTCGGTGAGCCGCTGTTGCCAGGATGCGCGCCAGTCATTGCTCGCGTGGGCGATCTTGGCTTTGCGTGCGGCTCTTCGCGCCGCGTTGCGTGCGGTTGTACGGTTTTCCTTGAACACCTCGGTGCCGCGGCAGCTGCGGCATTTCACCTGAGCGAATTCGGTGGTGGAACTGAGGTTGCTGCCATGGTGCCCGCAGGCGAGATGGCCGGCGACCCGGTAGTGAATGACCATAGGTGAATCTCCTTGGCAAAGAGTGCGCTGCGCAGCAGAGAGCCAGGCGATCAGCAAAAGCCTGATCGCTTAGGCGTGCTGTCATGGCGTCAATCACGCCGCAGCCGAGGGCCTCGAGACGCCTTGCGCCTATGCAAGAAGATGGGGGTGACCTGGCCCCTGTCTGAATCGCAACCTCGTCGTCGGCTTGAACAAGCTCCGGGTTTTCTCAGTCGCAATCCCATCAGTGCGTTAGACCCCCGAGTCTGGGGTGGGTTCGTTGGCGAGGTTTCCAGCGCGTGGGATGGCTATCGCTACGCTCAACGCCATCCTATGGTTTTACCCGACCTTGACTGCCTGCAGCGTATAGCTCAGCGGCAGTCTTTCCGGCTGGTTGTTTAGCCGCCACTCGCCATCTTCATCCAGGCTCATCTGGCCCGGCAGGGCGTCCCAGGGCAGGCTGGTGTGTTCTTCCAGGGCAGTCAGGCGCATGCCGTGACGCAGCAGCGCCGTGATGATTTCGCCCAGGCCGTGGTTCCACTCGTGGGTGGCGGTGGCGGTCAGCTTGCTGTCGCTGGCCACATAGCTGTACTCGTCATTCCAGACCTGTGGCTCGCTGTGTTCAAAGTAGGAGTGGACCATCTGCAGGGCATCCTGGCAGTCCTGGTCGAGCGTCATCAGTACGGGATGCATCTCGCGCAGAAACAGGCGTCCGCCGGGCTTGAGCAGGGCGGCGACATTGCGCGCCCAGTCATCGATCTGCGGCAACCAGTTCAGCGCGCCGATGCCCGTATAAACTAGGTCGAACGATTGCGCGCCGAGCACCTTGGCGGCATCGTAGACCGAGGCTTCGACAAATTCGATGTGCTCACCGCAGCTGCTTGCCAGTTTGCTGGCTTGCTCCAACGAGGCTGCAGAGAAATCCAGACCGCTCATCTGCGCGCCCAGGCGGGCCAGCGACAGGGTGTCGGTGCCGATATGGCATTGCAGATGCACCGCACGCAGGCCGCTGATATCGCCGAGGCGCGGCAGATCAAAACGCACCACCTCGGATAAATGCGCAGGCGAGGCGATAAACAGCTGGGTTTGGTAATCGGGCGAAGCCGCATGCAAGGCGGCGCGTTCGTTCCAGTTGGCTTTGTTCAGGGCAAACGAGTCATCCATGACGGTATTCCATTCAGTGTTGGGGTGAGTGCTTGTCCAGCGCGCTCAGTATGGCGTGCGCGGCCTTGATTCGGGCTGCGTTGGGGTAGTTCTTGTTGGCCAGCATGACCAGGCCGAGGTCCTGGCTGGGGACAAACACGGCGTAGGCGCCGAAACCGCCGGTAGAGCCGGTTTTATTAAACAGGCTGTTGCCCGACTCAAGTTCCGGTGGCGCGAGACGCTTCGCGGGTTGCGACTCCAGGGCCATGGCCGGCGAGTTGCCGGCTTGCAGGCGCTCCAGGCCGATCGGGTAGGGGTAACGCTCCCAGCCGAGACCCTGGGTCATCTCTCCGACGCGGTAATAGCCCGTGTGGGTAATGGCGATGGCGCGCTGCAGGTCGGTGTTAAGGCCAGCAGGGCTGAGGTTGGCCTGGACAAAACGCAGCATGTCCTTGGCGTTGGTTTTCACCCCGTAGGCTTCGGCGTCGAGCATCCCCGGCGTGACGCGCAGCGGCTGGTTGTCTTTGCTGTAGCCGTAGGCGTAGCGCGGCATCTGCGCCGCCGGTACCTGGATATAGCTGTGCGACATACCGAGTGCGGGAAACAGCGTGCCCTCCATCAACGTGGGGAACGGCTGGCCCATGCTCTTGGCGGCGAGCATGCCGAGCAGGCCGATGCTGGGGTTGGAATAGCGTCTGTGAGTACCGGCGATATGCTCGGGCTGCCACTGGCGGTAATAGGCGAGCATGCTGGCCGGGTCGGTCACGTTGTCGGGGAACTGCAGCGGCAGCCCGCCGGCGGTGTAGGTGCCGAGGTTGAGCAGGCTGGCGTGTTCCAGCTTGCTGCCTTGCAGCTCGGGCCAGTGCTGGCTGGCGCTGTCGCTGAGGGTCAGCTTGCCGGTGGTCTGCGCCAGGGCGGCGAGGGTGGCGGTGAGGGGTTTGCTGAGCGAGCCGATTTCAAACAGGGTGTCGCTGGTTACCGCTTGCTGGTCGTCCAGGCGGGCAACGCCATAGTTGAAGTAGTGGGCCTGGCCGTTGTGGCTGATCGCCACGGCCATGCCGGCGATGTCGTATTCCTGCATCACCGGGCTGATGGTTGCGTCCACCAGCGTCTGCATTGTGTCTTTTGCTTGTGCGGCACTGGTGGTGCCGAATGCCAGTGCAGCCAGCAGGACCGGCAGTGTGCTGAGTTTTCCGTACATGCTGTGTGAGATTCCTTGGTCGTGGGGATGCGCGATGTGACAGCGCGTGCGCTGGTTTTATCCCAGCCCGCGAGTCTGCCAGACCTTTGCTGCGCTGTGATGCAGTATGCCGTGGCGCCTGGCCAGGGCCATGCGGTCCTTGTCGTAGCCGCCGCCGATCAGCCCGACTACGGGAATGTCGCGGTCGAGGCAGTGGTTGAGCACGGCTGCGTCACGGGCAGCGATGCCGGCATCCGTCAGGTTGAGGTAGCCGAGGGCGTCGTGCTGGTGCACATCCACGCCGGCGTCGTAGAGCACGATATCTGGCTGGTAGAGCGCCAGCAGGTAGTTGAGGCTGTCGTTAACCACTTTGAGGTAGTCGTCATCGCCCATGCCGTTGGGCAGGGGAATATCCCAGTCGCTGGCGGCCTTGCGCGCCGGGTAATTCTTTTCGCAGTGCAGCGATACGGTGATCGCTTCCGGGGTGTTTTCCAGCAGGCGCGCGGTGCCGTCGCCTTGGTGTACGTCGCAGTCGAAAATCAGCACCCGCTGGGCCTTGCCGCTGGCCAACAGGTACTGACTGATCACCGCCAGGTCGTTGAAAATGCAGAAACCGGCCGGATGATCGTAATGCGCATGGTGAGTGCCGCCGGCCAGATGGCAAGCTAGGCCGTGTTGCAGCGCCTGCTCCGCCGCCAGCAGCGAGCCGCCCACGGCGCGGATGGTGCGCTGCGCCAGGGCGGCGCTCCAGGGCAGGCCGAGGCGGCGTTGCTCTTCATAAGTCAGTTCGCCGCTGGCAAAGCGCTGGATATAGGCCGGGCAGTGCGCCAGGGCGAGCACGTCTGTCGGGCAGAGTTCAGGGCGTAGCAGCTCGGCGTCGGTGCTTAGGCCGCTGTCCACCAGGTGATCGCGCAGCAGACGAAACTTCTCCATGGGGAAGCGGTGATTGGCCGGGAAGGGCGGGCTGTAATCGTCGTGATAGACCAGCGGCAGGCGCATGGTGGCGGGCTCGAGCGGAAGTGGCCGAAGTATGGCGGCATGCTCTGCTTACGCTCAAGCTCGGCTGCCGGTTGGTAGGGTCTGTTCCCGTTTCATTCGCGGTCGCGCCGGAGTCTGTTTTTGCGCGAGGCAAGGCACGAGGAGCGCGGTTTGGTTGTTCCAAATAAGCGACGAGAAACGCAGCATCGCGCAAAAACAGGCCCGGCCCTTTGGGTTGCGCGGGAAAGGCCCCCCGCTGTTGTTGCAGGACTTGGCAAGGGAATAACCATTACCTGCGTCCTGCGCCGAACCGGGGGCCTTTCTCGCGGCAACGCGGCTCGCGATGAAACGGGAACAGACCCTAGAATGCTGCCATTATTGTCCGCATCCATCTTTCAGTCGGGCCGACAAGCGTTGGCAAAGTCTTTACCATCTCGCCCCACTGCGTTTACAGGAGAGCATGCATGAGTCAGGTGTTGAATGAGTTGGTCGCCCTGCTGACCCTGGAAACCATCGAAGAGAATCTATTCCGCGGCGTCAGCCAGGACCTCGGCTTTCGTCAGCTGTTTGGCGGCCAGGTGCTGGGCCAGTGCGTCTCGGCGGCCAGCCAGACGGTGGATGCAGTGCGCCATGTGCATTCCATGCACGGCTACTTTCTGCGCCCAGGCGACGCCACGTTGCCGGTGGTTTATCAGGTGGATCGGGTGCGCGATGGCGGCAGTTTCAGTACGCGGCGGGTGACGGCGATCCAGAAGGGCAAGCCGATCTTTACCTGCAGCGCGTCGTTCCAGTTCGATGAAGAAGGCTTTCATCACCAGAACCCGATGCCCGAAGTGCCGGGGCCGGAAGAGCTGAAATCGGAAACCGAGCTGGCGCGCATGGTCGAGGCGATGATTCCCGAGCGTATGCGTGAGCGTGCTACCAGCGACAAACCGATCGAAATTCGCCCGGTAACGCGCATCAATCCCTTCGCGCCCAAGCCGTGCGAGCCGATCAAGCATGTGTGGTTTCGTGCTGCCGCGCCGCTGCCGGACGAGCCGCAATTGCACAAGCTGCTGCTGGCCTACGCTAGTGATTTCAACCTGCTTACCACCTCGATGCAGCCCCATGGTGTGTCGGTGTTCCAGAAGTTTATGCAGGTCGCCAGCCTCGACCATTCGCTGTGGTTCCACGGCAACCTGCGTATGGACGACTGGCTGCTGTACAGCATGGACAGCCCCTGGGCCGGCAATGCCCGTGGTTTCTCGCGCGGCAGCATCTTCAATCGCCAGGGCCAGCTGGTCGCCTCGGTTGCGCAAGAGGGGCTGACTCGCGTGCGTGAGGATTGGAAGTGAGCCTGAGCGCTGTCCGTCATTGGGTGTTCGATATGGATGGCACCCTGACCCTGGCGGTGCACGACTTCGAGGCGATCAAGCGGGCGCTGGATATTCCTCTGGAGGACGACATCCTCGGCCATCTGGCCGGGCTGCCCGAGGCAGTGGCTGCGGCTAAACATGCCTGGCTGCTGGAGCATGAGCGCGAATTGGCGCTGACCGCCGCGCCGGCCCCGGGGGCGATTGAGCTGGTGCGCGAGCTGCACGGCCGTGGCTGTCGCCTTGGCATTCTTACTCGTAATGCCCATGAACTGGCGCTGCTGACTTTGCGCGCCATCGGCCTGGATGACTGCTTTGCCGTGCCGGACGTGATCGGCCGCGATGAAGCGCCGCCCAAGCCCGACCCCGGCGGCCTGCTGCATTTCGCCAGAACCTGGCAGGTCGCGCCGAGCGAGCTGGTAATGGTTGGCGATTACCGCTTTGACCTGGAGTGCGCCCGCGCTGCCGGGGCGCGCAGCGTACTGGTCAACCTGGCGGAAAATCCCTGGCCGGGGTTGGCTGACCATTTCGCCGTGGATTGTCGGGCGTTGCGGCTGACGATCTGAGTCTTCAATGACAGCAGCCGGACTCCAGGTCCTTGAGGATCGGGCAGTCCGGTCGGTCGTTGCCCTGGCAGTTGTCCATCAAGTCCCTGAGCGTGTCGCGCAGGCCGCTGAGTTCGCTGATCTTGCGTTCCAGCTCGGTGATATGTGCAGCGGCCAGAGCTTTGACATCGGCGCTGGCGCGTTGGCGGTCCTGCCACAGGGCCAGTAGCTGGCTGACTTCGGCCAGGGAAAAGCCCAGATCGCGCGAGCGCTTGATAAACGCCAGGCGATGCAGGTCCTGCTGGTTGTACTGACGGTAACCGCTGTCGGTGCGGCCGGCCTCAGGCAGCAGGTCGATGCTTTCGTAGTAGCGAATCATCTTGGCGCTAAGGCCGGTTTTCTTGGCGGCTTGGCCGATATTCATGGTTTTTCTCCTGCCCGGTGGCTTATTCGTGGTCCTTGGGCTTCCAGGTTTTCAGCAGCAACGCATTGCTCACCACGCTGACGCTGCTTAGCGCCATGGCCGCCCCAGCGAGCATCGGATTGAGCAGGCCGGCGGCCGCCAACGGAATGCCGATCAGGTTATAGGCGAAGGCCCAGAACAGGTTCTGGCGGATCTTGTTGTAGGTGCGCCGGCTGATATCCAGGGCGTCGGCCACCAGGCGCGGGTCGCCGCGCATCAGGGTGATGCCGGCGGCGTGCATGGCCACATCGGTGCCGCTGCCCATGGCGATGCCGACATCGGCGGCAGCCAGCGCTGGCGCGTCGTTGATGCCGTCGCCGACCATGGCCACCACCGCGTCTTTCTTTAGCTCGCTGATGATTGCGGCCTTGTCCGCTGGCAGCACTTCGGCGTGTGCGGCGCTGATGCCCAGGACCTCGGCCACGGCCTTGACGCTGCCGGGGTTGTCGCCGCTGATCAGATGGCTGGCAATGCCTTGAGCGGTCAGCGTGGCGATGGCCTCGGCTGCGCCTGGCTTGAGCGTGTCGCCAAAGGCGAACAGGCCCAGCACCTGCGGTTGCGGCGCCAACTCCAGCAGCCAAGACAGGGTGCGGCCTTCGGCCTCCCAAGCCAGGGCGTCGGCGGCCAGTTCATCGTGGTGCAGGAAGTGTTCTTCCAGCAGGCGCTTATTGCCCAAGGCCAGTTGCCGTTCGCCGATCTGCCCGGCGATACCGCGCCCGGCCAGCGCCTTGCTGTTGCTGACGTCGGCGAGGCTCAGTTGTTGTTCTGTGCACTGATCCAACACCGCCTTGGCCAGTGGATGTTCGCTGCCGCGCTGCAGGGCGCCGGCCAGTTGCAGCAGCTGGGTCGTGTCGCCGTCTACTGCACGCAGGTGGGCGATACGCGGCGCGCCGGAGGTCAGGGTGCCGGTCTTGTCGAAGGCCACCAGGGTTACCGAATGGGCGATTTCCAGGGCTTCGGCGTCCTTGATCAGAATGCCGTGGCGCGCCGCCACGCCGGTGCCAGCCATGATCGCGGTGGGCGTGGCCAGACCGAGGGCGCAGGGGCAGGCGATTACCAGCACCGCCACGGCATTTAGCAGCGCGGTTTCGATACCTGCGCCAAGCAGCAGCCAGCCGAGCAGGGTAGTTAGGGCGATCAGCAGCACGCTGGGCACGAAGACCTGGCTGACTTTATCCACCAGCTTCTGGATCGGCGCTTTCGCCGCCTGGGCATCTTCGACCAGGCGAATGATGCGTGACAGCACGGTTTCCGCGCCGAGGGCGGTGGTTTCCACCAGCAGGCGGCCTTCGCCGTTGATTGCCCCGGCGGTGACGCTATCACCTGGCTGCTTGGGCTGCGGCAGGCTTTCGCCGCTGATCAGCGCTTCGTCGGCATGGCTCTGGCCTTCGCGAACCAGGCCATCGACCGGGAAGCGTTCACCGGGCTTGACCACAATGGTGTCGCCCAGCTGCAGCTCACCCAGCGCCACCCACTGTTCGGTGCCATCGCGTAGGCGCAGGGCGCGCTCCGGACGCAAGGCTTGCAAGGCGCGGATGGCGCTGCTGGTCTGGCGTTTGGCGCGGCTTTCCAGGTATTTGCCGAGAAGAATCAGCGTGATGATCACTGCTGAGGCTTCGAAATACAGATGCGGCATGCTGCCAGCCGGGCTTACCGCCCATTGATACAGGCTTAGGCCGTAGGCGGCGCTGGTGCCGATAGCCACCAGCTGATCCATATTCCCGGCACGGGCGCGCAGGGCGCTCCAGGCTGCGCGGTAGAAGCGCGCGCCGAAGATAAATTGCACCGGCGTGGCCAAGGCGAACTGCAGCCAGGCCGGCAGCATCCAGTGCAGGCCGAAGGGCTCGACCAGCATGGGAATGACCAGCGGTACGGTTAGCACAATCGCCAGCAGCAGCGACCAGCGTTCGCGCTGCAGCTGTTTTGCTGCCGTGGCCTGGGTTGTCTGTGGATCTCCGATCAGGCTGGCGTGGTAGCCGGCCTGGCTGACGGCCTGCAGCAGAGCGTTGTGATCGGTGCCACGCAGCACCTGCAGCTGCGCCCGCTCGCTGGCCAGGTTGACGCTGACCGAGAGCACTCCCGGTTGCTGCGCCAGGGCGTGTTCGATACGCCCCGCGCAGCTGGCGCAGGTCATGCCTTCGAGATTCAGCTCCAGGCGCTCGCTGGGCACCTCATAGCCGGCCGCACTGACGGCGTTAACCAGCTGTTCCAGGCTGTCGGCAGGCGCTTCGACCCGCGCCTGTTCACTGGCGAGGTTGATGCTGACGCTGGCGACATCGGCCACCTTGGCCAGAGCGCGTTCGACCCGACCGGCGCAGCTGGTGCAGGTCATGCCGCTGATGGGCAGGTTGAAGGTAGTGAGGCTGGACATGGGTGGTCCTCTATTGAGTTCCAGCACAGGATCAACCTTGCCATGCTGGCAAGGTCAAGCGTTGTTTTATGGCGTTGCCATCCATGGCCGCCACCCTACGGGCCGTTGCTGCGCAACGTTAAAAATCGCTCCCGGCGATTTTTTATGGCGTTGAACCCTTGGCCGTCACCCTGCGTGTCGTCGCTGCGCGGCGTTGAGAATGACTCGCGGCGATTTTTTATCCCTTGACCTTGCCCTTATGACAGGCCCAACACTGCATCTATCCGTTTACCATGGCGGCTTATTTATTCAGGAGGTTGTTTATGCAGGTTTCTCAGGTTCACGCATTCCGGGTCGATGGCATGACTTGCCAGGGTTGCGTCAAAACCATCACCGAGGCGCTGTTGGCCTGTGATCCGGCGGCTGATGTGAAAGTGAAGTTTCCCGGTGGCGAAGTGCGTGTGAGCAGCAGTGTGCCGGTCGATCAGCTGATGGTCGCAATCGTCGAGCAGGGCTACGGCGTTAGCCTGGCGTAAGCACGGCAGGGTTTGGCCAGTCGCGGATCAGCCCGCGAAAGCAGGCATCGACCATGGGCGCGGTGTCGCTGAGAGGGTCGAACAGATTGGGGTCGCGCGACCAGTCGTAGAACAGGCCGATCAGCAGTGCATGCACGGTGCGCGCGGCCAGGCGCGGCGTCAGCCCGGCATGCAGGCGCAGGCGGACTGACGGCGTGTTGAACTGCTGCTCGCAGAGCGCGATAAACAGGTTGATAAAGGCTTCTTGGCGCTCTTCGGCCTCGCGCAGTTCTTCGGTGAACTCACACCTGCGCAGCAGGATGGTGAAGATGCGCTTCTTCTGCGGGTCGCGGGCCAGGTTCTCGATGGCCTCGATACACAACTCGCGCAGGGTCTGCAGCGGGTCGTGCTCGGGGCAGCCGCGCATGCGTTCGGCCAGCTGCTCCGGCGGCAGCCGTACCTGATTGAGCATGGCGTTGAACAGGTCGGCCTTGTTGGCAAAGTGCCAATACACCGCGCCGCGCGTCACCCCAGCATGCCGCGCAATGTGCTCCAGGCTGGTGTGCGCCACGCCTTTTTCCAGGAACAGCGTTTCGGCCGCCTCAAGGATGGCGCAGCGGGTTTTCTCGGCTTCTTCTTTGGTTCGGCGCATGGCAGCAGGCGTATTTCTGGCTAGGCTGAGCACAAAGTGTAATGAACTTAAGGGTAATGTTCTATTTACAAACACTTGTGTATGTAACTAGCATTGCCGGTCTCAAACGTTGCGCCCCGCGTTTATTCGGAGACACCCATGTTTTTTCCCCGTCGTCTGCCGGTCACTGCCGGTTCCTTGCTGTTGGCTATTCTGGCCGCCCCGCTGTTTGCCGCCGATGCTCCGCCAGCTCCCGAAGTGGTGGTAGAAACGGTTAAGGCAGAAGCACTGCCGCTGGAGCTTGAGTACTCCGCACGTACTGCCGGTTTTCGTGAAGTGCAGGTGCGGGCCCAGGTCAGTGGCATTCTGCAGGAACGTACCTATCTGGAAGGTAGCCAGGTCAAACAGGGCCAGGTGATGTTCCGCATTGATCCGCGCACCTACCAGGCCGCGCTGAGCCGCGCCAAGGGCGCGCTGGCGCAGGAGCAGGCGCGCTATCGGCAGACCGAGCGTGACCTCAAGCGCATCCGCGAGTTGCAGAAGAAGGGCTTTGCCAGCGAGAGCGAGCTGGACAATGCCGTCTCCAACTTCGAGCAGAGCAAAGCGAATATCCAGGCCGCCGAGGCCGAGGTGCAGTCCAAGCAGATCGACCTCGACTACACCACGGTAAAAGCGCCGATCTCCGGTATCACCAGCAAGGAAACCGTTTCCGAAGGCAGCCTGATGGTGGCCGGCGATCCAAGTGCCAGCCTGCTGAGCAATATCACCCAGCTGGACCCGATCTACGTCAACTTCGCAGCTCCCGATTCCGATGTGGAAAGCGTGCGCAGCGGCCTGCAGAACGGCAGTCTGGTGCTGCCGGCAGACGGCAAGATGAGTGTGCAGATCAAGCTCGGTGACGGCAGTATCTACCCGCTGGAAGGCAAGGTGGACTTCACCGACAGCCTGGTGGACCGCGGCACCGGCACCGTCAGCGCTCGCGCCGTGGTGCCTAACCCGGATCAGACGCTGTTGCCTGGCCAGTTCGTCAGTGTGCAGGTCAAAGGCCTGAGCATCCCCAATGCCATGACCCTGCCTGAGCGCGCGATTGCCCAGGGCCCGGCCGGAACCTTTGTGTATGTGGTGGATGACGGCGGTGTGGCGCGTATGCGTCAGGTCACCACCGGGCACACGGCCAAAGGCCGTTGGGTGATTGTTTCCGGCATCAACGCCGGTGACCGGGTGATCGTCGAGGGCCTGCCGAAGGTGCGTCCGGACAGCCCGGTAAAAGTTGCCGCCCCAGCTGCCAGCCAATCCTAAGGAGCGTTCCCGGTGATTTCACGCTTCTTTATCGACCGCCCGGTATTTGCCGCGGTCATCTCGATCATCATCGTGCTGGCTGGCCTGATGGCCATGCGCTCGTTGCCGATCGCCCAGTACCCGCAGATTCTTCCGCCGCAGGTGTCGGTCAGCGCCAGCTACGCCGGTGCCAGCGCCCAGGTGATTGCTGAAACAGTGGCCGCGCCGCTGGAGCAGTCGATCAACGGCGTCGAGGGGATGATCTACCAGCAGTCCAACTCCGGCGGTAACGCCATGAGCCTGTCGGTGTACTTCGAAGTGGGCCGTGACCCTGACCAGGCCACTATCGACGTCAACAACCGCGTCCAGGCCGCCCTGGCCAAACTGCCGGAAGAAGTGCGCCGGCAGGGCGTCAAGGTGCAGAAGAAGTCCTCGGACATTCTTCAGGTCGTGACCCTGTATTCGCCGGATGGCTCGCGCGACCCGGTGTATATCAGCAACTACGCGCTGATCAACGTGATCGACGAACTCAAGCGCCTACCGGGTGTGGGCGATGTCAGCCAGTTCGGCTCGAAAGACTACTCCATGCGCATCTGGCTGCGTCCGGACAAGCTGGCGCAGTACAACCTGACGCCGACCGATGTGGTCAATTCGATCCGTGAGCAGAACTCGCAGTTCGCCGCCGGCAGCTTCGGCCAGCAGCCGCTCAAGCAGGAGCAGGACTTCACCTACACGGTGACCACCCAGGGCCGTTTCACCGACCCGAAAGAATTTGAAAACGTCATTCTGCGTACCGACGACACCGGCGCCAGCCTGCTGCTCAAGGATGTCGCGCGGATTGAGCTGGGGGCGCAGGACTACTCGCTGATGACCTCGCTCAACGGCCAGCAGAATGCTGCCTTCGGCGTGTACCTGCAGCCCGGTGCGAATGCCCTGGACACCGCCGAAGCGGTGAGCAATACCCTGGCGCGGCTGTCGAAGAACTTCCCCAGCGGCATGACCTACAAGGTGCCGTACGACACCACCAAATTCGTTCAGGTATCGATCAAGGAGGTGATTCACACCTTCTTCGAGGCCCTGATCCTGGTGGTGCTGGTGGTGTTTATCTTCCTGCAGAACTGGCGCGCCACGCTGATCCCGGTGCTGGCGATTCCGGTTTCGCTGGTCGGCACTTTCGCCGGGATGTACATGCTCGGCTTCTCCATCAACCTGCTGACTCTGTTCGGCATGGTGCTGGCCATCGGTATCGTGGTCGACGACGCCATTGTGGTGATCGAAAACGTCGAGCGGGTGATGGCCACCGACAAGATCGGTCCACGTGAGGCGACGATCAAGGCCATGGAAGAGGTGACCGGGCCGATCATCGCCATCGTGCTGGTGCTCTGCGCGGTATTCGTGCCGGTGGGCTTCCTCGGCGGCCTGGCCGGGGAGATGTATAAACAGTTCGCCATCACCATTGCTGTGTCGGTGGTGATCTCTGGCATCGTCGCCCTGACCTTGAGCCCGGCCCTTTGCGCCTTGCTGCTCAAGCCTGGGCTCCATGAACCGGCGGCGCCGTTCCGTGCCTTCAACCGGGTCTTCGACAAGTTGACCAACGGCTACACCGCGGGCGTGCGCTTCTTCCTCAAGCGCTCGGCAGTGGGCCTGCTGCTGTTCGGCGCGATGATTGCGCTGATGGTGGTGCTGTTCAACCGGGTGCCCAGCTCCCTGGTGCCTAACGAAGACCAGGGCTATGTGATCAACGCCTACTTCCTGCCACCCGCCGCCTCGCTGACTCGTACCGAGAAGCTTACCGGTGACGTGACCCAGCAACTGATGGCGCATCCTGCGGTACAGGATGTGGTGACCTTCGCCGGCTTCGACGTGCTGACCTTTGGCACCCGCAGCAGCGCCGGGGTGTCCTTTGTGCCGCTGAAAGACTGGAGCGAGCGCACCACGCCCGAGTTGGATGCGCGCAACCTGACCGGTGAGTTCATGGGTATGGGCGCGGCGCAGAAAGACGGTGTGGTGATGAGCTTCAACCCGCCGCCGATTACCGGCATGAGCACCACCGGCGGTTTTGAAGGCTATATCCAGGATCGCAGCGGCGGCACCACCGCGCAGCTGGCCGAAAAGGTTCAGGCCTTCCTCGCCGCTGCGGCCAAACGTCCTGAATTGGCCGGTGTGCAGAGCACCTTCAGCGCCAATGTGCCGCAGTACTTTATCGACCTGGATCGGACCAAGGCGCGCGCCCTGGGTGTGGCAGTGAATGATGTATTCACCGCCATGCAGGCCACGTTCGGCAGCTACTACGTCAACGACTTCAGCCTGTATGGACGGACCTTCCAGGTCAGCCTGCAGGCCGAAGCGGAGTTCCGCAGCAAGCCGGAAGACCTGTCCCAGGTCTATGTGCGCGCAGGCAGTGGCGAGTTGGTGTCGCTGGCCAGCCTGGTCAAGGTTGAACGGATTCTCGGTCCGGATACCTATGCACGCTTCAACGTCTACCCGGCGGCGAAGATCCTCGGCGGGCCGGCACCTGGCTTCAGCTCCGGCCAGGCCCTGAGCGCGATTCAGGAAGTGGCGGAGGAAGTGCTAGGCAGCGATTACAGCATTGGCTGGACCGGCTCGGCTTTCCAGGAAGTGGCCTCCCAAGGCTCGGGTAGCAGTGCCTTTATCTTCGGTCTGATCATGGTGTTCCTGATCCTCGCCGCGCAGTACGAGCGCTGGACCCTGCCGTTGGCAGTTGTCACGGCAGTGCCGTTTGCGGTGTTCGGCGCGATTCTCGCGGTGTGGCTGCGCGGTATCGAGAACGACCTGTACTTCCAGGTCGGCCTGGTCACCCTGATTGGTCTGGCGGCGAAGAACGCCATTCTGATCGTCGAGTTCGCCGTGATCTGCCGGCACCAGGGCATGGGCATCTTCGAGTCGGCGCTGGAGGCTTCGCGCCTGCGTTTCCGCCCGATCATCATGACCTCGTTGGCGTTTATTCTCGGTGTTGTACCGCTGGCGATTAGTTCGGGCGCAGGCTCGGCCAGTCGTCACTCGATCGGTACCGGGGTGATCGGCGGGATGATGGCGGCGACTTTCCTGGCGATCTTCCTGATCCCGATGTTCTACCTGCTGGTGGAATCGCTGGCAGAGAAAATCGGCAAGGGCCGGAAAAAGGCCGACACGCCGGCTTGAGCTACTGCCCCTGCTAGCGGGGGCAAGCCGTAGCCCGGGGCTTGCTCGGGCTACAACGGCTCCATCTGTTATTACCTCTCTGGACACCCATGCCGTTACGTCTTCTGTTGATTCTCGGCGCGTTAAGCGCTTTTGGCCCGCTGGCCATCGACTTTTACCTGCCGAGCTTCCCAACCCTGGCGCGCGCGTTTTCCACCGATGTGGAGCATGTGCAGCTTTCGTTGGCCGCCTACTTTGCCGGCCTGGCTATCGGTCAGCTGGCGTACGGCCCGCTGGCCGACCGTTTCGGCCGGCGTAAGCCGCTGCTGGTCGGGGTAATGTTGTTCAGCTTGGCGTCATTGGCCTGCGCCCTGGCGCCGAGTCTGGAGTGGCTGATCGCCGCGCGCTTTGTACAGGCCCTGGGTGGCTGCGCCGGGATGGTGGTGTCGCGGGCGGTGGTGCGTGATCTGTGTGACCCGATCAGCTCGGCCAAGGTGTTTTCCCAGTTGATGCTGGTGATGGGCCTGGCGCCGATTCTCGCGCCGCTGGCCGGTGGTCTGTTGCTCAGCACCCTGGGCTGGCCATCGATCTTTATCTGTCTGACGCTGTTCAGCTTTATCTGCCTGGTAGCGGTGGCCCAGTGGCTGCCGGAAACCCTGGCCAAGGACGTGCCGCCAGCGCCACTGCGCGGCGCGTTGGGTGAGTACAAACGGCTGTTCGCTGATTTGCCGTTTCTCGGCTATGCGCTGACCGGCGGCTTTGCGATTGCCGGGATGTTTGCCTATATCGCCGGTTCGCCGTTTGTATTTATCGAGCTGTACGGCATTCCTGCCGAGCATTACGGCTGGTTGTTCGGCAGCAATGCCCTGGGCTTTATTCTGGTGGCGCAGCTGAATGCCTGGTTGGTGGCACGACATGGGCCGGCGTACTGGCTGGGGAAAACCGTGTGGTTCTACCTGGCCTGTGGCCTGGCTCTGCTGCTGGTGGCCGTGGGTAAGCCGCAGACCTTGTGGCCACTGCTGATTCCGTTGTTCGGCTGCATTGCCAGCCTGGGCATTCTCCTGCCCAACGCCTCGGCCTGCGCCATGGCCGGGCAGGGCAGGCATGCCGGCAGTGCGTCGGCGTTGCTCGGTAGCCTGCAATTCGTGATCGCCGCCAGTGCCGCCGCCATGGTTGGCGTGCTGCATGACGGCAGCGCCTGGCCGATTGCCGTGGTGATCTTCGGCTGCGGGGTATTGGCCGTAAGCTTTTCTTTGTTTACCCGCAGGGTCGAGCGCGGCGCGATTCGCGCATAGGGTTAACTTGCAGCCCGCTGTTGCTCGAATGGCAGCCTATGTGGCGCGCTGAGGCGCGCTTGCAGGGTGCTGACAAACTGGCGGGCCTCGCTTTCACTGCGAAAGGTCACACTCTGCTTGCCAAAACTTACTTGCCAGCCTGGACCTGCGACTGTTTTTACCGGTTGGATCATGACGTTCATCGACGAGCCTCCTATGCAAGAAAAGGCAGTCTAGTCGCTCAATATGAACTTTCATTGACCTGTAACAAATCAATCACGGCTGGCGTACCGTTGGTCCGATTCGCTCATTTTGCTGGCGCTGGGGGCTGCGCTGAACTGCACGGCCAGCCCCGCCAGGCGGGTGAATTCGGTGACCAGGGCGATATCGGCAGTGCTTGGCCGCGTCGGCTGCGGGTAGTAGATGCCGAAGGTGCCCAGCACCTGGCCGCTGTCATCCTTGAACGGCAGTGACCAGCAAGCGTGCAGACCGGCCGCCAGGGCGACGCTCTGGTAGTCGCGCCAATACGGATGCTGGCTGAGGTCCTCGGCGATCACCAGTTCGCCACTCGCGGCGGCATGTCCGCATGAGCCAACTTCCAGCGCCGCCTCAATCCCCTCGATGGCTTGGCAATAAGCCTCCGGCAAGCTTGGTGCGGCGCCGAGATGCAGGCGCTGGTGCTCATCAAGCAGCATGATCGACACGCGCATCTGCTGTTGCAGGCTTTCCAGGCGGCTGCTGATGCCGTTGAGAATGCTGTGCAGTGGGTGCAGGCCGAGCAGCTCGTCGAGTACCGCATTGCGCGCCTGCTGCAGGTGCTGGGCTTGGTGGCGCTCATGCACGTCATGCAGGCTGCCGTGGAGGCTGTGCTCGGGCAGGCTCAGGTTGAGTTGCAGCTCAACTCGGCGCGCCTGGCCGCTGTGGGTGAGCAACTGGCATTCCAGGCGCAGGCTGTTCAGCTTGCCGCTGCGCAGTTCTTCCAGGCGTTGGCGCAAGGTGCCTTGGCCCAGTTCCGGCATAAAGCGTTGCAGTGGACTGCCCAGGCTTTCGTGGATCGGGTAACCGCTGATCTGCGCCCAGGCCGGGTTGAGGAAGCTCAGTTTGTCGTCGGCATCGGTGATAAAAATCGCATCACCGAGGTGCTCGACCAGCGAACGGTAGCGGCTCTCGCTGACTTGCAACTCACTGTCCATTTTCTTCTGTTCGGTGAGGTCGATATCGACGCAGTACAGCTCCAGCTGATCGAGGCTGTTGCGCAGCATCAGGTGGCTGGAGTAGACCCACACCAGGCTGCCGTCCTTGCACTGTAACTGCACCTCAGCGGCGGGAATGGGCGGGCCGCCGACCTGCCACAGGTTGATCGCGCTGGCCACCTTGCTGCGCGCCGGCAGTGGCACGATCAACTCCTCCAGCCGGCGACCTATGGCCTCATGCACCGCATAGCCGTACAGCTGGGTGCTGGCCTGGTTCCAGTAGATCACCCGGCGTTCGCGGTCGTAGCCCTGCACGGCAATCCGTGGGGTCTGCTCAAACAGCTGGCGAAAGCGCTGCTCGCTCTCGCGAAGGGCGCTCTCGTCGCGTTTCTGCGTGCTGATGTTTTGCACGGTACCGAGGATGCGACCGTACTCGTCGGCTTCCCCGCGCAACATCAGCCAGGTGGTTTGTTGCGGCTGCGATTGCAGCAGACGGGCGCTCACTGTCATGGCGCTGCGGCCCTCCAGCAAGGCGTGCAGGGCGCGTTGTACGGCAGAGCGTTCGGCGGGGTGCAACCAACTCAGCAGCTGTTCGACGCTGCCTTGCTGGTTGTCGAGGTTACGGCCGAACAGGCTCAGGGCTTCCTCGCTCCAGTGGAAACCGTCGCGGTATTCCCAGCTGCCGAGCCCGGCGTTGCGCTGGGCCTGCTGCAGCACGCGGCTGTTGTGGGTGAGTTTTTCCAGTAGTTGGCGTTGCGCCTGCCGGTCACGCCGGCTGAGCAGGAAGATCAGCCCGGTGCTGAGCAGAATAAACAGCAGGCCTTTACCGGTTTGCAGCTCGGCCACCCGCTCGCTGTCCATGACCCATGCGTGCAGCAGGTAGTCGCTGCCGAAAATCCACAGGGCGCTGAACAGGATATATACGCCAGCCAGGCGCAGTGGGCCTTGAAGATCGGGTCGCATCCCTTACCGCCAATGGCTAGATAGGTCGAAAAAGTGAACGGGCGAAGACAATGCAATGAGTCTAGTCGGCCCCTAGTCGAATGCAGGGCGCGCGGTAAAAAAGCTGCCTGGCTCGCGATGTGCGCGCCGGGCTCGCTTTGGATCTGTTAGAACCCTTCGAGAACGATCTTGCCCTTGGCCGTGCCGCTCTCCAGCAGAGCGTGAGCGCGGCGCAGGTTGGCAGCGTTGATGCTGCCGAAGTGCTCGCCGAGGGTGGTGTGCAAGGTGCCGGCATCCACCAGTTCGGCAACCCGATCCAGCAGACGATGCTGCTCAATCATGTCCGCCGTCTCGAACAGCGAGCGGGTAAACATCAGCTCCCAGTGCAGCGACAGGCTTTTGCGCTTGAGCTGCATGATGTCCAGCGCTTGCTCCGGGTCGTCGATCAGCGCCAGGCGGCCCTGTGGGGCCAGGGCTTCGACCAGTTGCGCGAAGTGCTGATCGGTCTGGGTCAGGCTGGCGACGTGGGTGACCTGATTGATGCCGATGCGTTTCAGCTCTTCACTCAGCGGCTGACGATGGTCGATCACATGGTGCGCGCCGAGCTGGCGCACCCAGGCTTGGGTTTCGGGACGAGATGCTGTGCCGATCACGGTCAGGCCAGTGAGCTGACGTGCCAGCTGTACAAGGATCGAACCGACCCCACCGGCTGCGCCGACGATCAGCAGGCTCTGGCCCAGGTCAGTGTTGCCCTGGGTGATCTGCAGGCGCTCGAACAGCAGCTCCCAGGCAGTGATCGCGGTCAGCGGCAGCGCGGCTGCTTCGGCAAACGGCAGGCTCTTGGGCATATGCCCGACGATGTGCTCATCCACCACATGCAGCTCGCTGTTGGCCCCGGCGCGGTTGATCGCCCCGGCGTAATACACCCGGTCGCCGGGCTGGAATAGGCTGACTTCGCTGCCTACCGCCTTGACGATACCGCTGGCATCCCAGCCCAGTACCTTGGCGGCGCCGTCTGTTGGGGCGACGTTGCGGCGGATCTTGGTGTCCACCGGGTTGACCGAAATGGCCTTGACCTCGACCAGCAGATCGCGCGGCCCAGGTGTGGGCGCCGGCAGTTCGACATCCTGCAGAGCGTCGGCGTGGTCGGCGGGCAGCGATTGGTAATAGGCGACAGCTTTCATGAGGGCGCTCCTTAGAGAATGCGTTGCATTAATTGATGATCGACCTGTTCCAGCAGGCTGCCGCAGGTTTCGCCGAAGTGCAGAAAATGGGCGGTTTGCTGGTGCGCGCTGAGGGCGGCGGCGTCCAGCCATTGCTCAACCATGATGAAGCGGTTGGCCTGCTCCTCATGGCGGTGCAGGTTGTATTGCAGGCAACCGGCTTCGGCCTGGCTGGGCGGCACCAGCTGGCGCAGACCGGCTTCAACTGCCTCGGCATGGCCGGGGCGTGCTGTGATAGTGGCGATCAGGGTGAGTGGGCTCGACATGACTGGGCTCCGGTTCAAGATGTGGCCATGCTCGGTTATTTGATTGACGAGAAAAACCGTCAGCTACTAGAGTCTCTTTCAATATTTTTTTGATAATGAATCGCCATGCTGCGTTTTGATGATTTGCAGTTGTTCGTCTCTACCGCCGATCTGGGCAATCTTTCGGCGGCAGCGCGGCGGCTGGATATTTCTCCGGCGGTGGCCAGTGCCGGGCTTAAACGCCTGGAGCAGCAACTGCAGGTGCGTCTGTTTAGCCGCTCCACCCGCAGCCTGCGGCTGACGCCGGAGGGCGAGCTTTTTCTCGGTCATGCGCGTCTGGCCTTGCAGAGTCTGGATGACGGTCGGCAGCAATTGGCCGGCAGCAAGGTTGGTATCAGTGGGCCGTTGCAGCTCTCTGCACCGTCGGATTTCGGTCGTAACACCCTGCTGCCCTGGCTGGATGAATTTCAGCAGGCGCACCCACAGGTGCAGTTGCGCCTGCTGCTGGGTGACCGTGTGGCCGATCTGTTTCGCGAACCGGTGGATATTGCCCTGCGTTATGGCGCACCGGAGGATTCCAGCCTGGTTGCCTTACCCGTGGCTGCGCTGAATCGGCGCGTGCTGTGTGCTGCGCCGCAGTACCTGCACAAGCATGGCGTGCCGCAATCGGTGGAAGCGCTGGCGGGGCACAACTGCCTGCTCTATATGCTCGGCGGGCGCGTGCATGACCGCTGGCGCTTCAGCGATGGCAAGCGCGAGCAGGGCATCAGCGTTAAGGGTGACCGGGTCAGTGACGACGCCGATGTAGTGCGGCGCTGGGCGGTGAGTGGCGCCGGGCTGGTGTACAAATCCTGGCTGGATGTGGCCGGCGATGTGCGTGCCGGACGGCTCCAGGTGCTGCTACCTGAGCTGCGCGGCGAGCCGACACCGCTTAACCTGATCTGCGCGCATCGCGCGCAACTGAGCAAGCCGGTGTTGCTGCTGCGTGAGTTTGTGCAAGCACGCTGCGCAGAGTTGTTGGCGGATGCGCCTTGGCCGAACTAAGATTGCCGCCAGCGCGCTGCGGCAATCCATCGCAGTGCGGCTGCGTCACATGCGCCCCAGAGCAATGCTAGAGTCGCGCCCCATGAAATTGACCCGTACTGACCGTCGCTTGCTGGCCTGGATGCTGTATTTCAGCGTTCTGTTCAGCGCGTTCGCCTGCAGTATCGGGCACGGGCAGATGGCCGGTCTGCAGCTCAGCGGGTTGAGCAGCCAGTACTGCTCCTTCGAAGGCAATTTCGGCGCCGGTGCCGATCTGGAAGGTTCCGGTGTGGTGGCGCCCAATCCCGCTACCGGTTCCGGCTGCTCCCTGAGTTCAACCTTCAGCGCGATCATTCTCGCGGCGTTCTTCGGCCTGCTGGGCTTGCTGGCCCTCAGCCGCGCGCCACTGCTGACATTCTTCTTCACCCCGCGACCTGTTCGCTATCTCTGGCCTTCGGCCAATCCCCGCGCGTCCCCCGTTCTGGCTTGAGTTGCCTTTGTTGCGGCCGCATTTGCTTGCCGCGCTTATTACTTGAGACCAGATAAAAAACTGCGTTTGTCGGTGCCCTAAGCCTGCATTTAGGCGGCATCCGATAGGCCGAAGTTGGGGAAGTTCATGCGTCAGATATTCGTAGTCAGTCTGCTGGCCGTCAGTGTCAGCCTGGCCAGTTCCGCCTTTGCCGAACATCTCAAGCTGGAAGACAGCACGGTGATTGGTCAGCAGCAGCCTGATGCCACTGCGCCGAGCATTGCCGAAAAGCGCGCCGAGTTTGCGCGGATTCCCGGCGGCGCCAGCGTGATCGATGGCGAAACCTACAAGACCGGCCGCGCCAGCTCACCGCAGGATGCCCTGGGCCAGGCCACTGGGGTGTATATCCAATCGCGTTCGGGGGCCGAGGAATCGCGCCTGTCGATCCGGGGCTCGGGCCTGCAGCGCACCTTCCATCAGCGCGGCATTCTGCTGATGCAGGATGGCGCGCCGCTAAACCTGGCTGACGGTAGTGGCGATTTCCAGAGTATCGAGCCGATTGCCCTGGACCATATCGAGGTCATGCGTGGCGCCAACGCCTGGCGCTATGGCGCGGCGAACCTGGGCGGTGCGATCAACTTTGTCACGCCCACCGGCAAGACTGCGCCCAAGGTGCAGCTACGCACCGAGGCCGGCAGTTTCGACTACCAGCGCATCTTCGGCGCGGTAGCCGAAGACTTTGGCGACTGGGATGCCTACCTGAGCTTCTCCGATTATTCCCAGGACGGTTTCCGCGATCACGCGCGCCAGGAAAATCAGCGCTATTTCGCCAATATCGGCGGGCGTATAAACGAGCGTTTATCGACCCGCTTTTATATCAGCCATGTGGAAACCGATTCGGAAATCCCCGGCAGCCTGACCAAGGCGCAGCTGCGGCGTAACCCCGAGCAAGCGGCACTGAGCACGGTGACCGGCGATAACAAACGCGATTTCACCCTTAACCGCATTGGCAATATCACCACCCTGCAACTGGACGGCGGACACAGCCTGGAACTGTCGAGTTTCTACAGCGAGAAATCGCTGTGGCACCCGATCTTCCAGGTGCTGGAAGTCGACAGCGAAGATGTCGGCGTGCGCCTGACCCACAAATGGCACAACAGCGACGGCTGGCGCTGGAATGCTGGCGTGGAAGCACTGCAGGGCCGCAATCAGGCGGAAAACTACGTCAACGTCGCCGGTAAACGCGGCAACCTGGTGGACCGTCAGGTGCAGACTGCGCGCAGCCTGAATGCCTTTACCGAGCTGGAAGTGCCGCTGGCCGAGGACTGGGCGCTGATCGGCGGCCTGACCTGGTTGCACAGCGAACGCGATATCGATGACAAGCTGAAAAGCAGCTTCAACTTCGTCGGCATGCCGACTGGTTTTCAGGATGCCTCATTCAACCGCAGCTACAGCGCACGAATCGGTCGTATCGGCCTGCGTCATGACCTGGCCGACGGCGTGCAGCTGTTTACCAACCTCAGCCAAAGCTATGAGCCGCCGACCTTTAGCGAGCTGACCGGGGGTGCCATTGTCACAGAGAACGAGGCGCAGAAGGCCACCACCCTGGAGGCCGGTATGCGCTTCACCCAGGGCAATCTGGACCTGGACCTGGCGGTGTACCGCAGCGAAATTCGCGACGAGTTGCTGGGCTACGTCAACCCGCTCAACCCGACGCAGGTGGTCACCACCAACGCCGACCGCACCGTGCACCAGGGCATCGAGTTCGGTGGCGCCTGGCAGCTGGGCGAGGTGGTGTTGCGCGGTCAGTACCTGCTCAATGACTTCCGCTTCGACAGCGACCCGGCTTACGGTAACAACCGCATTGCCGGCGTGCCGAGCCAGTTCCTCAAGGGTGAGGCGCTGTGGCAGCGCAATGGCTGGTATGCCGGCCCAACTGTCGAGTGGGTGCCGGTGCACTACGCCGCCGACCACGCCGAGTCGCTGTATGCCGAGGCCTATGCGATCTGGGGGCTCAAGGGCGGTTATCGTCCACGTGACGGCCTGGGCTTCTTCGTCGAAGGGCGCAATCTCTCGGACAAGACCTATATCTCCACCACCGGCGTAGTCGCCAATGCCCGTGGTCAGGATGCCGCGCTGTTTATGCCCGGTGACGGTCGCAGCCTGTATGTCGGCCTGGAGTGGAAGCTTTGACGGCGGCCCTGCAAGCACATGAGCTGCCATGTCTGACCTGGCGCCAGCGTCTGCTGCGGCTGATGCCGTGGCACAAACGCCTGGCGTTGCTGGCCTGCCTGGGCATTTTCAGCTGGGCGGGTAGCGGCATGCTGCACCCGCTGATGGGTTACCTACAGCCGCGCCCGCAGACCATGGCCACGCCGCAGCAGGTGTTGCTGCTGGATAACCTGCGCAGCCCTGCTCAGTTGCTCGGCGCGGCGGGTGTTGCACAGGTGCAGGGCTTGCGCCTGCTGGTACTGGCCGGTGAGCCCTATTACCAGGCGCGTCTGGCTGGCGAGCTGCAGCCGCGTTATTGGCATGCCCGCAGTGGTCAGGCGGTCGAGCTGGCAGCGGCCCATGCCGAAAGCCTGGCACGGCATTACCTGGGCCGTGACGAGCCGCTGGCCTATGCCGGCAGCATCGAGCGCTTTACCAGCGAATATGCCTTTATCAACCGCCTGCTGCCGGTAGCGCGGGTCGACACCCAGCGCGATGATTCGTTGCGCCTGTATGTTGACCTGTTCCATGACCGCCTCGGCACCCTGGTGGACGAGCGCAAGGCCTGGTTCAGTGCGTTCTTCCAGACGATGCACAGCTTTCGATGGCTGGATGCGGCGGGCCCGTTGCGGCCGGTGCTGATGTTGGTGTTGCTGGCCTCGATTGTCTCGGCGACGCTGTTCGGTGTGGCGCTGTTTATCGCCCGTCGGCGTGCCCGTACCTTCAACCGGCGGCTGCATGGCTGGTTTGGGCTGGGGCTCGCCTTAGCGACGCTGAGCTTTGCCAGCAGCGGTGCCTGGCACCTGTTGCACAAGCAGGGCGCGCAGCCCTGGCCGGCGCCGTTCGTGCCGAGCTTTAGCGTGGCCGAGCTGGACAAAGCACCGGCGACCGACTGGCTGCTGGCGGGTGAAGAGCTGTACATGCTCAGCCTGCTTGAGCTCGATGGCAAACCGATCTGGCGCGCCCAGGGTCAGCAGTTCGCCAACATGCCCAGCTTGCATTATCTCGACGTACAGGGCCGTGAACTGGGCAATGACACGCCGCGCCGTTATGCCCAGCAGCGCCTCGATCATTACGCCAAGACCCTGGGGTTGGGTGAGGCGCAGGCGCTCACGCTGCAGCACAGCTTCGACCATGAATACGGCTTCGTCTTCAAACGCCTGCCGGTGTTCAAGGCCAGCTATGTCGATGCTTACAACACCGCGCTGTTTATCGACCCGCTGGACGGCGCCCTGGCCAGTCGCGTGCAGGATGCCGACCGCACCGAAGGCTGGACTTTCGCTTATCTGCACAAGTGGGAATTTCTCGCAGGCTTAGGTAACGGTTACAAACACCTGGCCCTGGGGTTGGTGGCCTTGGCTCATATGCTGTTGGCGCTGGTGGGACTGAGTCTGCTGCGCAAACCTCGCAGTGCTTATTGATAGAGACGACTGATAACCCGGACACTGTGTCCACCACATTGATGGAGTTTGCCCATGTTGAAAAAGACCCTGCTGATCGCCGTTCTGCTAAGCCCGAGCCTGTTTGCCAGCGCCCATGAGTACAGCGCCGGCGAGCTGCATATCGAACATCCCTGGTCGCGGGAAATGCCTGCGGTAGCACCGACGGCGGCGGCCTATTTCGTGGTGCACAACAAGGGCGCCGAGGCTGATCGCCTGCTCAGCGTCAGCACCCCAGTGGCCGGCAAGGCCGAGCTGCACGAGCATATTCACGCCGATGGCCTGATGAAAATGCAGCAGGTGCAGAACGTCGCCATTCCCGCTGGCGGCGAAGTGAAGTTCGAGCCCATGGGCTACCACGTCATGCTGTTCAACCTGAAGCAGCAGGCCAAGGACGGTGAACGCTTCCCGCTAACCCTGACCTTCGAAAAGACCGGGGCGGTTGAGGTGGAGGTCGCGGTGCAGAAGGATGCGCCAGCGGAGCAAGACGCGGCACACCAGCATTGATCAGTAGCTAAGGCAGCCACGATTTATGTAGGAGCGGCCGATGGCCGCGATAGGTCATACAGGCCAGAAACATCGCGGGCATGGGACTGGGCGTTCCCCCGCTCCTACGGTATATCGTCCGCCTTAGGCCAGCCGTGCATCCAGGCTGTTCTGCGCCAGGCGTTTGGCTTGGTCCTGGGTCATGCCCAGGCTGTCGTACAGGGCGGCAAAGTTCTCGGTGACGTAACCGCCGAAGTAGGCCGGGTCATCCGAGTTCACCGTCACCTTCACCCCGCGTTCGAGCATCTGCAGGATGTTGTGCTGGCGCATGTCGTCGAACACGCAGAGCTTGGTATTGGACAGCGGGCAGACGGTCAGCGGGATCTGCTCGTCGATGATGCGTTGCATCAGTCGCTCGTCTTCGATGGCGCGCACGCCGTGGTCGATACGCTCGATCTTCAACAGGTCCAGCGCTTCCCAGATGTATTCGGGCGGGCCTTCCTCGCCGGCGTGGGCGACGGTCAGCAGGCCTTCGCTGCGTGCTTTATCGAATACTCGCTGGAACTTGCGCGGCGGGTGACCCATCTCCGAGCTGTCCAGGCCGACGGCGATAAACGCATCGCGGAATGGCATGGCTTGCTCAAAGGTTTTAAACGCTTCTTCTTCGGACAGATGCCGCAGAAAACTCAGAATCAGACCGTGGCTGATGCCCAGCTGTTTCTCGCCATCGACCAGCGCCTGTTTGATGCCGCGCAGCACTACTTCAAAGGGAATGCCACGGTCGGTGTGGGTTTGCGGGTCGAAGAACGGTTCGGTGTGGATGACGTTCTGCGCCTTGCACTTTTGCAGGTAGGCCCAGGTCAGGTCGTAGAAATCCTGCTCGGTGCGCAGCACATCGGCACCGGCGTAATACAGGTCGAGAAACTCCTGCAGGTTGTTGAACGCGTAGGCGCTGCGTAGCGCTTCGACGTCGTTCCAGGGCAGGGCAATCTTGTTGCGCTCGGCCAGGGCAAACAGCAGCTCGGGCTCCAGCGAGCCTTCCAGATGCAGGTGCAGTTCGGCCTTGGGCAGGGCATTGAGCCAGTCGTACATGGTCAGATCTCGTTATCAGGCGTGGTCGCGATAAAGTTTAACCGTAAGGACAGGATTTCGCCGAATCTGCCGGGCGCTAAATCGCCTTTGCCGCGCAACGCTCTCGCGGCCAAGGCCGTTCCTCCGGGGCGCGGAAGGTGTTATGCGCCCGCCTGTTCTTCACGCCGATACGCATAGGTATCGGCAAAGCGCGACAGCAGGTAGTCGGCGCTGGTCACTGACGGATACTTGGGCGGATGGGCGGCGTCCGAGCAGTTCGGTAGGCAGCTTATCTCGGTGTCCGGGTGCGGTTCGGCGAAGAACGGCATGGAGTAGCGATCCACCCCCAGCGGGCTGATCACCCGGTGCGGGGTGGAGGTGTAACGGTCGTTGCTCCAGCGCGCGAGCATGTCGCCGATGTTCACCACAAAACTGCCGGCAATCGGCGGCGCGTCGATCCACTGGCCATCGCGGTGGCGCACCTGCAGGCCGCCGGCGTCATCCTGGTAGAGCAGGGTGATGCAACCGTAATCAGTGTGCGCCCCGGCGCCTTGCTGTTCGGCGCTGCTGGCGGTGTGGCGCGGCGGATAGTGGATCATGCGCAGCACGCTGATCGGCTCATTGAAGCGCGTGTCGAAAAAGTCGCGGTCGATATTCAGGGCAATCGTCATGGCGCGCAGCAGGGTTTGCGCCAGCGCCTGCATATCGGTGTAGTGCTGTTCCATCAGCGTCGCCCAACCGGGAAGGTCGGGATGCCGATTGGCGCCGCGTAGCGGTTTGCCGGCTAATACCTCCGGATGGTTCAGGTCCATATGGAAACCCATATCGAAGGTTTCCTTGAGATCGCTCGGTTTGCTCGGGTCGAGCTGCTCGGTGGCAATCGCGCCGTAGCCACGGTGATGGGCGGTCTGGGTGATGTCGATCTTGAGCTTTTCTGCAGCCGGCAGGGCGAAGAAGGTCTTGGCGGCGCTCAGCAGTTCGGCGATACGCGCCGGGCTAATCGGGTGGCCGGTGATATAGAAGAAACCCCAGTCGCGGCAGGCGCGGTCAATCTGCTCGGCCACGGCGGGCCAGGCGGATGGATCTGCTGAATAAAGCGGGGCGATATCGATAATTGGCAGTGTGTGCATAGAGGCTCCGGGTGGGGCGGTGCTGCGAGTCTTCTCGTACTAAGGAGCATGTCGAACTCAACACTGTTCTGCTGCGGAAAATCCGGATTTGGCCACTTTTGCGGCTTTCCCTCGTTAAATAGCGCGCTATTCGCCTCGGTAAAGCCGCAAAACTGTCTCAAACCGGGCTTTCCCTCGCGACGAACGGTTGAGCCCGACAGGCTCCAGGCAGCGAAAAAGGGCGCCCCGTTTACGGGGCACCCTTTTGATGCGGTTCTACCGGAGGGCAGGGACGGCATCTGGGTTATGGCTTACTTCGGCAGTTCAGCCTTTACGTTTTCCACGTAGTAGTTCATCGAGGCCAGTTCGGCGTTGGTCGCGGCGACGCCGGCCGGGATTTTTTCTACGCCGCTCTGGTCCTTGATCGGCCCGGTGAACGGGTGGAACGCGCCGCTTTTGATATCAGCGATGATCTGCTCGGCTTCGGTTTTCACATCCGCTGGCACCAGGTCGCTGATCGGCAGCTTGATGGTGTCTTCAGCCAGACCGCCCCAGAAATCCTGCGGCGCCCAGTTGCCGTCGATCACTGCCTGGGTGGATTTGACGTAGTGCGGGCCCCAGTCGTTGACGATCGAGGTGAGCACGGCTTTCGGCCCGAAGTGCGCCATGTCCGAGGCGTAGCCCACGGAATAGACGCCACGACGCTCGGCGGTCTGGATCGGCGCCGGGCTGTCGGTGTGTTGGAACACCACGTCCACGCCTTGGTCGATCAGCGCGTTGGCCGCATCGGATTCCTTGCCCGGATCGAACCAGGAGTTGACCCACACCACCTTGATCTCGGTGCCGGGGTTGTACTTGTCCAAGGCCAACTGGATGGCATTGATATCGCGGATCACTTCCGGGATCGGGAAGGAGGCGACGTAGCCGATCTTCTTGGTCTTGGTCATCTTCGCCGCGAGGAAGCCGCCGACATAACGACCTTCATAGGAGCGCGACAGGTAGGTGCCGAGGTTCTTGTCCTGTTTGTAGCCGGTGGCGTGTTCGAAGGTCAGCTTGGGGAATTGCTTGGCCACTTTCAGCGTCGGGTTCATATAGCCGAAGGAGGTGGTGAAGATCAGGTCATAGCCACCCTTGGCCATGTTGCGGATCACCCGCTCGGCGTCCGCACCTTCTGGCACGTTTTCCACGTAGCTGGTCTCGACCTTGTCGCCCAGCTGCTTGATCACCGCCTGACGGCCCTGCTCATGCTGGTAGGTCCAGCCGTGATCGCCAATTGGGCCGATATAAACAAAGCCGACCTTCAACGGATCGGCGGCGGAAGCGCCCAATGTGGCACTAAAGCCAAGGGCGGCAACGAGGGTGCGCAGCAGAGGTTTTTTGCTCTTCTCGAACATGGTCGGTGGAACTCCGATGTGTGTGGGTACGTTGTTGTTAAACAGCTACCGGTTGGACTGCAAAAAGCTGACCAACTGGACAATTAGCGCGCCACGCCGCGCTAAAACACAGAACCCCGCCGTGGCGGGGTTCTGCGCTGGTGCGTAAAGCCTTTGCTGTGCTGCCAGATGGTGCGTGGCGCGGCGTGTTATCAGTGCCCCGGCTGCCAGGGCTTGCCCAGGGATACCGGCGCAAACAGACGGGTCTTGATCGCATCGCGCGAGAGCAGTACCAGCACCAGAATGGTCGCCACATACGGCAACATCGCCAGCAGGTTGGAGGGGATCGACAGGCCGATACCCTGAGCCACCAGGTGGATGATGCTGGCCAGGCCAAACAGGTAGGCGCCGAGCAGCACGCGCAATACCCGCCAACTGGCAAATACCACCAGCGCCAGGGCGATCCAGCCGCGTCCGGCGGTCATGTTTTCGGCCCACATCGGTGTGTAGGCCAACGACAGGTAACCGCCCGCCAAGCCGGCCATGGCGCCACCGAACAACACCGCCAGGGTGCGCACGCGCAGTACTGGCAGGCCCATGGCGCTAGCGGCGTCGGGGTTTTCGCCGACTGCCTGAATGATCAGGCCGATGCGGCTTTTCAGCAGCACCCAGGCCACTAGGGCGAACAGGGCGAAGGACAGGTAGACCAAAATGTCCTGGGCAAACAGCATGCGTCCGATCAACGGAATCTCGCTGAGCAGCGGAATCGCGATGGGCTCAAAACCCGCCAGCGGTTTGCCGACCCAGGCCGCGCCAACAAAGGTCGACAGGCCAACGCCAAAGATGGTCAACGCCAGGCCGGTGGCCACCTGATTGGCGTTAAAGCCCAGGGCCACGGCGGCGAACAGCATCGACAGCAGCATGCCGGCGCTCATCGCCAGCAACACGCCGAGCCACAGGTTGCCGGTACTCAGGGCGACGATAAAGCCGATCACCGCGCCGAACAGCATCATGCCTTCCTGGCCGAGGTTGAGTACGCCGCTCTTCTCGCAGATCAGTTCACCCAGCGCCACCAGCAGCAGCGGCGTACCGGTGCGCACCATGGCGTAGAAGATATTGCTTAGCAGGTCGAGGTCCATCGGGAGTTCCTTTGCATAGAGCTTTTGTAGGAGCGAGCAAGCTCGCTCCTACAGGTACGTTTCAGGCCAGTGCTTCGGCGTTGGTTGTGCGCTGCGCCCATTTCCACTTCAGCCGTGGCCGATAGAGGATCAGTACGTCGCAGGCGAGCAGGAAGAACAGCATCATTCCCTGGAACAGCTGGGTGATCGCCTGGGGCAGGTTCATGGTCATCTGCGCGTTCTCGCCGCCCAGGTACAGCAGGGCCATCAGCAGGCTGGCGAACAGAATGCCGAGCGGGTTGAGGCGGCCGAGAAAAGCCACGGTGATCGCCGCGTAGCCGTAGCCCGGCGATACCTGAGGCACCAGCTGGCCGATGGGACCGGCCACTTCACCAACACCCGCCAGGCCAGCCAGGCCGCCGCTGACCAGCAGGGCAAACCACACCAGGCGCTTCTCGCGAAAGCCAACAAACCCGGCGGCGCGGCGGTCGAGGCCGAGTACCTTGATCTGAAAACCAAGAAAGCTCTTGTGCAGCAGCACCCACACCGCCACCAGGGCCAACAGGGCGAAATACAGGCCGGCGTGCAGGCGGCCGTCCTCACTCACCAGGGGAAGACGGCTGGCATCGCCAAACATCGCCGACTCGGGGAAGTTGAAGCCGGCTGGATCCTTTAGCGGGCCATGCACGAAGAACAGCAGTAGGTTCAGCGCGATGTAGTTGAGCATGATGCTGGTGAGGATTTCGTTGGCATTGAACTGCGTGCGCAGCCAGGCGGTCAGGCCGCCCCAGGCTGCACCCGCTGCCACGCCGGCGAGTACCACCCAAACCAGCGCCCAGCGGCTGTCCCAGTCGATAATCTGGATCGCCATAGCGCTGCCTGCCAGCGCGCCGAGTAGCAGCTGACCTTCGGCACCGATGTTCCAGATGCGCGCCTGATAGGCCACGGCCAGGCCTAGTGCACAGAGCAGAATCGGCAGCGCCTTGACCAGCAGTTCGGATACGCCATACCAGTCGGCCAGCGGCGCAATCAGCAAGGTGTGCAGGGTTTCCAGCGGGTCGTGGCCGAGCAGGCTGAACAGCAGTGCGCCGCTGAGCAGGGTCAGCACGGCGGCAAGTAAGGGCGACAACCAGAGCATGGCGCGCGATTGCTGGCCACGCGGTTCGAGGGATAACAGCATGGAAAACTCCGTCAGCTCAGGTGGGCAGCAGGGGCTGCTAGCGTGCTTGTGATAGTGGGAAGCGCGGCGAACTCGCCGGCCATCCAGCGGCCAACATCAACGGCTTCGGTCTCTGCCGTGGCGGCCAGGGGTGAGAGCTTGCCGCTGCACAGTGCGCCGATGCGGTCGCTGATCTGGAACAGCTCGTCGAGGTCTTCGGAAATCACCAGAATCGCCGCACCGGCATCGCGCAGGGCAATCAGCGCGCGATGGATCGCCGCCGCCGCGCCCACGTCCACGCCCCAGGTTGGGTGCGCGGCCACCAGCAGTTTCGGGTTCTGTAGGATTTCGCGGCCGAGGATAAATTTCTGCAGGTTGCCGCCGGACAGGCTGCGCGCTGGCGCATCGGCATCCGGCGTTTTCACCGCAAAACGTTTGATGATCTCGTCGGCCAGGGCACGCACCTTGCCGCGCTGAATCAGGCCCTTGCTCAGCAGGCCCTGCTGGAAAGCAGTGAGCAGGGCGTTATCGCTCAGGCTCATGTCCGGCACTGCACCGTGGCCCAGGCGCTCGGCGGGGACAAAAGCCAGGCCCAGCTTGCGCCGCGCATCCGGGTACAGATCGGCAATCGGCTGAGTGTCCAGGCTGATGCGTTCGCGCTCGCTGCGCGGCAGGCGGGTTTCGCCACTGAGCAGGGCCAGCAGCTCATCCTGACCATTGCCGGCGACCCCGGCGATGCCGACGATCTCGCCGCTGCGCACTTCCAGACGCAGGTTGCTCAGGGAGCTGCCGAACGGATCGGCGTTGTCCCAGCTGAGGTCATCCACGCGCAGGCGCGGCAGGCCGCCACTGGCTTTCGGGTAACTGCTTTCCAGGCCTTCGGCATCGCCGACCATCAGCCGCGCCAGCTGCAGGTCGCTGCATTCGGCGGGCACGCAATGGCCCGATACCTTGCCACCGCGCAGCACCGTGGCGCTCTGGCACAAGGCGCGCACCTCGCCGAGCTTGTGGCTGATAAACAGAATGCTGCAGCCCTCGGCGGCCAGGCGGCGCAGGGTGACAAACAGTTCGTCGGCCTCCTGCGGGGTCAGCACCGAAGTCGGCTCATCGAGGATCAGCAGTTTGATGTCCTGCATCAAGCAACGGACGATCTCCACCCGCTGCCGCTCGCCGATGGACAGGCTGTGCACCAGGCGTCCCGGTTCCAGGGCCATGCCGTAACGCTGGGAGACTTCGCGGATCTTCGGCTCCAGCTGCTTCGGCGTGCCGGCGCTGGCGCCAATGGCCAGGGCGATGTTCTCCGCCACCGTCAGGGTTTCAAACAGCGAGAAATGCTGGAATACCATGCCCACACCCAGGCTGCGGGCCATGGCCGGGTCACGCATTTTCAGCGCTTCACCCTGCCAGCGAATTTCGCCGCTATCGGGCTGGGTAACGCCGTAGATGATCTTCATCAGGGTGCTCTTGCCGGCACCGTTCTCACCGAGCAGCGCATGGATTTCCCCAGGCGCGATGCTCAGGTCGATACGGTCGTTGGCCAGGCAGCCGGGGTAGCGCTTGCTGATACCGCTCAGCTGCAAGCGTGAAACAGAGGGGGAACTGGACATGGGCAGTGGCTCAGGAATGACAACTGGCCTGGCTAAAGCAAAAAGCTGGCCAGTGAGTCAGAAAAGCCGCTGTGCCGTGCTAGCTAATGCCTCGTCGTAACCCCATGCCTACAGAAGGCTCCAGCTTGGTGCGCAGTCTTGAGGGATGGTGCGTTTTGGCGCATCGCGGGCAAGCCCGCTCCTACAGAGGCCCGCAGCCGAGCCTGCGATTCTTCGTAACGCCTCTATCCCTTGTAGGAGCGGCCTTGGCCGCGATCATTCGTCAGGCCCGCTACACACTCACAGCCACACCGCATCCCATAACGGGTAATCGCCAATGCGCTTTACCAGGCCGGCGCGTAATGGATTGGCGACGATATAACGAGCCGCCGATTGCAGGTCTTCATCCTGGCGCAACGCGCGGTCGTGGTAACCCTGCTGCCAAATTGGGCCCTGTGTGCCGAGGTGCAGATTGATCTGTCGTGCGCTGTTGCTTTTGATGCGCCGCATCAGTTCTTCCAGCGAGCCTGCTTGCAGTTGCACAAGCCAATGCAGGTGATCGGGCATCACCACCCAGGCCAGAGACGCAACTTGTTGTTGCTCATGGGCTACGCGCAACTCAGTGATCAGCAAGCGGGCCAGTCTGAAGTCGCTGAATAGCGGACGGCGTTGCAGCAGGGTGGTGGTTAGCAGGTAAATGCGTTCGGGTTCTGAATGGCGGCCACGCCGCAGGCTATGACCGTGGGTTTTTGCAGGCATTCCATTGCCTCTTGTGGTGTATTCGATATTGATCGCGGGCAAGCCCGCTCCTACAAAAGAGTGCAACCGTTGCCATCCCGGTCACGCCCCTACCCCTGTAGGAGCGGGCTTGCCCGCGATAATGCGTGAAATAGACTGCAGGCTCACTGTCACAGTGAAGAAGCGTAGCGCAGTGCACCTATTGCGGTTGCAGCTCAATCCGCCCACGGCTGATATCCGCCAGCAGCCGCTGCAGCTCGGCGACCCGTGGTGCGGGGATGGCCAGCTGCAGTTCGGCCCCCGTGGCGTCGTAGTTTTCGCGCTCCAGCAGGCAGTCGAGTTCCGCCAGGCGCGCCTTGAGCAGCTGCAGTTCGGCGAACAGGCAATGGCAGCGGTACTGCTCGCGGGCCACCACCTCGCTGCGCGGTGCGCTTTGCAGGCATTTATTGGCGCTGCCGCCGTAGGCGCGAGCTAGGCCGCCGGTGCCGAGCTGGATGCCGCCGTAGAAGCGGATTACCAGCACCACGACCTGATCCATCTCCTGGGCCTCGATAGCCGCGAGGATCGGCCGGCCAGCGGTACCGCCGGGTTCGCCGTCGTCGCTGAAACGGTATTGCTGGCCAACCTTCCAGACCCAGCAGTTATGGCTGGCGCTGGCGTCGCTGTGCGCGGCGATAAATGCCTGCGCCTCGGCCGCGCTGGTAACCGGCGCGGCGAGGGCGATAAAGCGGCTTTTGCGAATCTCCTCGCGGTACTCGCAAGGGCCGAGCAGGGTGAAAGGCATTAGGCGTCTTTGACAGGAGGCGTCAGGCCGCAGCCCTTGAGGATGATGCGGATCAGGTTGTCGCCGGCCACTTCGTAGTCCTGCTTGGTCAGGCGCGAGGTGCCGGTGACGCGGCAGATCTGCGAGGAAAAGTCGGCGTAATGCTGGGTGCTGCCCCACAGCAGGAAGATCAGGTGCACCGGATCCACCGGGTCCATCTTGCCGGCGGCGCTCCAGGCTTTGAACACCGCGGCGCGGCCGCGGAACCAGGTCTGGTAGTCCTGGCTGAGCATCTGCGACAGGGTTTCGCCGCCGCTGATCACTTCCATCGCATAGATGCGCGAGGCCTTAGGGTGTCGGCGTGAGAATTCCATCTTGGCGCGGATATAAGCGGCCAGCGCGGTGGCCGGATCATCGTCCACGCTCAGGTTGTTGAAGGTGTTGTCCCACAGCTCAAGAATGTTGATCAGCACCGCCTGATAAAGCCCCAGCTTATTGCTGAAGTAGTAGTGCAGGTTGGCCTTGGGCAGGCCGACGTTCTGCGCGATGGTGTTCATGCTGGTGCCTTTGAAGCCGTGGCGGGCGAACTCTTCCTCGGCGGCCTTGATGATCGCTTCTTCGTTTTTCTGCCGAATCCGGCCGGCAGGTTTGTTGTTCGGATCGGCTCGGTGCGCAAGTACTTCAACAGTCATGGGCGGTTCCGCAGTGGTCAGGTTTTCGGACGAATGCACTGATACCCCAGCGCCGCTTAGGTGACAAGCGCAAGGGGCAGAAAAACTGACTTAGACACGCTACGCGCGAGCTTTTGCACCAGGGTTGTGCGTGTAAATGGCGTGCTGCGGTGGTTTTGGGGCTAGCGGTTACGGCTTGATACGCTCGTCACCAGGCCTGCCGCTCTGCTCCCTGCGCCCACCCAGATACCAGCCCAACGCGCCCCAAGCGGCTGCGCAAATGGCGCCGGCTATGGCTGCGATCAATACGCCGTTGGCGAGCATGTCGAGCAAGGCCTTGGCCCAGGCGCTGACGGCGTCGCCGGCGCGGTAGACCACAGTATCGATAAAGTTCTTGGCCTTGTACTTGCTCTCGGCGTCCAGCGGGGCGAAGAGCATTTCCCGGCCGGGGCGGACGAAGGCGTATTCACCAACCCGGCGCACAATCATCAAGGCCGCGAGCATGGCGAAGGTCGGCGCCAGGGCCAGGCCGATAAAGCCCAGGCAGACCAGCAGCGGCACCCCGGCGAGCAGTGCGCGAATGCCAAAGCGCTGGGCGATGCGCCCGGTGATAAACAGCTGCGCGAGCAAGGACAGCGCCTGCACGCTGAAATCGATCAGGCCGAATACGCGAATCTGTTCGTTGCGCTCGGTGAAGGTCTCCGCCACCAGGCGCGCCTGCTCGAAGTAGAGAAAGGTACTGGCAGTGGCCAGTAGGATCACGAAAGCGCTGATACCCAGCAGATAGGGCGAGGCGAGCACGCGGGTCAGGCCGCTGAACGGATTACCCAGCACCGGCTGGCGCGGGCTTTCGCTGGGTGGTGCGCCCGGCCGACCGGCACCGCCGATGGCGCGCCAGGCCATCAACTGTTGCTTGGCCAGAATCGCCATGCCCAACAGCGCTGCCGCCAGCAGGATCAGCCCGCTCTGCCCGAGGCGTTCAATCAGCAGCGCGCCGAGCGCCGGCCCGGCCAAGCCGCCGCAGCTGGCCCCAGCGGCGATAAAGGCAAACAGGCGTTTGGCCTGGGCGCTGTCGAATACATCGGCCATCAGACTCCAGGCCACCGAGACGACGAACAGGTTGTAGACCGAGATCCACACGTAAAACACCCGCGCCACCCAGATGTCATCGCCGCTGCGCTGAAACAGCGCGGCGAAGGCCAGCAGGTTGAGGATAAAAAAGCCGTACACCCAATCGATATAGCGCGCCCGCGCCACCGTCGAGTTAAGCCAGGCGAACAGCGGCACGGCGGCGAGCATCAGCAGAAAGGTCGCGGTAAACAGCCATTGCAGGTTTTCCACGCCGCCGCGAATGCCCATGGCCTCGCGAATCGGCCGCAGCATGAAATAGCCGCTGAACAGGCAGAAGAACAGGCCAAACCCGCACAGCACCGCCAGCAGCTCGGCGGGCCGCGCGTTGATTGCCTGCGCCAGGCGTTGCGCCGGGCTCATCGCTTCGCTTCCAAGTCGCGGGCAGCCGCGTGCATATCAGCTAAACGCCTGGATGATCTTCTCGCGCAGCGCCGCATCCGGCAGGCGGCCGATGCCGGCCTTGAGGTTGTCGGCCATATAACGCGGGTTGGAGGTGGCTGGGATTACCACCGTGACCGCCGGGTTGGCGAGGATAAATTTGAGCAGCAGCTGCGCCCAGGATGTGGCGTCGGTTTCCATCGCCCAGCTGGGCAGTGACTTGCCCTTGACCCGGCTGAGCAGCTGCGCGCGCTGGAATGGCCGGTTGATCAGCGTGGCGATGCCATGGTCGGCGCAGTAGGGCAGCAGGCGTTTCTCGGCATTGCGCTCGCCCACCGAGTAGTTGAGCTGGACGAAATCCACCGATTCTTTGCTCAACACCTCCAGCAGATCGTCATGCGCTGACTCGATGTAATGGGTGATGCCGATATAGCGCACCTTGCCCTCGGCTTTCAGCTCGCGCAGCAAGGCCAGCTGGGTGCGGGTGTCCTGCAGGTTATGCACCTGCACCAGGTCGAGTTTGTCGGTTTGCAGCGCATGCAGGCTGGCCTCGATCTGCGCCATGCCGCGCTCGCGGCCGGTGGCGGAAATCTTGGTGGCGAGGAAGGCCTTGCCTTGGGTTTTGGTGCGTTTCAGCAGCTCGCCGGTCACCGCTTCGGAGGCGCCGTAACTGGGCGCGGTGTCGATCAGCCTTGCGCCGCCGTTGATAAAGGTGCGCATCACTGAATCCAGCGGTTTCAGGCTGTCATTGGTGAGACTGACATCGAAGGTGCGTGAGGTGCCCAGGCCGATCACCGGCAGCATCTCGCCGCTGCTCGGGATGGGGCGTTTCAGCAGTTGGCTGGGGTCGGCGTAAGCCAGGGAAGGCAGCCACGGCGTGGCGGCGAGAGCGAGCAGGCTGGCGCTGCCCTGGATGAAGTGACGACGGCTAGGCATAGGGTCCTCCGTGGTAACACTGCACAGGTAAAGGGATCTAAGAACCTGTTCACGATCTGCTGCGCGTCGGCCCTGCTGCGTTAGAAACAGGCCGGGACGCGGCGTCTCGGAATGCTCATGTACAGCTCGTACACTGCGCTTCCTCGCCTGTTTCTGCCTTGCATGGCTCTAGCTCGCGAGATCGTGAACAGGTTCTAAGCCGCGCCAGGCGTGGCTTCGACCGAGCATAGACCTGTGAGTCGCGACGCCGCCCAAGGTTACGTGGCCAGTTGTTACCTGGTGTGTCTCTACGGCTCGGCCAGCGCTTCGAGAAAACTCTCCAGCACCAGATGCGGGCGGCGACCCTTGCGCGTCACTGAGGCCAGGCTGATGTCGTAGAAGCGGCTGGCCGGTTTCAGTACGCGCAGGCGGCCCTGTTGCACCCAGGCCTGGGCGTAGTGATCAGGCAGGTAGCCGATATAGCGCCCGGTGAGAATCAGAAAGGCCATGCCTTCGCGGTCCGAAGCGCTGGCGGTGCAGTTGAGCGCCTGATAGTGGCTCTGTACCTCGGGCGGCAGGCGGAAGGTCGGCGCGATGGCTTCCTGGCTGTTCAGCCGCTCATCTTCCAGCTGCTGATCATCGACATAGAACAGCGGGTGACCGACCGCGCAGTAGAGCAGCGAACGCTCGTCGTACAGCGCCTGGTATTCCAGCCCGGACAGCGCGCCGGCCTGCGGCACCACGCCGATATGCAGACGGCCGTCGAGTACGCCTTGCTCGACTTCGCTTGGCGGGGTCATGCGGATATGGATATGCACGTCCGGGCCGCGTTCTTTCAGGCGCGCCAGGGCGTTGGTGATGCGCATATGCGGCACCGTCACCAGGTTGTCGGTCAGGCCGATATTCAGTTCGCCGCGCAGGTGCTGGTGCAGACCGTTGACCTCGGTGCGAAAGCTCTCCAGCGCAGCCAACAACTGCTGGGTGCTCTGGAACACCTCGCGGCCTTCCTCGGTCAGGGCAAAGCCGGCGCGGCCGCGTTGGCACAGGCGCAGGCCGAGGCGCTGTTCGAGGTCGCTCATCTGCTGGCTGATCGCCGAGCGGCCAATCCCTAAGGCGCTTTCCGCCGCGGAAAAGCCGCCGCACTCCACCACGCTGCGAAACAGCTTGAGCAGGCGAATATCAAAATCACTGACCTGGGCCAGCGGATCGGGGCGGCGGGTGCTCATTGGTTGTGGCTCATTGTTTAGTAGATGGTTAACTAAAGATAAGAAGAGTCGTGTTTTACTGACTCTAAGCCCGTGGCACCTTTGCTGGCAACTGCTTCTCCTTATAAGAACACCGCCCTTCCTTGCGAGGCCGCACCATGAACATGCCGCAGACCGCCACCCCGTCCCTGGCCAGCCAGCTCAAGCTGGATGCGCACTGGATGCCGTTTTCCGCCAACCGCAACTTCAAGCGCGACCCGCGTCTGATCGTCGGTGCCGACGGCAACTACTTTATCGACGACAAGGGCCGCCGCGTGTTCGACAGCCTGTCCGGGCTGTGGACCTGTGGTGCCGGGCACAACCGCAAGGAAATTCAGGAGGCCGTGGCCAAGCAGCTGGGCACCCTCGATTACGCGCCGGGCTTCCAGTACGGCCATCCGCTGTCCTATCAGCTGGCGGAGAAAATCACCGAGCTGACCCCGGCCGGCCTCGACCACGTGTTCTACACCGACTCCGGCTCCGAGTGCGCCGACACCTCGGTGAAGATGGCCAAGGCCTACTGGCGCCTGAAAGGCCAGCCGAGCAAAACCAAATTTATCGGCCGTGCCCGTGGCTACCATGGCGTGAACATCGCCGGCACCTCGCTGGGCGGCATCGGCGGCAACCGCAAGATGTTCGGCCAGATGATGGACGCCGACCATCTGCCGCACACCCTGCAAGCGCACCTGGCGTACACCAAGGGCATGGCCGCAACCGGCGGCGTGGAACTGGCCAACGAGCTGCTGAAGCTGATCGAACTGCACGACGCCTCGAACATCGCGGCAGTGATCGTCGAGCCAATGTCCGGTTCCGCCGGCGTGCTGGTGCCGCCAGTCGGCTACCTGCAGCGCCTGCGTGAAATCTGTACCCAGCACAACATCCTGCTGATCTTCGACGAAGTGATCACCGCCTACGGCCGCATGGGCAAGTGGACCGGTGCCGAATACTTTGGCGTCACCCCGGACATCATGAACACCGCCAAACAGATCACCAACGGCGCGATTCCCCTTGGCGCAGTGATCGCCTCCAGCGAGATCTACAACACCTTTATGAACCAGGCGATTCCTGAGCACATGGTCGAGTTCGGCCACGGCTACACCTACTCGGGTCACCCGGTTGCCTGCGCCGCCGGCCTGGCGACCCTGGAGCTGCTCAAGCGCGACAACCTGATCGAGCAATCGGCTGCCCTGGCACCGATCTTTGAAGACAAGCTGCACAGCCTGAAAGGCAGCAAGAACGTTATCGACATCCGCAACTGCGGCCTGGCTGGCGCGATCCAGATCAGCCCGCGTGACGGCGACCCGGTGATCCGCCCATTCGAGGCCGGTATCAAGCTGTGGAACGCCGGTTTCTACGTGCGCTTCGGCGGCGACACCCTGCAGTTCGGGCCAACCTTCAACACCACGCCCGAGCAGCTGGACTCCGTGTTCAACGCCGTCGGCGATGTGCTGAACAGCCTCGACTAAGCCACCCCTCATTCCCTGCAGGAGCCAGCAGTCCGGCTCCTGCAAAAACAAGATCCGTTATTAAGGAATTGCCATGACCCTCGTTAACCACCTGATCCACGGCGAACTGACTGCCGGCACCGGCCGCAGCGCTGACGTGTTCAACCCGTCCACCGGTGCCGCTACCAAGAAAGTTGCCCTAGCCGATCGCGCCACCATGCAATTGGCCATCGACTCGGCCAAGAGCGCCTTCCCGGCCTGGCGCAACACCCCGCCAGCCAAGCGCGCCCAGGTGATGTTCCGCTTCAAGCAACTGCTGGAGCAGCACGAAGCGACCATCTCCAAGCTGATCAGCGAAGAGCATGGCAAAACCCTGGAAGACGCCGCCGGTGAACTCAAGCGCGGTATCGAAAACGTCGAATTTGCCTGCGCCGCCCCGGAAATCCTCAAGGGTGAGTACAGCCGTAACGTCGGCCCGAACATCGACGCCTGGAGCGACATGCAGCCCATCGGCGTAGTCGCCGGCATCACCCCGTTTAACTTCCCAGCCATGGTGCCGCTGTGGATGTACCCGCTGGCCATCGTCTGCGGCAACTGCTTCATCCTCAAGCCGTCCGAGCGTGACCCAAGCTCCACCCTGTATATCGCTCAACTGCTGCAAGAAGCCGGTCTGCCGAAAGGCGTGCTCAACGTGGTGCATGGCGACAAGGAAGCCGTGGATGCGCTGATCGAAGCGCCGGAAGTCAAAGCCCTGAGCTTTGTTGGCTCCACGCCGATTGCCGAATACATCTACAGCGAAGGTACCAAGCGCGGTAAGCGCGTACAGGCCCTGGGCGGCGCGAAAAACCACGCCGTGCTGATGCCCGATGCCGACCTGGACAACGCCGTCAGCGCACTGATGGGCGCGGCCTACGGTTCCTGCGGCGAGCGCTGCATGGCCATCTCGGTGGCCGTGTGCGTAGGCGACCAGATCGCCGATGCACTGGTCGAGAAGATCGTGCCGCAGATCAAAGCGCTGAAAATCGGTGCTGGCACCTCCTGCGGCCTGGACATGGGCCCGCTGGTTACCGGCGCGGCGCGTGACAAGGTCAAAGGCTATATCGACGCCGGTGTGGCCCAGGGCGCAAGCCTGGTGGTCGACGGCCGCGACCTGGTGGTTGCTGGCAACGAAAACGGCTTCTTCGTCGGCGGCACCCTGTTCGACAAGGTGACCCCGGAGATGACCATCTACACCGACGAAATCTTCGGCCCGGTGCTGTGCATCGTCCGCGTCGGCAGCCTGGAGGCGGCCATGCAGCTGATCAACGACCACGAATACGGCAATGGCACCTGCATCTTCACTCGCGACGGTGAAGCCGCCCGCCTGTTCTGCGACGAAATTGAAGTCGGCATGGTCGGCGTCAACGTACCGCTGCCGGTGCCGGTCAGCTACCACAGCTTCGGCGGCTGGAAGCGCTCGCTGTTCGGCGACCTGCACGCCTACGGCCCGGACGGCGTGCGCTTCTACACCCGTAAAAAAGCCATCACCCAGCGCTGGCCGCAGCGCGCCAGCCACGAAGCGGCGCAGTTTGCTTTCCCGAGTAATGGTTAAGTAGCACCCAAGGGGGCTGATCGCAGGATCAGCCCCCTTTTTTGATGTGGATGACGACCTGTAGGAGCCAGCTTGCTGGCGATCTTTCGCGACCATCCGCGTGCATGCGATCAGTCCCCTCGCCCCGTTGGGGAGAGGGTTAGGGAGAGGGGGCAACTGCCGGTTTTGCAGCGCCTTCAGCCCTCTCCCCCAACCCCTCTCCCATAAATGGGAGAGGGGAGCAGTACAGCTTTACGCAACAAACCAGCCGCGCGGGCGCGGCGTTGGTGCAGTGACCGCAGGTTACGGCACCCCTTGGGTGAGCGGGTTCAGGGTTTCCTGACCCGTAAGCCCGCTCTCCCAAGGGCAGCCCACTTCAATTATTTATGAAGAGGACTCCTTGCAATGAGCAAACCCATGATTGGCCTTCCCCTGTGCCGTTGGCAGCTGACCAGCCGTGATATCGGCTGGTTTCACCTGGTCGGTGAGAAGTACATCCACGCCGTCACCGGCTTCGGTGCCTTCCCGCTGATGATCCCGGCTTTCGGCGAAGATCTGGACATGGACACCGTGCTGGATAACGTCAGCGGCATCATGTTCGGCGGCTCGCTGTCCAACGTGCACCCCAGCTTCTACGGCGATGACCATCCCGGTCTGGGCCTGGCCGACAAACCCCGTGATGAAACCGTACTTCGCCTGCTGCGCGCCTGTATTGATCGCGGCATTCCCTTCCTCGGCATCTGCCGGGGCATGCAGGAAATGAACGTGCTGTTTGGCGGCACCCTGCACCGTGAAGTGCATGAAGTTGAAGGTCGTCTTGATCACCGCGAGGTTAAGGACGTACCGGACGACGTGGCCTACGGCCCGATGCACAATGTCACCCTGACCGAAGGCGGCGTGCTGCATTCCCTGTTCGGCGAGCGGCAGATCAAGGTCAACTCGTTGCATGGTCAGGGTGTTGATCGTCTCGGCGAGGGCTTGCAGGTTGAAGCCGTGGCCGAGGATGGGCAGATCGAGGCGGTCAGTGTGATTGGCGCCAAGGCGTTTGCCGTTGGGGTGCAGTGGCATCCCGAGTATCGCTATTGGGAGAAGGCGGATTACAACGCGCTGTTGGCGGCGTTTCATCAGGCGGCGAGGGAGTATCAGGTGAAGAAGCTTGAGCGGAAGAGGGAGGTTGTGGTTTAAGTGAGGCACTGAACTGACATTTGAGTTAACAAAGCCCGTTAAATGCGGGCTTTATTTTTGTGTAGTGTTTCAGTGAATTCATTTACTAACTCATCGAGGGTTGAATCTAAATAGTCGTATTTGCAGTTTGAAAGCTCTTCTCGGTATTTTGAGGTTATTAGTGGCATTGTCATCCAGTTCTTATGCTCGTTTGATGATTTGTTTCTGATTACCTCAGTTAAACCTGCTTGGTTCATTACCTGTATTAAAGTCTCGAATTCTTGCGCGGACATAACGGTATAAGGGTTTTCCTTTATTAGTGACTCCTGTAAATTTGATCCCTTGAGTCTTTTCATAACGGAGCCTTCTAGCTGTTCGAATACGTGTGGGGCAAATAAAAACCAGTCCGATAGTGTTACGGTTATAGGGTATAGCTTTCTATTCTGCGGTTTCCATTCTGTGCGGTTGTCAATTATATCAATCATGTTCTTGTAGTTTTGGACGATTGATTTTGCGAGGATTTCTATTTCTTCTTTTAGAGCGGTATCGTTTATTTCGTATCTTGCTTTGAGTTTTAGTCCTTTTGTTTTGCATTCTAGAAGTAATGCCGAAGATTCATCGAATAGGTACCAGTCCACACCATGTTTTTCTTGCTTTTTTATTGAATATGGCTTGCCTCTTTCAATGCTTGTTTTGTCTTTGTTTATTAGTTGTTTACTTATCTTTCCTATGTAGTTTTCGAAGGCGTTTCCGTACGGCTGCTCGAAGCCTTTAGCTTCTGCCATATCGAAAAATAAACCTTCTGAAAATCTAGTCATAAGATGCCTTGGTATAGGGCATGTCACTATGTGTGGTGCATTGGTGTGCGCTTGGATAAGAGGTGTTTTTACGAGTGGATTTATCGTGAATGACCAGTTCTGATTGTATTCTTGTATTGATCTAGTTCTTTCTTTCAATGCGTCTAGCCCAAAAATCATTCTGTCTAGGAAGAGCTTTTTTTGATGTTCGCTGATTCCGAACTCTTTATAGCTTTGGTTCGTATTGTAGAATGGGCTCTTTATGAAATGGCCAGATAGCGCTATTCCCAAAAGGTAAAACTGGGAGGTTGATAGCCCGGTGTTTCTTAATAAAACTTCCTCGATTTCAGGTGATTTGTATATGTTTAGGTATCTTGAGAGCGTTAGTTTGAAGTTTTTCTGCCAAGGAAATTGTTGCTGAACGATCCTATGCATTTCATGGAATATTGTATTCTCTAAGTCTTCGTTTGATTGTTCGTCCACAATTTTTCTTATCAAATTTATTGCTGTTGCAATATCTTTTCTCTTGAGTAGATTTTTGTGTTCCTTTGTGCCGGCGTTCAGGATTACCTCTCTTGTCAATATGTCTAGTTCCCACGGATGTATGATGTCTTTTATTGATGCTTTTCCGTTGTTTAATAAGCCAAAGTCGGCTGGTAGTGCTAGGTCTCTTTCCAGATTTTGGAAGAGTTGCCATATGTCGGCTAGAGATTTGGTTATGTGTAGTTTTGCAGAAAAATTTCTTAGTGGCTTATAGTGGTGATACATACTGCTCCCTTGATATGTATTCGTATTTAATCAATGTATTACGTTTCTTCTTGTGTTTTATATTTGGTGCCTCTCTGGCTGATCTTGGAAGATAGAATTGAGCGTAGCGATACCCGTCAATAATGGCTATCCGAGATCATCATTCGTCGCGCTCTTCCGCGGCGGTACCAGTGTCCTCGCCGCTTTTACGTTGTCCGCTCTAATGGTTCCGCCCTTACGGCGGCTTACTTTTGGCAAACGCCCCAAAAGTAAGCAAAAGGTCTTGCCCCTTGCATCCGGGTCTCGCTGCGCTCGACTTCCCTCGTTCCATCATTGCTCCAGGGGCACGCCGCGAAGGGCCATCCCTGGCCCATCGCGGCTCTCGCGGCATCCATGCCGCTCAACCCCTTCCGCAACGATTCCGCTCGGCCTTCTGATGGGGCGTTTGGCGTCGTCTGTGATAACGCAGAACAAACTGTAGGAGCGGCCTTGGCCGCGATGCTTTTGATTCTTTTGCCGTCCACAAATCGCCCAAACAACGCGGTCCCCGAATCCCGTCAGGAGGCCGAGTGGAGGTGCTGTGTAGAGGGGCGTTTGGCATGGATGCCAAACGAGGAACGATGGGCCAGGGATGGCCCACCGTGACGACCCTCGGAACAGCACCGGAGCGAGGGGAGTTGAGCGCAGCGAAACCCGGATGCCGGGCGCGCTTTCTCTTTGGTTACTTTCTCTTTCGCGCGAGCAAAGAGAAAGTAACTCGCCGTAAGGGCGAAACCAGTAAGCAGAGCCAATACACCAGCGGCGTGACGCGCTGATTAGGGCGGTTTACCAGCGGTTGCGCACTTCCTCGGCAAAGCCCGGCAGGTTGTGAATCGCCAGGACTTGGCCATCGTCGAGGGTGACGTGGCCGTTGTAATGGCCGAACACCTGGTGCTGTTCGGAGGCCAGCAACAGCAAGTTGAGCTTGCTGTTGCGATCGACCCTCGGGGTGAAATCCAGTTGCAGGCGGGCATCGTTGCTGCGGATCTTCCAGGGTCTCAGCCAGTCGTTACGGTCAAACTCAAACGCGACCTGATCCAGCTTGTGCGCCACGCCGCGGTACAGCAGCAGGTTTTCCGTGGCGGGGCTGCGGTCGCTAAAACCGTAGCCGAGGTTGAGGCCAAAGAGCTCGCCTTCGACATAACCGGACGCCGAGGCCCAATACCAGGTGTTGTTGTAGGTCCACACGCCACGGCCCCAGTCGAGCACGCCGAGGTCGCGCGTTGGGCTTAGTGGGTAATGCTTGCCGGCTTGGCTGAACTGGCCGCTGGCCTGCAGGCAGTTGAACTTGCTGTTGTAGTAGAAGGCTTTGCGTTGCTCGGGCCAGGACGTGGCGATATTCATCGACTGATGGTGCGGCGGCAGGCGCAAGGTTAGATCGCCCTCGATGCCACGCCCGTGGGGCCCCTGGAACTGCGCGCTGGAGAAATGCAGCCGATGTTCATCGCCGCTGCGCCGTATCTGCAGGGTCAGTTGAGCGTTGCTGAAGCTGATTTCGCCGCTGTCGGCGCGCTCCGGAAAGGCATGCCGCGCCAGTGGCAGTACTTGCAAGGTATCGATCTGCCAGCTGCGGCCTTGCGTCAGGTCGACCAGGCAAATGGCATAGAGCCCGGCATAGCCGAGGTTGCTGGCGGTCAGGCAGATGGCGAACTGCTCGGGTGACACCACGGCGTAGTAGTCCCATTCCTTGATCCGCCAACTGCTCGCGGCGACGGCCTGGCGTTGGTAGTGCCAATACGGCTGGCGAGCCCAACCGGGCTCGGTTAGCGTGCCGTCGGGTTGCAGCAGTGGCAGGGGGGCGAGAATTTCGTGCTGCATGATTGGCCTCTTGTTTTTATTCTGCGGCGGTTTGCCGTTTGGCTGGCTCGGCTGTTTTTGGCTAAGTCCAAGTCGCCTAGCGCGGTGAGCAGCCTTAACTATCCTCTAGTAGCGCCGATAGAGCGTATTACTAGACAGCTAGAAGGCGAAGCCCCATGAGTATCAAGTCCAAACTGCTGGTGAGCTTTCTGGTTGCCACCCTGATTCCGGTTCTGGTGGTGGCGCTGCTGACGATTCGCAATGTCACGCAGCAGGCCAAAGAGAACTTCCTGGTAGCCAGCAGCCTGGATATGAAACTGGTGAACAACAGCTTCGCCACCTTCTTCGATTCGGTGGGCTACACCGTTTCCGCCCTGGCGGAATATCCCGCGGTGAAGGATGCCGATAACGGTGAGTTGACCACCTACTTCGGTGAGGCGCGCAAGCCGGGCGAGGTGGCCACCGCCAATGGTGGGCGCGAGAAGCAGATTTTCGATTACTTCTCCAGCATCGGTAAGAACAACCCCACCTTCGGCTACGTGTACATGAGCGACACCAAAGGCGGTTATGTGGAGTGGCCGGGCACCGGGGATTACGGTGACTGGGACCCGCGTACGCGCGAGTGGTACCCCATCGGTCGTGACGCCAACTTCACCCTGGGTCGCCGCGACGGTTATTACTGGGAGCCGGATGACGCGGTGTATGTCTCGGTGCTCAAGGGCTTCAAGGACAACGCCGGGCAGTTTGCCGGGGTGGTGGCGGTGGATGTGTCGCTCAAGGCGCTGACCGATATGGCGCAGAAGGTGCGCTTCGGCGAAACCGGTTTTCTGATGCTGGCGGAGGGCAGTGGCACCTTGCTGGTGGATGGCCTGCAGCCGGACAACAACTTCAAGAAGGTCAGCGAGCTGCCCGGCGAGCACTTTGCAATTATCGGCAAAACCGAGAACGGCCTGGTCGAGGTGGAGATCGACGGGGTGGCCTATATGGCCAACGTCTACACCTCGCCTGAGCTGGGCTGGAAGTTTGTCGGCTTCAAGCAGGCTGACGAGATCTACGCGAGCGCCCGTGAGCTGACCTGGATAACCCTGATCGTCTGCGTGGTGCTGGTGCTGGTATTCGGCGCGGCTGGGGTGGTGATCGCCAACCGTATCGTCAACCCGATCAATCTGGTGAAGGACGGGCTGCGCACCATCGCCCAAGGTGAAGGTGACCTGACCCGCCGGCTGGACTTGCTCAGCAGCGATGAAACCGGCGAGCTGGCCAAGTGGTTCAATCAGTTTATCGAGTCGATCCAGGGCATGATCAGGGTGATCAAGGAGAACGCCATCAGCATGGATGGGGTTTCCAGCGATACCAATAAACGCACCACGGCGATGTCGGCCACGCTGCAGCGTCAGTTGAGTTCGGTGGAGCAGATTGTCACGGCGGTGACCGAGATGTCGTCGGCGGCCAATGAGGTAGCTAAGACCTGCGTGCAGACCGCCGATGTGTCCGAGCAGGGGCTGGTGGCCACGCGCAATGGCAAAGAGGTGATTGCCCGCAGCACGTCCGGGGTCAACAAGCTCGGCGCCAGCATCCAGAACTCCAGCAAAGTGATTCAGGAGCTGGAGAAGGAAACGGTCAATATCAACAATATCCTCTCGACCATTCAGCAGATCGCCGAGCAGACCAACCTGCTGGCCTTGAACGCTGCTATCGAAGCTGCCCGTGCGGGCGAGCAGGGGCGAGGGTTTGCGGTGGTGGCTGATGAAGTACGCAACCTGGCCAAACGCACCCAGGACTCCACCGAGCAGATCAACAATATCCTCAACCTGCTGGTCAACCGCATCAAGGAAGTGACGGTGAGCATGGACCAAAGCCTGGTCGAGTCGGGCAAGGCCATCGTGCTGTCCGATGAGGTTATGGCCGCCTTCGAAAGCATTGAAGGCAAGGTGCAGATGATCCGCGACATGACCATGCAGATCGCCACCGCAACCGAGGAACAGCACCTGGTGACCGAGGAAATCAACCAGAACATAGTCGCCATCAACGACGCGGTAACGCAGATATCGGTGCAGGCAGCCGAGGTGGAAAGCTACGCCCAGGAACAAAGCGGCCTGAGCAGTGAGCTGAAACAGCTGGTGGTGCGTTTTCGTACGGAGTAGAGAGGCCGGCGCGTTGCGTCGACTACCCCCAATAAAAAGCCCCGCAATTGCGGGGCTTTTTTTACCTGCGATAGCCATGGCCGTGCGCGAAACCTATGGCCAATAGCTGGGCGAGTTAACAGGGCGCATCTGTTGCGCATGACGGTGTTCTATCCCGCCCCGTATGATCGCCGGCTTGTTTACTGCGCTGGCCAGAGAGGGCCTTACGGATGAAGCGATATCTGCGTCAATGGAAGTTCTGGGTGCTCTGCGTGCTGTTGGGTTGCGTGCTGGGATGCTCTTCGCGGGGGGGCGATTATCTGAGCGGGGCGGCTGCTTCCGCTGAGGCTGCAGTGCCGGGTACGCAGTTGCAAGGCAAGGCGTCGGGGCGACTGTTGGTATGGACCGCGAGTTTTACCCTGGAGGTTGTCGATCTCGACAAGGCTAAGGCTCAGCTCACCGAGCGCATGCTGGCGTTGGGTGGGTATGTTGAGGAAACCAGTGATTACGGTGATGACAGCCAGAGCCTGGTTTACCGTGTGCCCAAGGATGCCTTCGAGACGGCTTTGGGGAGTGTTGAGCAAAGCGGCAATGTGCTGAGACGGCATGTCAAAGGTGAGGATGTCACCGAGCAGTACGTCGACGTGGAGACACGCCTGAACAATAACCGGGCACTGCGTGATCGCCTCAAGGACTTACTTGCCAAGGCCAGGGATGTGAAAGACATCCTACAGATCGAAAGTGAACTCAATCGCGTGCAGTCGGAAATCGATTCGATGGACGCGCGCATGCGCATCCTCAAGGATCAGATCCAGATGTCCACCCTGACCGTTGAGCTGCGCCAGCAGGTGCCGGCCAAGCCCGCCACTATCTATGGCCCGCTTGGCTATCTCTATAAAGGTGCTGAGTGGTTTGTCACCAAGCTGTTCATCATTCGCGAGTGATTGTGTTGCGAGACTAATACGGTGTAGCCAGCCCCGTAGATGATCCAGAAAAAGCCCCGCAATTGCGGGGCTTTTTGTTTACCAGCGATATCCATGTCCATGGCCGCGCCCGTCGTGCCGACGGTGTTTGTGGCCATGCCAGCGTTTGTGGCGCGGCCGTTCCTGCACGTAATACACGGGGGCGGGTTGGTAATAAACCGGCTGGCGTTCGTAGTACACCCGTTGTGGCGGGTAATAGGCCGGGGGCGGCGGGTAGTACTCGCGCGGTGGCGGGGCGTAGACCTGTACGGGGCGGCTTTGGCTGACGATAACGCCGCCAATCACCGCGCCCACCACGGCTCCGGCAATCGCTGCGTCACGGTTGGAGGCCTGCGCTGGGGCCTGGGCAAACAGTACCAGGCTGGCCACCAGGCCGGTGATAAGGGGGATACGCGACAGCATGATCGAAACTCCTCTGCAAACCGGTCTTTCCCGGCTTGTAGTTTCGACACTGGGTGTTGCACGGCATTGCAGGGCGCAATGTAAAGCCTGTGTAAAACAGGGCGTGGTCTGGAGAGGGAAATATTTGGCAGTATCGGCAGGCTGGCGGAGCAAAAAACAATTCATTCCGCCGCCTTTGCTTCTTTACTTCAGCCTCAGCAGGCCGTTGAAACACGTAGGTAGTTTTTCAACTGCCTGCTAGGTCTGGAGCCGGAAGCGCAGAACCCCCTCAATCAAGGAGTCACTTATGCTGAGCCGCAAAGGATTTATGCTCGCCGCAGTCGCCGGTCTGTTGGCCTGTCACGCTCAAGCCGCAGATGTCACGGTCAAGCTGGGCAGCACGGAGCGCGTCACCCGTTTGTTTGCCTATCCCAATAACTGCAATGTGATCTGCTATCGCGACTGGACGCTGGAGCAGACCGCCGAGCACTACCTGCGTCAGAGCTTGCAACGTGATGGTTACGACACCGCCAAGGTCAGCGTGCACCGCGAGCAGCAAGACCTCTATGCCAAATTCACCGAGGTGCCCGAAGGGTACGGTAAGCCACTCGAGCAACTGCTGAAGACCGGAGAGCTGGCCTACGCCGGCGCCAAGCTGCTCAACAAGGATGGCAAGTGGCAATACAACTGGTCGTTGTTCCTGCCGCTGGGCATGGCACTGGACAACCGCAAGAGCGTTGAGCTGCTGCACTTCCCGCCAGATTACTCGCTGACCCAGGCGCAGGACTATCTAGAGTCGAGCACCACAAATCGCTGGGCCGATCTGCTGACCCAGAACGGCATCAGTGCGGCGCAGACACCGGCCTTCCAGACCATCATCGACATTGCGCCAATTGCCGCGCCTGCCAATGCCGGCAGCGCGCTTGAGGGGGTTTACAGCTACTTCAACGCCTACCAGACGCAGATGGTTATGCAGTTGACCGCGGGTGAAGGCGGCCAAGCGCTGCCAATGGTGGCCTTTGGCAGCCCGGTGCGCAGCTGGGTTAAACAGCAATATGGGGTTTCTGTCGATGTGCTCGGTCTGGCGCAGATCAGCCCTGCTGCTGGGCAGAAAGTTGCCGTGCTCGGCGCCAATCACCCCAGCTACATCTGGTATGCCGCTGACCCGGAAAACTATGACGGCGATCAGCAGAAAGCCGATGCTGCGGGCCTGAAAGTCATGGGGCAGGATCTCAGCGCCGCCTGCTGGCAGGCACGGATGGGCGAACAACCCAATCAGGACGCGACCCCGGTGCTGAGCGCTTGCAGCGAGAAATGGCAGGTCACTGAAAAGCTGCAAACCTGCGAGCTGTTCTACACCTCGGTGCGCAACCTGGCGCCCGAAGCAGCGCAGGCCAAGTGCACCCCGGCGAGTAGCTAAGTACCTCGGCCAAAGCCCCGCGCTGTGGGCTTTGGCCGCTATCGGGCCGTTAACGACGTTTAAGGAATAGCCGGTGTTGCTGTGCCAGCTGCGCCTTCTGGCACGCCTGGTGCGACCGCTGGAGCCTGGTTTTGCGCGGCCAGATGAGCCTGTAGCTGGGCCATCTGATCGTTTTTCAATTGGATCAGGCGCTGCAGTTTGTCGAGTTGACTCTGCAGGTCGGCAATACGGCTTTTCAGTTCAGCGTTTTCACGATTGGTCGAATCGAGGCTTTCCTGGGTCACGGCCAACTGATCAAGCAGGGCCTTGTTGCCTGCGCTGCCTTTGTCACTGCCGGCACTCGCCTTGTCGCTGCCGTCCGCAACCAGTTTCAGGTTGTCGCTGCGTTCAATTGTGGCCGGTACAGCTGCTGCGTTGCTGCGCTTGCTGGCATCCAGTTGGCGGGTGCTGGCGGCCACACTGCGGCCTTCACGCCAGGCTGCGGTCTGCTCGTTAACCTGAGCGATGGCGGCGCTTTGCGTGCGGCTGTTGATTTGTTGTTGATTGGGTAGGCGCAGCACTTGGCCGCTTTTCATGCGGTTGATGTTGTTGTCGATAAAGGCCTGCGGATTCAGCTCCTGGATCGCCAGCATGGTCTGCTGCACGCTGCCGCCAGCCCGCGCACGGTTGGCAATGTCCCAGAGATTGTCGTTGGCGGTGGTTTTGTATTCATTACCTTCCAGCGGCTTGGCCGTCGGAGCAGCGGAGGACGCTGGAGCCGCCGACTGAGCCGCAGCTGTGGCCGGGCGCGCTGCCGGCAACTGTGCGCGTGGCGCGGAAGACGCAGCGGTTACCGGCTGTTGTATTGCAACCGGGGTAACGCTTTGCGCGGTATAGAGCGGTGGGTCCAGCAGCAGGGTGTATTCACGCTGCAAACGGCCATTTGGCCAGAGCACTTCCACCAGGAAGTTCAGGTAAGGCTCACGCATCGGCTTGCTGGAGGTCACCCGAATAACGCTTTTGCCATTTGGTTTGAGCACCGGGGTGAATTTCAGGTCAGTCAGGAAGAACTGACGGTCAACGCCGGCCTTGTTGAAGGTTTCAGGGGACGCTAAGCGCGGTATCACTTCATCGGCAGACAGATCACGGCCTTCCACCAGCTCAATCTCAGCCACCAATGGCTGATTGAGCTCTGATTGAAGCGTCACTTCACCCAGCCCTAGCGCGTGCGCCATGCCGGATGACAGTGCCGAAGCAGCTGCGATTGCCAGCACCAGTTTACGAACCCGAGCCATAGCGTTATCCCTTGTTTTATCTGTGTCTTGACCAGCGAGAGGGTCGTGAGCGTTGTTGCCGTCTGTCCGCAGAGGTGAGCGCACTCGGCAATCAACTCGGCCAGTATTGGCAGCTTCGAAAGAGTTGGGGATTTTATGGAGTTGCGCCGATTAATTGTGTTGATCAGCTTGCAAATCTTTCAAGGTTCTTGCTGAGAACTGCGGCTAATAGCGTCCATTCGTCGGGTACGCAGCATCCGCACGCTCATTCGAGTGGGCGTGGGTACTGAGCTGGATAGGTACGTTTTCGTGCCGTCAGGTGTTTCTGGCAGCCCCGCGTTTGCGGCTTAGCTGTTTTGTGCGTCTTTGCGGCACTGCGCCTGCAGGGCAGCCCAGCCTTCGGCGCCGAGATCTTCCAAGGTCTGGATATTGGCTTCGAAGATCGCCTCCGGGTCGGGGAAGGCGGCTACGGCGCGGTCGATGCTGGCTTCGCGCAGGATATGCAGGGTCGGGTAGGGCGAGCGGTTGGTAGCGTTGCTGACATCATTGACGCCGGTGTCGGCAAACTGGAACTGCGGGTGGAAGCTGGCCACCTGCAGAATTCCGGCATAGCCGAGCTCGTCGAGGCTGTCATCGACCACGGCGAGGAAGTCGTTGAAGTCGAGAAAGTCTGTGAGCGCGGTGGGGTGAATCAGCAGGGTGGTGTCGGTTTCGCTTGGCTCGCAGTTGGCCAGGTGGTGCAGCTCATCGATCAGCATGGCGAGCAGTTCTTCCGGCTCGGCGCTGGCGCACACCATATAGCGGACTTGCCCTTTGACCTGCACGGCCTTGGCGAACGGGCAGAGGTTCAGGCCGATTACGGCGCGATCAACCCAGGCGCGGGTTTCGGCAATGGCGTGGGCTGCGCTCGGGGTGGCGGTGCTGGACATAGGGCAATACTCGGGCTGGCGTGGCGTGAAGTTTAGCGCCAATAGCGGCGGTAGGGTTCGCGGGGCGGTTGCCAGCGCTTAGCCGCTGTTGCGTTGCGGATTGCCGGCGCGGCGCAACGGGCTGCAGCGGCCGAGGTCGATGGCACCGACATAAGGGTTACCGTGGCCCATCACGCAGCCGACCTGCTGATTGCGCCAGCGCTCCCATTCGCTGATCGGGTATTGGCGATTCCAGGCTTCGTAGGTGCGACGGTCGAGCTTGGACAGGCGCAGCTGGTAGCGCTCGGCCATATATAGATAGATGCGCGCTGCCGCGCCGCGAGCGTGGACCGGCGGCATGGCGGTTTTCGCCTTGAAGTTGACCACCATCGGGCAGCTTCCGTACTGCGTGGGTTTGTCGCTGAGCATGCCGAGGGCGTAGTTGGAGCGGTCGCCGTTTACCTCGCCGATGCTTGGCACCAGGTTGTGCAGATCGGCTTCGGCGGCTTTGAACGTGGCGTCTGTGCGGGTGCAGTTCTTGCGGCCGCCGTTCTGCCAGCACTGACGCTGATGGCCGATCACCCAGGCCGGCACCACATGCTCCCATTCCAGACGCTGGGCGCGGCGCAGCTGTTTGCGCGGGCTGTAGCCGCAGCTGCCGAGGTCGACCCGGTTACCGCTGTAGGCACACTGGCAATAGAAGGTGTTGGGCCGTTCGGCATACAGCCGCCAGGCGATTTTCTTCGCGGCGCTAAAGGTTTTCGGGGCATCGGCAAAGGCGGGCAGGGCAACTAACAGGCAAAACAGGACAAGCAGACGCAGCATGGGGCACTCGGCAGCCAAAAAGCTGCGGATCATACCGATTAAAGCGCTCTGCGACGGGCCTTTTGACGATGCACTGATAAGTGGTCGCCAACCTTTTGCTCTTGATGCGGTCTGTTGGCAGTCCACCTGAGCTTATGCAGCTAGGTGCTTGATTGTGCTGAAAGTCATGTATTCAGGAGGAAAACTGGCCAATCTGGATTTTGTTGCTAGCGTTACCCCATCACACTGCAGCGGACGACCTCCTCTGATGAGCACTGTGCAGCGTTGGCAATGGCTGAAAACGGGCCCCGCCTGGTCGGGCGGCAGTGCTGTGGCAATGCGCCTGTCGGTGCTGGTTGTGCTGTTGCTGGCTGTCAGTGGCTGCTCAACCCGGCAGGACCATCAGACCATTATCAGCAACCGCAGCGAGATCAAACCTACCGAGTTCTTCCAGAGCCATGCCGACCGCATGGCCACGCTCGGCATGCGCAACAACCTCAATAGCCTCTACCGCTTGATGGACAAGCTATACCTGCGCAACCCCCGCGAGTGGCGCAAAACCGGCCTGCCTGATGTGGAATCCGCCAAGCGCGCGGTACACCGCGCCATCGAGCTGGATCAGCCGCTGCCGCAACTGGGTGGGCGTACCGATGTCGCCGCTCTCGGCTATGCCTTGAGCGCCGAATACCAAGGCGACCGTGTTGGGGCGTTTATCTATTCACTGGCGAGTATGCTGATTACCGCCCACGGCGGGCGCACCGAGTACTACCTGAGCGACACACTGAACCCGCAGTTTATCCACAACGCGGCGCGTAATTTCGAGAAGGCCAGCTGGATGCTCGCCCAGCGTACGGATGCCGGCGGCAAGCCCTGGCTGCTGTCCAACGAGATTTCCGCCGAGGGGCATAACCTCAGCTATGCCGTGGAGTTCGGCAAGATAGTCGCGCGGCTGGATCTACTCACCGATGTGTTGGATGAGCGCTACCGGCGCATGGGCGTGAGTTATGCCCAGGGTTTGCTGTTTTTGAACTTCCTACCAGTGCAATAAACCCTCAGTAGCCTTCTTCCAAGCGTTTATTGCTCTGCGCATTGGCCGCTTCGATCTGCTGTTTCAGCTGTTCGGTCTGCTGCTGCAGCTGTGCCGCCTGTTCGGCTTGCAGGCTGGCGGTTGCCGCCGTTTCACCGAGGCCGCAGGCGCTCAGGGTGAGGGTGGTTGAGAGCAGCAATAACGGAAGGGCGACGCGCATAGTGGCTCCTGAGTAAATGAATGGACGGCGCGGCTTAGTGCCAGCGCTTGTGAATGCTATCCAGAGTACCAGCCTGTCTTAAACGCTCCAGCGCTGCCGAGAACTGTTTGGCACGGGCGCTATCACCCTTGGCGAAGGCCACGTAGCGCGGCATTTCCACCAGCGGTTTGGTCAGAATGCGTACGTTTTGCTCAGCGCGTTGTTCGCGCACGAAGTACATCAGTTGCACCCGATCCCCGACTATCACATCAATGCGTCCGGCCAGCAGCATCGACACCAGCTGCCGTGGGTTCTGCGCGCTGGTATCGCGCGACAGCTCGGCCTTGTCGAAGTCCGACTGATAGGCATAACCGCGCACCTGGCCAATGGTGTAAGGCGACAGATCGTCGAGTTCGGCCCAGTCGGTGAGGGTGGTTTTGCGCGAGGTCATAAATACCGTGGAGCCGGTACGAATCGGCCCGACCAACTCGTATTGCTGCATACGCTCAGGGGTGCCGGCGAACTGAAAGGCCATGGCCACTTCGCTGCGATCAATCATGCGTTTGACCCGCTCCCAAGGGTACAGGCGCAGGCTGTAGGGAATCTTGGCTTCCTGCATAACGGCCTCCACCAGCTCGACATCCAGCCCGCGCGGCTGGTCATCCTCGATGGTGACAAAGCTGTAGGGCGCAAACTGCTCATCGCCCACCACTTTCCATGTCTCGGCCTCTACAGCCCAGGGCAGTAGCAGCGTCAGGCACAGCGCAAAAATACGCATGAGGTCCTCCAGGCGGGTGCCTCGAACGAGCGATTTGCTCTGTATTGATGCTAGCCAATTACGCGGCAGATGATGCTGGCGATGCGCTGTTTTAAGCTTTAAGCGTCTTTATGTAACCGTCTGGCCGTTAACCCAGTGTGGCAATAAAGCGGTTTACCGCCTGTAGCAGGTCTTCATAGGAGGTCGAGTTCATCACGAAGACTACGAAGCCTTCGATATCCTGCTTTTTCAGCTCGAAGCGGATATGAATCAGCATCACCACATGGTTCTGCACCCGGGTGCCGAGGACTTTGCGGGTGTCGCCGGAGTCGACCGTGGGCATGCTGCATTCGAAGGGAGTCTTGGTCAGTTCGGAGAGCGAGGCCAGGCAGGCGTTGAGCACCACGTTGCCGACTTCCAGCAGGGCGTCGCGCTGAATCTGCAGCAGTTCGGTGCCGGGTGGCACGTCACCGATCAGCATTTTGACCATCTCCAGGCTCTTGTCCTCGGGGAAGATCAGCAGGGCGTTGCCGGAGAACATGCCCTGGAATGGCTGGCGGATGCAGTACATCGAGGCGCTTTTCTTGCCAAGGTGGTCAGTCACTTCGCTGACCGTGACAAAGTGCAGCTCGGGCACGCACAGCAGCACTTCATCCTGGAGCATTTCGCTCATGGCGGCAGCAGCGCGGCCTATGCCGATGTTGAACATCTCGCAGAGCACATCCGTTTGCAGTGTCGATAGTTTGAGCATGTCACTGTCCCAGCGCTTGCAAGAGCGCTGGCCCCTTGTCGGCGGTTATCGGTTTGGCCAGAAAGGACAGGCCAAGGGCTTGGATCTGGGCCTGGATCGCCGACTGGATATTGGCTGTAAGCATGACAATCTTGATGTTCGGGTATTCCTGACGAATTACGGTCGCGGCTTCCAGGCCACTGATGCCCGGCATGTTCAGGTCCATGCTGATCAGGTCGATGGGGTGCTGTCGGCAGATGTCGATCGCCGCCTGGCCGCTGGCGGCTTCAAACACAGTCCAGCTGGGTTGCAGGTTGGCGAGGATGCTCTTGGTCATCATGCGCGAGACCATGCTGTCATCCACGATCAGAAAGTTTTTTGCCATAGCGTTATCAAATCTCCACGCGATTGCGGCCAGCCATTTTTGCCTGATAAAGCGCTTTATCCGCCGTTATCAACATCTGCTCCAGCGTAGCGTTCTGTTGCGCATTGAACACGGCAGCACCAATCGAGATGGTCATCTGCAGGTTGCCGGTGGTGCTGTTTATCGCCGTGCTGGCGACAGCCTTGCGCAGCCGTTCGGCGCTTTCCAGGGCCTGTTGCTGATCGGTGTGCGGCAACAATACGGCAAACTCTTCACCGCCCATGCGGCCGAGGATATCGGCTTCGCGCAGGGTGTCGCGCAGCGTCTGGCTAAGGCTGCAGATGGCTTCATCGCCAACTGCGTGGCCGTGGGTGTCGTTGATCTGCTTGAAGTGGTCGATATCGATCATCAGTACACTGCACGGATGTTCGTAACGTTTGCAGCCGTCCAGCACCTGTTCGCCGAGTTTGTAGAACGCGCGCCGGTTGTACAGCTTGGTCAGTGAGTCGGTATTGGCCTGGGTTTCCAGCAGGTTGAGCAGCGTGCGGTGTTCGCTGATATCAAAGCCCCAGAGCAGGTGGGCGAGCTTGCCTTCGATCTCCACCAGTTTGGCTGACAGCGAACTCCAGTACGGCTTGTGCGGCATAACCTGGGCTTCCCAGTTGTCGACGCGGCCGTATTGATCGAGCTCATCGAGAAACGCTTCGCCTTGCGCGGTGTCGACCAGCAGGTTTTTCAGAAACAGCTGCTCTGGCGGGCTGCTAAGTTCCAGCTTGTCGAGCAGAGTCTTGTTGATAAACAGCACATCGCCAGTTTCGGCATTTACCAGAGCCGCCTCGCTAGGGCTGGCATCGAGAATAAACATCAGCAGCGCCTTGCTCTCGGCCAACTGGCGGGTGCGCCGGTTGACGCGCATTTCCAGGCGTTTGTTCAGCGACTCGAGGTGGCTGGACAGGCGCTTCATGATTTGCCGGTCCCAGATCAGCTTGATCACCAGAGCCGTGATGCCGACCAGCAGGGCCACCAGAATCCACCCAAGCAAGGCGAACTGTTCGTAGTGGCTGATACGCGCCTGGTCCTGTGCATTGGTGCTGGCGATGTGCACGGCGAGCACCACATGGCGCAGGCCCTCGGCAAGCTCGTCGTTGTGCTCGACGACCTCCTGGATTACCTGGGCCGGGTCGGCGCTGTTGGCCAGTCGATAACTCCAGGACTCAATGCGCTCGCTGAGCGCATTCAGGGTTTGCTGAGCCTGTGGCAGGGTGTGCAGGATGGTTTTTGATACTTTCGGCGCGAACTCGGCGGGCTTGAGCAGGCTGGCCAATACATCCAGGCGCACTTCCAGTTCGTCTCGTGCATCCTGCGGTGTTTGAGCTGTGCTGGCTTGGCGGGCAACCCGGCCTAGGTTGTGCAGTTCCAGCGCGGTATTGGTGACATACCACAGATCATGATTTTGCTGGGGTTTGGCCAGGGCGTGCATTTCCAGCTGGGTAATGCGCAATGCAAAGAGCGTGGCTGCAGCCATCAGAATAACGGCCAGCAGCAATACTTCAGTCAGCCAACTGTCCCGCGCCGGCCGTTTGAATAATCTGTTCAGATAAGACTTATTCAATATGGATTTCATTGATCTGCCAGACTGACCTGTTTATATAAACTTGTTGGCCAAGTTGCTTAAATTTATTGAATGGATAGATCAAGATAAAAGGGCCCTTTTCGCGGATGGTCAAGTTCTGCCCGTCGCGCCGATAAGCCAGGATGGGGTTGAACTGTTCGGCATCGCTGATCGGCAGGGTTGCGTAATAACCGTTCAGTGCCTGCAGGCGAATCGATTGGCCGCTGCTGTCGCTCAGCTTGAGTAGGTCCTGCAGGCTGATGCCTTGCCAGCTGTGGCTTCCCTGGATGCCGAAAGTCTCCGGCAACTCCAGGGTCAAGGTGCTCTGCGGCAGGGCGTCAAGGTCTTCAAGGTTGAGACGGGTTTGCCGTGCAACGCCTTGACCATCGACCCAGTGCAGGGCCAGTAAGGTTTTGCTGCGGGTGGGTTCTGGGCCTTGAGTCGCGCTGGCGCTGATTGAATAAAGCAATGATAGGAAGGTGGTGATAGCGATATGTTGAATAATGGATCGCACACTCATTGTTGAATCTACCTTGGGCTATAGCACCACTGTTTAATTGTTGAACTTAGATTTCCAATCTTTATGTAGTTGTTGTGGGAAACAACCAAGCTAATTGTCCCGTGCCTGGGCATTACCGGCTCGCTATTGTAGCCAGAAGGGTAGCCCAGGATTGCAAAGCAGGTAGTTTGACTAGGTTGTCGGTAATACTGGGTAGTGCGCTGCAGGTAGTTTTACGGGCGCGCGGGCGGCGCATAAAAAAGCCCCGGCCTGCAGGCCGGGGCTTTTTTGTTGCGGGTGGTGCGCTCAGACTTTGCGCACGAACTCGGATTTCAGCTTCATCGCGCCGATGCCGTCGATCTTGCAGTCGATGTCGTGGTCGCCGTCGCACAGGCGGATGCCCTTGACCTTGGTGCCGACCTTGACCACCAGGGAGGAGCCTTTGACTTTCAGGTCCTTGATCACGGTGATGGTGTCGCCGTCCTGCAGCACGTTGCCCACCGAATCCTTGATCACCCTGGCGTCATCTGCCGCGTCGCTCGCGCCAGTGGCCGACCATTCGTGGGCGCATTCCGGGCAAACCAGCTGGGCGCCGTCTTCGTAGGTGTATTCGGAGTTGCATTTGGGGCAGGGTGGCAACGTGCTCACGGCGGGTCCTTGATGGGTCGATAGGAAAAGGCCGCATATTGTATAGGGTTTTACCGGCTTTGGTTTTACTGGGCTGAGCCGGGGGCTGGCAGTTGTGGCCAGTTCAGCGTGCCACGGTCATTGAAGCGCCAGGTGCTGAATAGGCCGTTGGCCAGTTTGCCGCGCAATTCATAGGGCAGGCCCTTGCCGTCCTGATAGCCGGCCATGCCCCAGGCCTGGCGCAGAGCGGCGTAGGCGGAAAGGCTGACCGGGATGCGCAAAACGCTCTCGCCATAGCGTGGCACCTGGCCGCTCTGGTTGCTGACGCCACTGAGCAGCGGTTGCTGGTTGACCTTCAGCTCCAGGTCTACGCCGTCAAAATCGATGGCCTGGTTATTGGGGTTCTGTATCCGCAATTTGATCGCGAAGCGCGCTTCCAGGCCTTCACCGGGCAGCGGTTCGATACCGACCAGCTCGATGCGCAATGGGTCGCGCGGGGCCAGGGTGCTGCAGGCAGCCAGCGTGAGCAGCAGGCTGACAAGCAGGGCTCGGGCGAATGTGCGGTGAAGGGCGTTGGGCATGCTGGGTTTCCACTGCTGAATAATTACAGAGTAGAAGACCCCGAGAGCGGGGCGATTACGCCGCAGCTGGGCAAATTAGCGCGAGAAAGGTTGTTGCGGGAGATGCCCGCCAGCCTGCAATCACAGGTGCTGGCGGGGTTTCAGCGCAGGATCAAAAGTGCACTTTTACCAGCAGGCTGGCGGTGTTCTGGTCAGTGCCCTGGAGGATTTCGTCGCCAAGGAAGCTGTCGTCGTCGATGCCGTACTTGTCCTTCCAGTAGTCGTATTCGATACCGACATACAACTGCTTCTCGCCCCAGTTCATGGCTTTGCCCAGGTCGTATTTGATCTGCGGGTTGAAGTGCAGGTTGGCGTGGTAGCTCTTGTCGTTGTCCACCACCCAATCCATAAAGCCGTCGATAACGATGTCGGATTTGCCCACCGGGATGGTGTAGCTCCACACCGGGGTGATCTGCCAGACATTATCGCCGTCGCGCTTGCCATCGGTCGTGCGGTTGTAGAAGTTCAGCGAGAAGTAATCGAAGCCCGGGATCGCCAGGTCAAAGCCCGGGCCGATCAGGTAGGACTCGACATCGTCTTCACCGAATTCGTAGGTGGTGGCCAGCAGCACGTCCTTGATCGGGCCGAACTCCAGCTTGCTGTTGAACAGCTTGCCGAACGACAGGCGCGGTGAGAACTCGCCGTAGAAGGTGTGGCCGTCGCCTGCGCCATTGGTGGCGTCGGTGTTGTACTTGATGGTGTCGACGAAGAAGAACAGGTCGCCGATAGCCCAGCCACTGGCGTGCTCTAAGGTTACGGTCTGCTGGATTTCCGGGTCGATCTTGTAATCCTGGCCATACAGATAGGTCAGGCTGTTGTTCTGCCAGTGCAGCAGGTCACCCGCTACGGCCTGGCCGCCCGCCAGCAGCCCGCCCGCCAGGACCAGAGAGGAAAGAGTACGGTTCATCAAGTGGTGCTCCCCAAAGTGCTGAATTATCGTTTTAAACCTGTCTGAGTGGTCAGGCTGTCGGAGCTTGAGCAAGAACAAGGCCAAGTCCTGCATTTGCCCACGACGCGACCACTAGAGCGCTGCGGGCGCGCACTCTAGTGGTTTCCAGGGGAATGTAAATACGTTGCATGCACTGATAACTGACCGGTTGGACAGTTTCGGCGTTAAGTTGGTGCGCCTGCTAGCTCTGCCGCGGCGTGGTGCCGGCTCGGCGCTTGATCGGCTTGCGCACCGGCTTGTCGCTGCCCGCTACATGCAGGTAGGACATTACGCTTTCGGTCAGCTCAGCGGCCAGTTGCACGGCTTCCTTGTTGCGCGCCATCACGCCGGCGACCAGGCCTTCGATAAGCGCCAGCACCGAGGTGTTGGAGCTGATCAGCACCGGGTGATCGGCTGGGGCAAACAACGCATGTTTGGCGATGGTGGTCAGCGGCGAGGCGGGCGAGTCGGTGATCGCCAGCACGGTCGCGCCGCGTTCGCTGGCAAAGCGCGACAGCTGCAGCGTATCGAGTGAGTAGCGCGGCAGGGAGATCGACAGCAGCACGTCCTGTTCGGTGATAGCCGCCAGGCGGTAGGCGGCGTTTTCGTTGCCGCCTTCCATGCTCACGGCCGTGGCATCGGCGCAGAACGGCACCAGGTTGGCGGCTGCCAGGCCGGCCATATAGGCGCTGTTGCCGAAGCCAAGAATGTAGATCTTGCGCGCTTGGATCAGGCAGCTGACAAAGGCTTCGAAGGTGTCCGCGCTGTTATTGGCCCCAGCCGTGGCCAGGTTGCTACTGGCGATTTGCACCTGCTCGTGCAGGCCGAAGGCGCCGTCCGGGCGATGCGCCAGTTCGTTGCGCAGCTTGTCCACCGGCGACACCATCTGCTGCAGGGTGCTGACCAGCTCGGCCTTCAGCCCGGTATAGCCGCCCAGATCAATGGCCTTGGCCAGGCGGTTGACGGCGGCCGCCGAGGTGGCGGTTTCCACCGCCATTTCCTCGATGGTCAGGGTCGCGGCTTTCAGCGGGTGGCGCAGGATAAAGTCGGCCACCTTGCGCAGCGAGGGCTGCAAGTGCGGGGCGATTTCCGCCAGTTTGCGCATCACCGGGGCGGCGTAGACAGTTACGTTCTTGGCAGAGGTCGGCATGGATGGGCTTTCAGCACGTTGAAGGGTTGGGCGTGCGCGCCGGGTCGGGGCGGGCCTGGGTCGTTGCGGCTGAAGTGTATCCGAAGCCGACCGCGGCTGTGGCATTGCGCACGGTCGGCCTGTAGGCGCCATCTATTTAAGGCTACCCGCGAGAAACTGCTGCAAACGCTCAGACTTGGGCTGGGCCAGCACTTCGCGCGGACAGCCGCTTTCTTCGACGCGGCCCTGATGAAGGAACAGCAATTGGTTGGACACCTCGCGGGCAAAACCCATTTCGTGGGTGACCACCACCATGGTGCGGCCTTCCTCGGCCAGGTCGCGCATGACCTTGAGCACCTCGCCGACCAGCTCCGGGTCCAGTGCCGAGGTTGGCTCATCAAACAGCATCACCTCAGGCTCCATCGCCAGGGCGCGGGCGATGGCCACGCGCTGCTGCTCGCCACCGCTCATATGCGCGGGGTAAGCGTCCTTGCGATGGGCGACGCCGACTTTCGCCAGGTAGTGTTCGGCTTTCTCCCGGGCGTCTTTCTTATTCATGCCCAGTACATGCACCGGCGCTTCCATCACGTTATCCAGGGCGCTCATATGCGACCACAGGTTGAAGTGCTGGAACACCATGGCCAGGCGTGAACGCATGCGTTGCAGCTGTTTGCTATCGCTGGCCTTGAGTGCGCCGCTGGCTCGGCTCGGTTGCAGCTTCAGCTCCTCGTTATTGAGCAGGATGCGCCCGCTGTGCGGTTGCTCCAGCAGGTTGATGCAGCGCAGGAAGGTGCTTTTGCCCGAGCCGCTGGAGCCGATGATGCTGGTGACATCGCCAGCCTTGGCAGTCAGGGACACGCCCTTGAGCACTTCATGGGTGCCATAGCGTTTGTGCAGGTTGTCGATTTGCAAGGTGTACATGGCAGCGGATTCTCTTGTTGTTAGTCGGTAAGCAGGCGGCCCTGGCGAATCGGGTGCGCGCCTGCGACCTTGGCCAGCCACAGGCCGGGCTGGGCATAGCGCAAGCGTTCGCGGGCGTAGAGGATTCCTGAGGTTGTGGCATGTACCACCGAGTGTTGATCGCTCAGCGGGTCGATCACCTCGAACAGCGGGTCGCCGACCTTTACCCGCGCCCCCAGCGGTTGCAGATAACTCACCACGCCGGGGTGCGGCGCGTAGGCGTACTGCGCGCCGGCAAAGGGCGTGGCTTCACAACAGGTGAACGGCGCGGCGGGCCAGTCGCCGCTGATCAGGCCTTGGTCGGCGAGAAAACCGAGAATGTCGTCGGCACTGTGCTGGGCTTGAGTGCGGTCGGTATCGGCCATGCCGCGCAGCTCGATGGTAGTGGCCATACAGGCCAGCGGAATGTTGGCATCCGGATAGCGTTCGGCCAGGCGCAACCAGGGTACGGCGCAGGCTTCATCGAAGGAGTTACCGCCGCTGTCTTCAGCCAGCAACACCGCGCCGGCGCGCAGACGCGTGGCCAATGGCTGCAGGTTGGGCCAGTGTTGCGGCAAGGCATAGAGCAGCATGATCGATTCGAAATCACAGTGCAGGTCGAGTACCAGATCAGCGTCGCAGGCTTGTCGCAGCAGTAGGCGGCGCAGGCCCTCCAGCTCCGATCTGGCGGATGGCAGCTCGGCAATGGCCTCGCGCATCAGGCGGCGAATCAGCCTCACGTTGGCCTGCCCGTCGTCGCCCAGGCGGCCTTCCAGTTGCGGCGCGATCAGATCGGCCAGCGCAGGAAAATCGCGGTTGAAGTTCTGCCCGCTGGCCAGGTCGAAGCGGCCCTGATGGGTGGCCTGAAACATCTGCCCCAGACCAATCGGGTTGGCCACCGGCACCAGTTCGATTACGCCATTGAGGCGGCCCTGTTGTTCCAGTTCGAGTAGCCGCTGTTTGAGCTCCACCGCCACGCGCATGCCCGGCAGCTCATCGGCATGCAGGGCGGCCTGGATATAGGCCTTACGCGGGCCGCTGCCAAAACGAAACAGCGAAAGCCGGCGTTCCGTGCCCGCCGTGCTCCAGGGCAACCGGTGCTGAATATGTTCCATGGCGTTCCCTTAATTCTTGCGCGGTGCCAGGTGGGCCAGCCAGCGGCCTTCGGCCAGCTTGAACAGGCGCACCAGGATAAAAGTCAGCACTAGGTAGAACAGCCCAGCGGTGATAAAGGCCTCGAATGGCATGTAGTAGCGCGAGCTGACGGTGCGCGCCGCGCCGGTGATATCGATCAGGGTGACGATCGAGGCCAGCGACGTGGTGTGCAGCATCATGATCACTTCATTGCTGTACTGCGGCAGTGCCCGGCGCAGGGCCGACGGCAGGAGGATGCGGCGGTATAGGGTGACGCGCGACATGCCTACGGCTCTGGCGGCTTCGATCTCGCCATGGGGCGTGGCCTTAAGGCTGCCCGCCAGGATCTCCGCGCTATAGGCACTGGTGTTGATGGCAAACGCCAGGCAGGCGCAGAAGGTGGCGCTGGAGAAATACGGCCACAGCACGCTCTCACGCACCGCCTCGAACTGCGCCAGGCCGTAATAGATAAGGAACAGCTGCACCAGCATCGGCGTACCGCGGATTACATAGGTGTAGAGCCAGGCAGGACCGTTGAGCCATGGCGCGCGCGACACGCGCAGCAGCGCCAATGGAATGGCCAGCGCCAGACCGAGCGCGATGGCGATAAACAGCAGTTTGAAGGTCACCAGTACGCCGCTGCCATAGAGCGGCAGGCTGTCGGCAATCAGTTGGAAATCGAGCACGGTAGAAGGTCTCGCTTAGAGTTCGGCCAGGCGGGCGCCCACGGAATAGCGTTTTTCCAGCAGGCGCAGGGCCAGCAGGGACACAGTGGTGAGCAACAGGTACAGCGCGGCAACCGCGAGGAAAAAGGTGAAGGGCTCGCGGGTGGCGTCGGCGGCGTTCTTGGCCTTGAACATCATGTCCTGCAGGCCCACCACGGAGATCAGCGCGGTGGCCTTGGTCAGCACCAGCCAGTTGTTGGTAAAGCCGGGGATGGCGAAGCGAATCATCTGCGGCACCAGAATCCGCCAGAACACCTGCATGCCGCTCATGCCGTAGGCCGCACCGGCTTCGGCCTGACCTTTGGCGATGGCCATAAAGGCGCCACGAAAGGTTTCCGAGAGGTAGGCGCCGAAGATAAAGCCCATGGTGCAGACCCCGGCGATAAAGGGGTTGATGTCGATGTACTGCGGGTGGCCGAGCAGCGGAGCCACGCGGTTTACCAGGTCCTGACCGCCGTAAAAGATCAGCAGAATCAGCACCAGATCAGGGATGCCGCGAATAACCGTGGCGTAGCCTTCGCCGAGCAGTGCCAGCCATTTCAGCGGTGACAGGCGAAACGCTGCGCCAACCAGGCCCAGGGCAATTGCCAGGGTCATGGAAGTCAGGGCCAGACTGAGGGTCAGCCAGGCACCCTCGAGAATGGTCGAGCCGTAGCCGTGGAGCATGATGGGGTTCCTCACGCAGAGGCCGAGTGGCCTGCGCTACAACGAGAAAAAGGTGCCTCGCAGTGGAGGCACCCATGAGGCATTAGCTGTACTTACTTGCCGTAGATGTCGAACTCGAAGTACTTGGCCTGCACGTCCTGATAGGTGCCGTTGGCGCGGATTGCGTCGATGGCGGCGCTGATGCGTGCGGCGTTTTCGCTGTCGCCTTTACGCACCGCGATACCAGCACCGTTACCGAAGTATTTCGGGTCGTTGAAGTCCGGGCCGACCAGGGCGAAACCCTTGCCTGCTGGCGTTTTGATAAAGCCTTCATCGATGTTGATGATGTCTGCCAGGGTGGCGTCCAGGCGACCGGAAGCCAGGTCGAGGAAGGCTTCGTTCTGCGAGGCGTAGCGCACTACTTCAATGCCGGCTTTCTCGAATTGGTCGCTGGCGAAACGGTCGTAGGTGGAGGCGCGCTGTACGCCGACTTTCTTGCCTTTGAGGTCGACAAGCGGGTCCTTGATTTCGCTACCGGCCTTCATCGCCAGCTTGCCGGGTGTGTGGTAGTACTTTTTGCTGAAATCCACCGACTTCAGGCGGTCTTCGGTGATCGACATGGACGACAGCACGGCGTCGACCTTGCGTACTTTCAGCGACGGAATCAGGCCATCGAACTCCTGCTCGACCCACTCACATTTCACCTTCATTTCCGCACACAGGGCGTTGCCGATGTCGTAGTCGAAACCGCTGATCTTGCCGTCAGGGGTTTTGAAGGCGAAGGGCGGGTAGGCCGCTTCGATACCGATGCGCAGGTTGTCCTGGCTGGCGACACTGAATGTGCTGACGGCGCTAAGCGCCAGAGCGCCGAGAAGTGCGATCTTGTTCATCTTATTGACTCCTTGATGGGGCGTTTGGGTTTGCGCTGATCGTCATGCCTTCGCCTGTGATCAGCAGGTACTGCCTGCAGCAATGGCCTCGCCAGATGGCGCGGCTTACAACCTGAAGCCTTGTGGGCTTCTGTTCGTTTCGGCCGGGCTAGGTAGGCCTGGCCTGGGGTTTGAGTGCGAGTAGGTGTGACATGTTTATTTTCATAAATCTACTTATTAGAAATATTTGTGTCAAATACGTTCTGTCGGATAAATGGCTCAAGCCGCTCTAGTGCGGCGGATAGCAGCTGGTGAAGATTTTTTTGGCGCTGTTGGAGCGACAAGCTGTCGGTGCTAAAGGCTTGATCGGGTTTTCCTGTTGGTATATAAAATTTCACAAAGCGAGATTGTGAAAATTTAAATTCACAGCCGAAAAGCCAGGACTGGCGCGGTGTTTTACCTGCTGCAGGGAGGCGCTGACGGGACCGGAACACCGGCTCGCACGAGTTCTCATAACAAGAGCAATAAGAATGAAAAAGCAGCTGAACAAGCGCGTGGCGGTGGCCGCCCTGATCCTTTCCTGTGCAAGCTCTGCAGCCCTGGCTGAAGGTCATTTATTGGCCGTCGGCGGCATGCTGCGCGCGAGCAACTCGCCGGTGTACGCCAAGTTCATCGAACTGGCCGGTGGCCAGAAAGATGCGCGCATCGTGATCATGCCAACCGCCAGCGGTAGCCAGGGTTCGAGTAAGCGCTTTATGAGCGAGCTGGTGGCGTTGGGTATCCCGGCCGAGCGCATCAGCATCGTCGGCATCGACAAGAGCAACTACCAGACAACCATGAACGATGCGGCCGTGGTCAAGCCACTGGGCGAGGCCAGCGCGGTGTGGTTTGTCGGTGGCGATCAGGCGCGTATCGCCCGCGCGTTGTTCAATACCGATGGCAGCCCGTCGCTGCTGATGCAGGAAGTGCGCAAGCTGTATGACAAGGGCGGCGTGGTCGCCGGTACCAGCGCGGGTGCCAGCATCCTCGGCGCGCAGATGCCCACCGCTTATGGCGTGGTCATGGATACCCTGGACTTCGGCGTGGCCAGCAAGGCCGACCAGCGCGGCGCTGCGGTGCTGAAAGGCTCGGGCCTGTTCAGCGGCGGCATCATCGATCAGCACCTCGACCAGATCGAGGAAACTAGTACCGGCCGCGCCGCGCGCATGGCTGCTTACCTCGCCGATCAGAAGTCCACACGCGGCTTCGGCCTGGATACCAACACCGCCATGTGGGTAAACCCCGAGGGCCAGGTGCAGGTGCTTGGCGAGGGCTACCTGACGGTGATGGACGCCAGCCAGGCCGAGAAGAAATTCGGCGTGTACGGCACCCAGTTGAGCAACGTGCGCCTGGCCATGCTCGGCAACGGCGACCGTTATGACCTGGCCAGCGGCAATGTGCAGCCCGCCGAAGGCAAAGCCGCCATCGAGGCCGGTAACGAGTACCTGGTAGGCAACCAGCTGATCACCGATCTGTCGGCGGTATCGGCAATTGGCCGGGCGGTGCTCTATGGCCTGGCTGACAACACCGCGATGCGCCAGGTCGGCCTGATGACTCGCTACAACCCGCTCAACGGCTACCACTACGGCTACCGCTTCGAGTTCAGCAAAACTGCTGACTTCAGTGCCCATAGCCAGTTCTACGATTCGCTGACCAACTACAGCGTCAACGGCGTGCGCCTGGATATTCGCCCGGTCAACGCCAACCTCGGCGACCCGGCGAGCAGCGCCCCTAAAGATGCTGGCAATGGCGCAGCGGGCGATGCGATTCGCGCCGTGAGCTTCCGCGGCCTGATGACCCTCAATGGGCAGAACGCCTTCGAGCCGCAACGGCCGATCAGCCGTCTGGAGCTGGCCAACGCCCTGCAGATGACCCTGGCTGCTGAGCCCAAGCTGGATGCGCTGCCCAAGCTCAGCGACATCGGTGCGGATGATCCGATGCGCGATCAGCTCAACACCGTGCTTTCCAACGGTTGGATGACCAGCGCTGATGCTTTTGCTGGTAACCAGCCGGTCACCCGCAAGGAATGGGCGCTGGCCTGCAAGTCACTGGTGGAGCGCTATCAGGGCATCAGCCTGGCGAAAACCGCTGCGCTGACCGACCTCGGCAGCGTCGATAAAGCCTTGGCCGAGGCCGCCAGCCTGACGGTGGGCGAGGGCTGGTTGCAGGCCGAGAAGGGTCGCTTCAACCCGGATGCTCCGGTCAGCCGAGCCGAAGTGGCACAGACCCTGGCCAAGGTCAGTGGCTTGCTCAAGCTCTGAGCTAAACCGCCAAGCGCCGTGCGTATTCGCGGCACCCCCAACTACCGATGAAGAGCGTGAGTCCCTGTATGCAACTGAGCAGGCTGGAATCCTTCGCCCTGGAAAAACTCCTGCAGCCGGCGCAATGCGCCGAGTTGGCTGCCGTGCAGCCAGCGTTGCAGGTCTTGCAGCGGGTGCAAACCCGCGCCGGCTTCTACTCAATCATCCAGTTGCCCGAGCACCTGGCTGCCCTGCAGCCGGTCAACGAGCTGGAGTGGTCATTCAAGCTCAAGCGACTGAAAGCCAAGGGTTATTTCGTTTGCTGGGCGGAGTCGTCAGCGACTTTGTGCCTGGAAGCGGTGATCAGCAAGGGCGTGTGTCCGCCCGAGCTGTCGCTGGAGCAGTTTGCCTAGCGGCAGTGCTGGAAGGAATGCGTCGCTGCCCGGCGACGGATTTTCAAGATGTTCAATAAAAAACCAATGGAGTAAGCCATGAACGTTGTAAAACTGAGCCTGATCGCCCTGGCAGTTGCCGCGGCCAGCTCGCAACTGGCAGTCGCCGGCGAGCAGCAAGAGTCCAAGGGCTTTATTGCCGACAGTACGCTGAACCTGCTCAATCGCAATTTCTTGATGCACCGCGATTACCGTAACTCCACGCGCAATATTCGCGATGAGTGGGCTCACGGTATCCAGGCGCATTACGTGTCCGGCTTTACCCAGGGCACCGTCGGCTTCGGTGTCGATGCCCATGGTTATGGCGGCATCAAGCTCGATGGCGGGCGCGGCAGCGTTGGCAACGGCATCATGCCGGTGGACGGCGATGGCCGCATCGAAGACAACACCGGCGAGCTGGGCGGCGCGGTCAAGCTGCGGGTTTCCTCCACGGTGTTGAAGTTCGGTGAGCAGCGTCCGACCGCACCGGTTTTCGCCACCGGCGACTCGCGCCTGCTGCCGGAAACCGCAACCGGTTTCCAGCTGTCGAGCAGTGAGTTCGATGCGCTCTCCCTCGAAGCGGGTCATTTCACCGCGATCAATCGCCGCAACTCGAGCAACTCCGATGGCGAGCTGACCAGTGAATACGCAGAAGTCGAAGCGCGCAGCGTCGACTTCGTCGGCGGCACCTACAACTTCACCGACAACCTCAGTGTGGCGCTCTACGGCAGCGAAGCCGAAGACATCTGGCGTCAGTACTTCGCCAACGTCTACTACACCATCCCGCTGGCTGACGATCAGGCGCTGAACTTCGACCTGGTGGCCTACAAGACCGACGATCAGGGCGATGCCCTGGCCGGTGAGCTGGATACCCTGACCTACTCGCTGAAAGCCGCCTACAGCTTCGGCGCGCACAAGCTCAGCCTGGCGTACCAGAAGGTCAACGGCGACGAGTTCTTCGATTACATCGGCGGTGACTCGATCTGGCTGGCCAACTCGGTGCAGTACTCCGACTTCAACGCCCCCAATGAGCGTTCCGTGCAGGTGCGTTACGACCTGAACATGGCAACCTTCGGCGTGCCGGGCCTGAGCTTTATGGCGCGTTACATCAAGGGTGATGACATCGACGGCACCAAGGCCGACCCGAATGGCGCCTTCGCCGGTTGGGCGGGCGATGACGAGAAGCATTGGGAGCGCGATCTGGAAGCCAAGTATGTGGTGCAGTCCGGTGCCGCCAAGGACCTGTCCCTGCGCCTGCGTCAGGCCACCCATCGCTCCACCGCATTTGACAGCGACCTCGACGAAGTACGCCTGATCGTCGAGTACCCGCTGAGCATTCTGTAAGGCAGTCGCTGGCCGCTCATGCTGGTGAAGCGGCCGGTTGGTTATTCAAGGTCAGCTCCCATTGCTCCTTTGGCCTTAAGGCGCCCTTTGCGGCGCCTCTTTTCTCGGCTTGGAGCCTGGCCTCTGACCCCAGGCTGTCGCTCTGACAGCGCTTGCAAGGGGCACCGAAATGCTACGAGCAACCCTATTTATGCTGGGCTTGATGCTGCTAAGCAGTGCTCAGGCGCAGCCCCTGCGCATCGCCATGGAAGGGCAGTTTCCGCCCTTCGAGCAAATCGATGCGAACGGTCAATTGCGCGGTTTCAATGTCGATATCGCCCAGGCCCTGTGTCAGGCCATGGCGGCCGATTGTCAGCTGGTCAGGTTTGCCTGGGACGATTTGATTCCGGCACTCAATGAGCAGCGTGCGGACCTGATTCTGGCATCCATGTCGATCACCGCGCAGCGCGCCGAACTGGTCGACTTCACCGCCAAATATGCGCAGACCCCGGCGTTCTTCTTCGCCCGCAAGGGCCTGGTCAATCAGGTGATCATCACCCCAAGGCGCATTGCCGGCAAACGCCTGGGCGTGCAGCGCGACACCACCTATGACCGCTTCCTCACTGACAAATACCAGCAGCACGCCGAGGTGCTGCGCTTCGATTCCGCCGAGGGCATGTACCAGGCGCTCGGCGCAGGGCACGTCGATCTGGTGCTGGATGATGCGGTGTCCGGCTATTTCGGCTTTCTCGACACGGCCCAGGGCCAGGGTTTCGAGCAGGTCGGCAACAAGGTGGTCGCTCCCAAACACTTTGGCAAAGGCCAGGGCATCGCCGTGCGCAAGGGCGATCACGTTCTGCGTGAGCGGCTGGATAGAGCCCTCAGCGTGATTCTCAGTAACGGCGTCTACAAGCGCATCGAGAAGCAGTACTTCAAACAATTCACGGTGTATTAGCCGAAGGAGTCAGCCACCCAGAGAGCCACGCGGCGTTATCTGCAGCAGTTCCCGTTTTACAACTCTCACAACAAGCGTGCGCCGAGCGCACATCGGAGAACTCGAACCATGATCAGATCATTTATGCGATGCAGCGCGTTGCTGCTCGCCCTTCTACCCGTCACCGGCTACAGCGCCGGCCCGCTGATATTGATTGGCGGCGGCCTCAAGGATGACAACACGGCGATCTATCAGCGCCTGATTCAACTGGCCGGTGGCAATGGCCAGGCGCGAATCGGTGTGATCACCGCCGCCTCGATCCCGGAAAGCGACGACCCGGATGCCGGCACTGCCGACGCCGCCAACTCCAAAGCCAATGGCGAGTTCTATGCCCAGCTGCTGGAGACCTACGGCGCCGCTGATGCGCAGTGGATCCCCATCGACCTGGATCAGATCAGCAATAACAGCAACCCGCAGGTGGTCGCGCAGATCAATAGCATGACCGGGTTCTTTTTCGGCGGTGGCGATCAGTCGCGCCTGACCCAGACCCTGCAAACCGCGACCCGTGCCGACAGCCCGGCCTTGGCCGCGATTCGCGCGCGGCATAACGCTGGCGCGGTATTGGCGGGTACCAGCGCCGGTACCGCGATCATGGTGCAGGGGCCGATGGTCACCGGCGGCGAAAGCTATGACGGCCTACGTTATGGCGTGTACACCTCGCCGGGTGGCGATGACCTGTCCTACGACATGCAGGGCGGTTTTGGCTTCTTCAATTACGGTTTGCTCGATACCCACTTTAGCGAGCGAGGCCGTCAGGGCCGCATCGTGCGCCTGGCGGATCACACCCAGGTGCCGTTTGCCTTCGGCGTCGATGAAAACACCGCGCTGCTGGTGCAGAACAACGCCACTCTGGGCCAGGTGGAGATGGAAGTCATCGGTGAAAACGGCGTGTTTATCTTCGATCTGCGCAACAAGGAGCGCGGCACGGGCAGCAGTTACGCCTTGTATGACGTGTTGGGCAGCTACCTGACGGCGGGTGATCGCTATCGCCCGGTAACCGGTCAGTTTGTCATCGCCAGCGGCAAGACCAGCTTGCGCGGCCGCGAGCGCTACAGCTCGGCGATGACCGTGACCACCGATATCTTCAGCAGCCCGAACAACAGTGGCGCGAATGGTCGGCGCAAACCGCGCGAGTTCGTCAAAGTCAGCGCCGACCTGTTCGACAGCCGCGTGGCCAGCACCCTGGGGCGTACTTATGAAACCAACCCGCGCTTTCGCGTCGACCTGTTCAAAAGCAGCCAGTTCGACAGCCACGGTTACCAGGGCACCGTCGGCGGCAAGAGCATGCTGTCCTACCTGCGCTTGCTGATGGATTTCCGTCCTAACTAAGCAAACTGCGGCCCGCCGGTTTTTGCTGGCGGCGGCCACTGAGCAAAGCCACTTCCTGTTCGGAAGTGGCTTTGTTATTTCAGTCCTGTGGACAAGGTTTCCTGCACGATGCGCGCATCTGCCCTACATTTCGCCTCAGTAACTGGCTGATTGTCGGCCCCAGGTCCCTCGCGCAGAATGCGCCGCGCGTTTGGGGGCTGGTCAGCCGGTTGCCAGGCGTTGCACGATAACAATGCCAAGCCAGGGAACGGTGTCTGCCAGTTGTACCGGGGGTATGCCCCGTCTGAGGAGTCTGCAATGTCTGCGCGGGTTGTATTGGTCGATGATCACGAACTGGTCCGTGCGGGCATTCGCTCGCTGCTGATCGAAGCAGGCTATGAGGTGGTGGCCGAGGGCAGTGATGGTGATCAGGTCGAGGCCCTGGTCGAAAGCCATCAGCCGGATGTGCTGCTGCTCGACCTGACCATGCGCCGCTGCTCGGGGCTGGAGGCGCTGACCATGGTGCGTTCGCGCTGGCCGGGGCTGCCGGTGATTCTGCTGTCCATGCATGACACCCGCGACTATGTGCTCAAGGCCATGCAGATGGGCGCCAGCGGCTATTTGCTCAAGGATGCGGCGGTGATCGAGCTGCAGCTGGCCCTGCAATCGGTGCTGGGCGGCCACCGTTACCTCAGCCCGCGAGTGGCTGGGCAGGTGATCGATGCGGCCTCCGGGCGCGGCGGCGAAGACCCGCTTGAGCTGCTCACCAGCCGCCAGCAGGAAGTGCTGTATTGGCTGGCCAAGGGTAAGAGCAACAAGGAAGTGGCGTTTATCCTCAACCTCAGCGTGAAAACTGTGGATACCCACCGTGCGCAGATCATGGAGCGCCTGGCTATTCGCGACCTGGCCGGCCTTGTGATGTATGCCCTGCGCCGCGGCATTATCAAGCTGGACGAGTAGCCCTCGCGCTTTTTTGCCTAGGTAGATTTACCTGCGCCCACCGGTAAATCACTGATAAGCCTTTTGACGTCAATTTTATAAGCTCACCGCAGCAGATGGCAGTAAGCCATCAGGTGGCTTGTCGCCGTTAAATTGGCGATCGGTTCGCCGATGGTCTGGGCCTGACCTATAGTTTTCCCAGCGCGGCGCTATGCGCCTTGCCGTAACACGAGTAGCGGTGACCTCCCTCGTCAGTACCGAGAATTCCCATGATCAAGCATCCGCGACTGATTGCTTATGCTTCGCGTCCCTGGCTGGTAGCCGGCGCTATTCTTCTGCCTGCCACCTGCCTGCTGTTGGCCAGCGTCTGGTGGCACGGCCTGTTGGCCGCCGGGGTATTGCTGCTTTGGCTGTGGTTGCTGGTGGCCAGCCCGGCGCTTGAGCAAGCCGCCGTTGAGCCGCAAGTCTCGGCGCAGGCCCTCGATGAGGTGCAAAGCAGCCTGACGGCCCTGCGCGAGCTGCTCGATGCGGTGCTGCCGTTGTGGGTGCGCCATATCGAACTGGTCAACGGCCAGACTTCCAGTGCAGCCGGTGGCCTGACCGAGAAATTTATCAGCATGAGCCAGCAGATCAGCCAGGCCCTGGATATCGGCGCAGGCGAAGACGGTGGCGGGGTGTTCGAGGTGCTGCGCAGCGCCCAGGTCGAATTACCGCAGGCGGTGAAAATGCTCGATGACACCCAGGGCGAGCGCGAGCGCTTTCTGGTGGAGATTCGCGAACTCAGCCGTTTTGTCACCGAGCTACACGGCATGGCCGAGGATGTCGCCAAGATCGCCTCGCAGACCAACCTGCTGGCGCTCAACGCTGCCATCGAAGCGGCGCGGGCCGGCGAGGCCGGGCGCGGTTTCTCGGTAGTGGCCGATGAGGTGCGCAAGCTGTCGTCGATGTCCGGCGAGACTGGCACCAAGATCACCGAGAAGGTGCAGATCATGGGCCGCTCCATGGAATCCATGGTGGCGCGCGCCGAGCAGATGGACACCAACAGCCATGACGGCATCGAGGCCGCCGAACGCATTGTCGGCAAGGTGCTCGGCGAGCTGGGCGATGGCGTGGCGCAGCTGGAGCAGCGCCTGCAGATGCTCCAGGGCAACAGCCGCGAGGTCGAGCAGACGGTCAACGCGGTACTGGTTGACCTGCAGTTCCAGGACCGCGTCAGCCAGATCATTTCGCATATCAGCGAGGATATGCAGCGCCTGCGCGACAGCCTCGCCGACCCGGTGGTGCCCGCCAGTCGTGACTGGCTGCGCCGTCTGGAGTCGAGCTACACCACCCTGGAGCAGCAGCGCGTGCACAGCGGCCAGCGTGCTTCCAGCGTCGAGCAATCCTCGGTCACCTTCTTCTAACGCAATTTCAGAACCACGGGACGCACAGTAATGGGAAAGACGGTCTTGGTAGTGGATGACTCGACCAGTTTTCGGCAAGTCGTCGGCATTGCCCTCAAGGGCGCCGGCTACGACGTGCTGGAGGCCTGTGATGGCAAGGACGCACTGAGCAAGCTGGATGGTCGCAAGATCAACCTGATTGTCTCGGACGTGAACATGCCGAACATGGACGGCATCACCTTCGTCAAATCGGCCAAGTTGTTGCCGGCCTACAAGTTCACTCCGGTGATCATGCTCACCACCGAAGCCGGTGAGGCAAAGAAGGCCGAAGGCAAGGCCGCCGGCGTGCGCGCCTGGGTGGTTAAGCCCTTTCAGCCGCCGGTGCTGCTCGATGCAGTGTCGAAACTGATACTGCCCTGAGGAGGCATCCGTGACCGTAATAAACAGTCGTGAAGAAACTGGACGGTACATCTTCGAAGTAGCAGGCGAATTCAATATCTACAGCGCCGTCCAGCTCAAGGATGAACTGCTCGGTCTGCTGGGCAGCCATAAGCAGCTGGAGATTGACCTGGGTGCGGTCGAGGATTTCGACAGCACCGGGGTGCAGATCCTCTTGCTGCTCAAGCGCGAGGCGCAGCGCCAGGGCCGCAGCCTGGCTTTTATCCAGCACTCGCCAGCGGTGCGTGAGGTGCTCGATCTGCTCAACCTGGTGGCCGAACTCGGCGACCCCATGGTGATCCCGCTGGATGCTCGCGGAGGTCGCCCATGAACCTTGATCAAGCCCGTGGTGCATTGGTCCAGGAAGCCCGCGAACTGCTGGTGGACATGGAAGATGCGCTGCTGGAAATCGAAAGCGACGGCTACAACGCCGAGCGGGTCAACGCCATCTTCCGCGCCGCGCACACCATCAAGGGCTCGGCCGGGCTGTTTGGCCTGGAGTCGCTGATCAACTTCACCCATGTGGTGGAAAGCCTGCTCGATCAGGTGCGCAACGGCGAAAAAACTCTGGATGGCAGCATGCTCTCGCTGCTGCTGACCTGCGGCGATTACATCGGCAGCCTGATTACCGCCGTCGAAGATCGCAGCGAAGCCATCGACCCCAACCCCGAGCTGCGCGCGCACCTGATCAGCCAGCTCAATGAATACCTGGAACAAGGTGCCGCGCCCGTCGCCGCGTCGCCGCTCCCCGAGCAGACGCAACTGTCGCAGGTGCCGAGCGGCAAGGTCGATGTGTTGACCGGCGAAGAAGTCGGCAGTGACCTCTGGCATATCTCGCTGCGGCCCAACAGCGACGTGCTGCGCAATGGCATGGACCCGCTGTCGTTTCTGCGTTACCTGAGCAAGCTGGGGCGCATCGTTTACCTGCATACCCTGACCGATACCCTGCCGCTGGCCGAAGCCTTCGACGCCGAGAGCAATTACCTGGGCTTCGAGATCGAGTTCGAATCCCAGGCCAGCAAGCAGGAAGTCGAGGATGCCTTCGAGTTTATTCGCGAGGACAGCCAACTGCTGATCCTGCCGCCGCACAGCAAGATCGAGGCGTACCTCAACCTGATCGTCAGCCTGCCCGAGTCGCCACGCAAACTCGGCGAAATCCTGCTCAAGAGCGGCGCGCTGACCGCCCACGAACTGCAGCGCGTACTCGCCCTGCAATCCGCCGCGCCGCAGCCGGCACCGCCACTGGGCACCTTGTTGGTGGAAGAGCAGCTGGTGGCGCCGCCGCTGGTGTCGGCAGCGTTGAATAAACAGAAGCAATCCGACGACAAGCGCGTGCATGAGCAGGTGTTTATCAAGGTCGAGGTCGGCAAGTTGGATGAGCTGATCAACCTGGTGGGCGAACTGGTGATTGCTGGTGCGGCGGCCAGCCTGTCGCTGCGCCAGGGCAGTCCGGCGGCCATGGGCGAGGCCAATGAAGCGGTGGCCACCCTGGTCGAGCATATTCGCGATGCCTCGCTGTCGCTGCGCATGGTTGCCATCGGCGAAGTGTTCCAGCGTTTTCCACGGGTAGTACGCGATATCAGCAAGGAGCTGGATAAGGACATCGAGCTGCTGATTACTGGCGCGGATACCGAGCTGGACAAGTCGATGGTGGAGAAACTTGCCGATCCGCTGATGCATATCGTGCGCAACGCCATGGACCATGGCATCGAGCGCTCGGCTGATCGTCTGGCCGCAGGCAAGACGCAGCGCGGCGCACTGCGCCTGAATGCCTATCACGAGTCCGGCAGCATTGTGATTGAAGTGACCGACGACGGTCGCGGCCTGGATCGGCCGCGCATCCTCGCCAAGGCGCTGGAAAAGGGCCTGGTGCAGCCCGATCAGGTTCTCAGCGACAGTGAAGTGTTCCGCCTGATTTTCGAGGCTGGCTTCTCCACCGCCGAGACGGTAACCAACCTGTCCGGGCGCGGTGTGGGCATGGATGTGGTGCGCAGCAATATCGAAAAACTGCGCGGCGAGGTCGAGGTGCTCAGCGTATTCGGCCAAGGCACCACGGTGCGCATCCGCCTGCCGCTGACCCTGGCCATTATCGATGGCTTCCAGGTGCGGGTTGCCGATGAGGCCTTCGTGCTGCCGCTGGATCAGGTGGTCGAGTGTGTCGATCTCGGCCCTCAGGTCGAGCTGCATGACCTGCTCAACCTACGCGGCGAACCTTTGCCCTATGTGCGCTTGCGCAGCCTGTTCGGCTTGCCGCCGAGTGCTGGCGCGCGCGAGAGCCTGGTGGTGCTGCAGTTCGGCAGTAACCGCGCAGGTGTAGTGGTCGATCAGCTGGTCGGTGAGCTGCAGGCGGTGATCAAACCCCTGGGGCAGATTTTTGCGCAAAACAAGGTGCTCAGTGGCTCCACCATTCTCGGTGACGGGAGTGTGGCGCTGATTCTTGATGTCGCCCATTTGATTCAGCGTGCCAGTGCAGCCGCTGAAAACTCAGTCAATGCCAACCTCCGGCGCGCAGATGGCTCTGCCGCCGTGGCACGGACTCAATAAAAAGCCGGGAGAAGAAAATGTTCGACAAAATGACGGTGGCGACCCGCCTGCTCCTGCTCGCAGGGGTGCTTATTCTGTTTCTGCTGCTGATCGGTGTGCTGGGAATTTTCGGTATGCGCGAATCCAACGCCGGCATGGAAACGGTTTACAACGACCGGGTTGTACCCCTGCGTGATCTGAAAGTGATTTCCGACAACTACGCGGTGAGCATCGTCGATACCACGCACAAGGTACGCATCGGCGCCCTCAGCTGGCAGGAGGCACTGCGCAGCGTGAACAAGGCTGAGGAAGCCATTCAGCAGAGCTGGAAAAACTTCACCTCGACCCGATTGGTGGGTGAGGAGCAGGTATTGGTCGATGAGCTCAAGCCACTGTTGAAGGAGGCCGACGAAGCCAACGCCAAGCTGCTGCGCATTCTCGAAGGGCGCGACCAACTGGCCCTGGAGCAATTTATCAGCAGCGACCTGTACCAGAAGATCGACCCGGTGTCCGACCGCTTCGGCAAGCTTGTCGATGTGCAGTTGCAGGTGGCCAAGAGCGAATACGACCTGGCCCATGATCGCTACAACCTGGTGTTTACCGTTGCCGTCAGTTGCATGGTTTTGAGCCTGCTGCTGGCTGTGCTGCTGGGCGTAATGATTACCCGCAGCCTGCTGCGCCAGCTCGGCGGCGAGCCGTATGCGGCGATGGAGTCGCTGCAGCGCGTGGCGGCCGGTGACCTTACGGTGGATATCCGCCTCAAGGACGGCGACCAGAGCAGCATGCTGTATAGCCTGCAGCAAATGGTGCTCAAGCTGCGTTCGATCATGGGTGATGTACGCATGACGGCCGACTCGCTGGCCTCGGCCTCCGAGCAGGTCGCGGCTTCGGCCCAGGCGCTGAGCCAGAACGCCTCCGAACAGGCCGCCAGCGTTGAAGAAACCAGCGCCTCGGTGGAAGAAATTGCCGCGACGGTGGCGCAGAACAGCGAGAACGCCAAGGTCACCGACGGCATGGCCAGCCAGTCGTCCAAAGATGCGGTGGAAGGCGGCGCGGCTGTGCGCGAGATGGTCAACGCCATGCGCCAGATCGCCGGCAAGATCGGCATCATCGATGACATCGCCTACCAGACCAATCTGCTGGCGCTTAACGCCGCGATTGAAGCCGCGCGCGCCGGTGACCATGGCAAAGGTTTTGCTGTGGTGGCCGCCGAAGTGCGCAAGCTGGCCGAACGCAGCCAGGTGGCCGCGCAGGAAATCGGCTCGGTGGCCAGCGACAGCGTGACCCTGGCCGAACGCGCCGGGCAACTGCTGGAGCAGATGGTGCCGTCGATCCGCAAGACGGCCGACTTGGTACAGGAAATCTCCGCCGCCTCGCGTGAGCAGAACACCGGTCTGGAGCAGATCAACCTGGCGGTTGGCCAGCTGGCGCAGATCACTCAGGTGAATGCTTCGGCTTCCGAAGAGCTGTCCTCGACCTCTGAGGAAATGAGCGGCCAGGCCGTGCAGTTGCAGGAGATGATTCAGTTCTTCCAGCTGGCCGAAGTGGCGGCGCGGCAGATGCCCGGCACACCGCCCGGCAGAAATCGGCCGGCGGCCATGAGCAAGCCGACGCAGCCTGTACGCCGTCATCTGCACGATGATCAGGTCGATGAGTCGGCGTTCACCCGCTTCTAGGAGGCTGCCATGAGTACCTTGCCAGCCCATATCCAGGGCCGTGCTGCGGCCCCGGTGGAAACGCCGCTGACTCAGCAGTTTCTGACCCTGACCCTGGGCCAGGAGCTGTTCGCTCTGCCGATTGAGCATATTCGCGAAATTATCGAGTTCGGCGGCCTGACTGAAATTCCACTGATGCCGAGCTTCTTGCGCGGGGTGATCAATCTGCGCGGTGCGGTGGTGCCGGTGATTGATCTGGCGGTGCGCTTCGGCCGTGAGCGCACACCGATTGCCAAGCGCACCTGCATCGTTATCGTCGAAGTCGAGCAGGGCGACAGCATGCAGCTGCTCGGCATCATCGTCGATGCAGTCAACGAAGTACTGGCCGTGGAAGGCCATCAACTGGAAAGCCGACCGGCCTTTGGCGCGCGGATTCGCGCAGATTTTATTGCCGGCATCCTCAAGCACCACGAGCAGTTTGTGGTGGTGCTGGATATTCCTCAGGTGTTGTCACTCGATGAGCTCGCCGAGCTGGTGGGCGGCCTTGAGCACAGTGAAGGGTGAGGCGTTATGGCTGATGGCGGGTGGGCAATGAATGCGGGCACGCAGGTTGCGCTGAGCGAGCCGGAGTTTCGCCAGCTGCAGGCACTGTTCTATGAGCGTGTCGGCATTCAGCTGCCGCCGGTAAAGAAGCCGCTGATTTGCGGGCGCCTATCCAAGCGCCTTACAGCGCTGGGGCTGAGCAGCTATCAGCGCTATTACCAGTACCTGATTTCGCCGCAGGGTGTGACCGAGCTGGAGATCGCGATTGATCTGATCACCACCCACGAAACCTATTTCTTTCGCGAACCCAAGCACTTCGACTTTCTCCAGCAGAAGATTCTTCCGGCCTGTGCCGGCCAGGCGGATTTCCGCGCCTGGAGCGCGGCCAGTTCCACCGGTGAAGAGGCCTACACCCTGGCGATGCTGCTGCATGAGGCGCGTCCGCACCTGGGCTGGAGCGTGCTCGGTACTGACATCAGCCGTCAGGTGGTGCAGAGCGCCGAGCGCGGCCTGTACCTGATGGAGCGTGGCAGCAAGATTCCCGCGCATTACCTCAAGCGCTACTGCCTCAAGGGCAAGGATCAGTACAAAGGTTACTTTCTGGTCGAGCGCGGGCTGCGTGAGCGGGTCGAGTTTCGCCAGGGCAATCTCAACTTGCCGGCGCCTGAGCTGGGCCTGTTCGAACTGATCATGCTGCGCAACGTGCTGATCTATTTCGATCAGGACACCAAGCAGCGGGTGCTGAGCAACGTGGTGCAACGCCTCAAGCCCGGCGGTTGGTTGATGGTCGGCCACTCCGAGGCGCTGCATGACACCGGTTTGCCGATTGAGATGGTCGCCTCGTCGATCTACCGCAAGGTGGCGGTATGAGCCGCAGCTGCTTTCTCAAACCCGGTGAGCTGTATTTCGGCGGCGGTGATGTGCGTGTGGAAACTCTGTTGGGGCCCTGCGTATCCATCGTGCTGTGGTTTCCGCAGGCCGCCAAGGGCGGTATCTGCCACTTCCAGTTGCCCGGCCTGCGCCGCGTCCGTGAGCACGCCCGCGATCTGGATGGGCGCTATGGGGTCGATGCCTGGGTCTGGTTGAAGCAGCAGATGCGCGTACATGCGCTGCAGCTGGAGGATGCCCAGGTCAAGCTGTTCGGTGGTGCGCGCAGCCTGAGCAATGCGGGCTCGCGACTGCGTACCGATATCGGCGCGCAGAATATTGCCTTCGTCGAGAAGCTGATGAATGAGCTGGGCGTGCAGGTGGCGGGGCGTGATCTGGGTGGCGAAGGCTGCCGTTTTCTGCGTTTCGAACTGGCCAGCGGTGAAGTCTGGGTGCGCCGTGGTGCGGCGTTGAGTATTGAACCGCTTGAGGCGCTGCAGTAATGGCTATCAAGGTAATGATTGTTGATGACTCGGCGGTGATGCGTGAGGTCATGCAACAGCTGTTGGCGCCGCACAAGGACATCGAAGTGGTCGGCGCGGCGATGGACCCGCTGCTGGCCCTGCAGAAGATGAAGACCGTATGGCCGGACGTGATCCTGCTCGATGTGGAAATGCCGCGCATGGATGGCATCACCTTTCTGCGGCAGATCATGGCAACCCGGCCGACGCCGGTGGTGATCTGCTCGACTCTGACCGAGAAGGGCGCGGCCATTACCCTGCAGGCGCTATCGGCCGGCGCGGTGGAGGTGATCACCAAACCGACTATGGGCCTGCGTGATTTTCTCCATGACAGCGCCCAGGAAATGCTCAGCGCCATCCGTACCGCGGCAAAAGCTCGGGTGCGTGGCGCAGCAGTGCCTACACTGGAGAAGGCCAGTGCCGATGCCGTAGTCAGTGCGCCGATTGTCGGGCTGCAGAACCAGCGCACCAGTGAGCGGATTGTCGTGCTGGGCACCTCGACCGGCGGCACCCAGGCGCTGGAGCAGGTACTGAGCCAGTTGCCGTCCAGTGCACCGGCGATTGCCATCGTTCAGCACATGCCGGAGAAGTTCACCCGCAGTTTTGCCGAACGCTTGAATTCGCTGTGTGCCATCGAGGTGCGCGAGGCGCAGAACGGCGACCGACTGCTGCCGGGCCTGGCGCTGATTGCGCCGGGCGGCAAGCATATGTTGGTCAAACGCAGTGGTGGTCAGTACCACGTGGAGGTCAAGGATGGGCCGCTGGTCAGTCGTCACCGTCCCTCTGTTGATGTGCTGTTCCGCTCTGCAGCCGTGCAGGCCGGACGCAATGTGTTGGCCGTGATCATGACCGGCATGGGCGACGATGGTGCCCGCGGCTTGAAGGAGCTGCATGAGTCAGGGGCCAAAACCTATGCCCAGGATGAAGCCAGTTGTGTGGTGTTCGGCATGCCGAAAGAGGCAATCAAACTGGGTGGTGTGGATCAGGTGATCGCGCTGGATGACATCCCAAACGTCCTGATGAGCTGGAGGTAGCAGGTGGAAGAGGCAGTCAACAGATTTCCCCAGCATGTGCTGGTGATCGATGACAGCGAACTGCAACGCCAGTTTACTGCTGAGTTGTGCAGCGAAATGGGTATCGAGGACATTCTGCAGGCGGTGGATGGTTTCGACGCGATTGCCCAGATGAAAACCAACCCGCAGATTCAGGTGATCGTGCTCGATCTGGAAATGCCCGGTATGGACGGTGTTCAGGTGCTGCACGAGATGGCGCGCCTGGAGCTGAACCACTCGGTGGTGGTGGCCAGTGCACGCGAGAGCGTGCTGCTCAATGTGGTCGAGAGCATGGGGCGTAGCCTGGGCCTGCACCTGCTCGGCGTGCTGCAGAAACCCATCAGCCATGAGCAGCTGGCCGCCAGCCTGAGCCGGTTCGCGGTTCAGGCGGTGCAGGCTGAGCAGTTTGCCGCGCCTCGCGCGCTCTGGCCGCAGCTGACTGAGGCGGATGTGCAGCGCGCGTTGCGTGAGCATGAGTTCGTCGCCTATTTCCAACCCAAGATTAACCTGGCCAACGGCCGCTTGAAAGGCGTGGAGGCGCTGGTGCGCTGGCAGCATCCGGTGCATGGCCTGCTGGCACCGGGGCTGTTCGTCGATATGATCGAGCGCAGCCATTACATCTCGGAAATGACCCTGCAGATGCTCGACATGTCCCTGGCGCACTGCCGGAAGTGGCATGACGCCGGTCTGCCGCTGAGTTTTTCCTTCAACGTGTCGGCGCGTTCACTGGCGGATTCTAAGCTGGCCGACGAGATCATCGCGCGGGTGGCGGCCAGTGGTATCGCGCCGCAGTACGTGATTCTGGAAATCACCGAAAGCGCGATCATGACCGACCTGAGCATTACCCTCGGCACGCTTGCACGCTTGCGCTTGAAAGGCTTTGGCTTGTCGGTGGACGACTACGGCACCGGTTTTTCCTGCATGTTGCAGCTATCACGGGTGCCCTGCACCGAGCTGAAGGTCGACCGTGCCTTCGTCAATGGTGCCAGCGAGAGCCTGCACCTGCGCATCCTGCTGGAGAGTGCGTTGGATATCGCCAGCAAACTTGGCCTGGGCGTGGTCGCCGAAGGGGTGGAAACCCTGCAGGACTGGCAGCTGCTGCGTGATCTGGGCTGTGGTGAAGTGCAGGGCTACTTTGTCGCCAAGCCCATGCCGGGTGACGCGCTGCTGGCCTGGTGGCGCAGCAATGAGGCGCGCTTGCGCGGCCTGGTGATGGCGACCTCTTAATGCAGGTCGCTAGCGGCTTGAGCTAGAGCTGTGGCGAGTGCCATATGAGTGAGTTAAAGCTCGTCCTCAGTCGTTTCCAGGCTCTGTAGCACCACCTGTTCCAGTGCATTGCCGGGCTCTGGCTGCGTGCCGGCCAGTTGGCCGAGCAATTGCCACTGTTGATCCAGTTCGCTGTTGATTGCCAGCATGCGCTCGATCATTTTGCACGCAGTGGCGTTCACGGCGCTGTCCTGGGTGTTGAGCAGTTCAAATGACATTGCGGTGATGGCGGCAGTCAGGTGGGTGAGGGTGCGCGTGGACAGGCTGAGCAACTCGGTCAATTGCGCTTCCTTGGCAGTCATGGTCATCTCCTTGTGAATCCTGCCCTGAGCTTAGCGCGACATTGTGTCGCCCGGCTATCCGCTCCATCGCCTGAGTCCTAACGCCGGGCTTCTGTGCAGTTCCTTTCCCTTCTCTATTGCTAGGCTATGGCCGGTTGCACTGATCGTGTACGCACTCCGTCGGCCAATGCGCGCGCAGTTGCCTGGTGTGCTTTGCTCAGTTAAGGCGTGAATACAGCATGTAGTACAACCTGCTGGCTGTTGCGGTTGTACCTGTCGTCGGAAGCGCTGTGGTTTTTTAAAACGAGCGTTTTGCTTACTTAGCGTGCGATTTTCACTGGAACCGCGGCAGAACTGGGCTTGCGTCAGAATGCAGCTGGATTACTGGCAGCTGAAGGGCGTAAAAAGTTCTGGTTTTGTTTGGTTGCGCCTAGTTGCACCTTGCGCCTTGTGAGGTTTAATCTCTCGCCAGATTTTTTGTGACCCGCCACCCATGGCTGCCACCCCTCGGGGCCGTCGCGGGGCGACGTCCAAAACTGCTCCCGGCGATTATTTGCCGTGCTCCAGCCCATACAGGACAAACCAATGGCCACCACTACCCTTGGCGTAAAGCTCGATGATGCAACCCGTGATCGCCTCAAGCAGGCTGCGCAGTCGATTGACCGCACGCCGCATTGGCTGATCAAGCAGGCGATCTTCAATTATCTCGAGCAGATCGAGGGTGGTCTGACCCCGGCCGAGCATTCCGGCCTGGCTGCGGTTGCCGGTGAAGAGTCGGTTGATTCGCTTACCGAGCAGGGCCTGCAGGTGTTCCTCGATTTCGCGGAAAGCATCCTCCCGCAATCGGTGCTGCGCGCGGCGATTACCGGCGCTTATCGCCGTCCGGAAACCGAAGCGGTGCCGATGCTGCTGGAGCAGGCCCGTCTGCCCAAGGACATGGCCGAGGCGAGCAACAAGCTGGCCATGGGCATTGCCGAGAAGCTGCGCAACCAGAAGAACGCTGGCGGCCGTCAGGGCCTGGTGCAGGGCTTGCTGCAGGAATTCTCGTTGTCCTCGCAGGAAGGTGTGGCGCTGATGTGTCTGGCCGAAGCGCTGCTGCGTATTCCGGACAAGGCCACCCGTGACGCGCTGATCCGCGACAAGATCAGCAACGGCAACTGGAGCCAGCACCTCGGCAACAGCCCGTCGATGTTCGTCAACGCAGCCTCCTGGGGCCTGCTGATCACCGGCAAACTGGTGGCTACGCACAACGAAGCCGGCCTGGTGACCTCGCTTAACCGCATTATCGGCAAGGGCGGCGAGCCGCTGATCCGCAAGGGCGTGGACATGTCCATGCGCCTGATGGGTGAGCAGTTTGTGACCGGTGAAACCATCGCCGAAGCCCTGGCCAATGCCACCAATATGGAAAGCAAAGGCTTCCGTTATTCCTACGACATGCTCGGTGAAGCCGCGCTGACCGACGAGGACGCCAAGCGCTACCTGGCGTCCTACGAGCAGGCCATCCATGCCATCGGCAAGGCCTCTCACGGCCGTGGCATCTATGAAGGCCCGGGCATCTCGATCAAGCTCTCCGCCCTGCACCCACGTTACAGCCGCGCCCAGTACGAGCGGGTGATGGACGAGCTGTACCCGATCCTGCTGGGCCTGACCAAGCTGGCCAAGCACTACGACATCGGCCTGAACATCGATGCCGAAGAAGCCGACCGCCTGGAAATCTCCCTCGATCTGCTGGAGCGCCTGTGCTTCGACCCGGCGCTGACCGGCTGGAACGGTATCGGCTTTGTGATCCAGGCCTACCAGAAGCGCTGCCCGTATGTGATCGACTACGTCATCGACCTGGCCAAGCGTAGCCGTCACCGCCTGATGATCCGCCTGGTAAAAGGCGCGTACTGGGACAGCGAGATCAAGCGCGCCCAGGTCGAAGGTCTGGAAGGCTATCCGGTCTATACCCGCAAGCCGTACACCGATATTTCCTACATCGCCTGCGCGCGCAAGCTGCTGGCCGTGCCGGAAGCCATCTACCCGCAGTTCGCCACCCACAACGCCCACTCGCTGTCGGCCATTTACCAGCTGGCCGGGCAGAACTACTACCCCGGCCAGTACGAGTTCCAGTGCCTGCATGGCATGGGCGAGCCGCTGTACGAGCAGGTGGTGGGTAAGGTTGCCGATGGCAAGTTGAACCGTCCGTGCCGCATCTACGCACCGGTGGGCAGCCATGAAACCCTGCTGGCTTACCTGGTGCGTCGCCTGCTGGAAAACGGTGCGAACACCTCGTTCGTCAACCGCATTGCCGACCACAGCATTTCGATCAAGGAACTGGTGCTCGACCCGGTGCAACAGGTCGAGCAGATGGCCACGCAGGAAGGCGGCCTCGGTCTGCCGCACCCACGCATTGCCCTGCCGCGTGCGTTGTATGGCGACGCCCGCTTGAACTCCGAAGGCATCGACCTGGCCAACGAACACCGTTTGGGTTCGTTGTCCTCGGCGCTGCTGAGCAGCACCAACAATGCCTACAAAGCCATGCCGCTGCTCGGTTGCGAAACGCCTGAGCTGAGCGAAGCGCAACCGGTACGCAACCCGGCGGACCACCGCGATATTGTTGGCCACGTGCATGAGGCCAGCGAGCAGGATGTACGCAACGCCGTGCTCTGCGCCGTGTCCAGCGGGCAGATCTGGCAGTCGACCCTGCCGGCTGAGCGCGCTGCGGTGCTGGATCGCGCCGCCGACCAGATGGAAGCGGAAATGCAGCAGCTGATGGGCCTGCTGGTGCGTGAATCCGGCAAGACCTTCGCCAACGCCATCGCCGAAGTGCGCGAGGCGGTGGACTTCCTGCGCTACTACGCGGCGCAAGCGCGCAATCACTTCAGCAATGACAGCCACCGCCCGTTGGGTCCGGTGGTGTGCATCAGCCCGTGGAACTTCCCGCTGGCGATCTTCAGCGGTCAGGTTGCCGCCGCCCTGGCTGCCGGTAACACCGTGCTGGCCAAGCCGGCCGAGCAAACTCCACTGATCGCCGCGCAGGCCGTGCGCATTCTGCTCGACGCCGGTGTACCGAGCGGCGCCGTGCAACTGCTGCCGGGCCGTGGTGAAACTGTCGGCGCCGGCCTGATCGGCAACGAGCGGGTGCGTGGCGTGATGTTTACCGGTTCCACCGAAGTGGCCGGGATCATTCAACGCAACCTCGCCGGTCGCCTGGATGCCCAGGGCCGCACCATTCCGCTGATCGCCGAAACCGGTGGCCTCAACAGCATGATCGTCGACTCCTCGGCGCTCACCGAGCAGGTGGTGGTCGATGTCGTGGCCTCGGCCTTCGACAGCGCCGGCCAGCGCTGCTCGGCACTGCGCGTGCTGTGTGTGCAGGAAGACGTGGCGGATCGAGTGATCAACATGCTCAAGGGCGCCATGGCTGAATACAGCCTGGGTAACCCGGAGCGCCTGAGCACCGATATCGGCCCGGTGATCGACGCGGAAGCCAAGGATAATATCGACCAGCACATCGAGAAGATGCGCGAGAAGGGTCGCAAGGTGTTCCAAAGCGCCCGCGCCGTGGGTGACGACATCAAGCGCGGCACCTTTGTGCTGCCGACGCTGATCGAGCTGGACAGCTTCGACGAGATGCAGCGTGAGATCTTCGGCCCGGTGCTGCACGTGGTGCGCTACCAGCGTGCTGACCTGGGCAAGCTGCTGCAGCAGATCAACGACAGCGGCTACGGCCTGACCCTCGGCGTGCACACGCGCATCGATGAAACCATCGCCCAGGTGGTCAACACCGCCAAGGTCGGCAACCTGTATGTGAACCGCAATATGGTTGGTGCCGTGGTCGGTGTGCAGCCGTTCGGCGGCGAAGGCCTGTCCGGTACTGGCCCGAAAGCCGGTGGCCCGCTGTATATGTACCGCCTGCTGGCGACCCGTCCGCAGGACGCAGTGGCCAAGCAGCTGCAGCAGGAAAATGGTGAAATCCAGCGTCCGGCGGAGCAGGCCAAAGTGATCCAGGCCCTGCAAGACTGGGCGGCCAAGCATGAGCCGAGCCTGAGCGCACTAAGCGCGCAGTATGTCGAGCTGGCGCCGAGCGGCACCGTGCAGATGCTCAACGGCCCAACCGGTGAGCGCAACAGCTACAGCCTGTTGCCACGCGAACACGTGCTGTGCCTGGCGGATGAGCGTAGTGACCTGCTGGTGCAGTTGGCAGCGGCTTTGGCCGTGGGTTGCCAGGTGCTGTGGCAGGAAAGCGAGCTGACCCGCGAGCTGTTTGCCGCATTGCCCAAGGCTGTGCAGCAACGCATCACAGTGCTTAGCCAGTGGAGCGAGAGCGAAACGATGTTCGACGCCATCATTCATCACGGTGACTCCGATCAGCTGCGCGAAGTCTGCCAACTGGCGGCTCAGCGTCCTGGCGCAATCATCGGTGTGCATGGTCTGCACAAAGGCGAGACGGATATCCCGCTGGAGCGCCTGCTGATCGAACACGCCCTGAGTATCAACACCGCAGCGGCTGGTGGTAACGCCAGCCTGATGACCATCGGTTAACAGGTTCTACGAGCATCCCACCCCGACCGGTTCGTCGGCCAGGGTGGTTGGCAACACCGGCTCCACCCCCAGGCACCTTGCCCAGGTGTCTGATGCTGCACTGCGGCGCCCGTCGTACATCCGGCAACGGAGGGTTACCCACCCGGTACGATGCGTTTCTTCCCCTCTGGCATTTCGATGCACTGCGTCCGCCTACCCGGCGGGCGCGGCAACGGAGCTACCCGCTCCGTTCCACATCGGCCGCCTGCCGACTGTTCAGATCTAATCCTGCGTTGTTATGTGCCCCTGCATTCACTCGACTGTGTGTAGCCGCAAGGTGCTCAAGCGTATCGATAGCGCTATTTGGTTTTGCCTGCCAGCTGATCGCGCAGTGCGCGCTCGACCGCAATCTGCAGCGTGTATGCAGGTGCTTCGATGGCGTCGTGGTCGCGGGTGTAGCGGCGGGTAAATTCGCGTACGCCCCATTGCTGATATTGCTGCACGTGCAGCAGTTCATGCGCCCACAGCGCGACATTTTGCTGGGCGTCTTCAACGTTGCGAAAGACGATGATGTCGATCAGCGTCACCGCCTGCACGTCGGGGTTTTGCAGCAGGGCATTGCTGGCGTTGAGTGCCGCGCCGTCATCGACCCTAAAGCGCGCTGAGTCGAGCACCGCTATATCGAAATAGGCCTCCAGTTGGGCGCGGATATGCAGAGGCACAGATTCGGTTCCGTCGGCTGCCGCCCGCTGACGCGCCTGTAACAACCCTTGCTCAAGGCCTGAGGCGGCTATCTGGCTGACGTCTTCATACAGCACGTCGATGTCGGCCTGGCTGATCGGCGCACAGAAGCACACCCCGGCACAGACCTGCTTCGGCCCGCTGGGGCAGGCGATAACCGAGGCGGCGAGGCCGAGCCCGCCAATCAGCAGGGCGCCCCAGCGCAGCGGGTGACGTAAGAACGCAGCAGGCAAGGACGCCTCCCTCAAATAAGAACGGCCGACGCAGTATGCGCCAGTGTGGCGTGGCAGTCGGACAGTGGCCGTTGCGGTTGGTTGCAGCGCTGCGCTGGAGGCTACACCCGCACCCAGCGCTGCCGAGTCCAGCTGCTTAACGCATCGACGCCGAATACCAGCAGCAACATGGCGATGATCACCGTACTGGCCTGGGCTTCCTGAAACAGGCTGAGGCTGACGTAGAGCATCTGCCCCAGGCCGCCGGCACCGACGAAACCGAGCACGCTGGCCATGCGGATATTGTTTTCCCAGCGGTACAGGCAGTAGGCCAACAGTTGCGGCCACAGGTTGGGCAGGGTGCCGTAGCAGAACGCCGCGACCTGGCTGCCGCCCTGCAGGCGAATCGCCTCGGCCGGTGCGGTAGGTGTGTTTTCCAGCGCCTCGGCGAATAGGCGGCCGAGCACCCCGGCAGTATGCAGGGCCAGGGCCAGGGTGCCGGCATTCGGTCCCAGCCCGGCGGCCAGTACCATCAGCGCGGCCCACACCAGTTCCGGAATCGCGCGCAGGGCATTCAGTAGCAAACGCGCGGCGCTCTGCAGCGGCCAGCCAAAGCGCCCGGCCGCAGGCAGCGCCAGCAACAGGCCGAACACCGCCGCAAGCAAGGTGCCGAGGGCCGACATGGCCAGGGTTTCCATTGCGCCATGGCTGATAGCCGACAGGTGCTCGGCGCTCAGGTCCGGGCTGAGAAAGCGCCGCACATAGCCGGCCATCTGGCCCAGGCTGTCGCCGCTGGTCAGCGCGCCCAGATCGATACCCAGGTAAACGAACGAGGCGATCACCGCTGCGACGATGCCGCACAGCAGCAACAGATTGATCAGCCGGTTCATGCCAGCCTCCCGCGCAACACGCGGCTGAGCTGGTCGGCCAGTAGTACAAGCAGCAGGAAGGTCAGCAGCATGCTGGCCACTTCACCGCCGGCGAACATGCGCATCGACAGGTCGATCTGCTGGCCCAGGCCGCCGGCGCCGACGAAGCCCATCACCACCGAGGCGCGGATCGCGCATTCCCAGCGGTACACCGTGTAGGAGGTCAGTTCAGCAGCAGCATTCGGCAGGATGCCGTAGACAAAGGCCGCCAGCCGACCGCTGCCAGACTGCAGTAGGGCGTGGGCCGGGCGCTGGTCGACCGACTCGAAGATTTCCGCATAGACCTTGCCGAGCATCCCGCTGTAGGTGATGGCGATGGCCAGCACCCCGGCGGTGGGGCCGAGGCCGACGGCGCGGACGAACAGCAGTGCCCAGACGATTTCCGGCACGCTACGCAGGAAGATCAGCAGGCCGCGTACCGGCCAGCGCAGCAACTGTGCCAGCGGCTTCGGCCGACCACCACGGGAGGCGGCGGACAGCGACAGCGCGCGGCTGGCGAGCAGGCTGGCCGGAATCGCCAATAGCAGGGCCAGGGCCATGCCGGCAGTGGCGATGGCCAGGGTTTGCAGGGTGGCGTCGAGCAGTAACTGCAGAAACTCCGCGTCATGGGTCGGCGGCCAGAAGGCGGCGACAAAGCGGCCCATCTCGCTCTGGCTGTCGGCTTGCAACAGCACGCCCAGGTCCAGCTCGCTGAGCTGAATACCCGGCCACAACAGGGCCAGCGCCAGCAGGGTGAGCAGCAGGCGGGGCAGGGCGGCCGGATCGCGGGTGTCGCGGTTTAGCATCGCGGTATCTGCAGGCTCAGGGTCACGCTGGGCGCGGGCGGCGAGAGCAGTTGCTCATTGGCGTACAGCGCGTCGAGTTGCGCCTGGTCGACTTCGCCGGCAGGACGGTCGAAGAGGATCTGTCCGTCACGCAGGCCGATAATCCGCGGGAAGTGCGCCAGGGCCAGTTCCACCGCATGCAGGCTGGCAACCAGGGTGACGCCATGCTGCTCGGCATGCCGACACAACACATTCAGCGTGTGTTCGGCCAGCACCGGGTCCATGGCTGACACCGGCTCATCGGCCAGCAGCAGTTCCGGCGCCTGGTACAGCACGCGGGCGATGCCGACGCGCTGCAACTGACCACCAGAAAGCTGCTGACACTGGGCGAACAGCTTGTCAGCCAGGTCCAGCTTGGCCAGCTCACGGCGAGCGCCGGGGATATCCAGCGGGTGCAGCAGATTCAGCAGGCTTTTGCCCAAACTCCACTGGCCGAGCTTGCCAGCCAGCACGGCGGTAACCACCCGCTGGCGCGCCGGCAGGGGCGGCGCCTGATGCACCAGGCCGATGCGCGCACGCAGACGCTGGCGCTGACGGCTGGAAAGCTGCCAGGGCTGCTCACCGAGCAGCTGAATCTCGCCGCTGCTGGGTTGCAGGGCGCTGGCCAGCAGGTTGAGCAGGCTCGACTTGCCGGCCCCGGACGGGCCGATGATGGCGACGCGCTCGCCGGCGGCGATATGCAAGTCCACGCCGCGCAGGGCGTGGACTCCGTTGCCGTGGCTGAGGCTGGCGCCGCAGAGGCGCAGGGTCATTTCAGCAGGTCAGCGGCGCGCGCAGCGTCCTCGATGCCCTTGTAGTTTTCAGGCGAGGTTTCGATAAAGCGGCTAGCGGCCTGCAGGTCGAGGATCGCCTTGTGCTCCGGGTTGGCCGGGTCGAGGGCGAGGAAGGCGGCCTTGATCTTCTCGGCCAGGGCTGGGTCGAGGGTGCCACGCACGGTCCAGTTGTAGTCGAAGTAAGTCGGGGTGGTGGCGAACACCTTGACCTTGTTGCTATCGACCTTGCCACTGGCAACCAGCTTGTCCCACACGCTGGCGTTGAGCACGCCGCCACCGACCTTGCCGGCCTGCACCCAGGCGGCGGTGGCGTCATGCGCACCGGAGTAGCCAACGCGGCTGAAGTGGCTTTCCGGCTTGATGCCGTCCTGCAGCATAAAGTAGCGCGGCATCAGGCTGCCGGAGGTGGACGACACCGAACCGAAGGCAAAGGTCTTGCCTTTGAGGTCGGCCAGGGAGGTCACGTCCGGGTTGGCGGTGATGAACTTGCTGGTGAACTGCGCATCCTGCTCGCGCTGTACCAGCGGAATGGCGTTGCCGGTTTTCAGGCGCACTTGAACGAAGGTGAAACCGCCGAGCCAGGCCAGATCCAGGCGGTCGGTGGCCAGGGCCTCGACCACGGCCGGGTAGTCGGCGACCGGAGTGAACTCGACCTTCATGCCCAGTTGCTGTTCCAGATAGGCGCCCAGCGGTTTGAATTTGCGCAGCAGTTCGGTCGGCGCTTCATCTGGAATGGCGCTGACGCGCAGAGTTTCGGCAGCCTGAGTGAGGTTGGCGGATAGGCACAGGGCAAAGCCGGCGGCGAGCGCCAGGGTACGTTTGAGCATGAAGATTCTCCGGTTCAATAGCGGAAAAATTCGAAATGGCAGTCCAACAGCTGTGCGGACCGCGCGTAGTCAGGGTAGTCGACGTGGCGCGATTATAGGGGCCGCTGCGCTAAAGGCCAGCTTTGCCAGCCGCACGCCAACAAGGCCATGTCAGCAGCGATGGTTACTGACCTGGCGGCTTGTCTTGCCTGCATTTTTCAACTGCCTGTTAGAATCCGCGCCTGTTTTCCGATTTGCCGAGAGCCTGACCGATGAGCGAGCCGATCCGTTTGACCCAGTACAGCCACGGGGCCGGCTGCGGCTGCAAGATTTCGCCCAAGGTGCTGGAGGTGATTCTCGCCGGCAGCGGCGCGCAGAACCTCGACCCCAAGCTGTGGGTCGGCAATGCCTCGCGTGACGATGCGGCGGTGTATGCACTGGACGACGAGCGCGGGGTGGTGTCTACCACCGACTTCTTTATGCCGATTGTCGATGACCCCTATGACTTCGGCCGCATCGCCGCCACCAACGCGATCAGCGACATCTATGCCATGGGCGGCGACCCGCTGATGGCCATCGCCATTCTCGGCTGGCCGGTCAATCTGTTGCCGCCGGAAGTGGCTCGCGAAGTGATTCGCGGCGGCCGCGCGGTGTGTGATGAGGCGGGCATTCCGCTGGCCGGCGGCCACTCGATCGACGCGCCTGAGCCGATCTTCGGCCTGGCCGTCACCGGAGTGGTGCTCAAACGCCATATGAAACGCAATGACACTGCCACGGCCGGTTGCCAGCTGTACCTGAGCAAGCCGCTGGGCATCGGCATCCTGACTACCGCCGAGAAGAAAGCCAAGCTGCGGCCCGAGGATGTCGGCCTGGCGCGCGACTGGATGTGCACCCTGAACAAGCCCGGCTCGCGCTTCGGCAAGTTGGCCGGGGTTGCCGCGATGACCGATGTCACCGGCTTCGGCCTGCTCGGCCACCTGGTGGAGATGGCCGATGGTGCCAATCTCACCGCCCAGCTCGACTACGCCGCCGTGCCGCGTTTGCCGGGGGTCGACTACTACCTGGCCGAGGGCTGTGTGCCGGGCGGCACCCTGCGTAACTTCGACAGCTATGGCGAGAAGATTGCGCCCATCACCGACGAACAGCGTGATCTGCTCTGTGACCCGCAAACCAGCGGCGGTCTGCTGGTTGCCGTCACCCCCGAGGGTGAAGCGGAGTTCCTCGCCGTGGCCGCCGAGCTGGGCCTGAATCTGGCGCCCATCGGCCGTCTGGTTGAACGACAGCGCTACGCGGTAGAGGTGCTGTAATGCGCGACAACAGCAGCAACTACCGCGACATCTTCCTCAATGATCTGCCGATGATGGACGCCCGCGCCCCGGTCGAGTTCAGCAAGGGCGCCTTCCCCGGTGTGCTCAACCTGCCGCTGATGGATGACAGCGAGCGCCAGCAGGTCGGCACCTGCTACAAGCAGCATGGCCAGGACGCCGCCATCGCGCTCGGCCACCAGCTGGTCAGCGGCCAGGTCAAAGCCGAACGGGTCGCGGCCTGGGCGGCGTTTGCCAAGGCCAATCCGCACGGCTACTTGTACTGTTTTCGCGGCGGCCTGCGCTCGCAGATCACCCAGCAATGGCTGGCGGAAGCCGGTATCTACTACCCACGGGTGATCGGCGGCTACAAAGCGATGCGCAGCTTTCTGTTGGAAACCACCCAGCAGGCCGTGGCCGAGTGCGATTTTGTCATTCTCGGCGGCCTGACTGGCACCGGTAAAACCGACGTGCTGGTGCAGCTGAATAACAGCCTGGACCTGGAAGGCCATGCCAACCACCGTGGCTCCAGCTTCGGCAAACGCGCCAGCGGCCAGCCGGCGCAGATCGACTTCGAAAACCGCCTGGCCATTGATCTGCTCAAGCAGCGCGCCCGTGGCACCGAGCAGTTTGTGCTGGAAGACGAAGGGCGCATGGTCGGCAGCTGCACCGTGCCGCTGGCGCTGTACCAGGGCATGCAGCAGTACCCGCTGGTGTGGCTGGAAGATGCCTTCGAGGACCGCGTCGAGCGCATCCTGCGCGATTACGTGGTCAACCTGTGCGCCGAATTTATCGCCCTGTACGGTGAGGAAGAGGGCTTTCGGCTCTACGCCGAGCGCCTGCTGCAAAGCCTGAGCAATATCCAGAAGCGCCTGGGTGGCGAGCGTTACCAGCGTTTGCTGACCATCATGCAGGCGGCGCTGGACGAACAGCGTAGCGGGGCGGTCGAGCTGCACCGCGACTGGATTGCCGGGCTGCTGCGCGAATACTACGACCCGATGTATGCCTACCAGCGCGAAAGCAAGGCGGCGCGTATCGAGTTCGCCGGTGACCAGGCGGCGGTCATCGCCTACCTGACCGAGCGCAAGGCCAATCGCCAAGGCTGAGTGTCACCACCCAGCCCCGCGCTGCAATCAGCCGTTGCTGGCTTCTGGCAGCTTGGCGATCACCTTGATCTCGAACTGGAAGCCATACAGCCAGGTCACGCCGACGGCAGTTATGGTCGGGTATGGCGCGTTACCCCAGAACTCCGGGACAACCTTCCAGATCCTTTCGAAGGTCGCTTGCGGATCGACCATAAAGACCGTCACGTCGACCACATCGTCAAAGCTGCCGCCGGCGGCGTGCAGAATCGCATTCAGGTTGGTGAATGCGGTACGCACCTGCGCCTCCAACTCGGGCTCGGGCGAGCCGTCTTCACGGCTCCCGACTTGCCCCGAGACAAACAAAAAGCCGTTGCTGCGGATTGCCGGCGAATAGCGATTGATCTCATAAAGCGCCTGGCGGCCAGGCGGGAATACCACATCACGCTGATTCATCTGTACCTCCATCATGGGGCGGTAGCGCCCCGATTTATTAACGATGACGAGACTGTAGGGCGTTGCGTTAGGCCGATAAACCAGCAACTCTGGCTTACACTGTTTGTTGAATCCAAATAATCCAGTCGATATTGGGATGGGAAATGGACCGTTTCGCTGCGATGCAGGCATTTGCTCGGGTGGTGGAGGCGGGCAGCTTTACCAAGGCGGCCGAAACCCTGCACATAAGCAAAACCAGCGTGACCCAGCTGGTGCAGCAGATGGAGGCGCGCTTGCGGGTCAAGCTGCTCAACCGCACCACGCGCAAGGTCAACCTCACGGCCGACGGCGCGCTCTATTACGAGCGCGTGTTAAGGCTGCTGGATGACCTGGCCGAGGCCGAGACTAGCCTGTCCGGCGCCTCGGCGGTGCCTAGAGGCCGGCTGCGGGTGGATGTGCCCAGCCCGCTGGCCAGAATGATTCTGATGCCTGCATTGCCGGCGTTTCACGCGCGCTACCCGGAGATCCAGATCGATATGGGCGTCAGCGACCGCATCGTCGATCTGATTGGCGAGAAGGTCGATTGCGTTGTGCGCGGCGGCGAGTTGACCGATCAATCGCTGATGGCGCGCCGGGTCGGCGACCTGCAACTCGGTGTTTATGCAGCGCCCAGCTACCTGCAACGCCTCGGCACGCCTGCGCATCCGCGCGAACTGGAAGACTCGCAGCACCGCATCGTCGGTTTCCTCTGGGCGCGTACTGGCAAAGCCCTGCCGTATGCCATGCACCGCGCTGGGGAGAGTATTCATATCCAGGGTCGCTACGTGCTGGCGGTCGACGATGGCAACGCCTATCTGGCGGCGGGGCTGGCCGGCATGGGGGTTTTATGGCTGCCGGCCTATATGTCCGCCCCGCACGTGGCGCAGGGTGAGTTGCTGCCGCTGTTCGAGGACTGGCGCCTCGATCCAATGCCGCTGTACGTGGCGTTTCCGCCGAACCGACATATCAGCATCAAGTTGCGCGTATTTATCGAGTGGGTGGCTGAGCTGATGGCAGAGCACGCGCCGATCAGTGATCGGCAGGGGACGTGACGCGGGTGAGGTGCTGGAGCGCTGTTTAGCTTAAATGACTGTGTTTCTTTTACGCGGCCTCAATGCGGTGTGGCGGTTTCCGAGGCCAGCCCACCATCCCACAGCCCGACCAGCCGGCCATCTGCCTCCAGGGCATAGACCAGCGGGGTCGAGCCGCCCCAATCGACGATCATCAGCCCGTTGTTGAACTTGCCGCTGCCGTCATAGCTCGTATCGCCAATGGTCCAGCTCAGGCGGTACTCATTGCCCTCGCCTTCGAGCGCCATCTGGCCGGCATAGCCCGAGCCGTCGCTATTGTGCCCCTCGACCCGATACAGCCCCTTTTTTGGCACTGCGTCGCTGGCCGCCGCGTAAAGGCTTAGGCGTTCAGTCGCCGTACCATCGGCCCATTCCCCGTCGAGCACACCATCGGGCGCGAATGAATACACCACCGGCAGAACATCGTTCCAGTGCACGACCAGCATGCGCCCGGCCAGCTCGCCCTTGCCCCTGAACACATCGCGACCGATCCACCAGGTGAAGTCATAGAACTCGCCGCGCTGCGCCAGTGCCAGCATACCGGGGTAGCGTGTGCCGTTCGGGTTGGTGCCGGACACCTTGTACAGCCCTGTCAGCGTGCGAGGGGAGGTGATCGCCTCGGGCTGGCTCTGCTGCTTCGCCGAGGCTTTTTCCACAGCCTGGTCGTCGCTTGAGCTGGCTTTGCCCTCGCCGCGAAACACGAAGTCGCCGAAGAATGACGACGACAGCCAGGGCGTTTGCTGGCCACTGGTTTCCTGGTAGACGCCCTTGAGGGTTTTCTTGAATGTCTCTTCGAGATTGAGGTTGGGCGTCGCCAGCGCCAGCGTCAGGTGTTTTGCGTAAGGCGAGTTGCGCCCCTCGCCATCCAGCGCCACGGCGCCGGGCGAGGTGGAGTACGAGACAAACAGGCTGGCGCTGGAATCGATGCGCGACAGGCCGGACGTCACCTCAGTAAGCGGATTGTCGCGACAGGCGTCGAGAATGATGATGTTGAGATCGTTGCCCGACATGGCCATGGAATGGACCATCGCCGAGGCGCTGACTGCCTTATCCGCCAGTTCGGAGGCATCGGCGATGCCATCGCCGATGGGTAGCAGGTAATTCTCGCCGGCAACTTGCACCCCATGCCCGGCAAAGAACAGCAGGCCGACACCGCCCGCGGATTTGAGTTGGGCAGAAAACTGCGCCACGGCATCCAGCATGGTTTGCCGGTCAGCGTCGATCAGCGTGGTTACCGAAAAACCAGCTTCGCGCAGGGTGCGGGTGACATCGGCGGCATCGTTGGTTGGGTTGACCAGTGGCGCGAAGGCGTAGGCGTTGTTGCCGATGACCAGTGCCGAGCGCGCCTGGGCAAGCGCTGCGCCCTGCGCCGCAGCCCAAAGAAACGCGACGGCAATCAGCATTGCCATCCAGCGGTGTGCGCTAGCTCGTCTCATCGATTCGCTCCGCACGCAATCAACGGCAGCGGGCCTCGATTGCGCGGTGGGTTGCCACGTGAGCCCCATGGGCACGCGTCTTTAAAGCGCCGAGCGATGGGGTAAATCAAGCATAGGAGTGTTCAACGGCAATTGAAAATTCCGCCCAAGCCGATTGCGCAGTTTCACCGTCAGCACGGCGCTAGCGCCCCTAGGTCATTGGTTAAGAACGGCGATCAGCGTTCGCTGACGCACAGACGGGCATTCTGCTTGCGTTCACGGTGGACCCTCACTGCGCCAGCGAGACCGAGTCGTTGCGCAATAGCCGCCATGCGGCACCTCAGCACTGACAGGAGTCAACCATGCAAAATCCATCGATCAACCCCGCTACCAATAGCCAAGGCAATGGCCAATCCGCGCTTGCCAAAGCCGCCAGCGCCGTTTCGGTATCGGGTGTTTCCCGCGAGTTTCAGAATTTTCTTTCTGACATCGAAGACCTGATCAAGGAAACCACTTCGCTTACCGGCGAAGAACTGGCCCAAGCGCGGATCAAGCTCAATGCGCGAGTGGCCACGGCCAAAGCCTCGCTGGAAAACATGGGCGAGAGCATCGTGCAGCGGGCGAAGCAGAGCGCCACCGTGACCAACGAATACGTGCATGAGCAACCCTGGAAAGCCCTCGGTGCCAGCACCGTGATTGGCTTTCTGCTGGGTATTGCTCTCGCTCGGCGCAGCTAGTCGTAACCTGCCGCCGTTATGAGCCATAACCCTGAAGAACAACCCTCGGCTGCCCCGCAGGCAGCCGAGGGTCTCAATCTGTTCGCCCTGCTGCGTTTGCTGCGCTCGGCGGGTCGGGCGTTGTTTGCTCAGGCCGCGCTGCATGGGCAGCTGGTGTGCCTGGAGTGGGCGGAAGAAAAGCAGCGCCTGCTGCGCATCCTGCTGACCACGCTCTTCGGCTTTGCCTGCCTGCTGTGCATCATGCTGCTGGGCAACGCGCTGGTACTGGCGTTGAGCTGGGCCACCCCTTACCGAATCCATGCGCTGCTGGGCTTGCTATGCGTACACGGCCTCGCTGGCGCTATCGCCTGGCGTCATTTGCACCACCTGCTAGGGCAGGGCAGCAGCAGTTTCGCTGCTACCCGCGCCGAGGTGGCCGCTGATATCGCCCTAATCAAGAGCACCCTATGAGTACGCTCACTGCACTCGCGCGCCTGGAACAACGCCAGGCGCTACGCCACAGGTTGTTGCTGCAGCGCCAGCGTATCGGTCATCTGCTGGCGCCCGAGGTGGGTGGGGATAACCAGTTCCCGCGCAGCATGACCATGCGCCTGCTGACCCAGCGTCCCGCAGTGGCCATGCGCCTGGCCTCGCAAGCCGCACTGATTCTGTTTGGTCCACGCTTTATCGGCACCCTTAGCGGCGCCTTGCTACTGGCCAAACTGCTGCGCGCGACTGCCACCGACCAGCACCGTCTGCCGCCTCCCAACCACGATCTTTAACCGACGTTACTACCCTCTTGCTGATATTAATGCGGGCCTGTTTGCGCCGCATTTCGCCGCTGCGCATAACGATCACCGTGCCTGCGGATTGCCGCGCTGCGAGCGCGCGCTGGCCCTATCGGTGTGCAGCCATACATACGCTCCGTGACTGGGTTCGATGGCGTACAGACGTGGCGTGAGGGGCCGCGCAGAATCAATTGCATCAGAGCGGCATCCGCCGCAGCAGGCGACCCAATGCACGGCATGACCGAATCACCGATGATCCAGTACATCAACGCGCAGTGTCATTGCTCAATGATTTACCTGCACCGACTCAGCGGCGTGCACTACTCGGCCATCTACGAGTCGCCGTACCACTACGCGCTCACCCCGATCCACGGCGCGTCCAGGCATGTAAGCGCTGCGCAGCTGGCCGATGCCGAGGTCTGGCAGCTGCTGACCTAGCCCGCAGCACACTTCAGGAGATAGCCGCATGAGCAGTTTTAGCATCGAAGGCTGGTGCAAGACCGGCACTACGCAGAAGTCCACGCCGGTGGAGCAGATCCATTTCTACCTGAGCGGCAATGATCGTCTGCGCCTGGAACAAGCCGAGGAACATCTGCAGCAGAGCCATGCGCCAGAGGTCATGCTTGATGTCGATATGGCTACGCTGGATTTGCAGGTGCCGCCGGACTACGGCCCTCTCTCCGATTGCCAGCTGCGGGTGTATTTGCGCGCCGAAGACCAACGAGGCCAATTTCACCTGGTTGGTCACCGGGCCAGCGATGGCAGCCTGATCTATACCAATGCGCTATTGATTGCCCTGCTGATGTAGCCCCGCCATCTTGGGGCAGCCAGGCTCAAGACGCTAAGCGCTGCAACCAAAGTTCCAGCGCCTGCGCTACCTGCTCCGGCTGCTCCAGGCTGGACAGATGGCCGCAATCATCGAGTACCACCAGTTGCGAGTCGGTAATCGCCGCCGCCAGTTCCTCATGCACGGCCAACGGGGTGATGGCATCTTCGCGGCCGCACAAGATCAGCGTCGGGCAACTGATCTGCGCCAAGCCAGAACGGCTATCGATCCGCCCGAGCATGGCCCGTTGCTGGCGCATAAATGCCCCCTGACCCAGGCTGTTGGCCATGGCCGTCACCACCTCGGTCAGGCTCTCGTCAGCCAGATGCTCTGGATGCAGCAGCTTGGGCAGCAGGCCGGCAATAACCGCAGGAAAGTCGTGTTCGGCTTTCGCCATCAGCGCCTGGCGGCCTTGCTTGGCTTCCTCGCTATCGGCATGCGCGCTGGTATCCAGCAACGCCAGGCCAAGCACCCGTTGCGGCGCCTGGCGCATGATTTCCAGGGCGACATAGCCACCCATAGAAAGCCCGGCCAGGGCGAAATGTTCATCCGGCGCCTGGTCCAGCACCTTGCTCGCCAGTTCGCTGATGGAGTCGGCCTGGCTCAAATCGGCCACTGTGACATACGCCAGCTCGGCCAGCGCTGCCGATTGATGTTGCCAAAGGCGGGCATCGCTGAGCAGACCGGGAAGCAGAAGAAGATGTGGCTTGTGCATGGTGAACCTCGCGTAATCGTTGGGTGGGCTGCTTAACGCAGCATCGCGGATAGGTTCACGCAACATGGGCGTAAACCATGTGGCTTATCTGTACGGCCCCGCACACTGGCGGGGTTGTTTCACGGGCGCGCCGAACCGCCGCCGTGTGGTCATAGCCAGTACTCCCAGAGCCGCGCGAACAGTTCCTTGACGCGCACATCCAGCGACCGTTCGCGCCAGACGGGCAGGGTGATTTCGCGAGATTTCGCCAAGTCGGCACGAAACGCCGCGCGCATCTTGTCGCCGAAGTCGTTACCGAGGACCACGGCGTTGACCTCCTGGTTGTGCAGGAAACTGCGCCAATCGAGGTTGGTCGAGCCGACCGTCGACCACACGCCATCGATCACCGCCGTCTTCACATGCAGCAACGCATCGTGGCGCTCGTACAGGCGCACGCCGGCCTGCAGCAGTTCGTCGTAGTAGGCGCGGCCGGCGTGGAATACCAGCCAGGAATCGGTGCTGCTGGGCAGGATCAGGCGCACATCAACGCCGCGCGCCACCGCCTCCTTGAGGGTGGCGAGCAACTGCGGGTCGGGCACGAAATAGGCGTTGGTCAGCCAGATCTCGCGTTGTGCGCTGCGCAAGGCTGAAATCAGGGTGACGTAAATCAGGCTGTAGGGATCATCCGGCGAGCTGCCGATGGCGCGCACCACCTCGCTGCCGCGCGCTTCGACCGTTGGGAAATACTGATCGGTGGCCAGGGGCGGGCCCTTCTGTTTGGCCCAGGTGATGATAAACAGCTGCTGCAACTCGCCCACCACCGGCCCTTCGAGGCGCAGATGGGTATCGCGCCAGGGCAAGTCGGCTGCGGGGGCGGCTTGCTTGCCCAAGCGCAACGAACTACCGGAATACACGCTGCTGATGTTGACCCCACCGAGAAAGGCTATACGCCCATCGACGATCAGCAGCTTGCGATGGTCGCGCTGGTTCACTTCCCAGCCGGCTTTGGCGGTCAGCGGGTTGACCGGGTTGAACTCGACGACCTGCACCCCGGCTTCGCTCAGACGGGTGAAGAACGCCGTCTCGGCGCCCAGGGTGCCGACGCTGTCGCGGATCAGGTTGACCTGCACGCCGGCCTGCTGTTTGGCGATCAACGCCGCCGCAAAGCGCTGACCGATTTCATCATCATCGAAGATGTAGCTTTCCATATTGATATGGTCGCGCGCGTCGGCAATCGCCTTGAGCATCGCCTTATAAGTGCTCGGCCCATCCTGCAGCAGCTCGACCCGATTACCCGTGGTCAATGGGCTGCCGACAATTGACTCCTCGATGGCCAGGTGCAGGTCGAAGAACGTGCTGGATGCGTCGCGGGTTTGCAGGCGTTGGATAACGGCCTTGCTGCGCGCAGTCGACAGTGGGCCGTTGGCGTCGTCCAAGGCTACAGGCGTGCGGCTGTGGGCCATATCCGGTACCAGGGTGGGGAGCGCCGCACAGGCCGAAAACAGCGCCAGGCAGACCGCCAACGGCACCATCAGCAACAGCAAGCAACGCATTCGTGACATGCACAACCTCCAGGCAGTGGAGGGCGATGCAATCCCCGCCACCTGAGCAGAGCGGCCGGTGGAGCTACTTCAGCCCTTGCAGCTCTGGATAAAGTCTTTGACCTGCTGGTCTGCCTCGTCACGCGTGATGGCGTAACGCTGCTGCACCAACTCGATAAATTTTTGCTGAGGGTCTGCGGCATTGAGCAGCTCATCCTCGATCAACCTGCCCGGCCTTTGCGCAGTGTTTTGCGGATGAATCGTGACGGCTTTGTAATACGGCTGAATGTTGCGCTTGGCGCCCGGCTGTTGTTCGCCGACCGTGGCCGGGCCGCTGGGATAACGCTGTTCGGTAGGTTTGTTCATAGTTCCCTCTGATAAAGCCTCGAGCCCCGCGAAGTTGCAGGGGCTCGTACAGGAGACAGTGACAGCCGAGCTGCTGGCGCGTCGGTGCGCTACAGCGCATAGAAAAGTTCAAAATTTTCGCGCGCCGACGTATGAGTGCGACCGCTTGTGCGGCGTTAGTACTACTTTATAAGCGGCTGTATGGCGGGCCGGTACAGGCTGCCAGCATGCAGAAAAAACGGCGCAGTCAGCAGGCAAAACACCTGTCGGTTGACGATACTTCAGCGCGAATTGGCGATAACCATCCTGCAAAGGGCAAGCACCATCATGAAGACGGAGAAGAGCGGTTCTACGGAAGGAGATGGTGAAGGCTCGGCCTCTCAGCAGATCGATACGAAAATCAAGGAACTGAATGACTGGCGCGCAGAGACGCTGGCTTGGGTGCGTGCGCTGATCAAACAGGCCGATGCCGAGGTGGTCGAGGAAGTGAAGTGGCGGGGAGTTCCGGTGTGGTCGCATGCGGGAATCATCTGCACCGGTGAAACCTATAAAAGTGTGGTGAAGATGACCTTCGCCAAAGGCGCCTCGTTGCAGGACCCGGCAGGGTTGTTCAACTCCAGCCTCGAGGGCAATACCCGGCGTGCGATTGACCTGCATGAGGGCCAGCGTCTTGATGAGCAGGCTTTAATGGCGCTTATTCGCGCCGCCGTGGCACTGAATACCTTGGCGGTGCGCTCTCCGAAAAAATCCCGTGCAACCGGCTAAGTGATCTGTTTGTACCTCCTTCGCTGAACAGCCATTGCGCGGGTCTAGAGAGCTGGGTCCTTGCTTAACGGCAAGCGGCAGCGATCCACCTTCCACCAGGTGGGCAGCAGCTTGCGGATCGCCGGCTGGTTGAAGCGGTCATCGATCAGGTAGACCACGCCCTGGTCTTTGACGGTGCGAATAACCCGGCCGGCGGCCTGTACCACCTTCTGCAAACCCGGGTAGAGGTAGGTGTAGCCGTAGCCGTTATTGCTGCCGAACATCACCTCCATGCGCTGTTTGATCTCTTCATTGACCGGGTTGATTTGCGGCAGGCCAAGGGTGGCGATAAAGGCACCGATCAGGCGGTCGCCAGGCAGGTCGATGCCCTCGCCAAAGGCCCCGCCCAAGACGGCAAAACCGATGCCGCGGCCATTGCTGGAGAACCGGTCGAGAAAGGCCTGACGCTCGCTTTCATCCATCTGCCGTGACTGCTGCCAGACCGGAATTCGTGGATGCGCCATCTGCAGCTCCTGCAGCGCCGCTTGCAGGTAGGTGTAACTGCTGAAAAAGGCCAGGTAGTTGCCCGGTTTTTCCGCGTACTGGCGGGCAATCAGGGCAGCAATGGGGGCCAGCGAGAAGTCGCGATGGGCGTAGCGGGTGGACAGGTTGCTGACGGCCTGGACGTGCAGCTGCTCGGCGCTGAAGGGCGACTCCACATCGATCCAGGGTGTTTCCTCGGGCAGGCCGAGCAGGTCGGCGTAATAGTTCGCCGGGCTCAGGGTGGCGGAGAACAGCGTGCAGCTGTGCGCCTCGTCGAAGCGCGGGGCAAGAAACGGCGCGGGCACGATATTGCGGATGCACAGGGTGGATACCGATTGGCCGTTGCTCTCGTCGCGGCTGATATCGAACAGCGAGTGCGCACCAAAAGCCTCGGCCAGGCGGCAGAACAACATGGCATCGAGGTAGAAGTGCAGCAGCTCGGTGGCGTTGCCCGCCGGCTGTTCGCTGAGGTGATCGGTGAGCGTGCTGACGGCCTTTTGCAGGGCCATGACGAACAGGTCTGGCGCGGTGGGGTACACCTGATACGCCACTTCCTGATCGCGCTCCAGCTGTCGCCAATGCCGGCTGATGCGTTCTAGCGGCGCCTTCATCACGCTCGGGGCGATGCGCCGTACTGCTTCAAAGCGCTGCTGATTGAGCTCTGCGGTGTACATGCCGCGCGCCCGCTCAATCAGGTTGTGGGCTTCGTCCACCAGCAGGGTGATGCGCCATTCATTGAGCAGGGTGAGGCCATACAGCAGGCCGCCCATGTCGAAGTAGTAGTTGTAATCGCAGACCACCACATCGGCCCAGCGGCACAGCTCCTGGCTCAGGTAGTAAGGGCAGATCTGATGCGCAAGGGCGGTTGCGCGTACGCTTTCATGGCTCAGCCACTGGCCTTCGAGCGCCGCCTGGCGAGCGGCGGGCAAGCGGTCGTAAAAGCCTTTGGCCAGCGGGCAGGAGTCACCATGGCAGGCTTTGTCGGGGTGCTCGCAGGCCTTGTCGCGCGCCACATGCTCCAGCACTCGCAGCGGCATCGCCTCTTCCTGGCTGCGCAAGGTGGCCAATGCATCCAGCGCCAGGCGCCGGCCAGGGGTTTTGGCAGTGAGAAAAAACAATCGATCCAGCTGCTGCTCGGGAAATGCCTTGAGCTGCGGAAACAGGGTGCCGAGGGTTTTACCAATGCCCGTGGTGGCCTGGGCCATCAGGCAGTGGCCGTCACGCGCGGCGCGGTAAACCTGGTTGGCCAGCTGGCGTTGACCGCTGCGAAACTCGGCATGGGGAAAACGCAGGCGCCCCAGGGCTTCATCGCGTTGGCGGCGATGCTCACGCTCGTACTCGGCCCAGCGGATATAGCGGCTGCACTGCAGCTCGAAAAACTCCCGCAGCTCATCTGCGGTTACGGTCAGGTGGAAGGCGGTTTCGTGCTGGGTGATGACATTGAAATAGACCACCGCCAGATTTATCTCTGGCATGTCGCGTTCCTGGCAGAGCAGCCAGCCGTAGACCTTGGCCTGGGCCCAGTGCAGCAGGCGATGGTTCTCCGGAATACGGCTGATATCGCCCCTGTGAGTTTTGATCTCCTCCAGTAGGTTTTCTTCGGGGTCATAACCATCCGCGCGGCCGCGTACCTGCAGGCCCTGGTATGCGCCACTCAATGGTAATTCTGCGTAATAGCTCGGGCCCCGTCTGGCCACCACGATGGCGTGGCCGGTCATGCCTTCCTGGGCGGTGGGCGAGGGGGTAAAGCGCAAGTCGAGGTCGCCGACCTTGGCGGTAAATTCGCACAACGCGCGCACCGCGACCTGATAGTTCACGCGTCGGCCCACTGCACGTAACACACATCCACCGGCATACCGTGCTCAGCGCAGAAGGCCAGCCAGCGCCGTTGGTTGTCTTGCAGGCGGTCGCCTGGGCCTTTCACCTCAATCATCCGGTAGCGCTGCTCGGCCGGCCAGAACTGGATCAGATCAGGCATGCCCGCGCGGTTGGCTTTGATGTCCAGCAGCAGGCGCTTGAACCAGGCCCGCAGGTGCTCAGCGGGCAGGCAGTCGAGCGCTTGCTCCAGCAAGGTTTCGTCCAGCGCGGCCCAGAATACAAACGGCGACTGGATGCCGAATTTAGCCGCGTAGTTTTCGCGGATTACCTGTTTGTAGGCATCCGAATCGAGGTGGGCCAGACGGCTGGCAAACAACTCTTCGCGCTGGGTATAGAAGTCAGCACTGAACAGATCAACTGGGGCGGCGTGGAACGGGTGGAAGAATGCCCCTGGCACCGGCGCGAAGATGGCCTGCCAGCAGAGCAGGCCGAACAGGCTGCAGATCAGGCTGTTCTCGACGTAATGAACCGGCGCGTCGGGCTCGTGCAGATGAGCTTTGACGGCAAACTCGACACTCTGCGCCTCAGGCCTCGGCAGGCTTAGATCAATCCGTGCGGGTGGTATTGGCTTGGCCTTGTCGGGCAGCGGTTGCCCAAGCTGACGGGCCAGCCGGGTCAAAGCGCGTTCCACCGCCTGGGCTTCAGCATCATTTTCCGGTGCCTGGATGGCCTGCAGCGTCAGCTTGTAGGCTTGCTCAGGGCGGCTCAGGCGCTCCAGTACGCGGATATGCCGCAAGCGAGCGCCGACATAGCGGCAGTCGGTGTAGAACGCCAGCGCACCTTCCAGATCCGCTTCACGCTCCAGCTGCTGGCCCATGCGGAATAACAGCTTGTTACGCCGCGCGGCCAGGAAGGGGGTGTCGCAGACCAGTGCGCTGATCTGCTGCAGCACGTTAGCTAGCGGCTCGCCAGCCTCGAACTGCTCACGGCTGCGCTGCAGGTGCAGGTAGCAGTCCACATCTGCCCGGTGACGAAAGGCCCGCGAGTCGGGCGTCAACTCCACGCGCTCATAGCGAAAGATACCGAGCTCGGCGAGAACGAACTCCGACCAGTCCTGGCGTAGATTGCCGAAGAACATCAGGCGCAGACGCTCGCACAGCGCATCAATAGTCAGGGAGACAATCTGCTCCTCACTGCCCGGGCACCAGGCGGCAAAGGCGCGTGGCTCGGCACAAGTCTCGGTCAGTTGCGCCAACAGCTCGGATTTGTTCTGCGACTTCCGTGAGCCGTGGCCAGCCAGATGCTGGAGCACTTCATCCTTGCGCAGCAGCTTGAACAGCTCCTCCAGGGAGAGTTCTGCGTCATGCCGCACCCAGCCCGCCTCAAGCAGCGGAGTTGCCGCCAGGCGTGCACAACCGATTTCCTCGTAACTCAACTTGCTCAGCCGAAAGTGGCTGCCCTTGCGCATGATCATCCGCACCAACAGGGCCTGGGCGAGCGTATCCAGGGCGAAGAACTGCCGAACAAACTCATGCTCGGCCTCGCTCAACAGATCGGCATAGCGCTCCTGCAGCCAGGTGAGGGCCTGGCGGAAATTCGCTAGGTAGTAGAAGCGCGGATCGAGTTGCGACTGCATGGGTGTGCCGGTTGCGGTGGGCATACAGATACCTGCGTCTAGCAAACAACAATGAACAACAGGCGCGAAGGTATGGCGCTGAAAGCACCGAACTTACAGAATTTCGGGCACAAAAAAAGACGTCCGTGGACGTCTTTAGATGTTTATTTGGTGCCGGGGGGATTTGAACCCGGTTCGACACCTATCCATTGCTGGCATATTTCGGACTAAACCAGCAATTCTGCGCCCTTCTAGGTCACCATTTTGACCATTGCTAGCCTTCGATGGCCAGTGATTTCGACACTTTATCGACACCTAGCCTATTTGGTTCTGCCGCATCTGTAGGCGCTGCCCCAACCTGAACACCCTGCTGGTCCAACCTGACACCTTGAACCGAAAAAGTCTGAACACCCTGCTGGTGAAATTGATACACCTGGCGAGGCATACCGCTAGCCGTGAGCGTGGCGTGGGATACCAAGCGCTACAACTCTGCCGGCACAACTGCCGATGTCTAAAGATTTGATACAGGAATGAAAACAGCTATTCGCAAGCACAACTATACAAAGAGTATAGGGGTGGCAATATAAGATTAGAGATCATGACTCAAAAGTGAGTGCCTCATGCAGACCACATGATTATGCTCTGCATGAGTTATTGATTTCCGCTTAAACCAATTTTAATGATTCAACCCATTTATTTGGCACGCCCGCGTGAAAGTCTCTAAGCCGATCCTCAACATGCTCAGCACTCCAAACGGCCGCACGCTCTAAACCCTCGCACGCCTCTTTTGAAACTATTTGACCATCTTCGCCATCGACTGTAAGTGAGTATTTTTTACTGATGGGATCTTGCTTAAAGAACTGTTGCGGCTCTTCCATATAGGCATTCAACACAGTGTTTCCCACTACTCGCCATCGTCCTGACTCTATAGCGCTATTCATAACCCACAACTTAAATAAAGCAGGGCAATCAAGCGCCAAATCAATCTTCTGGCCTTCAGTAAAAAAGCAATTATAAAAAGCAATTAGCGGCTCTTTCAAAACAACAGCAACTGAAAAAGTCCCGCCACCAAGGTCAATATGTAAAATATCACCTACCTTACGCTTAATTTTTTTTGCCTTCACCGCATCAACCTCACTAAAACGCGTTACTAGCGTCATTCAAATACTGTGTTCTTCTTGGATTTAATGGTGAGATACCATTCACGCTATTTCCAGAGGTGCCGCCGCTAGATTTTGCACCGCCGTAATAATCTATCATGTTTTGCTCACGCCCCCGTATCGCACTATAGTTCGCTGATGACTTATCCAGAACTGCCGGCCCATACCCTTTAGAGTTCATGTGATGGCTTGCATCTCGCCGAGCAACGTTCGCAGCAGGCGTTCCATATCCACTGGTTCTCCCAGTGTATACATCTCCCGTTAACGGATTTGTCTTGGTGTATGTTTGATATGTTTTAGCAGGGCAATACGCCGTCGCCGCCTCACCTTTGGGGGTTAAACCGCCTCTAAGCCCCCCAATTGGCCCCAGGTCCCCTGATGGACTACAGATCATGCCCTCAAAGCCAGGTGTGCATACATTGCCACCTAGACCATCATCCACCATCAATCCCAATGGATCGATAAGGTTAATGGGGTTTCCTTCTACATACCCAAAGGTATTTAGCCCACCTGCCAACCCAATCGGGTCACTTTCGACGTACCGCCCCGTCTCGGGGTCGTAATCGCGGAAATAGTTGTAATGAAGTCCACTTTCCTGATCAAAGTACTGCCCAGGGAAACGCAGGTTCATTGCCAAACTACCGCTGGCTTGCCCTACACCGAACGCATCCGACTGCCATTGCCAAACGCTCTGCTGGGATTGATTTGTGGCCACACGTGGTGTGCTGAGGTGGTCGCTGTGCAGGTAGAACGGCTCACTGCTGGCAATACCACCTTGGGAATCAAAGGTGATGCTGACGCCACCCAGCGGCATGCTATCGAGCCAGATGTAGTATTGAGCGCTAAGTTTGCTGCCTTGGTTGTTGAAACGCTGCTCTCCTAATAGCTGACCATCCGGCCCATAAAGGAAAGTGGTGATGCCTTGAGCACTGCGTTTATGGCTACGTTGACCTAGAGCGTTGTAGCGGAACTCGGCCACGGGACTGCCGTTGATGTTAACGCTGGTGAGGCGGTTCTGTGCGTCGTACACCAGCTCACGGTTAGCGCGATCCTGAGTCAGGTTACCGGCAGCATCAGCGGTAACTGTCTGCGCATCAATCTGAGTCAGGCGGTTACTGTTGCTGGCGTACTGGTAGGTTTGTTGGGTACTGGCTTGTGCTTCACCATTAGCGATAGGCGTGATGCTTTTGCCTGTGCGATTGCCTACGGCGTCGTAGCTATAGGTTTGCTGGCGATCAGCGCGCTGCTCAGCCGTCAGACGGTCGAGGGCGTCGTAGCTGTAGTTGAGCTCGCCGAGCAGACTGCTGTTTAGCGTGGTGATATTGCTGTTAGCGTCGTAGCCGTAGGTGCTGTTCCAGCCTCCCACGGATTGTTCGGTCAGGCGGTAGTCCTGATCATAGCTGCGGCTGAGACTCACACCATTTGCCCAGGTGAGACTTTTCAGCGGCCCAAACGGCTGATAGCTGAGGCTACTGGCGAAACCACTTGGCTGGCCGCTACCGACTTGCAGTTGCACCTGGCTGACCTGGCCAGCGGCATTGCGCGGGTAAAGGATGCTAAAGCCCTGCGGGTAGTCGATCCGGGCCAGCTGGTTGGCACCGTCATAGGCATAACCCAGGCTGTCGTAGTGATCGCCATTGCTGAGGGCCACCGAACGCAGTTGCCCGATCAGGTTGCCACGCGCGTCATAGCTGTAGCCGAGAACACCGCTGGCGTCCTGCACGGCGGTAAGACGACCAATACCTTTGTTGCCATCAGCCGTCATGTCGTAGTGGTACTGCACGTTAAGCGCTGGACTGGCCGGATACTGGCGACCAGTCAGGCGATTGAGCGCATCATAGGTATAGGTGGTGACCACGCCGCGAGCGTCGGTTTTGCTGATGACGTTACCGGCTGCATCGTGACTAAAGGTGGTGGTGCCACTGTCCGGGCTGATCTGCTTGGTGAGGTTGCCGAGGCCGTCGTATTGGTACTGGGTGGTAACGCCGCGCGGATCTTGAACCTGGGTCAGGTTGTCCTGGGCGTCATACGCCAAAGCGGTCACACCATTAAGCGGATCTGTACTGCTAACCACGCGATCAAGGGCATCGTAGGCCTGGGTATTACTGTGCTGCTTGGGGTTTGTGCTGACCGTCGGGTTGTCGTTAAGGTCGTATTGGTAAGCACTGGTTTGCCCGCCAGCACCAACCGAACGCAGTAGGCGACCAAGCTCGTCATACACCCAGGTTTGCTGTTGGGTGAGGCTGCTGGACGCATCCTTAAGGCGCTGGGCGGTACGGTTACCCATGGCGTCGAGGCTGTACTCGATGGTTTCCCCCAGGTTGTTGGTGATCTTGGTTAGGCGACGGGCATCATCCCAGGTGTAACTCAACCAACTGCCATCACCACGAGTGACCTTAGTAATCAGGCCTACGGCGTCGTGTTCAAAGCTGGTGCTGCTGCCTGCAGTGCTGACCGAGGCTAACCAACCTTGCGGGGTGTAGGTCAGGCTGGTCTGCACACCATTAGCGTCAGTCACACTCTGTGGATTGCCATAGTTGTCGAAGTTGGACAACTGAGTGATATGGCCAAGAGCGTTGGTGACAGTGGTCAGGTGGCCTTGAGCGTCATAGCCGTAGGTGGTGACATCCTGCACATCAGTACGCGGGCCGTTGGCAGTTTCGATCAAGCCAAGGTTGTTGTAGGTGTAAGCCCAGTTGCGCTCAGTCGCTTGAGCACACGACCAAACAAAGCTGCCGGCCAGCGCGAGCGAAAGGAGGCTCACGCGTTTTCCAAAAAGATTCATCATCAGGTCCTTCTGCTCTTAGCGCTGCGTCACGGACTGGCTTAATTGCCGTCCCTGAACGTCATAGGTATAGGTAGTTGTGCGAGCTGGCTCGGTTACCGTAACCGGCAGGAACAGAGTCGGGTGCCAGTCAGTGGTAATAGTGCGCGCTTGTGGCGTGCCAGCGGCTTCGGTGCGAGAGACCTCTAGGCCACGAGTGTTGTAGTCGTAGGTCGTCATGTTGCCTTGGTTATCGGTCTTGGTCTTGAGCAAACCGCGTTCGTCATATGTGAAGGTAGAGTTGCTGTTGGGGCAGTTGGCAGAGGGATGACCTTCAATAGCCGTGATGCGTTTGATACCTTGATAAATTTCGAATTGATAAGTGCTTTGTTGGCCTAACGCATTAGTAACAGTTGTGGATTCATCAGGGTTGTAGATGACCTTGACTTGTTCAGCTCCATTTGCATGCTCACTTAATACTGCCCGGTTTAATGTGTCATATTTCCAAGTCGCATATCTAATCCCGCGTTCATCTGTGATTCCCGTAAGTAAGTTTAGATTCCTGCCGTCTTCGTAGTTGTAAGTAGTAGCTGCTGACACCGTACCGTTTAAAAGGTTTCGCGTAATCAAGTTTCCCTGAGAGTTATACCCATAAGTAATTTGGATTCCATTGGCTATCAGCTTGAGCGGCTGTCCTTTAGCTAGGCTATTAAGATGGATAGTTATTGCGTTATTCAAGCTATCCGAAACAACGAATCCAAGATCATCATATTCCAGCGTATGAACGTCTTCCGGCGAGCGGGAGATTCGTACTAGTCGACCGTTCTCATCAAATCGAATCTCTTGGTTTTGCGGCGAAGAATATACCCACTGGTCATTCTGTTTTCGCAAAACCCCAAGCTCATTGGGCTCGGGAGTTGTAAAGTTACCATTTAGTTCAAAGTACGACTCTCGACCATCTTCAGCCACCATAACTATATTGTCTGTAGCAATGCGAAGATGTGCTGAGTAATTATGACGCCACATGCCATCCTGGCTATTGTATTTCCTAACAAACTGCAGCGGATACGACCCTGCGCCGATATAATCAACTTCAGTTTGGAATTTGTTTCCTGTGGCAATATTTATCGGATTCCCTCTGGACTTAGTTGTAGAACAATTAAGTCCATCATCCGGAGAGCCGGTCTCTTTTGCAGGGTCTACGGTATCTTCTGGGAGTGTGCAGTCGGCAGGTGCGTTGGCGTTGTCCGGAATATATCCCGGAGGACACACCAATTTTATTTCCCAAGTGCTCGCAACGTGCCCGCTTCCACACGCTTGGTTTGTATTTGGTATGCCTGTAATAGAATTTGCATTTTGTATCCAATTCCACTGACCAAAATCACAACCATATTTTCCATAAGCACGAATCCAGGATGAATATGCTGCTCGCTTTAGGTCAATAGCCGTTTTATAGCCGCCATACGACAACTCAGGCTTGCGACTAGCCGCCTCTACCTGAAAAGTGAGGAAAATAGACATAGCGACCGCAGCCAAAGGGGATAAAAAAAATTTGGTACTAAATCTGAACTCCGTGGGTTCAGCATAATTAAACCCATGTCTCATCATGAATTCCTCCGAAACTGGGGCGCTTGAAAAAATAAGTTGGTAGCAAAATATAAAATCACGTTAAGTCCCTTTTGAGTAATTAGAAGATCTTGCTGTGTACATCCATTTGTTTTGATTTTAAATACTGAGCACCCTGTTTTTAGCGCTGCGTCACGGACTGGCTGAGCCGCCGGCCCTGTGCGTCGTAGGTATAGGAGGTAATACGGGCAGGTTCGGTAACCGTGACCGGCAGAAATAGCGTTGGATGCCACTCTGTAATTATCGTGCGCGCTTGCGATGTACCAGCGGCTTCGGTGCGAGAAGTCTCTAGACCACGGGTGTTGTAGTCGTAGGTCGTCAGGTTGCCCTTGTTGTCAGTCTTAGTCTTGAGCAAGCCGCGATCGTCGTAAGTGAAGGTAGAGTTGCTGTTTGGGCAGTTAGCTGAAGGTTCGCCTTTAATAGCGATAATGCGCTTTACACCTAGGATGGTTTGGAACTGGTAGCTGGTAACCTTTCCCAGCTCGTTCGTAACCGAGGCTCCGCCATCGCTCTTGTACTCAATCGCAATACGCTCAGCGCCATTAGCGTGCTCGCTAGAGATTGCACGACCTTGATCGTCGTAGCTCCAAGTCGCGTAGCGAACGCCGCGTTCATCAGTAATTCCGGTCAATAAGCCATTGTTGCGGCTGTCTTCGTAGTGGAACTCGCGCAGGCTGGTCTGCCCGGCCAAAGTGCGGCTGACCGCAACTAAACGCCGGTTAGCATCGTAGCTATAAGTAATTTGAGCTCCGGGGCCTGTCAGAGTCAGCGGTTGATGCTCGGCATCCTCCGTAAAAGTCAGGCTCTGGCCAAGATTATCGGTGACTATTATCTGGTTTCCGGTGTAGCTAAATTGCTGAAAATATCCGCTAGCATTGGACCAATTGATCATACGGCCGGCGGTATCGAATATATACCGATCATTATTCTCGGAAGTGTACTGCCACCCATCAGCTAGCCTAACTAACTGACCTAAGCCAATCGAATTCGGTGTAACTGTAGCCCCATTAACGGTAAAGAAAATTTCACGCCCACTAGCCATTACTAGCGAAACATAGATCGTGCTTTTGAAAACAGCGATACGCAAACTAGTTGAATAGTTATGACGCCAGAGAGCATCAAAACTATTGTAGCTACGTACAAATTGTAACAATGAATCGTTACCTGCAGAGTAATCAGATTCCGATTGAAATTTGTTCCCGGTAGAAAAATTAATGGGATTTCCAGAAAAAACAGTTGGTATAGCCGATGCCAATCCGGCGCTACATGACAGGGGCTCCTCCCCCTTATGCAGATCATTCCCGCATGCGCCAGTTGTTAAGTTATAGACCTTAGGCGGGGTGCACCCATTACCAGAGCGATAAATTTTAAAGGCATTGTAGGAAGAGTTCGTAGACACTTTTCCTTTGTCATAAGTTGTAGAGCATTGCGCCGAAGCTTGGGTAAGATATGCTTGGAAGTGACTACTGATAAATTTATATTTATTTGCAGCCGACCATTTTTTAGCCCCTGCAATGCAAGCTGAATCCATATCTTGATAAGATTCTGTTCCAACACCACGCCACTCATAGTCAGCTGCCTGAACCTGGGCACATAGCCAGACAAAGCTGCCCGCCAGCGCGAGCGACAGTAGGCTCACGCGTTTTACAAATAGATTTATCATCAGGTCCTTCTGCTCTTAGCGCTGCGTCACGGACTGGCTGAGCTGCCGGCCCTGTGCGTCGTAGGTATAGGTGGTAATGCGACCGGGTTCAGTAACAGTGACAGGCAGAAACAGTGTCGGATCCCACTCGGTAGTTGTTGTTCGGGCTTGTGCCGTGCCAGCGGCCTCGGTGCGGGATATCTCTAGACCACGGGTGTTGTAGTCGTAGGTCGTCAGGTTGCCCTTGTTATCAGTTTTAGTCTTGAGCAAGCCGCGATCGTCGTAAGTGAATGTAGAGTTGCTGTTAGGGCAGTTGGCTGACGGCTCGCCTTCAATCGCGGTAATGCGTTTCACACCCAAGATGGTTTGAAACTGGTAGTTGGCAACCTTACCCAACTCGTTCGTAACCGAGGCACTGCCATCACTGCTGTACTCAATCGCAATACGCTCAGCACCATTGGCATGCTCGCTGGTGGTGGCACGACCTTGATCGTCATAGCTCCAAGTCGCATAGCGTACCCCGCGCTCATCGGTAATTCCGGTCAGCAACGCATTGTTGCGAGTGTCTTCGTAGTGGAACAGCCGTTGAGTGGCCTGACCGCCCAACGTTTTGTTAACTGCAGTAAGCCGCTTGTTGGCGTTATAGCCGTAAGTAATCTGCACACCAGGGGCAGTGAGTGTCAGCGGCTGATGCTTGTCGTCCTGGGTAAAGGTCAAGCTGTTACCAAGGTGATCGGTGACACTAATCTGGCTACCGGTGTACACGAGGTTTTGGCGGTCGCCGCTAGCGTCACTCCAAGAGGTCAGCTTGCCAGCTGAGTTAAAATTGAAGCGCTCATTATCAGCTGACAGAAACTGCCAATCAGTAGCGGTCTTGGTAAGCACCCCTATATCGGCTGAGCTCGCTGTTACATTGTTTCCACTTACGGCGAAAAATGACTCACGCCCATGAGCCATTACTAATGCAACAGACTGTCCATCCGGAGCAATCCGCAAGCGAGTAGAAAGGCTATGTCGCCACACCCCATCGAGACTATTGTAACTACGACTAAACTTAAGAGTTGAACTACTTGGCGCTAGGTAATCAACTTCACGCTGAAATTTGTTACCAATAGCGAAATTAATGGGATTACCTGCATAGGACGCCTGACAAGACTCCTCAGGACCTTTTTGTTCTAGTGAAACACAGGCGTTTACCTCATAGCTATCTTGCGCAGCACCTTCGACCTGGCGGACTGTATTTGAACACTTGTCTGGTTCAGGAGCTTCACATTGGCCAATAGAGCTATTGTAAGTAGAGCCCTCAGCACAGGTGGTGCCCCATCGATAAGTCCACCAAGTACTGTTGGCACAATTAAAATGGCGAGGATCAGCAGTCGCTATTGGCGGATGAGATTTTCCGGACATAGAACTTAGGACAGAACAAGCGGCTGAAGCACTTGAAAACCCACCAGCAGGTACACCGTTAGGATTGCGCAGATCCCACGTGTAAACAGCTGCAACACCAAATTTCCCCCAGGTAAGGAGACTAAACGCAACGATGCCACGAATTAAAATTTGCCGAAATAGCATACTCAGAACCATCCAAAGAAAATGAGATTTAACACCGCAAGCACCTTCATAAACTCCAACCAACCACCTAAAGCGACGCCATTAGTAGAAACACATATTCTCAACTCACAAAAAACAAACACCGAAATCGCCCTCAATATAAAAGCCTTCTACAGCCACAAGCATAACTATAAACATATTAATATTTCGCATTTGCTGAGCAGCAAATCTCCAAGCCTAACGCCTGGAATGAGCCAGGCATTAGCGCTGCTTCTGCGAGAGTCTGCTTTGATGTGTTCGGGGGCGTCGTTCTGATCAGCCTTCTTTCTTAACTCTCCCTGTCCTTCGGGCATACCAGCGCGTAGTCACTTCCTTGGTGATCGCTATCCCGCGTTCGGACTGCTCAAGTTTCGGTTCGCTTCATCGTATTCAGGACTGGTCTGACCGCACTCTGGTGCTACTTGCCCGCTTGCTATCCATAGGGCGTACTGAGGAAAAAGCCCTACCACTGCGTCTATTTCCGCATCCGAGAGGCGAGCTTTGCCGTTGCGGATATTCCCCCACCTGTACCGGTCGATGCCCGTCTCCTTCTCAAACCAGACGCTTGTGCGTTCTTTATTGAAAAGGCTTATAACGCGGTCTTTTATCATTCCGAAATAATCTACTTAGTAGGTATTACTGTCTATGTGGTTCATTTATGCTCTCAGCACCTAAGTAAATGTTACTTAGTAAATGAATTCATTGGCACCTTAACCGGCTGAATAGTGACGGAACGAGCATGGAACTGGAAGAGCTGACACCCGCAAAGCCCAAAGGCACACCTCCTCTAATGCCCTGGCGCGAGTTCGCCAACTGGATCCACATGAGTGAGGAGCACAACACCGTTTGGGGCTGGATTCGGAACGACTACATACCATCCCGAAAAGTAGGTAAGCACGTGATGGTCAATGTGGCGCTATTGACCACTCAGCTTCTTGAACAGGAGTGGTTTCAGTGAGCCGAACAGACCCGCAATTCAAGCTTCGCGTGCCACCGGCCCTTCACTCTCAGGTTGAACAGGCTGCGAAAGCTGTTCGCCGCTCTATGAACGCTGAAATCGTCGCTCGTTTGGAAGCTAGCTTCGCCAAGGAGCAGAAAGCTCAGGAGAAAACCCCATGAGCCACGACGACAGCCTGGACCTGTGCAGCGTTAAGACCTTCGCCGAAATGAGCGGCATATCTATCGAAGAGGCCATCGACTGGGTGGACAACGGCACCGTCCCCAGCATGCGGCTGGCCGACTTCCGCATGGTCAACCTGGCCCGCCTGCGTGCCGATCTGCTCAAGGGTAAAAAGGAGTTCAAAGCAGGGGACTACAGCCATGCGTAAGCCACCAGTCCAGTTCGATACCGCCACTGCCATGGCCTATGTGGGTAAAGCCGTGCTGCTGGAATTGTATATGGATGAAGACGAACCGCCTTACTGGTGCTGCAAGCACATCGTTGGCCTTGTGCTGCCCAAGGACGGTGTATGGGACTTTCCCTACTTCATGACAATGAGCCTTCCCTCCGATGGTCGAACGCCTTTCGAAGTGCCCTTTAACGACATTCTGTCCATTCGGGTGATGCAGCACCGCGACCGGCATGGTTCCGGCAACGTACTGGACTGCATCACCCACCCTAACTCGGCCGAGTCAGGGGCCGCGCTCCCGGCT